>Ga0187888_1000916_pt1 | contig 30143 bp, 25 predicted proteins | sample June2016WEW_7_40_FD_132987 | JGI IMG/M metagenome (GOLD analysis project Ga0187888, IMG submission 132987) | Peatland microbial communities from SPRUCE experiment site at the Marcell Experimental Forest, Minnesota, USA - June2016WEW_7_40 | ecosystem: Environmental > Terrestrial > Soil > Wetlands...
CATAGCCAGATCATGTCGGAAATTACTCCGCTTCGCCAGGTTTCAACTGGCTTCGCTTCGAAAGGATGCCATTCATCCCCAGGCTTAAAAGCCTGGGGTTTTCTGGCATAGCTTATAAAAATTGGAAACTTGAATTGGGTCTACGTGAGTTTGGAGAAGTCGGCGATTCTAAGGAAGAGTTTTCCGATCTCGTCGAGGAGGGCGAGGCGATTATTCCGGATGGCTTCATCCTCAACCATCACCATGACTCCGTCGAAGAATTCGTCGATCGGCCTCTTCATCTGAGTCATCTCCATGAGTGCGGCAGGATAGTCTCTTTCGCTGAGATGAAGACCAATTTTTTCTTTGGCCTTGACAAACGATTGATAGAGGTTTTGTTCAGCCGGTTCGGTAAAAAGAGGCGGGTTGATTTCTCTTTTGGGAGGAGACCCTTTTAGAATATTCATCGCCCTTTTAAAGGCGATGACGATCGACTCAAAATCCTTCCACTCCCTCGCCTTCCTTAAGGCATCGATTTTCCCTTGAACATCGAGCAGCTCGTCGAATGAAACGGACAGCACGGCGTCAGTCACGTCAAACGGGTATTCCTTATCCAATAAGAAGTTTTGATAACGGACTCGAAAGAAATCCAGAACCTCGTCTCTCACCTGTTCCACCGGCCGCTCCATCTTTTCTTTCAACTGCTTTTCGCTTTCCTCAACCAATCCCCTTAATGAAAAGGAGTACCTCTTCTCAAGGATGATCCGGATGATGCCCAGGGCCTGTCGCCTTAGACCAAAAGGATCCGCCGTTCCCGTGGGGACGAGACCCACTCCAAAGCAACCCACAATGGTATCCATTTTGTCGGCGACGCTGACGATATCGCCAGCGGGGCTGGAAGGCAGCCGGTCTCCTGCGAAACCCGGCAGGTAGTGCTCATAAATTGCCTCTGTCACCTCAGGCCTTTCCTTAGAGATACGGGCATACTCCCTTCCAACGATTCCCTGCAGTTTTGGAAACTCGCCTACCATGCCCGTCACCAGATCGGCTTTGCATAAGTGAGAGGCTCTCTCGACTATCTCTCGCAGCCCGGGATCAATTCGTTCCGTTATCCACAAGGCTAACTGCTTAAAGCGCATCACCTTTTCATAAGAAGTCCCCAGCTTTGCCTGGAAGACGACCCTTTTTAATTGCTCTACTCTCTTGTCCAGAGAAATTTTCAGGTCATCCTCAAAGAAAAAAACCGCATCAGAGAGCCTTGCCTTGAGGACTTTTTCATTTCCCTTCACCACGACTTCCCGGTTCTTGGGTTGAATATTGCTGATACAGACAAAGTGGGGAAGCAGTTGTCCATGGTCATCCGCTACGGGGAAATATCGTTGATGCTCCTTCATCGAATGGACAAGAATCTCCCGGGGAAGTGACAGAAATTTACTGTCAAAGGCGCCGCACAAGGCGACAGGATATTCCACTAGAAAATTGACCTCGTTGAGGAGCTCTTCATCTCTCAGGACTTTTCCCGAAACCCTGGCCCCTTCTCGAATCATCTCATCCTCAATCTTTTTCTTCCGCTCCACGGGGTCCACGATCACAGACGCCTCTCTTGTTCCACGAAGATAAGACTCAAAATCCTTAACGGGAATAGGACCGGGATGCATGAAACGATGGCCGTACGTCATCTTTCCGCTACGGATATTACCCACTTCGAAGGAGACGATCTCTCCTCCGAAGAGCGCGACGATCCAGTGAATAGGTCTGGCAAAACGAATCGGAACGTCCGCCCATCTCATCGACTTCTGAAAGGGAATGGAGAGGATCCATCCAGGAAGAACAGATGAAAGGATCTCAAGGGTAGGCTTCCCTGACTCTTTTCTGACAGCGCAGGCGTACTCCCCCTTCTCTGTTTGCACGATCGTCAGGGATTCTACAGGGACGGACTGGCTCTTCGCGAAACCAATGGCTGCTTTGGTGGGGTTGCCTTTCGCATCGAAGGCGGCCTGCTTCGAAGGGCCTATTTTTCTTATCTCTTCGTCTCTCTGCTTTTCCGAGACCGATTGAATCACCAAGACAAGACGTCTTGGAGTTCCAAGAGTCCTTATTCCGCTGAAGTCGATCCGCTTGGCCTCCAACTCTCTTTTGGCGAGGATCTCCAGATCCTTCAGGGCTTGCGGGACAAAACCAGCTGGGATCTCCTCTGTCCCGATCTCTAAAAGGAGTTCCTTCATTTTCATAGGTCGTGATCCGTGTCCGTGTTTCCCCTCACCCCCTCCCTCTCCCCAGCGGGGAGAGGGGAAGGGTGAGGGGGCCACATTCTTACTTATTTTTCAACAGCGGGAACCCCATCTCTTCTCTCTGTTTGAGATACCCTTCTGCACAGAGTCTTGCCAAGGTCCTCACCCTCAGGATGTACCCGACCCTCTCGGTCACGCTAATTGCGCCCCGCGCATCAAGGAGGTTGAAGATATGGGAAGTTTTCAAGCAATAATCATAGGCCGGCAGGACAAGCCCTTTCCCTGCCATCTTCTTCGCCTCTCCCTCAAACATTTCAAACAGGCGGAAAAGCATCTCCACATCGGCTTCCTCGAAATTGTATCGGGAAAATTCCACCTCACCCCGGTGATGGACGTCGCCATATTTTATTCCCTTTGCCCATTCCAGGTCGTAGACATTATCCACCCCCTGCAGATACATGGCAATTCTTTCAATGCCGTACGTGATCTCTACCGGTATGGGACCCAGCTCAATGCCACCTGCCTGCTGAAAATAAGTGAACTGGGTGATCTCCATCCCATCCAACCAGACTTCCCACCCTAAACCCCATGCACCCAGCGTGGGAGATTCCCAATCATCCTCGACGAACCGGATATCGTGATCAAGGGGATCGATCCCAAAAGACTTTAAGCTCTTGAGATAGATTTCCTGAATATCAAGAGGAGAAGGCTTCATGATAACCTGGTATTGATAATAGTGCTGAAGCCGATTTGGATTCTCGCCATACCGGCCGTCGGTCGGGCGTCGAGAGGGCTCAACGTAGGCCACTCTCCAAGGCTCGGGACCTAATGACCTGAGAAAGGTAGCGGGGTGGAACGTTCCGGCACCCACCTCCGTATCATACGGTTGTTGAATCACACACCCCTGATCCGCCCAGAATCGCTCCAATGCGAAAATCAGCTCCTGGAAATTCATTGTTTCCCCACTAACTCACAAAGCCAGGTTTTCAAAGTGATTTAGGTGAGGATGGACAGGATGTAGTCCCCCTCACCCTGCCCTCTCCCGCCCGGGGAGAGGGAGATGCTCGAGTTATTTCCTGAGCAATGAAGAAGGGATTAGCACTTTTAACTCTTGGATGTCAACCTACAAACAAGTTCCCTTCCCTCTCACCCTGTCCCTCTCCCGCCAGGGGAGAGGGGAATGAAGCTATTGAGATGTATTGGGATACTGTTTATCGCCTTTAACGACTTCAACTCCTTCCCCAGTTGATAACTGATAAATTTAGGGAGAAGCTCTCGACTTTCAGATAGCGCCTGAAGGGTAAACCTCAGCCTCTCAACCTTGGACAATTCCGTCTGAGAGATTTTCTCTATTAATCTGGCTGTCCCCAAGGAAAGAGGGATAAGATTGTTCCGCATCTTCGAGCATTGTTCACATATCAAAGCCCCTCTCTCAAGCGAGAAAAAGACGACGGGAATTTCCTTTAAATCCTCCCAGTCTCTCTTACAGAGATTACATCTCCTCATATTGGGCCGATAACCAAAGAGAGAGAGCATCCGGATTTCAAATATCCTCAATTGCTCCTCCTGCAGGTTCGCCTCTTCCAGACTCGATAAGGAGGAAAGAAGAACCTCGAACGCTTCTCGATTCGCTTCCCGCTCTCCAGCCATCTCATTCACCAGCTCCAGATAATAGTTCCCATAAACGATCTTCTTGAACTCCTCTTTGATCTTCGGAAAAGAATGGAGGATATCGCAGCCCTCAGCCCTCACCAACCCCAGCCCCTCCTTATCGAAAAAGATTAGACGGAGATGAGAAAAGAGGCCAAGGGCGTTTTGAAATCGCTTCCTGCTCCTCCTCGCCCCCTTGGCTATTCCCTTCAGCTTTCCAAAATCCTTGGTGAAGAAGGTGATGATTTTATCCGACTCACCGTAGTTGAGGGAACGAGTGACGATGGCATTGGTCGTGAAGAGAGGCATAGGCAACAGAAATAAAATCCCAAACCCCAATATTCAAATTCCAAATGATTTCCAAATCCAAAGATATCTAAGAATTTGCCCTCACCCTTCTCCTCCCCCCACCGGGGAGAGGGAGGGGGCGAGGGGGGCTTGTCTGGAAATTCTTACTTTGAAGGTGGTCCCTTTCCCCGTGCAGGGACAGAGGGCTCCTGCATCTTAATCACTTCTGCCCCACGCGGAACGATAAATTGGAAAAGAGAGTCCGAGAGTCCAACGTTCGTTTTGATATTCATAAAACGGGTTCGGGTTACATTTCCCAACCCATCCAGGACATCGGCTTGAAGGACGGTAAAGGTCCCTTTATCAACCGTCAAAATCAACTTCGAAAAAGTGGCCAAGGGTTCCTTCGGGGTTAACTCAACGACATAAGTCTCTACCTTCTGAGAAACGGATTCCTTCAGGTTGAGGAAGCTGAAATCCCGGCTGAGATCTCCTTCTCCTGCCAGGAAAGCCAGTGGGGTTCTCTCTTTAAGAACGCTTGAAAGATTGGAAGTAAGCACTTGCTTTTCATCTGGTTGATAGAACCAGAGGGTATGTCCGTCCGAAATAAGCTTCTGATGAGGAGTCGTATAATCCCACCGCATCATCCCCTTCTTTTTAAGATAGACTTTCCCTTCTCCCCGGTTGGGTTGTTTCATCCCTTTGCCGATATAGTCCTGAATAAAATTAGCTTCGATGTCGTTTGTCTTCTCATACCGGTTCTGGATTTCCGTCAGTACCTCCTGACCGGTGATGCAAAAAGCCGCCGGATTGAAGGACAGATGGAATAACATCGACGCAGAAAAGACCAGCAGAGATATTTTCTTCATTCCGGTAACCCTCTTCGTAACGGTGAACAATAATTAAGAGTTAAGGATTGAGAATTATGGATTAGGAACCTTCAATTAATTCTAAACTCTAAACTCATAATTCATAACTCATAATTCTTAATTCTTTCATCGTTCACGGTTCAATCTTTTTCACCAGGACCTCTCTGGGTTTGACCCCGTCGGAGGGTCCCACGACCCCTTCTGCCTCCATCTTTTCGACGATGCGGGCCGCACGGTTATAACCGATCCGAAATCTTCTTTGGATGAGGGAGATGGAGGCCTGTCCGATCTCCGCGATGAAGGCGACGGCCTCATCATATTTCTCGTCGTATTCGTCCTCTTCTCCTCCCACCGCCTCTTTTTCCTTTTTCACCTCGGCGAGGATCGAGGGATCTAAATAGGAAGGCTTCCCCTGTTTTTTCAGGAATTCGACAATCCGCTGGATCTCGGCGCTGGAGACGAAGGCGCCGTGAAGACGAGTCAGTTTCGAACTGCCCGGCGGGAGAAAGAGCATATCGCCGGCTCCCAGAAGGTGCTCCGCACCGATGGTATCCAGGATGGTTCGGGAATCCACCTTGGAGGTGACCTGGAAGGAAATGCGCGCAGGAAAATTCGCTTTAATGATCCCGGTAAGCACATCGACAGAAGGCCTTTGGGTCGCTAACAGGAGATGGATGCCCACCGCCCGTGCCATCTGAGCGAGTCGTGTGATTGATTCCTCCACATCCTTTGATGAGATCATCATCAAATCCGCCAATTCGTCAATCACCACCACGATGTAGGGGATCCTTTCCATAGGCTCCACTACCTTTTCTTCATCTCCTTCTAAAACATCTCCCCTCCGCTTATAGACCTTCCCTTTCTCTTTCAGCTCCTTCTCCATCCGCTGATGGTAGTGCTCAATATTCCTGACCCCCTTTTCAGCCAAAACCGTATACCTCCGCTCCATCTCTTCTACCAGCCATCGAAGGGCTGCCGCTGCTTTCTTGGGGTGGGTCACAACCGGAAGGAGCAAATGCGGGATCCCCTCGTAATCGGAGAGCTCCAGCATCTTCGGGTCGATCATCAGAAATCGAACCTCTTCCGGGGTGGCTTTGAAGAGGATGCTGCAGACCATCGCATTGATGGAAACGCTCTTCCCGGAACCTGTTGACCCGGCTACCAGGAGATGGGGCATCCTTGCAAGATCCACGACAAAGGGGTCTCCGGAGATATCTTTTCCGAGCCCGAAAGAGAGTTTCGATTTGAACGTTCGAAAGGGGTCGGAATCGATGATCTCCTTGAGATAAACGGTCTCTCTGTTTGTGTTTGGGACTTCGATCCCCACGACCGATTTGCCGGGGATAGGAGCGACGATGCGTATGGACAGAGCGCTTAACGCCAGGGCCAAGTCGTCTGCCAAGTTGACAATCCGGCTGACTTTCACTCCAGGAGCTGGCTCGAATTCATAGACGGTGATCACAGGGCCGGGCCTGACTTCAACTACTTTCCCCTCCACGCCATAATCCAGAAGTTTCTTCTCCAAGATACGGGAGTTCATAATCAAGCTCTCCCGGTCGATCTTCTGTCTTTTCTCCATCTCGGCCTCAAGCAAAGAGATAGGAGGAAGCTGGAAGGTTTTTGAGGACTCTAAGAATTCGAACGCCTCCTGCTTCGGCACCTCTTCTTTTTTCGGAGGAGGAGATGGCTTTTCTATGACGACGGCAGGGAGGGTCTCCTTTGCTTCTGGTTTCTCCTGCTTCTGCTTCAGCAATTTCTTTTCCCTCTCCGCCCTCTCTTTTCTAACCATTTTAAGCGTACTGATCTTCTCAATCAGTTTTTGAACAGCCGCTCCCAGATGCCGGACGAGAGAGATGAAGGAGATCCCCGTCCCCAGGACGAATGAAAGAACTAAAATCATCAACAAAAGGACGGTCGTCCCCGGACGATTGAAATACCGGACGAGAATTCTTAAAAAAATCTCTCCGATAAACCCGCCCATTAAGAGGTCCTGATTGTACATGCGGATGGGGTTCAACCACAAACCAAAGAAGGAAGAAACGGCGATGAGGAGCACCGCCCAGCTGGCTATCTTCAGAGATAGGTATTCCCACTCCCACCCGAAGATGAAACTGAAGGCAAAAATAACGAGGGCAAAAGAGATCAGAAAAGAAGGAAAACCGAACCCTTGGAAGAGAAGGCCCGAGAGATAAGCGCCTACGATTCCCATCCAATTATGAACTTCCTTGACCCTTGAGGAGGTGTAGGAAAAGAAAGAGGGATCCGTAGGATGATAAGAGACCAAACTTAGAAACAGGAAGACCGCCACGGCGATCAGCAAGATCCCTGTGATTTCATGCTTTAATTTCTCCTTGACGGAATCCTCCATCTCGGTTTCTCCTCGGTCAAAGCATCTCGCAAGAGGGGGCTATTAAGGAGTCGTCATTTCTGAGCGATCGCTCTAAAATTCCTGGAGATGGTCTCTCTCACCTTCTTCATCAACAACTCTCTATCCTTCAAAGCATAGCTTTCCGTTTCGATGGGATGGTCCACCAAGATTTGAATCTCTCCCGAGGTGGCGGTCAATTTATCCTTTGGCATGATGTCCCGGCTCCCGCTGATCGCAACGGGAACGATAGGAACCTTTGATTTAATCGCCAGGGTGAACCCTCCTTTTTTGAAGGGTTGGATCGAACCGTCCGGACTTCTCGAGCCCTCAGGGAAGATGACCACCGACATTCCATCTCGAATCTTCTGAGCTGCCTCGTTCATAGCCTCCACGGTATCCCGGGTCCCTCCTCGATCGATACTAATGTAGCCTACGGCGGCCATTGCCCAACCGAAAAAGGGAATGGAGAAGAGCTCCTTCTTAGCCAACCACTTAAATTGATAAGAAAGATGCCCCAGCAAGGCGAAGATATCATAACTCCCCTGGTGGTTTGACATAAAGATATAGGGACCTTTTCCATCCAGATGCTCCATCCCTTTTATCTTGACCTTCACCCGGTTGGCCAGGAGAGCCACTTTCCCCCAGAGCTTTGCGTAATAATGACCCACCGTTCCCCTCCGGTCAAAGGGGTAGGTGATGAGGGTAAAGACCCCCAGGATCAATGTGGCGACCACAATACAAGACCAGACAAAGATTGTACGGATCATAAAACCGTCAACCAACCACCCCTCTCCTCTCCCCGCTCGGGAGAGGATTAAGGTGAGGGGAATTAATTTCCCCCCCTATTATACTTTTTTGAATTATTTCACAGACCCCTTCAATATTATTCAGAATCTCTCTATCACTAAACCTTAGTATTTTTATTCCTAACCTGAATAATTCTTCTGTCCTTACTTCATCCTTCTGTTTAACCCCATTCTCACAATGTTGTCCGCCGTCAGCTTCTATTCCAAGACCATGTTCAGGAGAATAAAAATCCAATATGTACTTACCAACAGGAAACTGCCTCCTAAATTTTACCCCAACCAGTTGGCGGTTTCGCAATATGCCCCAAAGTTTCTTTTCAGCATCTGTTTGGTCTCTTCTTAATGCCCTGCTTCTTTGGATGTTTCCCCGTTTCATTTTCTTGCCCCCCTCGCCCCTGTCCTCTCCCCGCTGGGTAGAGGGAGAGAGGGTTTCATGACCATATAGAACATAGGAGGGCATCATTATATCTTCTTTTCTAATTCGGTAAGAATGGCCTCCACTTCCTCTTTAATTTTTTCGTCGATGTCATAGGGAGATTTCCCCTCCCGGTCCGCCTGAAGAATTTTAGGATTGAAACTCATGTGGCCTAAGACCGGGAAATCGGAGAGTTGTTCTTCAATGAGTCGCCTATCCTCGTCAGAGGTAACCTTATTTCCGACAATCATCGTGTTTTTAATCTTCAAATCCTCACCCAATTTCTTGATCTGTCTTGCCGTATTCATGGCCCTCTGTCCCGGTTCCACAACGATGACGAGGGCGTCCACGTAACCGGTGCTCCCTCTTCCAAGGTGCTCCAAACCTGCTTCCATGTCTATGATCAGGGCTTCATCCCGCTGGACCAGAAGATGACGTACCAGATTTTTCAGGAGAACATTTTCAGGGCAAAAGCATCCTCCACCTCCCTGGGGGATACAGCCTAAAAGAAGGAGTTTGACTCCTTGATAACTCACTCCCATTTCATCGGGGATATCATCCACTTTGGGGTTAAGTTTGAACATCGTCCCGTAACTCCCTTTCTTTGCACCGGTCCTCTCCTCAATCATTGAAGTCATCGAGGCAATGGGGGAGAGTTTGGCGAGAGCCTCTTTGGGAAGGCCGATGGCCGAAGCTAAGTTGGAATCGGGGTCGGCATCAATGGCAAGAACCTTACGGCCCCGATGTGCCAAGATTCTTGCCATGACTCCCGCGAGCGTCGTCTTTCCAACTCCACCCTTCCCTGAAATGGCGATCTTCATTTTGTCCTCCGGCACTTATCATAATCAAAAAATGATCAAATGTCTATTATAGCGAATCGCCGGAGGCGCACTGATGCCCCTTGAGCTCATCGAGCAGGTTAAAGATGTGAATATCTTTTTCGGTGAGGGGTATAGCTTATCCGAGTCCAAGGCCATGGGGATTTCTCACCCTATTTGGGGTCATAAAGTGGGCAGCATCGGGGTCCCCGTACCGGATAATGATGTGCGCCTGGTCAGCATCAAGGATGGGGCAACGGATGTGAAGTGAAACTTCTGAGGTCAAACAATCTTACTCCCCACGGCCAGGCATTCCGCCGCCTCTTTGGCCATGGTGTCAAGAAGCTCCTTGCAGCTTAAGACTCCTTTGATCAAACCTATGGATTGACCCACCATCAGCGGCGCACGTTCAACATCTCCCTTCTCCCAAGCTTCTTTGATTCGCTCCCCGGAAAGGAGGGGAATAAGTTCCTGCAGCCCGCCCCCCCGAGCCTCCATGGCCACGATTTCTTCGACCACTTTATTTTTCAAGGCCCTCCCCTGGAGGCCAATCGATTTCCCGAAGATCGTGGTTTCGAATTCCTGTCTCCGGATCAGCTCCTGCTTGATGTTTTCGTGCACGGCGCATTCCCGGGTGGCGATGAATCGGCTGGCCATCATGACCCCTTGGGCTCCCAGCATAAAAGCTGCGGCCATGGTGCGCCCGTCAGCAATCCCTCCCACCGCGACCACCGGAATCTTCACGGATTCGACAATGCGGGGCGTCAGGACCATCGTCGTCACGTCATCGCTGAGGGGATGCCCTCCTTCCTCTATGCCAGCGGCATAAATTCCATCATATCCCGACTTCTCGGCGTGAACGGCATGGCGTACAGACCCTACCTTATGGAAAAGCTTCACCCCTGCCTTCTTGAGCATCTCAACAGCTCCTTTTCCGGCAGCTTTATCTAGGGGAGCGCCGGAGACTTCGATCCCGGCTATCCTTTCCTCTCCGCAAACCCTTAGGTACATCTGATGATGTTCGGCCGTAATTCGTATAGAAGGAAGCATTGTGATGTTGACCATAAACGGCTTATCCGTAAGCTTTCGAGTTTCGCGGATGGCCTGACGGAATTCTCCTTCGGTCTCATAGTTGCCAGCCGTGAGGTTTCCCATCCCGCCGGCGTTGGAAATAGCAGCGCACAAAGGCGGTTTACATAACCACATCATCCCTCCGCAGATGATCGGGTAATTTATGCCAAACATTTCAGTAATCGCAGTCTTGAACATAAATTCCTCCTAAGGTGGTTTTCGGGGTGTGAGCGATTGAATTCCCCGGCATAGCCTGTTTTTTTTGCGTCGATTCTCACCCGTTGTCTCATATGAAGAACACTGCCGGGAGGGATCGTTAACGTAAAAGAACGATGTTGAGCATGAGTTGAAGATATTCTTGCGAGTTTTCGTTCTATGCTTTCTCTTAGCACAAAAGGGTTGAGAGGTTCAAGCAGTTTGGTAAGAGTTTGTTAATCCCTTTTTATTCAGACACACGGTAACATTCAATTTGAGGCAATTTGCTGCGCAAAGACAAATTGACAAAGGGGTGCTCATCATCAATAATAATAACTCTTAAATAGGAAAAGGAAATGAAGCTCAATAAGAAGGCCTTGGCGACTCTCAGCGCTGGGCATCTCGTCACCGATGTCAACCAGGGTGCCTTGCCTGCCCTGCTCCCTTTTTTTAAAGAGGCTCTGAACCTCTCCTACACGATGTCGGGCGTCATCGTTCTGTCTTCGAATCTGACCTCTTCGATTATCCAGCCTGCATTTGGACACCTCTCCGACAGACGACCTATCGGATGGCTTATCCCCTTGGCTCCTTTCATTGCCTGTTTGGGGTTGTCCATCAGTGGACTCGTTTCTCATTACTCTTTGCTTCTCCTGTGCGTCGTTCTGACTGGCATTGGGATTGCGAGTTTCCACCCGGAAGGATTCAAGACGGCCTACTTTTTCACGGGAGATAAGAAAGTCACAGGCATGTCCATTTTTGCGGTAGGCGGAAACCTGGGGATCGCCATTGGCCCCATGGTCGCGATGACACTCGTTACCTCCTTCGGCCTCAAGGGGACGATGGGTTTGATCGCACCCGGAATTCTGATTGGGATCATCCTGCTTTTCAACATGTCCATGTTTTCTACGACGGTCGAGTCCGCCCACAAAGAAGCGAAGGAGGAGATGAGAAAACCTCTTACAAGAGACCAAAAGAGGTCGTTCTCCCTTCTCGTCAGCGTCGCCACGTTAAGGGCATGGACGCAGTTTGGAATGGCGACCTACATCCCGTTTTATTACATCAATTATTTGAAGGGAAATCCGATGCACGCTGGGAAACTGGTTTCAACCTTTCTGCTCGCAGGGGCTATGGGGACGCTCCTCGGCGCTCCGCTGGCGGACCGGTGGGGCCATAAGAAATTCCTATCGACCACGCTGGCCCTGTCCTGTCCTCTTCTTCTTCTCTTCTATCGAAGCAGTGGTCCAATGACTTTCGTCTTTCTTGCAATTTCAGGGATGGTGTTAATCTCCACGTTTGCCCTGACGACGGTGATGGGCCAAGCACTCCTCCCTCAAAATCTGGGGATGGCATCAGGCATGATGGTTGGGTTTACCATGAGCGCGGGTGGACTTGGAGTGACCCTACTGGGAATGATCGCTGATACCTGGGGTGTACCGATGGCCGTAAAATCGATCTTTGCGTTGCCTCTGATTGCATTTGTTCTAAGCTTGTTGGTAAAGTATCCTCTCGAAGAGTCGACTCTACGACTTGAGAAAACATGACGGGTGAGCGATGAACACAATTCTGGTAACGGGTGGGGCGGGGTTTATCGGTTCGCACCTTTGTGAACGTCTTTTAGGCGATGGGATTAAAGTCATCGGTCTGGACAACTTTGATACATTTTATGACCCCACCATAAAATTCAAAAATGCCGAGGCGATCGCAAGGAGATTTCCGGATCTCTTTGACCTCGTCACAGGCGATATCCGAAACCCGATACAGGTAAAGGGGATCCTCCAAAAAAACAAGGTCGATGTCGTCGTCCACCTGGCTGCCAGGGCCGGGGTGAGGCCCTCCATTGCCGAGCCTCTTCTCTATCAGGATGTAAACATTCGCGGGACAATCGTCCTTCTGGAAGCCTGTAAAGAGCACGGAGTCGAAAACTTTATCTTCGCCTCCTCTTCCTCGGTCTACGGAGAGAACCAAAGAATCCCTTTCTCAGAAAAGGACCTTGACATCCAACCCATCTCGCCTTACGGAGCCACCAAACGGGCAGGCGAGCTTCTCTGCTATTCTTACCACCACCTTTATCGGATGAATACCGCCTGCCTCCGGATCTTCACCGCCTATGGTCCAAGGCAGAGGCCGGAGATGGCGATCCATAAATTCACCCGTCTGATTGACCGGGGTGAAAAAATTCCAATGTTTGGAGACGGCTCTTCACGGAGGGATTACACGTATATCGACGACTTGATCGATGGAATCCTCGGCGTCATCGCTTACCATAAAGAGTTTGAGATTTATAATCTCGGAGAATCCCAGACCACTTCTTTAAGAGAGTTGATCCGCTTGATCGAGGAGGCTTTGGGCAAGAAGGCGAACATCGAGACGATGGACTTCCAGCCGGGCGATGTCTCCGTGACCTACGCGAACATCACGAAGGCGAAACGAAGGCTGAAATACCACCCTCAGGTAAAGATGAGGGAGGGTATCCAGCGTTTCGTGGAATGGTACAAGAAAGCCCAGGATTGACTGCATACCGCGGCGCGGACAACCACCCTTCTTGCAGTTTCTCCTAACCGTAATTATCTTTTAATAAAGAAAGATTCGAAGAGTCAAGCAGGAGGCGGATGAGTTATGATTTTTGCTATTATATCGATATGGGTTCTTATTATCGTCGCGTTTGGGATTTATTGGCATGCCCTCAGGATTTCTCAGAAATTGGCACAATGTCTAACACTTCTTGAGAAGATTCTCGAAGGAAAAAAAGGTTAGCTCCAACCTTGTCGTTCAATCGGTAAAACAGCGAGATACCAAACCGGTCTCCCACCATATCGGCTCCCCTATTTCCCGAAGAAGCTCCAATTATCTACGTACCATGAACCGAACACTCCTCGGTCCAATAGGGCTGGATGCCGTAATATCCGTAGATATGGGTCTCAAATCGAGGGTTATCAATCCTTGTCGCGTCAAACAAGGGAGCAGCCTCCAGCTCTGCCCTGGTACTATTAAGCACAATGTCGAGCTTTCCGGATTGCGTTTCTGAGATCTCCAGAGCGGTCATAGGGACAGGGATAAGCCGGCCACGAGAGCTCCCAATGTTAATAACCGCAAACGCATCGTCATAGTTCCTCTCGTTCAACATGATGTTCCTGACCGACCCAAGGATGTCGCCGTCCGGACTCTCTACCGGAACCCCAAACATATCAAAGGTGATAAACCCATTTTTTCCCAGGGAGCATGTCTCATATGAGTTAACCACAACGTAACCAGCGGACAAAAGCGAACCGATTGCCAGAGCGTCCCTTTGAGCTCCAACCATTTCCAGTTTGGGTCCCTGCATGGGAACCGATTTTTCATTCGCCATAACGATGGAGCCAAAAGCTAACATTGATAAAAAAGCAACGACCGTGAACAAAACCATTCCTTTCATCCTATTCACCCTCTTTCTTGGTCTTTCAGTTTATATATGGGTATGGAATCCAATATTGTCAAGCTTATCACGCTTTCAAGAAAGTGCTCGACGCGACACGGGGGGGGCTATGGTGTTTTGGAAAAGGTTCCAGAAGAGTGTTTACGGATCACTACCTCACAAAAATACGACGGATATTTTGATAAAGCGGTCGCAGCCGGCTGTACATCTTAAGATAGACCTGATGGTAGAGCTCTTCGTAGACCGCATGAGCCTTCGGGTCGGGCTCGAAGCTCTGGCCCTTGTGCGCCATCTCGGCTGCAGCAGCCTTGAAATCGGGGTGAACCTTAACACCCACTGCGGCATCCATGGCCGCTCCCAGTCCTGAAGCTTCGTAAAGATGCGGCCGGGCAGCGGTCATACCGAAGACATCCGCAGTCAGCTGCATAGCGGCATTGCTCTGGCTGCCTCCGCCGGCGACCCTCAGGTCCGTAACAGGAACGCCGCTCCGCTTTTCGGTGCGTTCCTTTCCCTCTCTTAGAGCATAGGCCAGCCCTTCCAGAATCGCGCGGTAAACGTGAGCCCGGGTGTGCACCTCACTAAACCCGATAATGGCCCCACGCGCCTCAGGTCCGGGATGGCGCAGCCCCGGAGACCAATATGGCTGCAGCACCAGTCCTTGCGAACCTGCCGGCACAGCTTTCACTAAGTCGTCAAATAATACCTCCGGTTCTACACCTCGTTCAGTGGCGATGTTTACCTCGGACAGTCCAAACTCACGCTTGAACCAGCTTATCATCCAATACCCGCGATAGATCTCGATTTCCAGGTTATAGAGCCCTGGCTCCGCCGCGGGGTAAGGTGGGATGAGCCGGATCACTTCGATATATTTGCTGTGGGTGGTGTTGATCGATGCGGTGGTACCATAACTCAGGCAGGCAACGTTCGGCTCCAGCGCCCCTGACCCGAGCACTTCGCAGGCTTTATCGGCAGCGGCGGCTATTAGCGGCAACCCTTCCGGGATGCCGGTGGCTTCCGATGCCTTCCGCGTTATCTGTCCTAGCAATTGTCCCTGAGGTATCAAATCAGGTAGCAAACTTGGGTCCATGGGTACGGCCTTCCACTTCCAGTCCCATTTGGCTGCCCAGCGGTGGCCCTTGTAGTCAAAGGGAATATAACCGACCTGGCAACCTACCGAGTCTACGAACCTACCTGTCAACAGGAACGTGAGATACCCGGAAAGCAGCAGATACTTATACGTCTTGCTCCATATCTCAGGCTGGTAAGTGCGTATCCAGTTCGCCTCGGCTTCTGCGCAGAGATAAGCCACGGTCTCTGCCGCTCCGATGATCGCAAACGCCAGGCCCCATAGCCCGCCCAGGCGGGGTAGTCCTTCGGTTCGGCGCTTGTCCAGCCAGATAATTGCCGGCCGGAGCGGATTCCCTTCTTGGTCAACGTTGATGACTGTAGCGCGCTGCGTCGTCAGCGCGACGGCAGCGATGCTGTCCTTCAAGACACCTGGCTGCTGCCATAAGCCCTGACAGGCATCACAGACGGCATCCCAGAAGACTTGCGGATTCTGCTCGGCCAGTCCAGGGGCATCTGAATAGTATGGCTCGATAGGCACGCGCTGCTTGGCAATCAACTTCCCTCGCGGATCGAATAGCAACGCGCGCACGCTCTGAGTGCCATTGTCGATTGCCAGCAAATTCTCAGCCATTTCTATCTCCTCGCCTATTATAGCGAACAGCTTATCAAACTCGTCAGTTCTTTAGCCCTCTGCCCTTTGTAAAATTTGACCTATGGAACATCAGTTCCCACCAAGGACGGGGCCGAAAAAGTTTTAGAGCGGAAACCTTGTAATAGATCACTAAGATCGATACAAAAGTATTGAGGGGTTCTGTTCACTTCCTCTATTTCAATAGGATAAAATATAAAAGACCGCATTCTAAAACTTTAGAGGTCACGCCCTTGCTGGGAACGAGAGACCAGTTTCACGTCTTTCCTAAAAAAACAAGTGCGCCCTCATTTCCTGAATCCCCATTGTTTCTTTTTCTGCTCCTCGGTCATATCGAGTGCCAGAGTTCCGCCCGGGTTCATGATCTGGTTCGGATCAAAGTGGTTGCGCAAGGCACGGATCACATCGACCCAGCCCTCGCCTACCTGTTCTTCGAACCACGGGGCGGTCTGCTTTCCGATCCCGTGATGGTGGCTCACTGCCGCACCTGCCTTCAGGATAGCCTCCAAAATGCCGTACTGTAGGGTGAGGTATTCGTTGATATCTTCGATCCTGGCGACGAAGATGAAATAAAGGTTAGCGCCCTGAGGATAGGCGTGCGACAGATGGGTCATACAAATGGTGTGTGGCCGGCGCTTCACAAAAGAGCGCACCTTTTCATGCACGTCAGCCATTTGTGACCAGGTGACCGCGCATTCCAGGGTATCGATCATAATGCCGTAGTCCATGAGATCCTCGCGCATGAAGGGATCCGTGAAGCGGCTCCTTTCCCATGCCTGCGCGACCCTGAAAGGTGTAAGCGTGAAGGCATGGTATCTCTTGCATATCTGTCTGACCTTCTTGGCTGCTAACTGGGTGAAGTCCAAATCGCCGTCTACAGTCCCCAGCAGCAAACAGCGCTGCATGGGCTGATAGTCGAGCCACCGCAGCAGCGTATCCGCAGGCGTCCCATGAACGTGGTATGTACGCATGGCCACATCCGTCTCTTCCTGATCGGAAAGGCGGAAAATCGAAGGATAACCGAATTCGGCCTGCATGATCTCACGGCAAGCGTTGCGGGCATCTTCCCAGTTCTTGAACAGGTAGCTGAAGCGCCGGGTATTTTCCGGAGTGTGGCGGCATACCTTCAGGGTGACGTTCATCAGGACGCCGAAGGTACCCTCGCTTCCGATCATGATTTGGTCGAAGTCAGGGCCGGTGGCGCTCCTGGGGTATTCTGGAGTTTTGAATGCGCCAATGGGAGTAACGTAATCCTGAGCGATCACCATGTCCTCAATCTTGCCGTAGTACGTGGAGTTCTGCCCGGCACCGCGCGTCACCACCCAGCCGCCTACGCTGGAATGGTCAAACGACTGGGGAAAATGTCCACAGGTATAGCGCCTTCGGGCTGCCAGCGTCTTCGGGGCATTGTTCAGGATGTGCTCCAACTCGGGCCCCCACATGCCGGCCTGAACGGTGATTGTCTGGTTGGCCTCATTGAACGCCACCACCTTATTCAAGTGGACGCTCATATCGAGGCTGACCCCTCCTTTGACAGCCTCTTTGCCGCGTGTGACAGAAGAACCACCCCCGTTCACATAGACAGGAATTCGATGTTCATGACAGTAGCCAACGATTGCTTCCAGATCCTGCCGACTGCGCGGGCAAAGAACCGCGTCGGCGATGTTTTCAACAACCCTGTGACGTAATCGCAGGGCATCGATCGTAGCTGCGCCAAAAGAGGCACGGGTGCGACTATAGGTATCCGTAAAAAGATTTTCGCTGCCAACAATCTGCCGCATTGCCTCAATATGCTCTTCCGCCAGCTTTGGAGGGATCTCAATATCGAAGGGCTCCGTACAAAGCGTAGGCTTCTTAAAATCTTCGTCGCTCATGCCGAGGCTCTCTTTTATCAGCCTGAAGAGACCGCGATTGGGATGCTTAAAGCCCCTCGCATCGCCGTATTTGATCAGGGTGCGAAAGGACCTCGGAGGAGCCTCTTGCTCGCACCATTGGGGGTAGAACTCGTCTTTGGCCATCCTCCCCTCCCGGAAGCAACCAGCTTCCTTTTGACCACTCACAGGCTATTATTAGCTTTGCCCTATCAAGGAACCGCAACTGTAAAACTTCAGAAATATTCTTGCCCGCGCGCCTGCCCGAATTCTTCACAGCTTCAAATGGGTTAGGGGGACTTTTCCGGCTCTACCCCGGCTTCGGGCTGTAATACGTTTGCCAGGTCTGCAGATACGCTGCTTCCTCTCGTTGCCAGCGCTCATCGCTCCATCCAAGTTCGTGCTGCACGATGGAACGGATGCGTCCGAGCACGTCACGGGCGCCACGGGGTAAAACCAGACCAAGGCGTACCCTTCGCAGAAGCAAATCGTCCAGGTGTTCCACGCCTTCCTCACGTGCCGCCCAGCGCAGTTCCGCCCATACGTTAGGAAGCTGCTCGATAGGCTCCAGCTCGCCTTGTTTAGCCGCCGTTAAAAGCCCGGCAGTCTCGTTTCCGTGGCGGCCTGCAAGGTAAGCAAGGCGGGAGGGCTCAAGAGAGAAAGACGAGAGGTCTGGCAGCGGATCGAAGATACGTTCGCGGGTAACGGTTTGCGGCTTATCAAGCCGTGCCAGTACCCTATCCATTGTCTGTCGTGACATCACGCGAAACGTGGTGTATTTGCCTCCGGTGATCGTGATCAGCCCGTCCTCTTCCCACAGGGCATGCGCGCGCGATTCTTTGGAGGGACTTGCTGCGCCGGTATGAATCACCGGGCGAAGGCCTGAGAAAGAAGACACGATATCCTTATCGCTTAAACCGAGGTTTGGAAACAGGAGCAAGAGCGCTTCCATCATGTAGCCAATCTCTCCCTCGCTGGCGAAAGGTTCAAGGTATTTCCTATCAAGAGCAGGATCGTGGTCAATATCGGTGGTTCCGACAATGGTCGCTCCTTCCCATGGAATGACGAACATGGCACGGCCGTCGCGGGGGTGAAACAGAGTCAGCGCCTGGTTGACAGGGAGCCTGGCTCGGCTGAATACCAGATGGCTGCCTCGCAGCCTGCGCAATCGGGCAGGTTGTCCTAGCTGGTTGCGAACCTCGTCAGACCAGGCCCCGGAAGCATTGACCACCACTTTCGCCTTCGCCTCAGCCGTACGGCCATCAGGAGATAAACCATCTTTCAGCAGCGCGCCGCAAACCTGGCCGTCGCCGGTCCGCAATAACCTCTCCGCCCTGGTGTAGCTCAGCGCCGCACCACCTGACTGAACTGCTTCGCGCAAGATCCGCAACAGGAGACGCGCATCATCCATCACAGCGTCGTAGTACTGGAAACCTCCGATGAGTCCCTCTGCATTCAGAAACGGGCAGGCTTCCAGCAGTCTAGCGGGACTGCACTTGCAGTGGTTCCACTTCGGCGCCAGCAGATCGTAAATCATCACGCCTAAACCGAGCTTCCAGGAAGGGAAATGATACCGCTCAAAGTTCGGCAGCAGGAACCTGAGGGGAGTGACCAGATTCGGCGCTTCACGCAGCATCCACTCCCGCTCGCGTACGGATTCCTTGGTGACATTTATCTGTTTGTTGCGCAGGTAGCGAAAGCCGCCGTGAATCAGTTTGGATGAACGGCTGGAAGTGCCAGAGGCGAAGTCGTTTGCTTCGACGAGCAGAGTCTTCAGCCTTGCCGCCACTGCCTGGCGGAGTACCCCGGCACCGGTGATTCCACCTCCAATGATGATCAGATCCCACGGTTGATCGATCGCCGACCAGATGTGGTCGCGCCAGTCTTTACGCCACATCGAAGACTCCTTTCAGAAGAAGCACTACCTTGGGTTCCGAATCAACCTAAATGCGGGACTCCTCGGTATCCGCCCCTAATACAAACTCATTTTATAAATTGACATGCGCCCCCTCACCCCGCCCTCTCCCCTAAGGGGAGAGGGGAAGGGTGAGGGGGAATCTAGACAAATGTCAAAACTGTTTCTGAATAGGTGTTGGATCATAATTTCAGCATATTCCTATAGACGCAGATTGTCAATTGGTAGGTTACAAGAATTATGGTTCATGCCTTCGCTTGGGTCAGTGACTTTATCCCTTCGACCATCGCTTGAAATGTTGTACTGTGTACCGGGACTTAAAAGTTAAGGGGCTATTTGTCACACCTTGAGTAAGAGGGGACTTTCAGTAGAAATGATGTATAACCATTAAGTGGGAACGAATGGGCAAAAGCGATTAGGTAACTCCACAAAACCAATCTTTACCCGTCTATGCCTCCTCCAGCTTTTTGAAGATTATCAAGAAACTGAAACGGAATTTGATAACCCAATTGTTGAGCCTTGATAACATCTAACAATGATTTATCATAATCCTCCACAAGAAAATAAACAATGGCCCGGTAAAAGTAAGCTTCAGCCAACCTTGGATCTATTTCGATACTCTTATTAAAATCGGAGATAGCCTCATCATATTGCCACATTTTTGTATAAGCCCACCCCCGGTTGTTATAGGCCTGAGCAAGCCGTGGGTCTATTTCGAGGGCCTTGCTGAGGTCTGAGATAGCTTGGTCATATTGGGCCGTATATAAGTAGGCCGCTCCTCGGTTGTTGTAGGCAGGAGCAAGCCGAGGATTGATCTCAATGGCCTTGCTGAATTCTGAGATAGCTTGATCATATTGCCCTATTTCGCAATAGGCAAAACCCCGATTGTTGTAAATCTCAGCATCTTTTGATTTCAATTGCCTTTGTTGTGTAGTCGCACATGAGAATAGGGTTGAGCAAGCGATGATAAGGATTACTCGGATTGGATTGTTTATGTTATTTCTCAACGGATGCCTCCTCAAGAAACGAAAAATCTGAAACTGTCGATTAGGATTTAGATATATTTACCTCTTGATTAGCTACAGAGAGCAATTTCAGTACCAAACTTTCATTGTCATCATAAGGCATTAAGATTATATTACTTCCTGACAATACCCATATTTTAGCGAGACGTTGAAAGTGGAAGAGGTCTTCCCAAATGTTCTAAATGATTTCCCTTGAATGTGAAAACTTCCTCCAATATGACGGAGCATTCTTTCGAGAGAAGCTGAATTCTAGAAAACTGAGTACCTAATTTTGACCGCCTCCAAAACTCTAAAGCCAGGAGTGACAGATGGCTTTTTGGAAGCAAACTCAAAAAAGTTTTTGGTCCATGGTTACAACTCTTTAGACAAGTCAAAAGAAGCGGAGAGGAGATAGGGCCATTTCTGCCTAATCTTTGGGCAGCCTCCGGCCATGTCGAATTGTCGTCCAATTGACAATTTTTTGATCTTGTCTAGCAAATTGAACCCCTTCTGTCTTACAAAGGCTTACGGGATTTTCCAACATTTTACCTTAGATTTCCAGTAGATTCAGTCCGAGGAACCATTCGATTTTATTGGATTCCAGCTCCTTGGCACTCATTTTGCTCATCTAGAGAAGTATTTACCCAATACAGAGGACTTTCAAAATGTTTCGAACCATCAGGTTCAAGCTCACTGTTTTCGTGTTCCTCCTTCTCATCTTCACCACTTTTGTATCCTTTCTTGCCACGGTCAAGATTTCGAACCGGGTCATTCTCAACGAGATTATTAAAAGGGCAGAATCTTTATGTAAGAGTTCTGCAGCGGGTGCAGCCTATAGCCTGATCTCCGGCGATGCCTTGGGGATAGATCACCTTGTTTTTAAGGGAAAGGAATCGAACAGGGATGTGGAATACATGGCCGTGATTGACACCAAGATGAGTGTGATGGCCCACAGTGATATCAGAAAGAGAGGAGAGATTCTAAAAGGCAATGAAGGAAATTTGTTCAAGAAGAATGGGGACGGGACGATCGTAAGAGAAATCTCGCTTTCCTCCGGCAAATCTTTTGAGGTCTCTACCCCTATTGTCTTCAAGAATAAGGTGTTGGGGACGGTGATCGTAGGAGTGAACCAATCGGTCCTTTTGGAGGCTCAACGCTTAGCCCGTCATCGAATTCTTGTAATACTAACCGTCATCCTGTTCGTGGGTTTGATCGGCATTTTAGGATTATCGCTTTTCATTACGAGACCTATCCGGGAGCTTTCCGCGGGTGTGGCGGACCTCAAGGAAGGCAAAAGAACGAGGCCTCTCAAGGTTTATTCAAAGGACGAGCTTGGAAAATTGACAGAAAGCTTCAATGAGATGAGCGCGTTGATTACAAATCAGAAAAGGGATCTATCCAGGTATACTCAAGAGCTGGAGGAGGCCTATACCTCTATCCTCAGAATCCTAGCCACGGCCATTGATGCCCGGGACTCCTATACGCTCGGCCACTCGGCGAGGGTGGCTCTGCACTCTTTAATGATCGGCCAAGAGATCGGTCTCAAAGAAAATGAACTTGAGGAACTTGAAATCGCTTCTCTTTTTCATGACGTGGGAAAGCTCAAAACCCCGGATGCCATCCTGTTTAAAAACAGGTCCCTGAACTCCATGGAGTATGACGAGATGAGGCATCACCCGGAGGATGGCGCGGAAATCCTGAACAAGGTAAAACCGCTCCAGAAATATGTCGAACCGGTCAAGCACCATCATGAGTATTACAACGGAAAAGGCTACCCGGACGGGTTGAATGGAGACGATATCCCTCTCTATGCGGCCATCATCTCCATAGCCGATACCTACGATGCCATGACTTCAACAAGACCCTACAGGAAGGCCTTGTCAAAGGAAGAAGCCTGCAGAGAACTGGAGAAGGGTGCAGGAAAACAGTTTCACCCTGAATTGGTCAAGGCTTTCTTAAGGGCGGTGAAGGATCGGGGACAACCGTCGTTTCATCCCTATCTCGCGAAGGTCATATGACAAGAGATTTGCCAAAAAAAGCAGTCCTTTGCCTGTGGATTTTCTTATCTCTGACCCTTTCTTCCTGCAGCTGGTCGAAGAGAGAGCAGACTCAGAGGCCGATGGACCATGCGGCCGGCCAGGCCCAGATGGAGCTCGAGGCAGGAAAATTCCAAAGGGCCATCGATATCTACGAGGAGCTCCATCAAAAATATCCTCAGGATCCCGCTGTGCAGAGCGGCTATATCCGGACGCTGGAGTCGATTAGGAACAGCGGTGACCGGGCCTTTGAAAAAAAAGATTTCAAAATGGCCGAAGATATTTATGAGATTCTGGCGAAGAATTGGTCCCGGTTCGCGGATCTCGGTCCGTCCCTCTCATTTAACAGAAGCTATCTTGAAAAAAAGGCCAAAACCAGCACGTGCCTTCTCGTAAGAGGACAGGTCTCGTCCTACCTCAAGGCAGGAGATTTCCAAAGGGCCATCGATCTTTGGAAAGAGATCCATCAAAAATATTCTCGGGATCTCAGCGTGCGAAGCGAGTATATCCAAACACTGGAAACGGTTAAGAGTAACGGAGATCGGGCCTTTGAAAGAGGTGATTTCGCCCTGGCTGGATCGGTTTATGAGTTATTGTTAAAACATCTTTCTTCGGTGGCCCGTTTAAATGGCTCCTCTCCTCTTAATAGAGAGGGTCTAACTGCAAAGATTAAGACTTGTAAAAAAAACCTCTTCGAAAATGGCCTCAAAAAGTATCGATCCGGCAACCTGGAGCAGGCCATCTCGATATGGAAAGCTATCCTCGTCTTTGACCCCGGAAATGAAGAGGTTAAAAGGGTGGTGGATAGGGCGGCCCTTCAGCTCAAGAATCTTCGGAAAACCGAATAGCAAAACAAGTTCGCTTCCGTCCCCCCCGGTTTACCCCGTTAGAAATAATGCTCCGCTCGATTTCGAGTCCCGCTACAGCGGGACTGGAATTTCTAACGGGGCTTACTTCTCCTTTTTAAACTTCTTAATGATCTTTGGGATGAAAAGGGAAAAAACAAATAGGCAGACGGAGAAGAAGACCTTGAGAGAAAGTAATTGCCCCCAATCGCCTCCGACCCAGACCTCCTTCAACGTCCCGATGAAAAAAGTAAAAACGAATGTCCCCACGATAATGCCCAAAGCCGTGCCAAAAAAATAATCCCAGAACCGGACCTTGGTCAGCCCCATGCCAAAGTTCATCGCCGTAAAGGGAAAATAAACCAGTCGCAAATAGAGCACCGTCGCAAAGCCGTTTCGCTCGATGGCGTCGTCGTATTTTCTCAAGCGATCGCCGATCACCGAAGCGGCAAATTCTCTGCCCAAGGTACGCCCGATCCAGAAAGCGGCGCTCGATCCGAGCATGGCTCCTATCCAGACATATAGAAACCCTTGGTAGGCGCCGAAGAGGGCCGCTCCCAGGGCAGTCAGCAACGTTCCCGGCACAAACAAACAGACTCCCACGGCATATACAACGATAAAAAGCAGAGGAGCCCATACGCCTGCGGTTTCGAGAAAATGACTCAGGGCTGTTCTTGTAAAGAATGTTTTGACCGGAGTGAACCGGACGAAGTAAACGGCAGCAATGACGAAGACAACAAACACCGCAGCCTTTATTACTGCTCTCTTACGGCCCTTGGTTGGTTTTGGAACAACCGTATTCATAGTGTTTTACCACTCATGGCAAATGAATTTCCTCGTTACTCTCTCACAAGAGACCGCGTCACAATGACACGACCCAGTTCCAGGCAAGATGGAAGGGACGGTCGGGGGAAAAGTCTTAGACCTGCCTGCGCGAAGCCGCTTCGGCGAAGGCAGGGCGGAAACCTTTAACAGGTGAGATTCAGACCGACCATATCCTTGAGACGGCCCCCTTCACCATAAACACCGACTAGCCATTCCTAAAAGTCCACATTCTAAGACTTTGGAACCCGACTGTCTCTTCCATCAAGGCTGCGATTACGACACAATCTCCTTTCGCTTATCTCCTCCACGCCAGCCACCGGGTGAACAGTCCTTTAATAAAAGGCGTCAGCCGGGTGCGGTTGTAGGCATCAGCCACCTGTTTGATCGCCTCAGCCTGTGTGGGGTAAGAATGAATAACACTCGACAATGTTCCCAGACCCACATTGCCCACGATAGCCAGGGTGATCTCACTAAGCATCTCTCCGGCATGACGGGCTACGATGGTTGCTCCAAGAATCTTATCCGTTCCTTTTCTGACGTGAATCTTAACAAAACCTTCCTCCTCTCCGTCGGCGATAGCGCGGTCGACGTCACCCAACGGTCTGATGAAGGTATCCACAGCGATTCCCTTCTCCCGGGCATCTCTCTCATACATCCCCACGTGGGCAATCTCCGGATCGGTGTAAGTACACCAGGGAATGGTCAAGGCACTTTGTTTCTTACGCCCCAGAAAAAGGGCGTTCTGGATGACCATCCGAGCCGTCGCATCGGCGGTGTGAGTAAATTTGTACTTCAGGCAGATATCCCCGCAAGCATAAATCCCGGGATTGGTAGTCTGGAGATGCTCATTCACCTCTATGCCTTCCCTCTTGTCGTACTTCACCCCAACGGCCTCGAGGTTGAGGCCCTCTACGTTGGGAGCCCGGCCGGCCCCTGCCAGGATCTCGTCTACCGCGATCTCTTCTTCTTTTCCGCCGCATTCAATGTGGATAACTTTGGTCCCATTTTTCTTTTCAACTCGTTTGGTCTTGCAGTCGAAAACCAGGCGGATTTCATCACGGATGAAGGACCGCTGGAGAATTTCTGCGGCATCCCCATCCTCGCGATTGAGAATATGAGAAGCATTGTGAAAAAGAGTGACCTCGCATCCCAATCGCCGAAATGCCTGGGCCAATTCGCAGCCAATGGGACCCCCGCCAATGACGGCTAGACGCCGCGGCCTCTCCGTCAGGGAGAAGACGGTCTCATTGGTGAGAAAGCCGGCTTCGGCTAATCCTTCAATGGTGGGATGTACCGGACGCGTGCCAGTAGCAATCACCGCTTTCCTAAAACGAAGAGCCTTCCCGGCCACTTCCACCGTATCCGGTCGAGAAAACCGGCCTTCTCCCAGGAACACATCGACCCCCATCTCTTTAAACCGTTTCGCCGAATCATGGGCACTGATCCGGGCCCGGAGTCTTCTCATGCGCTCCATCACGAAAGGAAATTCCACTTCCATGCCCTGCGGAACCCGGATGCCAAATTGGTTTGCATCACGAATATCTGCCACCACCCGGGAGGATCGAATAATGCATTTCGAGGGAACGCATCCCACATTGAGACAATCTCCTCCGAGAAGGTGCCGCTCAACAAGCGCGACCTTTGCCCCCAATCCCGCTGCTCCTGCGGCCGTGACCAGGCCAGCCGTTCCTGCTCCGATCACGACAAGATTATAGCGAGGGGCTGGATCGGGGTTTTCCCAGTCGAGCGGGTGGACATTGGAAACCAAACCTTCATTGTGAACGTCTTGCGGGAGAACCATCGGAGTCAGCTCCATCGGTATTTCCTCCTATCGCCCCCACGGTCCGCCGGCCAGGGATGCCGGGAAAGTCTTAGGGCGGAAACCTTTTATTAGGTCAATCAAATGGTTCCAAAAGTATTGCAGCGTCTTGATCACTTTCCCTAGTTGAGTACAAGGAACTACAAAAACCGCGTCCTAAGACTTTGGAGGCATCCTTGACCGGCGGACCAATTCATACCAGCGCTCCGCCGCAGGAGGACCCGGACCCCGCGGTGCAAGCAAAGCAATGTTCTCCAGTAACCACACGGCGCATCCTTAGATCCAACGGTTTGAAAGATCGTATGTGGTTGGGAGCCCCGTGATTCACCGGGAGGGCAAGCGCCAGGTTGAAGTCACAATCATAAAGAGTGCCATCCCATCCCACGCTGATCTGATGGCGACACATCAACCCTGTGACCGTCTGGGGATTAAAGGATTTCCGAAGGAGCTGCAGATAATTCTCTTCCTCCTTTTTCCGGATCAGTTCTGCCCGAAAGCGCCCCAGCGGCATATTGGTGATGGTGAGAAGGCGGGTGAAAGCGACCCCAAAACGCTGGCCCAACTCGCGCCGGTAATCCTTTTCAAGATCCAATTGCGGAGGCGGCAGAAACGGCCCTCCCGGGTTGTAGACAAGGTTCAGAGGCAAGCCGGATTCGGAGCCGTAGCCCAGGCCGTTCAGTCGTTTGATGGCTTCTATGCTTCTCTCATAAACTCCCCTGCCCCGCTGGGCACATACGTTCTCCTGGAGATAGCACGGCAGGGAGGCCACGAGTTGAACCCGGTGGTCCCGGAAAAACTCAGGCAAACCCTCCATGTCCGGTTCCAAAAGCACTGTCAGGTTGGTTCGAACCTGGACCCGGCGACCCTCCTGACAGAGGGCTTTTACAAAACGGCGGAAATTCGGGTTAAGCTCGGGGGCTCCTCCGGTCAGGTCAATGAGTTTGCAATCCACAGTTTCGACAGCCTTTAGAACCATCTGCATGGTCGGCCACTCCATCATCTCCTTTCGTTGCGGGGACGCCTCGAGGTGACAATGGCTGCACTGCTGATTGCACCGGAGTCCTAAATTTACTTGCAGGGTCTCGATCTTCAGACTGTACAATCCCTTGTCGCATATACCGGCAATCTGTTTTTCGAATTCGTTCATCCCTTTTCCTCCCTTGTGAGTTCATGGAGCACTTCTAACATTTCTCCATTTTCAATTATAATTGAGACATTCTGATGAAAGATAGAGAAATCTTTTTAAAATTATCTACCCGCATTGTTGAGTAAGTAAATACAGAGAATCCTGTATTTTGGGGAACGAAGGGACGTATTTTCCCGGCAGGATTCATCCTTCTATTCCACTGCTATTGACCGCAAAGAGCTTGACTTGCATATAAATATCTGTAGTATGTAGACCAGGTTGTGGTTTTTACCCTTTCGTTGCTAAGCGATATTCAAAGGAGAGGAAGATGACATCGAATGAAATCACGAAAGACCGTATCGAAAAACTAATATCGGCTTTCAATCTTGATGGTTTCGATGTCGACGAAGAAAAAGATGTTTTTCTCCATGAGGGGAAAATAGGGATTGTCGCCACGCATAAAACCGCCACGGTAGGAACAACGGGGAAGAAGAAAAGGGTTTTCTATATGGAAGGATCTCCTTACGACATGGGCTATCTGATGGGTAAAATGGCAGAACCCGAAATTGAAAGGATGTGCACGGAATTCAATCAAACCATCATCTTTGATTTTGTAAGCCTCAGTATCAAAGACGAAGCCTTGAGAAAAATATTAGGTAGCATTTTAGATGATATTTTTTATCTGCTCTCTTTAGATATTTATCCGGATGTCCCCGGAGATTACAAACAAGAGCTTGAAGGGATGCTGGACGGATGCAAAGAAGTTCACCCATCGACGGAAGTGAGCCGCCACGGGCTATGGCTTCTTAATGTGGGGATCGACGCCGCCCTCTCATTCATCTATACCCTTAAACTGCCCCTCAAGAAAAAATACCCTGTCGAGATACGCCCCGAACATTTTAGAGTTCCGATCGCATGCAATGGTTTTGCCGTTTTCGGCGAAGACAATCAAAAAAACAAATTTCACTACATGGGAAGAGATTTCATGTTCCCGACGGCAGGGGTTTTCCAAGATACGGCCACCATGATCGTTTATAGGCCCGACCAAGGGCTTCCATTCGTTGCCGTGGCCGCGCCCGTCATCATCGGCTCAATTGCAGCCGTAAATAGTGAAGGCGTTGGCATCGGAGTGGATATGTCTCCCTCGGGCAACTGCAACCCGGGCCGCCCGGGTATCAACTCGTTATTGTTAAACCGGCATTGCATCCAGAATAGCGCGGATGGCGAATCGGCCGTAAATCTTATTGTTCAGGCTCAAAGAGGCGTCTCGTGGAATTATATTTTAGCCGATGGTAAGAATGATACGGCCTATATTGTCGAAGCGGGTGAAACGACCGAGGCTATCGATTTTCTCTCCTATCCTCCGGAAGATTTGCGAGAAGGAATATTGAAACCTGCGGAAGCGCTGCTGAAAAATCCTTCAACTCCCATCCGGCGCGGCTTAATGGTCAGAGGGAACGATTATGTTTACCCCGTCATCTATGCGTCGAAGTTCAACGAAGCGCTCTTTGCCACTTTCAAAGCTAACCCTAAACGATATGAGTATTTACTTCAGGAAAAGTTTGATTACGATTACCAGCCGGAGGATTTTGCTGACAATGGCTATCTGAACAAAATCTGGACGGATAAGCATTGCCCGATGGCCCATTACTTTGCTCCCCAGCGTGAGCATTTTGATAATCTTATTCTGACGACAAACCATTTCATCATTCCTGAAATGCGATTCTGCTCCATGTCGCCCGTCTGCAATTTTGTTGCCCAATGGAACTGGGATGATTTTCAATGGCGGTACGATGAGCTCCATCACCAATTGTCAAACGCTCTTAATCAAAACTTCTCAAAATACAACCAGCCCTTCCTCACCTACGAAGAAGCAAAACAGATAATCGATTTCCTGGCTCCATACAACAAATACCCCGACTATTATAATAAGGACCATAAACCGATGGACCAATTGTCCGTGCATGGAAGCGTTTCATTGCTCGATCTGAAAAAGAAAACCATCGAAAGTCATTACGGATATTACAGCGACCAATGGCTTAAAATTTCGCTGGAAAATTATTTATGAGCCATCGTCCGTCGCACCCTTCTCCTCTCCCCTGCCTTCGCCGAAGCGGCTTCGCGCAGGCAGGCCACCGGGGAGAGCCTGCCTGCCGGTAGGCAAGGACGCCGTGAGGGGAGCCGCTTCATCGTTGTCAGTGAAAAAGAGAGGTTTACTCCCAAAGAATTCCGATGGATGACAACTTCTTATTTCGTTCTGGCCACGCGCGGAACTTGACTGAAAAATTCAGTCAGGCCCAAAGACCTACTATAATTGATATTCACCTCGGTCTTCGGCGGCGACTTAAATCCAAAAAATTCTGATTGTATTTTTGTCCCATTTTGGTAAGATTTGGAAGGCAAGACCGGCTTTCATTCATTACTTTCAAAAATACTGAAGAGTATAACGGAGGGAACGTCATGAGATCTAAGTCGGCAATCGGAGCCTACATCCTGATCGGGTTGGGTATCCTTTTCCTCCTGGCTAATCTCGGCTGGATACCGCCTGTTCGCTTACTCGTGGCTCAGTGGTGGCCACTGATCCTTATTATTGTTGGCATTTTGGTGTTGATAAGACACTCATCTCGCGGAAAGCCGTAGAGTCCTTCTCCGGGGAACGAAGCAATCAGCCTCTCTCTTTCCCCACCATTACCAAGTGGTTTTAGAACCTACGTTATATATCTCTCGAGAGCAAGGGTAGATTCCCAACAGTAAAATGGAAGAAATATAATACCAGTCTACCCCAAAAAGAAACCTCCTGTTAAGAGTTGAAGTGAGCGCTTCAAAAAAAACTTAGACAGGAGGTTTCCAATGGATGAGGTAAATCGTAACCGGCTGGAGGAA
>Ga0187888_1000921_pt1 | contig 30056 bp, 32 predicted proteins | sample June2016WEW_7_40_FD_132987 | JGI IMG/M metagenome (GOLD analysis project Ga0187888, IMG submission 132987) | Peatland microbial communities from SPRUCE experiment site at the Marcell Experimental Forest, Minnesota, USA - June2016WEW_7_40 | ecosystem: Environmental > Terrestrial > Soil > Wetlands...
AAATTTTCTAATTAACTTTTTAAATTTTAATATAACTTTTTATTTTTCATTTTTTATTTTATTTATTTTTTTATTTTATCATCGTTGCCAATAATACGCACAGTGGGTGTTTGATTAAGATATTGGTCAAATTGAGTCACTGGTTTATTTATTACAATATTTGTCATTAATATATATTTCATATAAACTGATAATGGTGTTTCCCTCCAAATACGAACATAATCTATATTAAACGTCTTATCAAAAATAAAATGAAATTTGTATTCTATTATTTTTATATCTTTATCTTTAATTGTCAATGTCGAATAATACCGATCTTCATCATATAACTTTTTATACCGATGTGTAGTGTTTCTATCTTTTACAATTCTTATGAATTTTTTAATCATTACTAAATCATTTTCATTTGCAAAATTATACTTTGGAAATACATCTTCTACATAATGGTTAATAATCCAATTAAAATCAAATGCATCCGAAAATAAAATACCACTTTCACCTAATTTTACATTCATTTTTTTCTTTTTCTTTTTCTTTTCTTTTTTTCTTTTTTTCTTTATCTAAAAATGTAAATTTTCTAATTAACTTTTTAAATTTTATTATAAATATAACTTTTTTATTTCATTTATTTTTTGTTGCTAATAATTGAAATGCGTTCACTTTGTTCTCTTGCTTTTCCATGTATAATAAGTTCTGTAATTATTTCATTTCTTATAGTATCTGTAAGAATGACATTTCTGTAAAACCATGATGATTCTGCCCAAATATGAATAGAATCTATATCTAACATTTTATCAAAAAAAAATCTACAAGTGTATTCGGTTGCATCTACATCTGTAATTGTCAACGCCGTAGCATATTTGTGATTTTCGTTCCATATTGTTTTATAGTAATGATATGTAGTATTTCTATCTTTTAGAATTCTTATGAATTTTTTAGATATTCTTAGTTCATTATCATTTTCATTTTTATACTTTGGAAATATGTCGTTTTCAAAATGATTAATAATCCAATTTAAATCAAATGCAACCGAAAATAAAATACCACTTTCACCTAATTCCCTAGTCATCTTTTTTTATTTTTTTTTTATTTTTTATTTGTTCGCGTTTAATTTAATTATTTCTTTTTCTTTTGTTTTAGGATAATATTTAATTTGAAAACTATTTGATGCTTCTGGACGATAATCAATTATATGACTTACAAATACTTCTCTACCAAACATATCAGTGCCAAATTTCATATCAAAATATAAAAAAGTTTCATCTTTTTCTTTCATTTTCACAATTAATTTTCTAATAGGTCCTTTATCGAAATCAAATCCAATAACCCAATCAATTTTTTGTTGTCTTCTATTAATGTTTGTTGTTCTAAATAACATTTTCTATAAGCATAAGAACAATTAAATAAAGTATTCTTATCCTCTAATAAATTTAATACTCGCAACAAAATATGATACAACTTTTTATCAAAATTCGGCATTACATCTTCTTTTAATCTTTCTATAATTAATGTAAAATCACAATTACTATTTAATAAAATACCCTGTTTATTAATACGCCACATTTTGTTTTTGTTTTTGTTTTATTTTTTTGTTTTGTTTGTTTTTTGTTTATATTGCAAATTTTATAATTAACTTTTTATTTTTAATTATATTTTATGTAATTCTTTTTTCTTTTGTTTCAGGGTTAAATTCAATTTTATAACGTTTCCCATAACCGTCATTGTATACGCCAGATATAAATTTATTTCCATAATATTCTATATCAAAATATAAGATTGGACAAGGTAAAATGGGTGATGTATCATATGCACAGATAGTAGTAACCTTAAAATTTTCATCAAAAAATAAACTGAATTCATGAGACTTAAAAGAAAACGAACATGTATAATGATCGAATACACGATTATAAAGGATATAATTAGTATTTTTATCTTTAAGCATGTTTATAATAAATTTCAATAAACTCTTATATTTTTCTTCAAGCAATGGCGTTACATCTTCTTCTAATCTATCAATAATTGAATTAAAGTTATTTGCTAATAAAATACCTTCTTTAAATTTTAGTTTCATTTTTTTTTATTTTATTTTATTTGTTTACTTCTTTTATTGTTTTTTCTTTTGTAATAATATTAAATATAACCAGATAATATTCCACACCATTATCATCGTATATATAATATAAAATTTCATCTCCGACAATACTCATAAGAAAATAATTTTTTGGTTCATCTGGATTGTTTATAATGAACCCGCGAACACGAAAAATAACAAATTTTTTATGGAATACCAAATCAAATTGATGAGTTTTAAAATAAAAATCACATTTATAAAAACCAGCCCCCATATAATTAGGTATATAACATGTATTTTTATCTTTGAGCACGTTTATAATAAATTTCAATAAACTCTTATTTTTTTCTTGAAGCAATGGCATTACATCTTCTTCTAATCTATAAATAGTTGAATCAAAATTAAAGTTATTTGCTAATAAAATATCACCTTCTTTAAATTTTATTGACATTTTTTTGTTTTTTTGTTTTTGTTTGTTTTGGTTGGTTGTTTGGTTTGTTTTAATCATATTTTGATATCTTTTTTTCTCCTGTTGCTTTATCGATTATAATTTGATGACTACCTACCTTAACTCCTTGTATAATTTTTTCAGTTACAACAATATCAATCATAATTGTAAGATCATAAATGGCGAAATTATATTCATGTTTGTCATCATTTAATAACCATGCATTCATACCAAAAATTTTAAATGGAGACTTAAACTTAAACTCAAATTCACATCCTCTTTTATCATTATTTTTTACTGTCATTGGTGTTGTTGTATAAGTTTTCGGTTCAACTTCATCTTCTACTTTACATTTTATAGTAGTATTACAATCTTTTAACACGTTTATAAATTTCTCCAACACCTCATAATAACTTTCTTCAATTAATGGCATTACATTATCTCTTAAATGGTTTATATAAAAATCAAAATCAAATTTACTTGCACTTATCAAATTCATTTTTATCTTTTATCCTTTATTCTTTTTATTCTTTATTCTTTTTATTTTTTTTGTGTTTGTTCGTTTTATCGGGTTTTTTATTTTTTTGTTTGGTTTGATTGTTGGTTTATCGAGAATTAACAAAAAAAAATGCAAATTTTATATTTAACTTTTATATTTTTATATGTATTTTTGCAATCTTTTGTTATTTTTGATTTCTTTTTTTAAATGTCTTATCTTTTTCCTTTTTTCCTCTTGTTGCTGGTTAAATAACATCTCAGAATCTCGGAATTCGTAACTTGTCTTATATATAAAACTATAATACACATCAAATTCCAAAAATACCAAAAATTCCGCTAGTTTATCATTCTTCCTATTTCTTATAGTCACTTCCAACATAACAACCTGCGATTTATTAAAGAAAAACCAAAATATACATTTATTTCCATCGATATCTTTTATTGTTGTATCATATGTAAAATATTTCGGCCCCGCTGTTTTACTATATCTAAATGTTGTATTTTGATCTTGTAATGCTCTTTTACATTTTTCCAATAGATCATGATGACTTTTAGCAATAAATTCCATTACTTGATCAATCTCTTTAATAAATAAACTAAAATCAAAATTATTCAATAATAAACATGCCATTATCACACCCCTTTTTCCTTCTTTTTTTCCCTTTTTTATTTTTTTTATTTTTATCTTTTTTTGTTTTTTTTATCTTTTTTTGACAACACATCAATTAAAAACTAAACCCAAAAAAAATTACCAAAAAAGGAAATTGAACGGCGCCGTTCACTTTCCTTTTTTTGTAAGTTTGTTTAAAAGTTTGATTTTGATTGGATGCATTTTTTTATTTTGATTGGAAAAAAGGAAAAAGTTAGGACATTTCTACGGTATGAATTTTTGTTTCTTTTGTATCAAGATTTGTTGTAATGGAGTGTAATTTGCGTCCGATATAATCATATACTCTTGTTTCATTTTCATTTGCAGAATTTTCGGTTATAATAATAGTGTCGATTGTTTCAGAATGCGTATAACTTATTTCTATACGAAGCAAGTAAAGTCCAAAGGTGAGATCAACGTGGGCATAGACATTGACAGATTTTAATCTTCCGTCTGTATGTTTTTTTGATGAATGCATTGTATAATAATGGACATAATCTCCTTCACGAATTAATAAAGTGTTTTTGTCTTCAAATGCTCTGATAATATTTTTGACTGTATTTTGATCATATTCATCAAGAAGGTTCATAACATTATTTTGTAAATGTTCAATAATTCCATGAAAATCAAAATTATTTATAAATATGACCATCTGTTTTATAGGTTGATTCATTTTTATTTTATTTTTAAATTTATTCCTGAATCGCATTGCGATCAATTATACATTTTGTTTTTGTTTTTTTGTCATATGAAACCTTAAAATATTCAGTATCGTCAAAATGATGGTTTATGTCTATAAAAGTATCAATTTTGTCTTCATAATTATATATTCTAAACTCACCGTAATTGATTGAACGTTGATGATTTGGAGAATAATTAAATAAAAAAACACCATTTAATCTGTAAATCGTTGGAAATTGTCGAATGGAAATATTTACTTTACAATTCCATTCTTTATTATTTTTATCTTTTATCAAAATATTGTCAATGAAAACCGATCGTTGTTTTCTTGTATATAAAAATGTGGTATTCTCATCTTTTAATTTTGATATTAAATTTCGTAACAAAATATCAGAAATGGGACCAAAAAAATCAATTACATCACATTCTATACGTTCTATGATTAAACTAAAATCAAAATTATTTGCAAATAAAATCCCTTCTCTTCCTAATTCCTTTGTCATTTTTTTATTTGTTTTGTTTGTTATTTGTTTGTTTGTTTGTCTTAATTTTTTATTAATTCAGTGATATTCATGATACGTTTTTGTTTTTGTTTTTTTGTCATATATAATTTCAAATTTTTCAGTTTCGAAATGGGTTTCTTTGTCTATAAAAGTTGCAATTACATCTAAATAATTATATATTCTAAATCCGCCACCGTAAGGAAAAAATATTGCATTTGGACCATCTAAATGACTATATAAAAATTTAACAGACATTTTAAAAATCGTTGGTAATTGGTCAAATGAAATATACATCTCACATCGACATTTTTTTTCAGTTGTGTCTTTTATTAAAAATTTATCGGTAGAAAATTTATCTCCTTCTCTATATGAAAATGTGGTATTCTCATCTTTTAATTTTGATATTAAATTTCGTAACAAAATATCAGCAGTGGAACCAAAAAAATTCATTACATCACATTCTATACGTTCTATAATTAAACTAAAATCAAAATTATTTGCAAACAAAATCCCCTCTCTTCCTAATTCCCTTGACATTTTTTTGTTTTGTTTTGTTTTTGTTTTTGTTTGCGTTGTTTATTTGTTTATTTGTTTTATTTTACCAGATTGGTTCAATATTTTTTATGTTTAACTTTTTTTTCATTTCTTTTTATATCAAATGTAATGTCATGATACTTATATATTTCACCAGATTCGCATATTTCCGTGACAATGAAACCATTTTGATAATTTATATTCATATCAAAAGTTGCTATTAATCCCCCTGTAAAATCGTTCACAAATTGAACAGTCATATTACGTAACAAAAGGTTGGTATAAAATGTAAACTGAAAAAGACAGAAAGTCATATTGGTATTCTTATTTTTTAACCTTAATCTTTTTATTGTATATAATATTTTAGAGTATTCCATTTTTTCATATTCAAAACAAGTATTAGCATCTTCTAACATTCTTCTCGTTTTTTCCCATTTATCACCACATTGTTTAAGAATTGGCATTACATCACATTCTATACGTTCAATAAATACCCCAAAATTAAAATTACTTGCAAATAAAATCCCCTCTCTTCCTAATTCCTTTGTCATTTTTTTTTGTTTTGTGTTTTGTTTGTTGTTTTGTGTTTATTGTTTTGTGTTTTGTATTAATATTTTCAATTTTTGTTTGATAAAATTCGACTAGGAAAAGTTATAGAAGTTTCTTTTGTTTCGATATTAAATAAAATTCTAGTTGTAACGTCCATTTGCCATTTATTTCTTATAAAGGTATCACAATTTTCAGAATGGAAAATATTTTCAATACAATCAATATTCCCGCTCTCGACATCTAACAAAGACATATCTAATTTCGTAACAATGTATTTTGAATCAAAATTAAAACTAAAACTAAATATATATTTTTCTTTTGCGATGCTTATGGAGTGCGTGTTAAATATATATCTGTTCAAATCTTCCCATCGCTGATATTTAACAGTTGTATTTCCATCTTTTAATATACTTACACATCTTTTTAATAAATCAGGATTATCAATATATGGACTTACAACGGTTAATAAATATTCCCCGATAAAATTAAAATCAAATCTATCAAGTAACATTATCCCTATCCATGAATTGTCAAGCATTTTTTGGTTTTTATTTATGTTTGTGTTGTTTATTTTTTTATTTGGGTTTGTTGAAATGCAAATTTTATAATTAACTTTTTGATTTTTATATTTATTTAACAATTTTACTTTTTTTTACTATTGTTCTAAACCCATCTGAACCTTTTTTACTATCACCATAATATTGATCATTTCCATAGTGATTAATTTCATTTGTGTGTTCATACTCTCCTGTTAATTCCACGTCTTTATATTCATAGTCTTTGCGTATCAAATAATCTTTGGTGGTAATAACCATACTCAATTCTATTATATTAAACGAGGCGTCAAATTTAAGATGAATACCAATGTCTCTTACAGTTCCAATTTTACGTTTAAAATCCGCCCAATAAGTTCCATATAATATTTGATTACCATCGTTACTTTCAAAATAAAATTGAAAAAATGTATTTTCATCTTCAAATAATCTTATTGCCCATTCTAATCCTTCAGAAACTATTTTATTATTATAATATTTCAATACTTTGCATTTTAAATGGTCAACAAGTAAAGTAAAGTCAAGTTTACTTGCAAATAAAATGCCCTTATTTCCTAATTCTTTTGACATTTTTTTGTTTTATTTTTTTGTGTTTTTGTGTTTGTTGGTTTGTCTTAATATTTTCGATTTTTGTTTTGATAAATTTGACCAGGAAAAGTTATAGTTTTTTCTTTTGTTTCAATATTAAATAAAATTCTGGTTGGACCGTTTGACTGCAGGTTTTTTCTTATATACGTATCAAAAGTTTTAGAATCAAATAAAATTTCAATACAATCAACATTTCCGCTCTCAATATCCAACAAAAGCATATTTAATTTGGTAACAGTGTATTTTGAATCAAACGAAAAATAAAAACTCAATGCATATTTTTCTTTTCGTTTTCTTTTTCGATATTCATCTGGCGCGTCGTATATGTCATTGTAAGTTTATTTCCTTTCCAGTATTCCCATCTTTGATATTTAACAGTTGTATTTCCATCTTTTAATATACTTACACATCTTTTTAATAAATCAGGATTATTAACGAATTGGATTATATCAGTTAATAAATATTCTCCAATAAAATTAAAATCAAATCTATCAAGTAACATTATTCCTTCCCATGAATCTTCAATCATTTTTTTTATTTTGTTTTCTTTTATTCTTGTTTGTTTGTTTTTTGGGTTGGTTTTGAAATGTAAATTTTATAATTAACTTTTTGATTTTTATATTTATTTAGACATTTTATATATTTTATGTAATTTTGGTTTTGAAACCGCCTGAACGTTTTTTAATTTTAACGTGATATCGATCATTTCCAAAACAAGTTTTATTTGCATATTCATAATCTCCTGTAAAGTGCACATAATCATTGTATTGTTTGCGTTTCGAATCATCTCTACCTGTAACATAAATAACCAATTTTGTTATATTAAATGAGATGTCAAATGTAATATGAACCTCGATTTGCTCTACAATGTCAATTTTAGTTTTAAACGCCTTCCAATCAGTTCCATATAATATTTGAGTGCCATCACCTGCACCTGGATTAAAATAATATTCAAAAAAAGTATTTCCATCTTCAAATAATCTTATCGTCCATTTTAATCCTTCGTAGACTATTTCATTATCACAATCTTTCATTACGTTAGATTTTAAATGTTCAATAATTAAAGTAAAGTCAAGTTTAGTTGCAAATAAAATACCCCCATTTCCTAATTCTTTTGACATTTTCTTTTTATATTTTTTATATTTAAAACATTTCTTTTTTTATTTCTTTCTTTTTATTTTTGGTATCGTATGTAATAGTATATTTATCATAGTTTGACTTTGGTCTTCCATCCATACATACATAAGTTGTGAATTTGTCTAAATTTAAAGAACTGTCAATGTTATGAATATTACGATCTTTATTATAAAAAAACCAGAATCTTACACTCATAACATTAAAAAAATTATCAAATTTAATGGAAATAAATGCATTTTGTGTTGTCTTTAGCAGGTTTGAAACATAATAAGGTTTTGAAATATAAAGTGGAACCTCTAATGTTGTATTATAATCTTTTAATATTCCAATTAATCTTTCAAATCCATAAAAATTATGTTTTTCTAAAAATGGTATCAAATCATCTTTAAAATGTTTAAAAAATAATCCAAAATCAAGTTTATTTACAAATATAATCATCTTTCCAGGTTTGGTTATTATCTCCATTTCCTTTCTTACTCTACTTTTTTATTTTTTTCCCTTCTTTTTTTTAAAAATGAAAATTTTCTAATTAACTTTTTATTTTTATTTGATTTTTAACCATTTCTTTTTTACTTTCTTTTTTTCATTTCTTTTTCTCCTTTTCTCTTTTTTTACTTTTCTTTTCTTCTTTTTGGTCTATTGACAACTTTTGATTCTTTATAAGAACTCCATGTCACACTTGCATAAAAACTAAGAAATAAAAACAAAAACACAATCACCGCAAAAACAAAAATAAATAAAAACAACCAATGTGATTCTCTAATTACTTTTTGTTCTTCCTTTCTTGTTATATTTGGTAATCTAGTTGGTGATTGAATGATAATTTCTTGTGTCACTTGACCACCTGGAACTTGAACTAATGATAAACAACCACCTGAATCCGTCACAATAATATCAAATGTCTGGATAATTGGAACTCCCTGAATTTGAAATTGCAGAATTTGTCCCAGCAACTGTTGTCGCAATTGTGGATCATATGCGAAAGGTCCATTCAATGTTGGTATTCCATATATTGTTAAATTATACGCTGGTCCATTACTACTAATTGCATTTCCAACAACATTCACCAACGTTGGCATTCCATTAATTGGTTCCTTCAAGAAATTAATAGTTGGTGGCGGATGAACTACCAATGTATAAACTTGTGTATATGAACATCCAAATATTTCACTATATGCAGTTACCGTATATGTTGCCGCAATTGCATTTGTCAATGTAAATCCTGTCCCCTGCAATGATCCCGTATCGTGAAATTTCCAAGTAACAATCATACCCGCACCTGCTTGATCTTGCGTATTCGTAAAAACAGTCACCATACTTCCTGTTGCTGCGTTTTGTGTGCAAGGAAATTTAATCACCGAAACAACAAACGAAATATCAATGGGTCCCCTCAAAGTGAAAGAAACAAACGGCGATTGACATCCTCTTGAATCCTGAACAAAATAAGTCGTATTAACTCCTGGAACTACTGTCGATACTTGAATCACTGTTCCACTCCCCCTACCAACATTGTTTTGCTGTGGTGTCACCGAATACAACTCATACGGCGCCGTTCCATTCACCACTGTAAACTCTATTGTCCCCACACCAGTTGAGCAATTTGCTGGATTAGACCCCGTTGGAACTAACATAATTGGCCATTCTTCACTCACAACTTCACAAGATGCCTTTGCTTGACAACCATTAAAATCAATCACTGTCACATTATACCAACCAGCGGGAACTCTCAACAACGAAGGCGGTCCTACAAAACTTGACGAATTAACAGTTATTGGCGCACTCCAAATGAATTGATACAACGGCAACCATTCTGAATTTTGTGACCCTTGTATGATAGTTAGATTACTTGATGGATATTGAGTTCCGCCAGTTACTTCTGTAATCACATTCCCGTCTCTTGTTCCCCAACAACTGGTTTCCTGACAATCAATTTGGATAAAGATGTTCTGTAATGGATAGATATAAGTTGGTTCTGGAATGGAGCATAATTGGGGCAAAGCAGTCACCGTCAATGTATACCAACCTTCATACCCATCACTCTTATTCCCAGTCTGCACATACGCCGTAAAGGGAATTCCGTTTGCTCTCATCTGTAAATCACATGCTAATTTGTATTGACTGGGATCAAGCACACTATTACAGTAATCCAATGCGGTGATCGTCTGATTCATGATTGTGCGTCCTATGGGATCAGTGAAATTAAACAGATAGGGACCATTGAACCCCGACTCGTCAATAAACAAATACTGGATAACCATCGGGGGTCCAGGACATCTGGGAATACTCATTGCTGTTCTGGATAATTGAAGTGATTGTGTCTTTGCTAACGATGCTAATACTTGTGCACTTGCTGTAAATAAAGGGTTCAAGACTGCCGTATTCCATGTTTGACTTCCCGTAAGAGGCGCCAACCAGAAATATGCTGTCCAATAACCATTCGGCACATTGTTGAACAAAAAGGTCCCCTCCAAGTTGTAACTGAACGATTGGTCTCCCGTAATCAAATAAGGACTGGCACGTGTGGGACATAATGGACAAGAAACGGCATTCTGCGTCTCGATTGCAAAATAAAGATTCAATCTACAATCACTAACATTATTATACTTGTTGACTTGGTTATTACACAACACTTGAGTAATCGTAAAACTAAATTCCATATCGGTTCCTGGGTCTACGCAACTTCCTGGTGTTGTGACCAATGAGATGGGACTGATTCCGTTTCTCGGGATTGGATAAACAAGGGTAGTTGGACATCTGTATGGATAAGGATAAGGTGTGGCGGGGATGGTGTGTGTTGAATTAACATAATAAGGCAAAGTTCTCGAATTAACTAAAGAAGTAGGTGTTTGCACTGTAAAAGTATACGTTGTTCCCATACATAATCCACCACCAACAGCCAATGGAGGAGAAACCACAATCTCATACGAACAGGCTGGTGTCCCGTAACAAGGATTGGTCACATTATCATCCATATTCACAATTGTCTCACCGCCACTTCCAGTATCATATGGACTATTTCCAAACACTTCAAATGGAACCGTATAACAACATTGATTCGCCAAAGTGCAACCAGGAATTCTCTGTAGCGGTAATGGCTGCAACACAAATGGTTCCAAAATGATGCCATAAGTCGTATAAGTTTCAATGCAGGGAGTAGTCAAAACAGAAGCAATAGTCTTTCCATACCTCACAAGCATCGCCACAAAATTACTCGCCACAATCACATAATTCGTAATCTGCACAAAGGGCCCCTCAGTCATTTGGATCATCTGTTCGGGTGTAATGAACTGTTTCAAAATGGTAAATGCAATACTTCCGACATTTGCAATGATACTGTAACCTGGCAGAAACTTCAATCTTGGTCTCATTAACGTATAAGATTGCCCATTATCACACGTGGGAAAAGTATCGATTCCTGAATAGGCTGGATTATCGGCGGCATTGACATCACAAGTGGCATAAGTGGTAGTTGATAAGCAAGTTGGTGGTCGATATAAGGGATCAGGATACAATGGATTAACGGGTGCTAATATGATTTGATCGTTTGTGATTGTTTTACAAGATGCCGTGCTACAAATGGTAACAGTCATTGGAGGTGAATACACTTGATCCTGAGCATTAAACCCCTGTTCAATTGTTCCACTCCCCGTTGTCCATGTGGTATAATAGTTTGCAATATTAGTTCCATCAGCAGGTTGCCCCGTGATAGCATCGTTGATGAATGGAGAAGAAATGGCTGATTGATAAATGAAAGGCTCATCACGTTGGACGTACGCTTGCACTTCAGGAAGACTAAATACACATACGGGGGTTGCAGTAGCCACTCTAGTGATCATAGATTGAAGCACAAGACTCTTTAGAGGGACCGCGTAAGTATCGGCAGAGTAAAATATACAATGCGCCTGTCCTATAACTTTCTCAGGCTCTGTTCTCGGCATACACTCTAATTGCAACACATCTCCTTCATTGTATTCAATCCATACCGAATATTCCTCGTTCGTCATTGTGGGTCCCAAATTTTGTGCAGCAGTCCAAGTAATGTACGGTGGATTAACGAGATTTTGGGATGGTCCAGATAATTGTTTAATGACTACCGAGACGTCATGTTGATTGATAATAGTGCATGCTTCGGCGCAGTATCCAATTGCTTCATCCGAATAACCAGTTTCTACTAAAGGACAAATAATGCGGAAATTAATAACAATGGAATCAGGATACGATGCAAAGGCTGGTCTTGCTTGTGTAAATGATTGGAAGATAAAAGTGGGCCATACTTTGTAACGGGCGTAAACAGCAGAACTTTGCGCAACTGCTATATTATTTGGTGTTTCTGATGGACCCGATAACGGACCTACATTTACCACTGTTTGCACGGTCGCCATCTGAATATCGTAACCAAATGTGCCGTAACGAGGCGACGTATATTTCGGGGGAGTGTTTTCGTAATACGTCCCATCTTGTAGAGTGTTGAACATAAAGGGCACGTTTCCTTGTAGAATATTAGTGTGGTCAAATTGACACGAGCCATAATTTGTAAAATTGCATGACGTTGGCGGAATAAGAAATGTTGGAAATGGAATTCCAGCCTCAACGTATCCTGGCATCAGAAAATTTAAAGTAATAAATTCAAAAAAATTCTGATTCCAAGGATATGCCTGATGATTTGCATGAAGCGCGTTGTATCCATCGATATCAAATTTTACCATGTTGTAAAAATCGGGATGATATCCTGCCACGGTATCTTTGACGCATGCAGAGTTTTGGTAATAGTCTGTTCCCCAGCACCAATAAGACGCATTCCATTCATCGGCAATATAGCTGGCAAATGGAAACACCATATTCGTCATTATGTTGGGAGGACCATCGGGACTTACTCCTAAATACAAACCAAACGATGCTGTCGGATTTTGACAAAGATTTGGACAAAAGTGCTGAGTATATGCTCCAAATAGATAAACCCAAGGGGCATCAATCCCAACGCAAGCACATGTCGGGGATGAGGTTGTGTCACATGATTCGCCAAGTGTTGTATAATATCCAGTGCAAGGTTGGAGTTCGTATTCACAAGGAGGAAGCGGCATTCCCCATAAAACACCAGCGGAGCAAAGCCATGCGCTATAAGTAGAAAAGTCACAAAATCCACTAAATGTAGTATACCCAAGACAATTATCAGGAGACATATAATCATACCAACGACGCAAACCATAATTAATATCAGCCATTGTATACATTTCCGAATTACATGTTGACAATGGTGGACAATTATCGTGTTGTACAGCATAAGTGGTTCCAACTGGAGCACATGAATAATCGTTTGCATCGTCCAAAGCATTTGTATGATCTTGATAATATACCTCATATCTTGCGCCGTGTGATTCATAATGTAGTTGGGTTGCCCCGTGTCCACCAAAGAAATTGTCAGGATATACTGCGTCATATTGATAAAAATCTTCCAACATTAATAACTCTCCAGTTCCAGATGGGCCACCTCCATAAAAATTGTTCCCGCTCAATCCATTCATCTGTGTATTGTATTCGTTATAAGCTTGCGGACAATAGCCCGTAGCATTTCCATAACATTGCTTGTTACTCCATGATTGAGACTGAAAAAACCAAAGTTGCAATGTATCCATATCATCAGAAGTGTGGACCATTTCATTCAATTCAGTCACGCTATTAAGAATAAAAACAGCCTGTCCAAGATAAACTTCCGCGTTATAATATGGGAAATCATTGAACTCGTAATTTACAATGTCGATTATTTTATATGCCGCGACTGTTCCAAATCCGTAATATTGTCTACCATTTTCAGTGCCTACATAATTAGTCCAGTAATTAGAAAATTGAAAAGGTCGTCTGTTGTGGAAATTGAAACGTGCATAAATAACCATGGGACGTCCTTGTCTATCAAAAAAATACAACCCTGTTCCCACACTCTCCTCTGATAAAACATAGCCGCCAGTATTCGCAGGAAACACTTTCATCTTGAACATTGTATCCGTATTAGGTCCCTCTGCATAATATTCCACATACGTCTTTACATTAAATATATTCCCCTGATCAGTTCTCACTTCCCATGCCAGTGGTCGATTATAATGTGATTGATTTCCGACAGTTATCCATTGTTGCAGTAACCAATCGGGGACTTCAGGTTCGGCAGTTATTCGATATGAGAAGTAATGAGCGTATCCGACAGTAATCAATGTATCTGGGAAGACAATTCCATAAGGTGGTATCGTCACATTTGCTTCAGGCATAAATTCAAGACGCAAAGATGGGATTTGTATAGGGAAAACGCGATAGATTGTAAAAGGTTCAGACATTTCGGGAACACCTAAACCGTACCGAGTGCCACCCGCATCAAAATAAGCCATCACATACTTGCCAGCACTGAGATCATTGAACCAAACTTCGTAAAAGCCCTGAGAAACATCGTAATCGGCCTGAGATAAATACCATTCACGATCAATGTATTCATACAAATCCAAATAGTTAACAGTCTCTGAATATTTCCATAATTGTAAAAAGCCCTGTAATTGTAAGATACTTTGGTTGTTGAAGGCTATTTCTGCTTTAAGGGCGCCATCTGCTATTCCAGGCATCATTTCTGCATATTCGACATAAGTAAAATCAAGAAAATTGGTATTATTTCCGTATCCAATGAAGGGAGATAATATACAACTTAAATAATCTACATTACAACCATTACTTCTTTCAAAATAACATTCTGTAAATACGGGAGTTGGATAACCAGGAATATCAGGATTTACACATTTGGTTATTTTTGGAACTCTAGCACCTAATTTATCAAGAACAATTGGATAACTTGCAACACTTGAAATTAAAACTAATAATAATAATAAACACTCAACTAATTTCATCTTTTTTATATTAACCTTCCCTCCCTTATTTTATTTAATTGAATATATTTATTATTTTTTATTTTTATAATGTTGGATTAAATTCAAGTTGAATATGTGTTATATAATTAAAAATATAAAAATCATATAAAGTAAATATTTCTGATGTTTGAGTCACTTTTACACTATCGTCATTATATAATAACATGTAATGTCCTGCTTTTAACCCCCCAAAAAGGCGTTGATGATTATAATTTGGTATGGTAAAATCTTCATCTTTCATTTCCCATTTTTCTTCTGTTATCGATATGCCAATATTAGCGATTGCTCCATATATTCTAATTAAATATAATTCACCTTTTGTGCTTGTAATATTCCAGTTATTGGATTTTAATTCCACTTTCACTGCTAATCCAGGCTCTTTAGAAAATGTAATTGAATATCAAGACTCTTTAGAAAATGTAATTGAATATCCAGACTCTTTAGAAAATATAATTGAATATCCATTAAAAATAAATGTAGGGCAATGCGGATTATTAAGAATATCACATCCCTCATCGGAGGAAAACATAATTCCAACATCATCATCACGAACAATTTCACAATTTATATTAAAATGCAAAATTACTAATAAAAAACAAAACTTGATTATAAAATTTGTATTCATTCCCTCAACCCCCTCCTTTTTTTATTTTTTTTAAAAAAAAATTATTGGATTTGGAATAAATGGAAAGGGAGTCCTTTTAATTGAAGGTTGATATAATTTTAACATATCATTATTATTTGGAATTCTTTCATATTTTTTATATTTATCTAAAATTGAACAAAGTATTTCAGAAGTTGGAGAACGAGAAGGTAATAATGTGGAAAAAGAAGAATAATATTCAAGTGTAGAATTAAAAGAATTAATAAGTGTCGTATATACTTTTTTTGTTTCTTCATCTTTTGTCTTATCTCTTATATAGGAAAATATTATGAAAAAGGAAGCCTTATCTTCATTGGATGAAATTACACTTAGAGTTGGACATACATTTACAATTAACATATCAACATAACATTGATATTTAATTATTTCTATTTGTTCATGTAATGCTACTAATAAATCATTTGGTGCGTTTACTTGTCTTTTTTCGTTTTTCAGTATATGATCCGCCATAACAAAATCCATCAGACATAATATATAATTAAATCCTCTTTGTTTACCATTATCAAATTTATACGGGTCTTCATTTTGATTCGCCACTTGTAATGAATAAACCGCACGTGCTAAATATTTAAATCCATTAGACATATAAGAACATAATAAAAAGGGAGCATCTGCATCAAAATCTTTTGAATTTTCATCACATAATCTTACTTGACACCATGCAAATAAATTACTTGCTTGTTGTAATAAACTTGATTCAGTTTGTTCTATTCCTTTTAAAAGAGTGTTGATAGCCAATAACCAAATATAATAACTTAAAATCCCTTCTTTATCATCTTCTATTTTTCTTTGATAAATTTCATATTTTTTTTCACTAAATATTATTACTTCTGAATCTGGAATTTCTTTATGTTTTATTTTTATCTTTAATAATTCTATATCACATTCTTTTCCTAGATATTTGATTTCTTGTTTTAATAAATTAGTTATTTTAATATTCATTTCCCGCCCCTCCTTTATGTTGGGTTTAAAAAAAAATATTGATATTTTATGTGTATATATATGAGAGATGGAAAAATTTTTTGTAACATTTTAAATAAATAAAAGTATATAAAATATGTCAGGAGTGCCTATTGAACAATTATTAAAAGTTTTTAAAAGAAAGAAAACCCAACCGCAAAATCAAAATCAAACAAATGATTATGAATGTGATTATTCAGAAAAGGATTCTATATTCAATTCAAGTAATAGTTCATTGTTAAATAAACATAATGAAGATTTTAGTTGGGATTCTAGAAAAAAAAGAAAAAAAGATGATGAAGAGGATGAAAAACAAAGAGAAGAAGAAGACGAAAAAGAAAGAGAAGAAAGAGAAGAAAGAGAAAGACAAAGAGAAGAAAGAGAGGAAAGAGAGGAAAGAGAAAGAGAAGAAGAAAGAGAGAGAGAAAGAGAAAGAGAAAGAGAAGAAGAAGAAGATAGAAAAAATTATGAAATTGATATATTAGCAACAAAAAATAAATATAATAAATTTAGTGGATTATTAATAGAAGAAGATCCAAATGAAAGAGCAAATATAGAATCTTATATGAATGAAGTTAAATTAACAAGAGAAAATGGTGGAATGTATCAGACATCAAAATTTTTTACAAGCGAATTACATAATAAATATTTGAAAATTAATAATAATTGTCCAATTTGTAATCATAAAAGTGAAGATGTTCAATCTTCTTATTATAAAATGAGACAAGAATATCTTAGAAATTATGTTGAAACAAGAAATGATATTTTATGGCAAACATTAGCAGATATATTCAATGTAAATGAAGAATATAATATTAGAATGGGTGCCGTAAATACTGTAATAGTTACATATCATGAAGTGAGGGATCATTTCTTAAATTGTGATAATTCATTACCAGCGAAAAAAATAATAGATGATAGTATAAAATTAGAATCATTTAAAGATATGGCAATTCATTCATATTATTCAAAAGTAAGAAATAGAGAACAAGATGTAAATGAAGCTGGTAAACTTGTCATAAGAACATTTCAAACTAGTCTTTCATATAATAAATGTTTAATGGATTTAATGTTTAAAGCAGAAAAATTTCCTCAAAAGAGTAAAAATATGTTAGGTTTTAATCGTAATGAATTTGATGAATCTGGTGCTACTATTGGTATTGGTGGTTTAAATAATAACAATAATAATAATAATTCAAATTCTCATAAAAATAGAAATATAAAAGGATCAGTAAAATCAAAATTTGTTATATAATCCCTTTAACTATAAAAATCTTTCTTTCTTTTTTTAATTTGTCAAATTTTTTTTTTAAAAAATATATATTATACATTATTGATTATTGATTATTGTTTTTTTTAAATAAATAAAGAGATTAAAGTGAGGGAGGGGAGAAGGATTGAAAAAAAAAGAAAATGGTAGATCGTATGAGACAAACAAATGGGAAATTTAATATACCATATGATTTATTACAAAAAAAGACAATAAAACAATTAGTAAATGTAAAAGATATAGATTGGACACATGCACCAACAGGGTCTGAAGAATGGACCAAAACTTGGAAAGATTTACTTCCAGAAGAATATAAAGCTTTACCAGATGCTTTCCAATTTTATTCTTTAAATGAAGATATTTATACTGCTAGTGTTGGTATGCTTGTTGTAGCAATATCGCGTGATTCATTTTCAAAACCTATTGTGACACCAGTTCCAACATTCCAACGTCAATTAATTTTGGAAGCCTGTAATTCGTTCAAAAACTTCTCTAGAATTGTCAACAGGAAAAAAAACAAGAAAAACGAAGAAGGATATCCACCAGATATTGATGAATTGAGAGTTGGTGTTAGAGAAGAAATCGTTGATATTTTTCTTGATGTAGAGAAATGTGCTGAAATTGTTTCTATTCCAGGTGTATTGGGTGAAAGTCTCAAACCATCTGTTCATAAATCTGTCATGGCTCGTTCTAGAGGAGATTTCAATCAAAATGAACTTCTTACTGGGAACATCATCATTCGTGGTTATTCTCCTTCTTACGACATTGGTTTTGCAATCGATTCACGTGCTGGTATGCATCTCAATACAAAAATATGGTATATACTCAAACCCGTCTGCATATTGGATATCAGCAACAAGAAATTCCAATCTGATTTACTGGAGGCTCATGAACAATATATTTCTCGTGTCATTGAAGATACTTTTGAAGGGGCATCTCAAGAACAACCAAGTCGTCAAGGTGGACAACGTTTTAGTAAAGAAGAATGGGAGGAGTTTACCCCAAGTTCAAAAAATATTATAGTAGAAGAGGAAGAGGAAGGTGAAGGTGGGAGAGGGGAAAGTCTATATTCTTTAAAGGCACCTCGAAAAAAAAGGTATGGCAATTCTCCAGTGTCAAGAGAGGAAAGGGAGATGAACTATAACAAATATATATTTCAAGAACCTTTAATTGGCAAACCTCAATCACAACAACAACAATATCCGGGATATCCTATTATTTCTAGTGGTCCTGGTTATCAAACAAATCCTTATAGTAGTTCTGGGACTCGTGTTTTTGGAAGTCCAACTGGTGCGAATGCTAGTGAAAAATTGGAAGTGGAAGGGGGGGGGTGAAGAGGAAGAGGAAGAAGAGGAAGAAGAAGAAATGACGGGCACATTTAAAAGAAGAAGGGTGGTGGATTTTATATTTGATCAAGATAGAGATGGATTTCCTGCTAGATTTCAAACATGTTTAATGCTTATTCCTTATTGTAGTGCAGATCATATTCCACCAAAAAAGATTTCGATAGAAGAAGCAGAAGCGTATGCAGAAGATGAAAAACAACCACCATTAGACAGTCCAAGTTATATTGAATATATCAAAGATGAAAGTGGAAATTTAAAACGAAACGAAAAAACAGGAAAACCAATGTGGATTTTGAAATGTGGAGCAGTATATGATATTGGAATTTTAACTCAAAGATCAGTTTGCAATAATAGAAGTGATAATGAATCTATTTTTGATGTTTCTGATAGACATGGACTTTTTGATTGTTCTGGTCGTAAGAAAGTTTATGTTCCAACAAGTGTAGAAGTTGCACAAAGAAATAATTTAATGGAAGTTTATTTTGATCCAACAAGAAATTTAATGTATTAATGCTTTTTTACCTCTTCAAAACTAATAAAACAAAACAAAAAAGTAATAAAAAAAATCGGTTTATATCTTTTTTTATTGATTGATGAAGTGGGAGAGAAAGGGTTATTTGCGAATTACAAATTTTGTATGTAAATCAGTAAAATCAATTTTTTTAGGTTTATGACCAAAAGCTTCATAAAACATAGAATCAGCATTTTTTTGTGTTGTTTGAATTTTTGAAAGAACGTCATTTGAATAAGTTTCAGTGATATCATTTAAAACATCTCCAATGAACCATCTGAGAGCGAAAAAATAACCAGAAAATAATACAATTATTAAATACCATAGGATTGTGCTGTGACCATGTTCTGGAAGTAAAATAAAAGGCGCAGATAGATAAAATAGGATTCCGAATATTTTAAATGATGTATTATTTGTTGAAATAAACATGGTTTTAATTGAAGTTTCTGTTTTGTCCATTTTCTTACGTATGTCAAGCACATTTTGTTCGATACTTGTTTGCATATCCGACATATTACCAAAATTTTTACAAAACATGTATGAAGGCACAATTCTTTCAGCAAAAGATAATGCTATTGTTTCCAAATCTTTACCTTTATTTTTCCATTTATAAGTTATCCACAATGATACAGGGTAGTCTTCTATTGCTCCTATTATTTTTGTTGCCTCGTGTCTCTTCATTGCTTGTTGTGTCTGACTCAGTTTGTTGTGTGCCATCATTGAAATGAGTGACATTTGCCAGTGAAAACTCCACATTGTCATTAGCATAACTACTGTCATTTGTTCTACACTGTCTGGAAATGTCATATTGATATTTTCACTTCCGATCGGATATGGCATTGTTTGCTTGTTTATATTATTATTTTGATTTGACATTGCTACGATATTATAAAGAGTGCAAATGGATTGATCTATGTATTGTGTTGTTGTCAGAAGATAAGTGTAAATTTTTAATTGATGAAATATTCCATATATTGACGCAATTATTAAACCCAATGACATTATTACTATTATTTCATTACTATAAAAGGGTTTTAGTATTGGATTATTTTCTAGATATGCAACTATTAATGAAGAATATATTAATGACATTCCAACCCCTAACAAAAAGAGAATGTTAAATGTCCTTTTCTTTCTTATTGACCCAATTTTATATAGATATATATCATCTTCTTCTTCTTCTATTTTTAATCCCTTTTCAATATCTGTTGTTTTTTTCATTCTAAATTTATTATTATTATTATTCTTATTAACATATTCTTCTTCATTATCGTCATTATTATTATCACAAAAATCTTCTTGTTCTTTTTCTTCATCATCATCACCACCACTACTACTATTTATAATTTTTTTTTCTTTCTTTTTCTCACCATTTTTATTCTTACTTTTATGAGAACTCATGTATTATTTTTAAAAAAAGAGGAAAAAAAATCAATAAATTTGTATATATATATAAATATTAATGATATAAAAATAGGGAGGAGACAAGGGGGGTGGATTTTTTAAAAGATAAGAATGAATTGCATATTTTGACGAAGGGGACAAAATATTATAAAAAAAAAGTATATTTTTAAAAAAAAATAAGTATATATATTATAAACTTAATTTTTAAAGAGATGGATTTTTCTTATATAAACAAATTTTTTAAAAGAAAAATTTTTAAAATAAAGTAAATATATATATTTGATTAAAAAAAAGATAAAACTTTATTATTATATTGAAAAAAAGATTAGAAAAAAGAAAAAAAAAATTAAAAAAGTATACTGTTATTCTCTCTTTCCATCTTTTATCTTTTATCTCTTTCTTTGATTTTTTTTCATAAATAAGAAAAAAAAAAGAATATGGCAATAGCAGAAAAAAATTATCAAAAAGAATTGAAGACTGGTTTACTTGAGGGAGGTAAAGCTGATGAAGGAGAATTACCTCTACCAACAAAAAATTGGGGTGCAAAAAGAGATGATTATTATTGGACTAAAACAATCTTAAAATTTTCTTTAGGTGGTCAAGTTGTAGGAGAATTAGTGCTGTTATTATTTTTATTTGCGTTTGTTTTAGGTGGAACTGATTGGGAGCCCTTTGGTTGGGCTGTTGCTTTAACTGTATTTGATGGATGTTCATTTCTCTTTTTCGGAGGATTATGGTTATACATCACATTTATGAATCCTGAATTCTTTTGGTTGCAATATGGAATTAGTGAATTATCAGATACATATACATTAAAAGAAAATATAAATGGAACTGACGATGTTGCAAAAGCATATCATAAATTAGAAAAGAGAAGAACAGAAAGAAAGAGATCATTTAATATGTTTATGGTTGTTCTTATCGTTGCATTGGTCATTAAATTTCCTATTGTATGGACTTGGTTAGTTAATAATTCTGCATGGATACCAAAGACTGTTGGTGGATCAACTCCAAATACACCAGCACCATCTTACATCCATTATTGGAAATTTTATCTTAATAGTGGTATCGAATTATTTGCCTGCTTGACGGTGATTGTTGCCGCGGTTGTGCTTTTCTTCCGTATTTTGGACGACAATGCTTATTTTGACGTTGATGGTGACAAAGTTCACATCTTTGGACCAAAGGATATGTACACTATTTGTGGCTGGATTATGTATGTCCTTTTAATGGTCTATCACTTCCTCTGGGTGTTGGTGATAGGCGGATCAACTGAAGTTCCTATTGTTTTGATGTTGGTTTTGATATCTATTAACTCATTTCTTACCCTTGTGATGTGGATGAGATTCGCATTCTTTCCACCTGAAGACAGTAAAAACATGCGAAATGATATTCGTTATCGTTGCGTAGCATCCATTATCTATTTGGTGATCTTTAATATTTGGCAAATCATCTTCTTTGCTTATTATTACAGTGCAGCGACCCCCAAGGAAAAAGGAGACGGACATTTCCCACGTTTTCAACCTTCCCGAGCAGCAGTTGGACAATACAATTTTTACTATTATGCCCAATTGACTGTTGTGATTAATGTCGCATCCTGGGTATGGAGTGCAAGTTACTTCTGTGAACATGCCTGGTTGACTAGTCATCATAATGGTGCAGAATTACAAGTTAAGAAGGAAAGTAGTGAAACAAAGAACAAACCATTGGCAGAATTCCAAAAGATGGTTGTTAATCAACGACACATTGCGGTTCATGTTTTAGTGTATATTTTCATGTTGTATGGAGCAATCTTGTTTGGATTTTCTATGAACGAGCTTGCTGGATCAAGTTCATACTTGGCAAGTCGTTTTTGGACATGGACAATCACTACCACAATTCTTTGGGGAGTTATTTGGGCAATTTATTTTGTGATTGCATGTGTTTTGATGGCTAAAGAGCATGGAGTAGTTCATCATTGGTATACTGAACCTGTTTTAGTCTCGTTTATTATGTTGACGATTTTTGTTATTGTCTATATTTGGTTATTTGCCTTTTATCAAAATAATTATAATGATCTTGGAAAGGCATCTTCGAACGCAGCAGTTAATGATCCAGCCAATCATTTATCTGTTTTAATTCCTCAATTATTTGGCATCTATGTTTTGGGGACAATTGCGTTTTTATATTTTCTCGTAGATTTTGTATCACATCCAGTATATCTTATAAAAGTATCAGAAACAGAAGGTAAAAATGTAGACGTTTGAAAAAAAAATTTAAGAAACTCTATTCATTTTTTTTATTATTGTTATTGTTGTTGTTGTTGGTTTTGATTTGGTATTTGGTATTATAATTAAAAATAAATAAAAAAAAATTTATGATATGGATTTATTTATTATTGATTGATGGGTGAGTTTATTTTATTGATTATTGATTGTGGTTATGATTATGGGTGAGTTTATTTCTTGATAATTTTGATAAATCAGACCAAATGAAATATAAAAGAGTCAACCAAACGATGAAAAGAATAAAATAATTGTAAATATTTGAATCTAAATATTGAGTAATTATATTATTGTTGGTGTTGGTGTTATCTGTATTATTTAAACAGGTTAAATTTTGATGAATCTTTTGACAAAATGGAAGACATATTTCTTTTAAAGTTTCTTCTGAAATTCTTGATGAAGCCATGTTGGGGATTATAAAGGTTAATGTAATATTGATGGTGTAGGAGAAGAAAATAAATTTGATAAATGAATGATTGAGGGGAATAAAATATAATTTAATTTATCATTATTAGAAGTGTATTTTTCAGTTAAAAGCGATAACATTTCCTTTATACATAATTTGTATTCGTAATGTGAGGGGAAATTCAACATACAAAATAGACAACTATTGATGAAAGTGAGTAATAATTGAGAATAATCTATAATGATGTGAGAATTATATTTGAAATTACAATAACGTTTTGAAGTTGATGTGATTGAAGAGAAATTGAAAAAGGATTTATGTGATGATTTTATATTTGATAATAGATGAGATTCTGTTTTTGTTAGATCAGAAAAGGAAAGAAAGAAAGATAAGTTTTCCGAGAAGAAAAATATCTTTTCATTTATTATTCTAAAATCAACAGTGACATTTAATATACAAGCATTTAAGAAATGTAAAAGGAATTGTTTATATGATTTTGATTTTGGGAAATTATATAAGGATAATTGCATAATTTGTAATAATCTATCTTTTGAAAACAATTCATTAAAAAATAAATCACATATTTTTTCTTTTTCCTTTTCTTTTTCCTTTTCTTTTTCCTTTTCCTTTTCATCTATTTCATTCATTTTTTATATATATATAAACTTTAAAAAAGAGGGATAGGGTGAAAAAAAATGAAAGCAAATAATAATAATAATAATAATAAAATAAAAGAAACAATAATTGTTCCAAATATATATGATTATAATGGGAAACCAATTTCACAAATATTGAAAGAAGGAATGCCTTCTATTGGAGAGAGAGATAATGAAATGTTTAGAAAAGGATCAGAAGAAATGTGTAAATTTTTCTATGAACTTTTAGAAAAGAATAAGATGAAAAACAAAAGATTAAAATATGAAAAAGAACAACAAGATGATGATGAAGAAGAAGAAGATAAAGGAGATGATGATGATGAGATAAAATTTGAAGAAAATGATATAAAAAGTCATAATTTTGATCCTGAATTTAATCCGAATTTCAATTATAATGTATTTAAAGCAATATTAAAAGATATTATGATTAAAAGGGAAAGAAATCCAACAAAATATTCAAAAATAACATTAAATGAAGATGTTTTTCCAATGACTGTTTCATATCAAAAGACTCTTATGCGTTCACCAAAAGAAAATGAAAGATGTTGTAAAAATGATCAATTATGTGCAGTATTTACAGATCCAAAACATGGTTGGTGTATGAGAGAATGTGTTTTTTTAACTAACAACAATAATAATAATAATAATAATAGAAAAGAAGAAGATCGTATGCCTTGTGTAGTATGTATGAGACTTGCATATGAATATTTATATTTAACAATAATTAATTATGGAGAAAGTAAATGTAGTGAAATATTAAAAGCACCATTTCAACATTTAATTAATGTAGATGGAGAATATAATGATTATTCTGTAATTGGACCTACTGTATATTCATTTCCTGTAGTAAGAATAAATTTAAAACAATGTAAAACTGTTATAAAGGGAAATATTAAATGGTTGGAAGAAGATGAAAGTGTATATTATGTCAATTCGAAACAAATTTTCTAAATTGGCGTTCTGAAATTAAAAAAGGTAATAAAACATTTAAAATATCTCATCAAGAAGAATTAGATTTAATAAATGAACAACAAGATAACGAAGATGATGATGAAGATGATGATGAGGAAAGAATAAATTTAAAAAAAGTAAAAGCAACAATAACAAAAACAATTATAAAAACATCAGAAGCAAGAACTGGAAACAAAAAGAGAACGAAAACTCAATCTCTTTTAAATCATATATATAATTTAAATTCAAATGCTTATAATAATAATGATGTTTTAGATAATAATAATAATGATGATAATGATACATTTTCAATTTATTCAGTATCAGAAAATCAAAAGACTTGTTTTAATATACCTCAATTATTCTCAATGTTTAATTACCCACAATTTTCAACTTCAGAACGCCTTTTAAATAACACACCAACAACAATTCCTTATCAAATTGATACTATTTTAAAATTCGTTTCATATCATTATTCTCCCTTATATGAAAAAATTGAAATCGTATTAATGGACACTACTATATCTTTATCTCCCTTTCCAAAATTTATAACCGATATACAACCTGAAACAGAAAACGACTTGGAATCAAAATATATCAAAGAAAATGAATGGACTTTTATTCCAATTAAAACAATGGAATCACTTTCAATAATAACAAATCAAATCAAACAAAGAACTAGATTATTATTATCTTTGATCTTTAAACTCAAATCCTTTTTTTCAACAATTCTTCAAACACACGATTTAATCCAACATATTCATTCCTGTATACATAGATATGTTCCCTTAATGATTGAAATTGAAAGTCAGGAATTTCATACACAAAACGATACCCAACCCCCTAATACAAAACAAGATTTTCACAATTTCCCCTTAATCGCTCCAGATATTAATGATTTCAAACAGGCGAATGTGATTTCAAAAGATAATATTCCTGATGCAACTTGGTTATTGGATGCTTCATTTGTCTACAACGGTCTCAACGAAAGTAACCATCAATTATTACTCTACAAATTCAGATATGCCACCGATTCCGAAACTCAATTACTAGACTATTTGATTCATTTCCTTTACAAGACAAATCCGCATCCTTGTTACGGTCGTCAGTTGCATAAATTGTGTTTGGACGCGTGTAAAAGCAAGAAATGTTCGGCGTTTTTTGTGGACTTTCTCGGAAAAATCTTGCTTGCTGGCATGCTCGGCGTATATTCGTCATCTAAAATTCAAGCGCCATTGGACGTCTGTGTTCATCTCTATGTTCTATACAAGGAAGGAATTTCGCGCAAATTTTTGTGTGACAGTTTATCCGATGAGACTGCCTTTGTATTGCTGTATTTGGCACGCGAATACACATACCATCTTGTGGACCAATCCCCCTCGTTCTCAAAGTTCGTTTCGACACAGCCGAATTGGGATAATTTTCGCGCCGACAAGTCCAAAATATGCGACCGATTACGGCACAGTCTTCATTTCTATATACGCGAGACAGTGGTCCCTTTGGTGAGAAGCGGCGAGATGCTCGAAGATTTCAATGTGTTGGCAAATTCGATGAAGGCCGCAGATTTGGTGTGTCGGATTCAATGCAAGGACATCAAGAACGTGTTTTCGACAGAGGGAAATCTGCATTACAACATTCGCGCGGTATACGACGTATTTGATAACCACAATCTCGTGACTTATCATGACAGATGGATGGATTGTGCCGAGTTACAAAGTATCACAAAGACAAATTACCGCCCGTGGTGTGGGAAGGAATATTTGTTACCAGACCCGACCCCCCAAGTTCCTAGTGAAGTTGAAAGGATGATACGGGAGTTTGTGAATTTGTATTACGAGGATGAGGAATACATGACGAAACACATGCCTTTACATTGGTTAGTGTTGTTGGGGATGACGGTTGAAGGGTGTTGTAAGATGCGACAGGCAGTGTTTAGTAAAAGCACAGTGTTGAAAAAAACGGTGAAAGAACTTTGTCGTTGGGACTTTTTGTTGACATTTACGTTATTACGATGCATGCGTGAGCGATTTATTTTGGTTCCAATACGTGGATGTGCATCTTATTTTGTGCAACGGATGGTGAATATGATTGAGTTTTTCAATGTGCAACCCGACGAGACATTTCCATCAGTTGCCGCAATGACACTTGTTTGTCCCTCCTGCAAAGATATTAAGGATCAAGTTTTTCATCAACAACATGTGGTGGGACAAACTGGACTTGGCGCAGGAAAAGTGAAGATGAACAACGAATGTGAATATTATTGTGCGCGTCATGTATCGAGAAATGATTGGGAGAATATTTTCCCGAATAAAAGGAAAAGACGACAGCAAAACATTGAAAAGAAAAAAAATATAGTAAGAAGAAAAAGAAGAGAAATGATAAAAAAAAGAGGAAAAGAGGATGATGATGTAGAAGATGGAGAGGAAGATGGAGAGGAAGATGGAGAGGAAGAGGGAGAAGAGGAAGAAGAGGAAGAGGAAGAAGGAGGAGAAGGGGGAGAGGAGGGGGAGGGGGAGGAAGAGGAGGGAGAAAAGAATGATGCAACAACTAGAAGAAAAATAGCAAAATTAATACAAACACAACATGAAATAAAAAAATGTGAAAAGACAAAAACAATAGAATTATATGGATTATATGGACCATCAATTTTTAATGGAACAGTATATATTGCATGTTGTAATTGTGGTAAAGTAGTTGATAAATATCAAATCCATTATTTAAATAAAAGTGTTGTATGTTCATCATGTTTTGTGGCTAATTTTGATGAAAAGAGATATAAGACAGAGAAATGTGAATATTGTGATAGTTTAATAAGTAATAGGAAAAAAGTTCTTAAATTTACATTATTTGATGATTGTCATGGAGTAAATGAAATGGAAAAACAACAATTTAGAGATATGTATTTTTGTCATCATCATAATTCTTTATCATGGATAAATACACATAATATTATATCAAAAAAACAAGTTATGACTGGTATAATTAATAATTGGGGAAAATCAAAAGATAATTCAAGATTTAATATAATACAAGTTGGTGATATTTCTGCTGGTGAATATGAATTTTCTATTAAAAAAAATTTAGGTTGATTGGTGTAGTTTTTTTATTTGTAAAAGGGTGGGAGTTTAGATTATTGTATTAATATAACATAAATCTTTATAATTGTTTTCAGACCAAATTTTTAAATTTAAAGATGTTACTGAAAAGGATTGATCACATTCTACAAATAAAACAATAGTTCCATTATATTTGACAACATTTTCAAAACGAATTTCAATATTTGAAAGATTTGATTTTAAACAATTATTACCATCACAATCCCAATATATATAATTGTTTTTAAATAAAGTTAAATATTTCCATAAATCTTCTTGTTTTAAATATTTATTACGACGGATTTCAAATTTATTACGTTGTGCATTAACTTTATTTATTATTTTATCTAATCCAATATTGTATACACATCCAAATTTAAAAAACCAATGATCTCTGTCCAATTTCATTTCCTCTTCTATTTTCTTTTCCATTTTTCTGTTTTGTTTTTGTTTGTGTTTGTGTGTTTTGTTGTTTTGTCTGTTTTTATTTTTTTTTATTTATCAGAATGCAAATTTTATAATCAACTTTTAATTTTTTATATATATTTTTGAATTTTATGACAATAACCCATTTCTTTAATTAAACTATACGTGCCTTTACCATGAAAAAATAAACTAGTATTCAAAATATCATAATTTGGTGAAAGACATATAACTAATCCTAAATATCCATCCGTATTATATTTGTTTCCAGTAAAATAATGAATATTTCTATATATAAAATGTATTTCATTTTCGGATTTTATTAAAGTTGTGTTTTTATCTTTGATCTTTGTTAAAATTTCAATTATATCTTCCCATGTAATTAATATATCTTCACCTATAAATAAAATTTCCTTTTCTAACAAAATTTCAATTATTTCGTCTAGACTATCAATATTTGTTATCATTTGTGCTTTATTTTTAAATTTACACACTACTTGCCAACTTTTTATATGCAACATTTTATTTTTTTTTGTTTTGTAAGTTTGTTTTGTTTTTGTGTTTGGTTTTTTGTTTTATTTTTGTGTTTGGGTTAATGATTGGGATTAATGTTTTACGTATTCTTTAAACAAAAGATCGTAACGCATATTAAAACAACAAAGGTTAATCCATCAAAATCAAATTTCAAATCAAAAGAACTAATTGATTTGTCATAATTCATATAGATACACAAGACAATTTTTCCATATCTAAAGTTTCCATTAAAGTAAGTAATTGATCCAATCGAAAATCTTATTAGTCCTTTATAATACATTTCAAATATTGCATTTTCATCTTTTGCAGCATTTAACTTTTCGCATAATTCTTCTTTTGTAATAGAAATATTTTTTCTAATGTAAAATTCATCACTATGCGATTTCAAAATTTCAATTACTTTGTCTATTACATTAATATTACTTATACATTCTGCTCTGCCATTTTTACAACAAAAT
>Ga0187888_1000924_pt1 | contig 29951 bp, 24 predicted proteins | sample June2016WEW_7_40_FD_132987 | JGI IMG/M metagenome (GOLD analysis project Ga0187888, IMG submission 132987) | Peatland microbial communities from SPRUCE experiment site at the Marcell Experimental Forest, Minnesota, USA - June2016WEW_7_40 | ecosystem: Environmental > Terrestrial > Soil > Wetlands...
CCTCAGCATGCCATCCGCTCCAGGCTCATCTTGTGTTGGAATCTCAACTCCCCTTCAGGCTCATCTTGTATTGGATAAGACTTTGACTATCCGTACGCAGTCAGCGAGAATACTATAGGCTGTCTGCACCGGACGGCTGTAGTGTCTTCCGAGTGGGCCTGTGGCGCAGCTGGGAGCGCGCTTCCATGGCATGGAAGAGGTCGTCGGTTCGATCCCGACCAGGTCCACCAATTTAATCCACGTCTTAGCTCCTGCGAAGGGCCCCGAGACCAGACTCAGCGCTGCTTGAACAACCCGCCCAGGCCGAGATCGATCTTCTTGTAGTCAGAGGGAATTTCGAACAGCGACGGATCCTGCGGACCCAGTTTCACGTTCTGGTACTCCTTGGACCAACCGCCCTTTTCGTCCGCTTGCTTGACCGGGAAACCGTCCAATTCCTTGGCGTCCCACTCCAGGCTGATGTAGGTGTGCCCCTCCCAGGTGGTTTGCGCGCGGTATTTGTCGCAATGGTACTCGCCGACCTGCTCGCTGCCGAGCGGTTCGCGCTGTATCTTTGCGTCCTTAGCGCTGGCAGCCAAATCCATGGACGCACTGCCGATCCCGCCCATGTCCATGTAAGTCTTCGAAGCGGGCGTCAGAACCCAGACTGCTTTCTGATCTGGCCGCAGGATGGTTATGCTCTGCTGTCCTTTGGCGTCCAGGGCCTCGACCCGAACGGCTTTCCCGTCGCTATAGACTTTGCCGGTTTTGGTTCGCTTGCCGGTAATCTGAACCTGGTCGGCCGAAAACGGCCGTATAGTCGTTTGCGCTTGAACGCCGATGCAGCCAAAGACCAGCGTTCCGAAGACAGCAGTTCGGCAAAACAGGTTCAGATATCCGATTGTGAATAGTTTCTTTTTCATCGTTTCGCTCCTTCTTCCGTAATGGCCTGCCACTCGTGCGACTTGAAAAACACCTTACTGGTACAGGGGCGGAATCTGGCGGGGGCCTGCTCGCACTCCGCCCGTCTTGGTCACACCCAGCTGCACCGAGTAGTGGCCCGTGCCATCAACCTGCACGTCCTGCGCTTCGGTCCAAAGAGGCTCTCCGCCTTGTCGGGCGGCATACAGGGCAAAGGCCATTCTTACCGTCCCGGTAAACGGGATGCCACCTTCATCCTGGGCGATGCCGGAGAACTGGATCAGCGGCGGCGGAACCATTTGGACGATTCCGGCCGCGGCGTTGCTATCGGCCTGCTGAGCCACGGCGGCGGCCAGTGTGAGCAAGAAAACGAGAACGATCGCAGTTCCAACCCGTGTCTTCATATTTTCCCCCAGGAAGATGTGCAAGTTCGCATGGCAGGGCGTTTCTCGTTTCTAAGCTGGAATCCGCCCTCCGGCCAGCGTTCTCGGCCTTCTGCTATCAGTAGCGAGAAACCGCGCGCAAAAGGGTAAGGCCACCGGAAGGAATTCTCGACCACCTACGCGTGCCTCTGACGTCTGGCAGGCCGGGGCGGAATGTGATAATCTCCGCCGAACCGGGCCCTCCTGCCCCCGCGAGGAATCGCATGTCATCAGGGTCGTCTCAGGACGTGACGCAGTTGTTGCGAGCCTGGAGCGGCGGGGATCCGCAAGCTCTGGAGAAGCTCACTCCCCTGGTCTACCAGGAGTTGCACCGCCGGGCGCGGCACTACCTAGCCCGGGAAAGCCCCGGGCATACGATTCAAACTACGGCACTTATCAACGAGGTCTACCTGCGGCTGGTGGACTTGCGCGGCGTGACCTGGCAGGACCGTGCCCATTTTCTCGCCGTCTGCGCCCGCATGATGCGCCGCATTCTTACCGACTTTGCCCGCTCCCGGCACTTTCAGAAGCGTGGCGGCAGCGCCCAACAGGTCACCTTCGATGAGCAGATGGTTGTCTCCTCAGCACCTTCCGCCGACCTGGTCGCCCTCGACGATGCCCTGAACGGTTTGGCCGGAGTCGACCCCAGGAAAAGCCAGGTCGTGGAATTGCGCTTCTTTGGCGGCCTGAGTGTGCAGGAGACGGCCGAAGTGCTGAAAGTCTCCGAAGAAACGGTAAAGCGCGACTGGCGTCTGGCAAAACTGTGGCTGCTGCGGGAAATGAGCGGCGAACGGCCCTCCCATGCCATCTGATCGCTGGAACAGAATCGAGGACTTGTGCCACGAGGCACTGGAGCGGAGCGAGAACCAGCGTGCCGCGTTCCTGGAGTCTGCCTGCGCGGGAGATGAATCCTTGTTTCGCGAGGTTCAGTCTCTTCTAGCTCATCAGGAGCGAGCCGACAGATTCATCGAGACTCCTGCGTTCGATCAGGCGGTACAGGCCCTGGCGAGCCAGGAGGAATCGCTGCGGCCAGGCGTCAGCTCTCGTCTCGTCGGACGGATGGTTTCCCATTACCGCATCATTGAACGGCTGGGCTACGGCGGCATGGGCGAAGTCTACCGGGCGGTTCGAGCCGACGACCAATACCAGAAACTGGTTGCTCTGAAGCTGGTGCGAGCCGGCTTCGACTCCCAGTTCATCCTCGAGCGCTTCAAGAACGAGCGGCAGATTCTGGCTGGCCTGGAGCATCCCAACATCGCCCGGCTCATTGACGGCGGCACGACCGAAGACGGCCTTCCCTACTTCGTGATGGAGCTGGTCGAGGGCGAGCCCATCGACCACTACTGCGAATCTCACCGCCTTTCGACGGTTCAACGATTGGAGCTGTTCCGCTCCGTCTGCTCCGCCGTTCATTACGCTCACCAGCATCTGGTTGTGCATCGCGACATTAAGCCCAGCAACATCCTGGTGACTGCCGAAGGCGTGCCCAAGCTGCTCGATTTCGGAATCGCAAAGATCACCGACCCTGAACATTTTCCCCGCCCGGTTGAGCCCACCGCCACTGCGATGCGTGTGATGACGCCGGAATACGCCAGTCCCGAACAGATTCGTGGCGAGGCGATCACCACGGCCAGCGACGTGTATTCGCTGGGGGTTCTGCTCTATTGCATTCTGACCGGCCATCTTCCCTACCGGCTGACCACGCGCGCACCGCACGAAATTGCCCGCGCCATCTGCGAAATTGATCCCGAGAAACCCAGCACCGCCGTGAACCGCGTCGAGGATGTGCCCGGCCCATCGGGCACGACGGTGAGGCTGACGCCGGAACTGGTCAGCAGCACGCGCGAGGGTCAGCCGGAGAAACTCCGCCGGCGGCTGCGCGGCGATCTCGACCAGATTGTGCTGAAGGCGATTGGCAAGGAGCAAAGCCAGCGCTACACCTCGGTCGAGCAGCTTTCCGAAGATATTGGCCGTTACCTTGATGGCCGCACGGTCCTGGCACGCAGAGCCACGCTCAGCTATCGCACCGCCAAGTTCGTCAGACGGCATAAGGCCGGAGTCATTACCGCCGCGGTCGTGGCGCTGGCGATGATCGCTGGTATGGCGGCGATTCTCCGCGAATACCGCCTGGAAAAAACGCAACGCGCCAGGGCTGAGCGGAGATTCAACGACGTGCGCAAACTCGCCAGTTCATTGTTCGACATTCACGACCAGATCGCCGACCTGCCCGGGACGGTGGCGGCTCGCAAGACAATCGTCAGCACGTCCCTGAATTATCTGGACAGCTTGGCGGCTGAGTCGAGCGGGGACCCTTCCCTGCAAGAGGAACTCGCCGTCGCCTATGAAAAGATCGGCGATATCCAGGGCAGACCGGGGACGGAAAACCTTGGTGACACCTCGGGCGCCCTGGCCAGCTTCCGCAAGGGCGAACAGATCGAGCTAGCTCTGGTCAAGAACAACCCGCGCGAGTCGGGTTACAAGTTCACGCTCGCTGGCCTCTATCTGCGGCTGGGCCATCAACTGGGGAGCATGGGCAACTATGCCAAGGCGATTGAGGAGGATCGCAAGGGTTTAGATATTTGGGCGGAGCTCGTAAGAAGCGACCCGTCCAGCCCCCGCTTGCAAAACAATCTCGCCATCAGCCACCTGAACCTGGCCCAGCACCAGGATTTCCTGGGAGACTTTCAGGCGAGCATCGACAACTTTGGCAAAGCCGCCGAAATCTACGGCAGAACCCGCGAATCGAGCATCACAAAGAGCGCTCACAACGCCATCTACAACCTCGGCGTCACGTACATTTGGCTGGCGCAGGCGTTACGAGATGAGGGCGACTACGCCAAAGCTCTGGAGTGCAGCGAAAAGTCGCTCGAAATCCGCAAGACGGTGCTGGGGTGGAACACCAAGAACGTTCGTGCCCAACTGGATCTTGCCGATACCTATACCCAGCTTGCGGAAGCGCTTTGGAGGAAAGGTGATCCAGCCAGGGCCGTGACCGAAGCGCGCCAGGCACAAGCGATCGCAGAGGCAGCAGCGGCGGCGGACCCGAATGACCAGCGCGCCAAGCAGGATATGGCTGACTCTTACTACCCGATGGGAGAAGTATTCCGCCTCCAGGGCAATTTCGCCAAGGCGCTCGATTTTGGACAATGCATCATAAAGATCGACACTGGCTCGAGCGCCCTCGATCCAGTGAACACCGACGTGAAGGGGCAGCTGGGCCAGGCTTACGGCTTGCTCGGTGACGTTTACCAGGCAAGAGCCGCGCAGCTTTCTGCAGGACGCCGTCAGCGGGCCTCTGATTTGAAAGAGGCGCTTGCTTCTTATCAAAAGGCATCAGAAATCTACCAGAACCTTCGCCAGGCTGGCGCATTACCCTATTCGCAGATCTCTGAGCTGGAGCGCATACAGCGTGAAATCCGGAGCTGCGATGCTGTTCTGAGCAAGCTAAAGCGCGACTGACCAACGGAAATTGTCAGCTGATCCCACCCCGGCCGCTGCATTTGAGGGCCGTGTGGCTCTCGGAATGCCAGTGAGCATCCAGATGCGCAAGTCCGCGATTATATCTGCGCTGGTTCGGCGCGATGCTACGCTGGAAGGAATGCCAGTGATGCTGTTGAATCTTAGGAAACACCTATGGCGACAGCCGCCCCGGCTGTCGGACAATGGTGCAACCCGGCAGCGATACGGTCGCTTGTTCAGGATGATCGCCGCCAGCGCGCTCTTTGCCTTTGCTGTTCTCTCGCCCGCTTCCGCCGCCAACTGGACCGTGCGTGCCCAACCAGCCCGTCTGGTCAACGGCGGCCCTGTCTTGTTTCAGGTGAAGGCGCCAGCTAAGCTCGAATCCCTTGCGGGCACCTGGCTCGGGCACCAACTCGCCTTCAGCTATGAGGCCTCAACCAAGACCTGGTTCGCACTTGCCGGCGTCAGTCTTGAAACCGCCCCCGGCAAGTACACGCTCGAGCTAACCGGCGTGCGCACGGCGGCCAAGCCGCCCCTGACCTTCACTCGCCAGTTCACCGTCGCTCGCGCCACGTATCCGAAAATCAAGGTAGAACTCACAGTCGAGAAAAAGTTCACCGAGCCTACGCCGGAACAATTGCAACAAATCGAAGAAGGCAAGAGGATTAAGCAGGATTACCTCAGCCGCGTCACTCCCAATCGCCAATGGTCGGGCAAGTTCGCCACGCCTGCCGACGCGCCCATCTCCGATGTGTTCGGCTCGCAGCGCATTTTCAATGGCAAGGCCCAAAGCCCACATCTCGGCCTTGATTTTCGCGTGCCGGCCGGAACCCCGGTCGCTGCCATGAACAGCGGCACGGTTCTCGTGGCGCGACCTCTATATTTCGAAGGCAACTTCGTCGTCCTCGACCACGGCCAGGGACTCCTCACCCTCTACCTGCATCTTTCCGAATTCAAAGTGAAGGAAGGCGACGTGGTGAAACGCGGCGCTGTGCTCGGCCTCAGCGGAGGCACCGGACGCGCCACTGGCCCTCATCTGCATGTTGCAGTCCGCTGGCAGGGCGTGAATCTTGACCCGGCACGATTGATCCAGCTACCTTTGCCGTAGACCTTTAGCCCGCCACAGCTTCGACCGGCCCAACTTGCTCAATGGCCGAAATCGCAACGCCATCCCGATAGTTCACGGTCTTCCCCGAAATCGCGGGCACCCTCTCCCCCGGCACAAGAATGCCCACCAGGTTGAGCGGATCCGCCGCTGACAGCGTAACCGTGTCTCCGCTCAGCGGCAGGCTCCGCGTCGCCCGCACGGACTCGACCGCCACGGGCAGGGCAAACTGCTCGCCCAGAAATCCGTCCACAAATCGCCCGCCGCGAATTTCTCCGCGGTCTTCGAGCCGCCGGAATGCCATCAGCAACTCGCGCCACAGAGGCAAGTTCGATTCACGCGCCAGCACATCCCGCATCACGATCCCATAGCGGCGCAGGAGCATCCAGCAGGCCGCTTCCACCGCGCGCGGCCTTTCCACGGCCACGTCGGCATGAAGCAACGCCCAGCGTCCTGCGCTGTGCCGCGGACGCATGCTGCGTCCGCTTCCCTGTCCCGCCCGCCGCTTGGGATCAATCAGGGAACGAAGATTGTCGAATCCATCGGCCGTCACCAGCCCCGCGGCCACCAGTTCCCACAACGCGGTTTCAATCTCCGCCTTCAACTTTCCGGTCCCGCGCACCACGTCCGCAAAAAACGACGCGCCGCGCTGCCGCAGAAACTCCAGTACCAACCGCGCCCCGTGACTGAGCCCTCGGCCATCCGAAGCATCGCCGTGTCCGACGTCTGGCGTGGGGTGCCCCACGCCTGCCCTGAGCGGAGTCGAAGGGTCTCGCCGGTGTTGCGAGACGTGGGACTCGGGTATTGCCATCCAGTCCGCTTCCTCGCGCACGAAAAATGTAATCGGCGCGACGCTGGTCGGAATCACTCGCCGCTGCCGAGGCGTGCTTCCATCCTTCACCGGACCATCGGTCGACTCCACGGTCGCAGGATGCGGCGACAGCCGTCCCCACCCCACCGCCCCAGTCAGGCAAAGCTGGTCGAGCCATTTGGCATCGTAGTCCACAATCCGCCGCGCCAGCACCTGCCGCTCCCACGCATTCGCCGGAATTTCAAATCCCTGCAACTGTTGTAGAACTTCGAGCGTTCCCCGCTCGCCGGCGACTTGCGTCCCCGGAGCCACATGCTGCCATCGCATCAGCCAGCGCATAAATTGCGCCGCGGTGACCGGCTCAATCTGCTTGCGCAGCATCCCGACCGTAAGCCGGTGAATGCGCGCCAGCAGCCGCCGTTCGCACCACTCAGTTTCAGGTGCAGATGTGGGGACAGCCGCCCCTTCGACAAGCTCAGGGCAGGCTCTCGGCTGTCCGGTCGAGTGAAGCTCGACAGGTTCATGTGGAGCGGACACTCCTGTCCGCTTGCCTGTACCGCCGGTAAAGTTTCCCCGCAGAACCGCCCCGCTGGCTTCCATCCGAAGCAGCGCCTTCCCAACCTCCGAAGCAGCCAGCCCCAGCATCTCCCCCAACCCAGATGCCGTCACCGGCCCCAGATGCGACATCCAACCAGTCACCAGCGTAAGCAAAGCATCGTCGCGAGAAACCTCCGCAGTCTCAACGTCCGCCAAGGTATGCACAAACTCAGCCGAAGGGAACAGGGCAACAATACCCCGCGCCCGCTCCGCCGCCACCCAGTAGCGCCGCCCTCCAGAAAAAGCAGTTCCTGCTCGTCCTTCGCCGACGAGCCTCTCGAAAAAACCACGCCACTCGATGCCGCCACGACTCGTGTAGGGGCGGGCGCCCTCGCCCGCCCAGCCGAGCGGAGCTCGGCTTCCCTGGGAAGCGCCCACCATCCCTTCTGTTCCAGAAATGCTGAACTCCTCCGGCAGCGCCAACAGCGTATGCAGCACGTCGTGCAGTTCATCCGTGTCCCGCACATCCGGCCAAGCTTCTTCCCGCACCTGCTGAATCGCCCCCGGATCCAGCTTCCCCACTTCCTCCAGCACCGACTCGGGCAGCACACGCCGCATCTCTACAGCGCGCGCCCGCCGCTCTTCCAGCGGCGCATCGTCCAGAAAGGCATACGGATTCGCGTTCAGAATCTCGTGCGAAAACTGCGACGGCACCGGCGTATCCACCGCGATCACTCGGACCTGGCCCGAGGCTATTCCGCGCAGCAGCTTCTTGAGACCCTCCACATCCATCGCCTCGGTAAGCACATCCTTCATCACTTCGCGCACCAGCGGATGGTCCGGGATCTGCCGGTCGCCTTCAATATTTTCAAAGCACGCCGCCGCATCGGGAAACACCGACGCCAGCAGATCGTCCGACCGAATCCGCTGAATCTGTGGCGGCACCTTTTTTCCGTTCTGGAAACGCAAGAGCGCCAATGCCCGGTTCGCGTCCCAGCGCCAGCGCGTGCCAAACATCGGAGAGTCCAGCGCCGCCTGTTCCAGAATCGGCTGCACCGTATCCGCCTGCAGAAAATGAAATACATCGCCCAGCGGAAAGCTGTGCTGCTCGGCCAGCGCGATGTTCAGCCCGTTGTCGGTGGCGGCGGCCTGCAGTTCGAAATTGAATCCGCGGCAAAACCGCTTGCGCAGCGCCAGCCCCCACGCCTTGTTGATCCGCCCGCCAAATGGCGCATGGATCACCAACTGCATCCCGCCGCCTTCATCGAAGAACCTCTCGGCAATCACCGTGGTCTCGGTCGGCACCGCGCCCAGTACGGCCCGCCCCTGCAGAATGTATTCAATCGCCTGCTCAGCGCCCGAATCATCCAGGCCGCACTCTTCTTTCAGCCAACTCACCGCCGCGGCCACTTCGGGCTGCGTCGCCGAAAATCCTACCGGGGAAGTGCGCGGCAGCATTTCGCTGATTTTTTCCCGCACCTCGCCCACATGCGTCGAGAGTTCTTCGGTGCGCGCTGGAGCTTCACCCCGCCAGAACGGAATTCCCGGCGGCGCGCCGTGCGCGTTCTCCACCAGCAACCGTCCCGATTTAAGTTCTATGCGCCGGATACGCCAGGAACTGTTCCCCAGCAGCATGACTTCGCCGGCCATGCTCTCCGTGGCGAAATCCTCGTCCACCGTTCCCACCACCAGCCCGTCCGGCTCCGCCACCACCGCGAACAATGCCGTCTCTGGAATTGCTCCCCCGCTCGTGATGGCCGCCAGCCGCGCTCCCCGCCGCGCCCGCAGCTTCCCGTTGACTCGATCGCGATGCAGATACGCCCCATAGCGGCCGCGCCGCGCCGCAATCCCCTCGGAGAGCATCTCCAGAATCGCGTCAAACGTTTCGCGCTTGAGATCGCGATATGGATACGCCCGGCGCGCCAGCGCGAACATCTCATCCTCGTCCCACTCTTCGGCCGCGCACGCGGCCACGATCTGCTGCGCCAGCACATCCAGCGGAGATTCCGGAATGATCAGCCGGTCCAGGTCTCCATGCTTGATCGCCCGCACCAGCGCCGCGCACTCGACGAGATCGTCGCGCGTGGTCGCAAAAAATCTTCCCTTCGGAACTGCCCCGCGCCAGTGTCCCGACCGCCCCACGCGCTGCAGTGCTACCGCAATCGCCCGCGGCGAATTGATCTGCACGACCAGATCCACGGTGCCGATATCAATTCCCAGCTCGAGCGAGGCCGTCGCCACCAGCACCCGCACCTGGCCTTCCTTAAGCTTCTTCTCGGCCGCCAGCCGCAGCTTGCGCGAAAGGCTGCCATGGTGGGCCGCGACGTTTTCCTCGCCCACGCGCTCGCCGAGATGATGTGCCATGCGCTCGACCATCCGCCGGGTATTCACAAACACCAGGGTTGAGCGATGCTGCCCCACCAGCGCCACCAACCGGTCGTAGATGGCATCCCACATCTCATTTGACGCGACCGGGCCCAGCGGCATCGGCGGTACTTCAATCGCAAGATCCAGCTTCCTCCTGTGCCCGATGTTGACGATGACCGGATCCGCCCGCCCGCTGCCGGTCAGAAAATGCGCAACTTCCTCGATCGGCTTCTGCGTCGCCGACAATCCAATGCGTACCAACCCGGACTGCCCTTCGCCCTTTGTCATTCCGAGGGCCTTCAGGCCCGAGGAACCTGCTTTTCGAAATCCAAGCGCGTCGCTTCTCAGAGCCTCCAACCGCTCCAGCGACAGCGCCAGATGCGCCCCGCGCTTGTCATCGGCAACCGCGTGAATCTCGTCCACAATTACCGTCTCTACATCGCGCAAGATCGCCCGGCTCTTGTCAGCAGTGAGAAGAATGTAGAGCGACTCTGGCGTGGTCACCAGAATGTGCGGAGGCCGCTTCAGCATCGCCCGCCGTTCGGCCTGCAGCGTGTCGCCGGTGCGCACCGCGGTGCGAATCTCGGGCATCAGCAAGCCGCGCTCACCTGCCAGCGCGAGAATTTCGCCCAGCGGAACTTCAAGATTTTTCTGGATGTCGCTGCCCAGCGCCTTGAGCGGAGAAATGTAGAGAACTTCGGTGCGGTCTGCCAGATCGCCCGCCAGCGCCTTGCGCACCAGCCGGTCAATGCAAGCGAGGAATGCCGCCAGCGTTTTCCCCGACCCGGTGGGCGCGGAAATCAGCGTCGTCCGCCCGGCAAGAATGTGCGGCCAGCCCTGCTCCTGCGGCTCCGTCGGCGTGCCAAACCGCCCCACAAACCACTCCGCCACCAGAGGATGGGCCCAGGCCAGCGAGGCAGGAGGGGACAGCATTCGGGTATTGTAATCGGAATTCCGGTATTCGCCAATTGTTCGCTTTCACAAAATCGCGAAGTTGGCCTTGAGTTACAATATTAGTTTGAGTATGATGAATATGAGTAATTCACGGGGAGAAGAAGATGCCCAGTTCCAGAGTTTCTGCACTCACCAAGCAAGACATCGCTGCCGCGGCGAGGAATTTTCGCTGGAACCGCCTGATGCCGAAATGGACTGTGATTGTCGAGGGACGGGAGTTGCCCGCCAGGCCTCTCGTTCTGGATGCCGCCGGAGTCCCTCCGAACGACCCAACCAACTCCCATCAAGCTGTCGCAATTCTAAAGCAGCAAGGATTCGACGTTCGTTACCAAGGCAAGACCCTTCAGGGGGACGACAGCACGAAAACACCCTCTCCTGAGTTCGAGAGCCTCCTGCGCAGACTTCGCGGCTCGTGCAAGGGCGGTGACTCTCTTGTCGAAGCCCGCGAGCGCGAACACAGGGACGACAGGTATTGAAGTCTTCGGCAAAAACTTACGTCCTCGACGCCAATGCCATCTTGGACTACGTTCAGGATGGCCCCGGCGCCGCAACCATGGAGCGCGTGCTTCGAGAGGCCTTCCGGCGCGATGCCACGCTCATGATTTCCGTCATTAACCTGGGTGAGGTCTTCTGTTGGTTCTGGAGGAACAAGGGCGAGCAGAGAGCCCGGCAGACGATCGACGACCTGTCGCTCCTTCCGCTCCAGATCATTCCTGTTGATCTTCCCCAGGCTCTCAAAGCGGGCGAACTGAAGGCACTGCACAAGATTCCCTATGTGAACTGTGTCGCGGCCTCACTCGCCCTGCAGCAGAATGCCACACTCGTCACGTCCGACCGCGACTTTGAAAAACTCGGACGCCACTTCCCAATCCTGTGGATCGCGCGCCCCTAAGCCGGTGATTCGCCCGAATGCTAAAATCCCGCTGCTGGCGACCGACTCAGTGGCGCCTAAAACCTGATTCCGATATATACTTCCCCGCACCTTCAGGACTGCCCGAGGAGTACTGAGAGGCCATAGCTGCCTCCACTATGATGACGCCCAACGCTACACAAATCGGCGAACACACTCGCCGCATCGTCGGCTTGCGCCTGCTGCCCTTCCTGTTCATTCTGTACATCGTTAATTACGTAGACCGCACGAACTTGGCCTACGCGGCGGTGGGCATGTCGCGCGACCTGGGGTTCAGCGACCACGTGTTTGGCCTGGGCGCGGGAATCTTCTTCATCAGCTACCTGGCATTACAGATTCCGGGCGCGCTGCTGGTAGAGCGCTGGAGCGCACGCCGCATGATATCGGCCACCATGATTGTCTGGGGCTCCCTCACCGTGCTGACCGCGCTGGTGCACACTCCCTCGCAGCTCTACCTGGCGCGCTTCGTGCTGGGCGCAGCGGAGGCGGGCTTCTTCCCCGGCGTCATCGTGTATTTGAGCCACTGGTTCATTTTCGAAGACCGCGCCAAGGCCACCAGCAATTTCATGGGCGCCATTCCGCTGTCGGCGGTGCTGGGATCACCGCTGGCGGGCTGGATTCTGGGCCGCGGCTTGCTGGGGTTCCCGGGATGGCGCTGGCTGTTTGTCGTCGAGGGAGCTCCGGCGATTGTGCTGGGAGTAGCTGCATTCTTCTTTCTGACCGATTGGCCAAGGGAAGCCGCATGGCTCACCGCCGAGCAGCGGAAATGGCTCGAGGAGAAACTTAAAGAGGAGACACCGCCTTGCACTGCCGCCATCACGGTGTGGCAGGCCATGCGGTCGCCGACGATTGTGTGGATGGCTGCGCTCACCTTCCTCGCCTACATCGGCCAGTACACATTCGTTTTCTGGTTTCCCACCATGCTGAAGCGACTGACGGGCTTCACCGATATGCGCGTTGGGATGGTGGGCACTCTGCCATTCCTGGCCGCTTTCGTAACTATGCAGGTCAATGGCTGGCACTCCGACAAGCAGGCGGAGCGACGGTGGCATGCTGCCATGCCGCTGTTCGTCGCCGGGATAGCCTATTTCTTCCTCTCCCTTCCGGGCCACTCGGTTGTGTTCACCATCGGTTGGTTCACGGTCGCGGGGGTTGCGACAGCTTATCTCCCCACCTTCTGGGCGATCCCCACCGAGATCTTGAGCCAGGCAGAAGCAGCCACGGCGGTGGGACTCATTAACTCGGTCGGCAGCATAGCGGGATTTGCCGGGCCTTACCTCTTCGGCTACGTGTACACCCGCACCGGGGCGTCATTCTCTTTGGGGCTGAGGTTTGTGATGGCGGCGGCGCTCATCGCAGGGTTGATGATTCTACGAATTCCCAAAGCGGCGCCCAGGATCAGCGCAAGTCAAATTGTGAGACCTGCCCCGGTCAGCTCTTAGCAGGCTCGCCTGGTGGAGGGGGAACACGCCCGCCGGATTGCCGACGGGACGTGACCTGCCCGAAGTCTTGCCCGCATGGTTGGCGAAAAATCGCTCATTGGCTAGCCTCCCCTGGTGCCCCGCCCCGCAGCGTGCAGGATCAGCTCCGGCACATGCCGCACGACTGCTAGAATTCATGCAATGCCAAAACTTTCGGCTCACTCCCGCGCCCGCAAAATCAAACTCCTTCTTTTCGACGTTGACGGCGTCCTCACCGATGGCAAGCTCTTCATCTTCCCTGCCCCTGCAGGAACCGAACAGAGCGTTCTCGATCAAAGAGAAAAAGAACAGTCCGCCCGGCACGGCGGCCAGGGCGGATTTGGCTTTCATAGCCAGAGCATGATTGAAGCCAAAGGCTTCCATGCCCACGACGGCACCTCAATTTCCTTGGCGCGCCTCGCGGGCATCAAGACCGGGCTCATCACCAAGCGCATTTCCGAAACTGTCGCCCTCCGCGCGCGTGACCTGAAGCTCGAATACGTGCGTCAGGGCGTTGATGACAAGCGCACCTGCTTCGAGGAAATTGTGCAGCAAGAAGCACTCAGACCGGAAGAAGCTTGCTTCGTCGGCGACGACGTGATTGATCTTCCCGCCATGCGTGCCGGTGGCCTTGCCATCGCCGTCAGGAACGCCCGCGCCGAAGTCAAGCGGGAGGCCCACTACATCACGCCTCACGCCGGCGGCGACGGCGCCCTGCGCGACGCCGTCGAATTCATCCTGAAGGCGCAGGGCAAGTGGAAGAAGATCGTAGAAGCTTACATCGGGGAGCGCAGCCCCACCGTAGCGATGAAAAACAAGTGAAAACCGCAGAGGACGCAAAGGACGCGGAGAAAGAAATACCTAAGATCCTCGGCGTACTCAGCGTCCTCTGCGGTGATGGTTTGGTCTTGAGCTAAGAGGTAAAGGCTAGAGCCAAGAGCTGAAAAAACCCACCGGACGCTTGCTTGGGGCGTGCTCGGGTCAGCATCCGATGGGCTACCGTTTCTCCTTACTCACCCTGTTGTTTTCAGGAGTATGTACACGCATTAAACCTGAGAACCTTCGAAAGTTTCGTCTAATTTTGTAAAAGTTTGTAATTCTTGCGCCCTATAGCAGACGCCGCAAGTGGGAGGACCACGCCGCGCCCTATTCCGGCAATGCCGGAACTTTCGTCGCCACCAACTCGGCGAAGCGCTTGTCTTTGCGCAGTTCAGCGAATTCGGTGTCCTTATACACGTTCTTGAAGTCTTTGTACCCCTCTTCCATCGCCTTTCTCAGATATTCCAGCGACCGGTCCGGGAAACCCATCTTGGCGTAGAGCTTCGCCACCGTGTAGTCGTAGCGTGCGCGGTCCTCGGGGCTGGGCAGTTGCGCTTGCACCCCGCCGCGTGAAGTCCGTTCGAACACGTCAGGATCGAGTTCCAAGGCGTGCTGGTAAGAGACCACGGCCTGGTCGAATTCCTTTCTGGAAAACTGCGCCGCTCCCAGATTGCTGAAGAACGATGCCGACATGTCGTCCAGCGCGATCGCTCTGCGATACTCCTTGATGGCAGGGCCGTAATGCTTCTCCTCGTAATACACCACGCCCAGATTATTGTGGGCATCAGCCGACTCCTGGTTCGCCTTGATGGATCGTTCGAACGCCTTTCTCGCCTCGCGGTTGCGCTGCATCATCAACTCGGCAATGCCCATCTTGTTCAGCAGCCGGGCGGAGTTTGGCTCTTTGGCCAGCGCGGCGCGGTAGTAGTCAAGCGCGTCCAGATAGAGTTTCTGTGTCCGCAACTGGTCGCCGCGCGCCTCCAGATCGGCCACTGTGGCGTCCGGTGCGGGAGGGTCCACCGTCCGAATCGCTGGCGGCGTGACCTGAACCTGCTCTGAGTGGGAAGCCTGCCCCCATGACGCGGCGGACAAGCACATGAGGCAAACCGCGAGAAGGGATACGGGAACCAGAAACACTCTCGGGCAGGACGACATAACCACCCCCAAGAACCACCGATTGACTTCATTTTGGCACAGTTTTGCGCGCCCGGTGAAGATTTTGCTGCAGGGTCTAGCTGTTGGGTCTTAGGTGTTGGGTCTTAGGTCTCAGGCCAATCGCAAAATCGCACAGCCTAACACCTAAGACCGCTGCTTAAGGACCGCCTTCAATGCGGCCCGGTCTGACCGGCGTCTGCTGGTTTAGACTCCGGAGTTGTTGCCTTGTCATCCTTAAATATTCCCGCAATCTTGCCGAAGAAGCCCTTCTTCTTGTTGGCGTCTTGCTGCTGAGAGGCATCCTGCCCGTTTGCCGGTTGGGCCGGCGCCTTTTCCCCGCTGCCCAGCAAACGGGAGAAGAATCCCTTGATTCCCGCCTGCGAGTCGCAGGTATCCCGCGGCTCAGTGCCGGCTACAAAAGCCGTAACATAGTCGTCCGGGCAAGCCGGCGTAGCCAACCGGTTCGTGGCTTTGTCCAGTTCCACATCCACCACGCCCGACGGTTGCACGAACTCCCTCATGTCGGCATACTGCGGCAAATCCGCTGCTTTCTTCATGAACTCGGCCCAGATGGGCGCCGCCGTTATCGCACCGGTCAGCCGCAGATCGCTGTAATCGTCATAGCCGACCCATACGATGCACAGCAGATTCGAGGTGTATCCGGCAAACCAGCCATCGTGGGAACTGCCCGTTTTGCCGGCTGCGGGCGGCGTAAAGCCGCGCCCGCGCACCGCGGAAAACCCCAGCCCGTTGTTGATAACGCCTTCCATCATGTTGGTCATGACGTAGGCTACCCGCGGGTCGAGCACTGGACGCTGATCCGTGTTGTAATTCCCCAGCACGTCGCCCTTGCTGTTGCGCACCGAGCGCACCAGAATCGGTGACAGCCGTACTCCATTGTTGGCGAAGCCCGTGTAGGCCGCCGCCATATCCACCGGCGAAGCGTCGTACGATCCCAGCGCCATGGCCGGCGTCGCCTTCACCGACGTGATGCCCGCCAACCGCGCCAGGTCTGCCACCTTGTCGTAGCCCACTTCTTCCGCCACCTTCACCGTGGCGTTGTTCAGCGACATCGCCAGCGCATACCGCAGCGTCACCTCGCCGTGGTACTCCTCTTTATAGTTGCGCGGCTCGTAGATCTGGTCGCCGTAGGCGAAACTGGAAGGCGCGTCGGTCACGGTCGAGGCCGGTGTGAGCACCGCTTGCGAGCCATCCAGAGCTGTGTTCACCGCCGCCGCGTACACAAAGGGCTTGAAAATCGATCCCGTCGGCCGCTTCGCCACCGCGTGATTCAACTGGCTCCAGCTGTAGTCGCGCCCTCCCACCAGCGCCAGCACCGCCCCGGTGTGCGGATCGAGCGCCACCAGCGCCACCTGCGCCTGGGGACCGGGTTCCACTTGCGTCTCGATTTTTTTCCCCACCTTCACCCGCTTGGTGCGCAACTTCTTCACTTCCTCATCCACCAGCTTGATGCCCATTTCCACCGACTGTGCCGCAGCCTTCTGCAGATCCGGATCCAGCGTGGTGTAAATGCGGTAGGACTGGTCGTTCAGGTCGCGCTCGTTGAACTTCCCGACTAGAGAGTCGCGCACCATGTCCACGAAATAAGGCGCATCGCTGGCTTCGACATTTGGCGGCGCCAACTTCAACGGTGTGGCTTTCGCCTTTTCCGCCTGCTCCCGCGTGATGGCGTGGGTCTCTACCATCGCATCCAGCACCAGGTTGCGGCGTTCCAGAGCACGCTCCGGATGGCGATAGGGAGAAAGCCAACTGGGGCCCTGGATGATTCCTGCCAGCAGGGCAGCTTCGGGAAGCGTGATGTCCTTCAAATCTTTGTTGAAGTAGGCTTGCGACGCCTCGGCGAATCCGCTGATCCCGAATGACCCGCGTTGTCCCAGATTCACCCAGTTCGCATAGAACTCGAAGATTTGCTGCTTGGTGAACTTCTGCTCCAGTTCCTCGGCAATCAGCATCTCCGTCAGCTTGCGCTTGATTGTTTTCTCCGGAGTCAGGAAAAATCCCCGCGAGAGCTGCATGGTGATGGTCGATCCGCCCTGCTCATAGCGGGTGTGGCTGATTCCTGCTCGCCGCGCGAGGTCCGCCCAGAGCGCTCCAAACATGCGGACAAAATTCACCCCGCTGTGCTCGAAAAAGCGCCGGTCCTCGATGGCCAGCACCGCCTGCGTCATCAACGGCGGGATGTCGTTGTACTTCACCAGTTGCCGCTTCGACCGCTGCTCGGCGTCGAACAGCGCGGTCACCAGTTGCGGCTCGAGTTCGTAAGCCGAGAGCTCATTCCCCTTGCTGGCGATGCGATCTACCTGCCCGTCCTCAATGCTGATGTACGCCGGTTCCGGACTGTGATATGACTCTGGCCCAGGCGTGATCTCGATCCCATCGTTGACCAACCGGAAGCTGCCCAGCTTCGATTGCCCTTCTTTATCCAGGTACCCGGCCCGGCGCAACTCCGCCGCGATCTCCTTCCCGTCGATTTTTTCCCCTGTGCGCACGGTTCGCGGCAGGGCATAAATCTTCGCCGAGTTGCTGAACACCGGCGTGCTGAAGCGCCGCTCGATGATGCGGTCGTACTTGATGTAGTAGTAGGAAAACAGAACCGTGCACGACACCGCCAGAATCAGAAATGCGGCCAGGGCCGCCCGCAGCACCGGATCGCGCGGCACACCGCGGATCCTCTTACCTTCGGCCCCGCCGCTTCCCCTCGGGATTCTGATTCTGATGGTCACTAGTCAGTGCGCTTTCGGCGGTTCCAACGCGATGGGTTGAAACCTCTGCGTTCTCTTTCAGACGTTTGGACGCACGCAAAAGGTCTGCCCTCTGGCGCGGTCCAGGTGGGGACGGCCGCCCTCGGGAGCCTGCCCCGAGCGAAGCCGAGGGGTCCGGTCGAGCGAAGCTCGACAGTTCCACCAGCGCCATCGACAAACCGGCTCACATCGGCCGCAAGGGACACCTTATTGTACCCTCACCGCAAAAACAAAAAGAGACCCGCAGTTCATGCGGGTCTCTCAGCCGTCAATACCTTTGCCTCGATTCCGAGGCCTGTGCTTAGGGCGTGTCCGCGACCGCAAAGTAGCCGCCAGTCTGAAGCACCGTGGTCCCGACTGTTTCCGTCAGGGCTCCCGTGGTGCTCACGTTCAGCACGCCCAGGCTGAAGTCTGGAGAAACCCCTGTGTAGACGAACAGGTACTGCCCGCTCTGGTCGAACTGTCCCCAGGCGGTTTGCGTCAAACCGCCGAAGGGAGAGCCTTTCACTGCGGTCAACGCTCCCGTCGTGGTGTTGATCTGATACGCCTCGATGGGATTGGTCGCCGTATCCGTATCATTGATGCTGAACGAATAGACATACTCGCCGTTGCTCAGTGTAGGCTGCACCGCGATGTTGAACGGGTCGTAAGTCGTGGCGAATGGAGAGTTTGCCACCGGCGACAGCGCGCCGGTCGTCTGGTCTACGCTGTAAACGTAGATATGCGGATCGTCGGAGCCATAGATGAACTGCACCTTCCCGCTGATCCCGAGCATGTAATTTCCGCTCGGCTCGCCCTGCATTTGCCAGATGGGAATGTTACCCCAGGTGAAATAGTTGGGAATTGGCGTCAACTGGCCCGTGCCCGAAACCGAATATCCCACCACGAAAGCGCCGGAGTGATCGCCCGAGTCTTCTGCCACGTAGAGGAATCTGCCCAGGCCGTCCATCGCCATGTTCTGCGGTTCAAGCGTCTGGTTGAGCGTCGAGAACGGAGATCCCGTAGCCGCCGTCAGCTGTCCCGTGCTGGCGATCTGGTACACAAAAATCTGCTCGGGAATGAACTGGTCGATGAACAGCATCGTGCCCGACGGGTTCGTAATCACGACCTGCTGGTTATAGGTGGTGGCCGCGATGCCGGTCAGTCCTGATATCGATATTGGGAAATTGGCCAGCGCCGTCAGACTGCCGTCCGAACCGATCGTCCAGCCATAAATCTGCTGTGTATCCTCGATCACCGTGTAGAGATATTTGCCCTGCGCGACTACCGATCCCACGCCGCCAGTGTTCTTGGCGATCGCGGGTGCGCTGAAACCGCTGATGGGCCCAAATGTTTTGCCGCTGGCACTGAACGCGTATCCGTCCATCGTGCCGTTCTGATCCACGGCATAAGCAAAGGCCGTAGGCGAGCTTGAGCCTCCGCCGCCACCGCCGCCTCCTCCGCCACTACCACCGCCGCCGCCAAAGCCGCCACCACCGCCCGTTGTGCAGGCCGTCCCGCCGAACGCAACCTGCGGGCATCCCGGCGCGCCGCCGGCGCAATTCGCCAGCAACAGCGTCGCCGCCATCACCAGCAACATCACAAGCACTTTATACAGATTCTTCATGTACTGCCTCCAGCTGACTTTTTCGCGGATGTCGAACGTCCTGGCTGCGTGCGTCAGGAGACAAACCATGTTCCCGAATGCCCGCTGCTTCGTCGCTGGTAAACCGGCTCATCGCGATGAAGTGCCAGACCACCCGTTCCCCATCGCGATACTAGGACAGGAGTAACGTGGTGACAACGTTACGAATGTCATTGTCCGTCGCTGAAGGCAACCGAACCCGTCAACGGCACCACTCGCCGACCCCCGCCTACGGCCAGGCGTGATCGCACTGCAAGAATGTAGGGGCAGGGTGTCTGCAGGAGGCTGGTCGTAGTCCGGTGCCCGTCTATGCCGGGTTCATGCCGTCTGCCCGGACGGGACGAACTTGAGTGCGCTGAACGCAATCAAAGGGCACGGCTGAAACGCACCTGCAGCGTGACTTCGCGAACCCCGTTACGACCCAATTGTCAGCATCGCGGGCCCGGTTGGATCGCCCGCGCTCTGTTCGCCCTCCGGGACCGCCTCTGATCTCATCATTCCGAAAGTAACTTCGCGCGAATTCTTTCCCGATGCGGGCTGGAGCCCGCTCTCACCATCTGCATTCCACCCAGTATTCATGCGGCTTTGCGCCCTCCCAGTACCCATTTTTCAATCCCCGCTTCGCGCCGCCTGGTGACCATCGGACGTGCACATTCGTTCCTTGCCTCCAAAATTGGGAACTGCCAACATGCGAATTGAAATCTCGCGGAGGGTTTTCCAGTGAAACGTACACGCATTCTCGTCACTCTTCTCGCTACCCTTGCGCTGCTGTCGAGCAGCTGCGGCACCGGGGATAAGATCTCTTCCGTCTCCATCACGGCCGCCGGCCAGGCCGGTACGATTAACCTGATAGGCCTCGGCGGCACACTGCAACTCCAGGTGATGGCCAACTACACCAGCGGCAAGCAGATTAACGAAACCAATTTCGCCACCTACACGATTACACCCGAGGGCACACTGTGGGACCAGGCAACCGCTCTGCCCACGCCTCCGTATGGGATTCAGCTCAATAACACGGGAATGATCGCGGCCACCGCAACTCAAAACGGCAACGGCATTTGCACCTGGCTGAACGCAAATACGACAAGCACCCAGCTTAGTAGCCCCTCTTGGTTTTACACCGGGGACTACACGATCGTCGCCACCTACCGAGGTTTCACATCGAATCCCATCTATATCCCGGTTGCATCTGGCGCGAGCGGCCAGACCGGACAAGAGGGCATCTGCGGCCCGTCGGCCGCCGCACAGTAGCCCTGGGCACAGACGAATTCCTGACTTCTTCTGATTCACAGTGCAGCCCCCTCCGCGGGCTGCATTTGCTTTTTGTGCCGCTTTTCGCCGTGGCGTGTATTCGCCGGCCCTTGACCTGGGTCGGATCGTAGTTTCAACTTCTAGAGGTTATCCAGAAGCTATCTGGCTTTGTCGACATGCTCCGAGAAGCCGGAACAGCCGTGGAAGAGCGGCGCTTTAGCGCCGCGTAAGCATGCTGCCAAGACGACTGGGCTTTAGCCCCAGGGCCTAAAGGCCGTTCCTCCGGGAACCGGGCAACGCGGCCCTAAAAGGGCCGCTCTTCCACGCCGATTTCGACGTTCTCGCCAGAACGAACTGGTCACCCGTTTATCTGAGGATGTCAACAGAGCCAGGCTATCTGGTTATCTCATAAATGGTTTTGGGAAGGGCACGGCTTCAGTTTTCAGCCTGCCCTGAGCGACCCCGAGGAACTAGGGGGAAGCCGAAGGGTGCCGCCCAGAGCCAATAAAGACGCGGGCTTCAGCCTCTGAGGTTTAGAAGCCTTTGTTGCCGCTCGAAGGAGTGAAATGCAGAGTGAAGGAATAGCCCGGGAGGCTAACCGGAACGGTGTAGTCCACCCCAACGTACACGGCCAGCGATCCCGGCGTGCCAATGTGCTGTACCGTCACCTGTTGAGGAGTCAGCGGAATGTCATGTTCCTGCGCCTTTTTCAGCACGGCGTCCACCAGATCCTGATCTGACTGGTGGAGGTTAGACGTTCCCACCATCGCGACATTCCGCAGGTCGTCCTGGAACGAATAGTTGTTCAGTTCCGGCGGAACGATCTGAAAGCCGGCGTAGACGACGAAAACGATGGCGAAAATCCCGGCGATGGCTTTAATTGTTCCCATGTCCCACAATCCGCCGCCCGAGGCCGAATCCACCAAGGCGGGAACGAAACTTATCCCGTCCGCCCGAGCAAGCCCTGAAAATATTCGACTATCGCCGAGATCGTAACATCGCGCACTTCCCCAGTCGAGCGCAGAACGACTTCCACGGTACCTTCGGTAACCTTCTTTCCCACGGTGATTCTAAAGGGGATACCGACCAAATCCGCATCCTTGAACTTGACCCCTGGCCGCTCGTCCCGGTCATCGAGGATCACATCGAACCCCGCCGTCCCCAGCCGTCTGGCCACGTCTTCCGACGCCGACTTCACCGCCTGGTCCTTTGTGTTGACTGGCGACACCACCACCTCAAACGGCGCAATCGGCGCCGGCAGCCAGAAGCCGTCCTCGTCATTTCCCTGCTCGACTGCCGCGGTCAGAATTCGCTCAATGCCAATCCCGTAACTGCCCATGATCGGCGTGACTTCCTTGCCGTTCTTGTCGAGTACGCGCGCGCCCATGGACTCCGAATAGCGGTAACCCAGCTTGAAGATGTGGCCGATTTCGACTGCCGTATCGATGCGCAGCGGCTTGCCGCAATTCGGACAAGCCTCTCCCGCCACCACATTGCGGATATCGGCGGCGATGGTGAACTGGAAATCTTTCCCCGGCGTTACGTTCTTGAAGTGATAGTCCAGCCGGTTGGCGCCGCAGATCATGTTGCTGCGCCCTACCAGCGCAGAGTCCAACACGACATTGAGGTTGCGCGGATCGTCGATGACAGCGGCAAACTGGGAATGTTCCTTCTTGACCGCGTCTTTGCCCGAATCCAGCCATAGCCCAAGCAGATCCTTCGGCCGGACAACCAAACCAACCGGACCGATAAAACCCGCTGGCCCCTGAAAGTAACGTTCCAGCTCGTCCGCTTGCATGGGCCGCAGTTCACTGGCCCGCACCAGCCCAAGCAACTTGGTCTCGCTTACCGTGTGGTCACCGCGCAGAAACGCCACCACCGGCTGCTCCAGCTTCTTCGAGCCGTCTTCACTGGTTTTCAAGGCCATGTAGGCAACAGCCTTGATGTCCTGCTGGGGAGAAACCTTTAGGAATTCGGCCACATCGGCGATGGCGCCCTTGCCCGGTGTGTGTACCAGCAGCGGCTTGCCGTCGCCTTCCGGCTTCAGATCTTCGACCGCGTCCAGCTTTGACGTCGCCTTCTCGAGGTTCGCCGCGTACTGGCAAGCGTCGCAGCTGACAATCTGATCTTCGCCCGCCGGAGTCCGCACCATGAACTCGTGCGATTCGTTCCCGCCCATTGCTCCTGAGTCCGCCTCGACTACCATGTACTTCAAACCGCAGCGGTCGAAAATTCGGCAGTAGGCGTCGTAGTGCTTGCGGTACGACACGTCAAGCCCCGCGGCATCCATGTCGAACGAATACGAATCTTTCATGATGAATTGCCGCACCCGCAGCAGACCTGACTTGGGCCGCGGCTCATCGCGAAACTTGGGCGCAATCTGGTACCAGATTTGCGGCAGTTGCTTGTAACTGCGCAGCTCTTTCAAGGCAATGGAAGTCATGACTTCTTCTTCGGTAAAACCCAGGCACATGTCTGCGCCCTTGCGGTCTTTCAGGCGAAACATGTTTTCGCCCATTACGGCCCAGCGTCCGCTCGCCTCCCAGACTTCGCGCGGATGCAGTGCCGGCAAATAAAACTCCTGCCCGATCTTGTCCATCTCCTGGCGGACGATGGCCATGATCTTGTTGAACGACCGGTTGCCGAGGAAGAGGTACGAGTAGATTCCGGCCGCCAGTTGCCGGATGTAGCCTGCCCGCACCAGAAACTTGTGGCTGGCTACTTCCGCATCCGCCGGCGCTTCGCGCAGTGTAGGAATAAACAGTTCTGACCAACGATGCATAGAGTTTGAGTACCGAGTTGCGAGTTGCGAGTTGCGGGTGCCGAGCCACGGTCACCCGCTGATCCCTGAGGGGAATTGATGATTGTAAATGACGGAAGAACACAATTGCAGGACTAACAGCACAGGCTATACTGCCCTGCAATGGATTGGTCAGGTCCGTGGTGGTTGTTAGTCCTAGGGTTCGGGCTTGTGCTCCTGATCGGCGCCGCAGTCTACGCGACCCGGTCCCGACGCTCTGGTCTCAGCTCTGCAGCAGCGCCGCTCGGCCTTAAGGCGCTCAATGGCCCCACTCCCTTCAGCGCCGAAGAGAAAAAAGGGTTCAATCTGTTCTCGCGCGGTTACGGCGGAAAATGGACCAACATGTTTTCCGACAACGTGGAAGCACCGTCTGCCCTGTTTTTCGATTTCAGCTACCGATTCGGGTTAAGGTTCATTGCTAGCCGGAAATACTACCAAACCGTCGCCGCGTTCTTCGCCCGCTTAACCAGCCTGCCGGATTTCCAGCTAACGCCGGCGACAGCTCTCGATCGCATTGCTCCAAAGCTGGGTCTGCAAGCGATCCACTTCGAGTCGCGCCCTCAGTTCGGAAAGAAGTACTGGCTGCGGGCAAGTGACGAAATTGCGGCGCGTGCGCTTTTCACTGACGCACTCATCGACCGCCTCTCGACCACTGACCCCAGCGCGGCTTGGTACGTGGAAAAGAGTGGAAGATGGGTACTCGTTTACCGTCACGGTAAGTCCTGCGCACCCCTAGGGCTCGCGCGTTTCCTTCAAAATGCTCGGGCAATGGCAGACCTATTTCTGACGCCGCATTAGTCGGATATGCTAACTCCTACCGTTCAAGGCCTAGAGGACTCGCGCAACCTCGTCCGCCCAATTGGGGACGAGGCCCATCAGAAGTCGCATGGCAATTTCCTTCGGCAATCGGATCGAAACCTCCTCATCCGCGTTCCTACCTTCCACGGCAATGTAGATCGGCGCTCTCATTTTCTTTCCGTCGTCCACTTCGCGATCGGCAAGTTCCCAATAGATGTGGATGGTCTTGCCCTCACTCTCGCCCAACCAGATCGGTGATCGCGTGCTCATAGTTTCCTCAAGACTAGTATCGGCAAAAACCAAGCGGGCTTCGCCCGCCGGACAGCCGGGGGCGGCTGTCCCCACATTCGCCCTGCAGCCTACCCCGCCAACTGCTTCAGAATCTCTTTCCCCAGCTTCTGCGCCTCGCCGAAAAACTTCTGGTACTCCACGAACAGCCGGTTCAGTTCCAGCGACTTATCCGCTGACAGCCGCTTGCGCAGAATCATGTCGCGCACGTGTACCGGATTCGGCAGCGTCGCATCTTCCGTCAATTCTTCCAGCGCCGTATTGGGATCGTAGTGATACATATAAACCCTCGATTGAGTAATCGGGTAATTTCGTGATTGTGTAATTGAAAACTGGACGCTCGCAGCTTTGCTTTTCAAATTACAAAATTACCCGATTACGCAATTACTCAATTCACATCATTTCGGTGCCCCACAGATCGTGCAGGTGCACGATCCCTTCCAGCTTCCCGCCGCCATCCACCACCATCAGCGAGGTGATCTTCTTTTCTTCCATCAGCGCCAGAGCGGTCGCCGCAAACTCCCCGGCGCCGATCGTCTTCGGATCGCGCGTCATCGCCTCACCCGCCGCCAGGTCCAGCACATCTTTCCCGCGCTTTTCCAGCAACCGTCGCAGATCGCCGTCGCTGATGATCCCCACCAGCCTCTCGCCCTCCACCACCGCGGTCACGCCCAGTTTCTTGCGCGACATTTGATAGATCACATCGGGCATCTTGGTCTGCGGAGTCACCCTCGGCAGTGCGTCCCCCGTGTGCATCAACGACTCTACCCGCGCCAGTCTCTTTCCCAGCTTTCCGCCGGGATGCAGATTGGCAAAATCTTCTTCTTTGAATCCCCGCCGCTCGCTCAGGGTCACCGCCAAGGCGTCGCCCAATGCCAGCATCGTGGTGGTGGAAGCCGTCGGCGCCAACCCCAGTGCGCAGGCCTCTTGCGCCACGGAACAGTCGAGTGCCACATCCGCCGCTGCTGCCAGCGTGGAGACCTGTGTGGAACTTGCTGGTGTGGAGCGGGCACTCCTGCCCGCTGCCTTTGACTTGGGCTTTGAGTCCCCCACACCACGCGCGGGCGGGAGCGCCCGCGCCACACTCGCCTCACAAATCTCATCTCCCGTCATCGCGATCAGCGGCACCTGCAGCCGTTTGATCGTCGCCAGCAACTGCAGAATTTCCTCGGTCTCTCCGCTGGCCGAGAGCGCCAGCACCACGTCTCCCTGCACCACCATGCCCAGATCGCCGTGCAGCGCCTCCACCGGATGCAGATATAGCGCCGGCGTTCCCGTTGAACTCAGCGTTGCCGCAATCTTGCGCGCGATCAGGCCGCTCTTCCCCATGCCCGTGACCACCACGCGCCCGGCGCAGCAGAACATCAAGTCGACGGCCCGCTGAAACGCCGCCGCCATCGGCCCGCCAATGCGATCGGCCAATGCCCGCAGCGCCGCTGCCTCGATACGCACTACGTTTTCGCCGGTATGTTTCATTTCGTCAAGATCAGGCAAGAGGATGTTAGCACGCACCACGACACGCCCGCGCCGCCTCCGGCGACCGTCCTTCCCGACTCAGAAGTGGTCTTCTCCCCGGAGCCTTGGCGGCCTCTGTCCGAGCACGGCTAGTCCACGCGCCTGGATCAGGCGATCCCACGGCCCCGCCTGCCAGTTATCGCGGGGCTTCGCGGCATACCTCCACGGCGGCAGAGGCAGCATCAGATTCCGCGCCATTGCCTGCACATACGGCTCATACATCGAACGCAGTTTCGCCAGCTTCTCGCGCGCCGCTTCATCATTTCTCAGCCGCAGTCCAGCCGCAGCCAGCGATCCCTGCAGTCGCTCCAACTCCGCCGCCGGCAAGCGGTCAACCGCAGCCGGGTCGTACCGCGCTTTCACCACCTGGGCCAGATCCACTCCCGCATGGCGCGCCATGGCAAACGTCAGCTTCGCCTGTTCCGGCTGCACTCCTTCAATTCCGACCAGCAGCAGCGACGTCACGTCCAACATCGTTGTCAGCGCACCCAGCCACGACTGATTGCTGTGTTGTGAGCGAAAGAAGGTGAGAGCCGGATAGGAAATCTGGCTCTCCAGCAACTCGGCCGACCACCGTTCCCAGTCCCGCAGCACTTGGTCCAGGACCCTCTGGTCCATTCCCGAGTTTCCCTGCGTGCGGGCGAGCCGCACCAGCAGTTCTTCCGCGGTCGGAGGCGATCCCGCCCGCGCGTCCAGCATCGAAATCTGAATCTCGCGCCGCGAAAACGAGGAATATACCACCGGGATGTAGCCGATCACCACGCCCAGAAAGGCAAAGCCCATCCCGGCTTCGATCACCGATAACGCCCGCGCCGCACCGGACGTCGGCACGATGTCGCCATAGCCTAGGGTGAAAAAAGTTTCTCCGCTGTGATAGAGGATGCGGCCAAACGTCATGGGCTCTCCGCTGAGCTGCTCGTGCCCGCCGATGCCGTACTGCACCAGAGCAAAACCAGAGATCAGCCCGGTCGCCCAGAAACCGAGCAGCAGAAACAGCGAGAGCGGCCCGAAATACCCCAGAAAATTCTGCTGCCGCGCAGCTGTCTTGATATGTTCTGCAATCCTGCGCCACGGAATCCACGTCTGCCGGTAGAACCACGCCGTGATTTGAAAATGCCGGGTCACCCGCCGTGGCAGCACGACGGTTTCAAACGCGTCCCGCAGCACCGCCCAGATGATGACGAACCCGGAAATCGCCGCCGGAATATGGCCGTGCCAAATCATAAACGCCGGACCCCCAACCTCTGCCGTCGGACCTCAGACCAGAGTTTCAGGAAGTGCAATATGGATGCGGTGGGAAGGTTAACAGATTCTCCTGCTACAAGTGCGGGCGTGACGAGATACCGACGCCCAGTCGAAGGTCCGAGGTCTGCAGTTCGACCTCTACTGCGGCTTCGTGGCCGGTGTCGGCTGCGCGGGCGGGGTCTGATTCTGCGGCTGCCCCGCCGACGGCTTCGCCGCCGTCGTAGTCGCGGGAGTCGTTGTGGTCGCGGGCTTCGTCGTCGCGGGCTTGGTCACCGGCTTCTTCTTCACTGCCGGCTTCTTCGGCGGCTCGTTTTCATCCACTACTACAGTCTTCTTCGGCGGCGTGGCGGGAACTGCCGCCTGCGCCGTCTTCAGATCGGCACGCAGCCGCGCAATCTCAGCTTCCTTCGCCGTCGAAAGATTTTCAATGCGCTGCGCCATCTGTTTGCGCGTGTCCTCAAAACCGGTCAAGTCATTCGCCAGCATCTGATAATCATCTTTCGACCCGAACGCCCCGGCCGACTCGACCACGCTGCCCAGCACGTCGTAAAGCGCGTCCAGGTTGCGGTACAGCTTGAAGGTGGCCGGCAGATCCTCCGGCGCCGCGCGCAGCCCGGCCATGATCTCGGGCAACGCCCCTTCCAGATTCCGTTGAATGGAATCCACGTTGGCCAGTGTCTGCTTCTTGTCGGAGTTGTTCGTTTTCCAGCGCTCGATGCGCAGCCTGACCAGATCCGCCTGTGTGTTTTTCGAGGTCGTCTCCAGTCGTGCCAGCATTCCGTTCAATTCCGTCAACGACGCGTAGGAAACAGGCGTGGCCGACGGCGCCTGTCCCTGGACGGAGTAGCGCTGGTTTTCAGAGGCCGGGACCGGGGTGTCCTGCGTCTGGCCCCAGCCTGCCGCCGTCCACAACAGAAGAGATAACCCGAGCGAGAGAGTTGACTTGCGTTTCATTTTCCAGGGCGATCACATTGCCGAGCAACAGCATACTACAACCCTACAACCGAGATCAGGCGTCTTACCATTCGACTCTTCGTTCCACCCGGACGATAATTGGACGAGAAGATTATGTCCCCGCAGCCGCAAACACCCTCGCGATCAGTGTTCTCCCGGCTTGCGCTCGTGGCCGTCACGCTGCTCGTCGCCCTGATGGCGCTGCCCCGGTCCTCCTTCGCCCAGGAGCCATCACGCCGGCTCATCCTCAAAGACGGTTCCTATCAACTCGTCACCCACTATGAAGTCAAGAGCGATCGCGTTCGCTATTTCAGCGCGGAGCGCGAGGAGTGGGAAGAGCTTCCCGCTTCGCTGGTGGACTGGCCTGCTACCGACAAGTACGAGAAAGACCGCTCCGCCGCTGGAGCCTCCGCACCTGAAGCCGTGCAGTTCGACAAAGATCTGGACCACGAGCGCGAACTCGAGGAGGCCGCTCAGCCCCAGGTCGCCCCCGGACTCCGCCTGCCCGAAGACTCAGGAGTGTTTCTCCTCGACACGTTTCAGAACGAGCCGCAGTTAGTCGAGGTTCAGCAAACCTCCGGCGATGTCAACCGCAAAACCAAGGGCAACATTCTCTATGGCGCCATCAACCCCATCGCCGGCCTCAAACAAGCCATCGAACTTGAGGGTGCGCACGCCAAAGTGCAGTCTCACGTGGACGTTCCATCGCTTTACATCAATGTAGAACCAATCCCCGGCCAGCCGGATCAGGCCAATCCATCCGGCCCGTCCTCAGGTGCCGCCCAGCCCCAACAGCCGCAGCAACCCGAGCAACCGCTGGTGCCTTTCGACCGCTTCCGCATCATCCGTGCCGAAGTCAAAGGCAACAAGCGCATTCTCGGCGATGTGAAGCGCGCCGTCACCGGCAAGATCACGCAACAAGAGCATTTCGTTCCCACCACCATCACTGGCATCACCGGAGGCTGGCTGAAACTCACGCCCACCTCCAGTCTCGCGCCCGGGGAATACGCTCTGGTCGAGATGGTGGGCAAGGAAGGAATGAATCTTGACGTTTGGGATTTCGGTGTGAACCCCAAGGCCCCGGCCAATGCCAATCCCTGGAAGCCGGAAGTGAAGGCAAGGGAAGCACCCAATGCCAACCAGTGACTAAATTGAGTAATTTGGTAATTGAGTAATTGAACTCAAAAACGCGGCGTTGCTGGCTTTGGTCGGGACGATATTGATGACGGTTCTTTTGGTGTGGAATTTCGTCTCCAACGTCCTTAATGTTCTCCGTGGCGTGGAGGCTCCGATAGTTCTCTTCGCGTCATTCATCTATGCGTTCGGTTGCTTAACCGTGATGGTGTACTTTTTCGTGTTCCATAGAACGCAGTCGTGATTTTAGCGAGAGTTCATTTTGCCATTGGCGGTCTGCCTCGGGTGACCCCATCAGCAGGCTGATTCTGCGGGAATTTGCCTGCCGGACGGGGTGTCGGGTCGGCTGTCGCGTTTCACAAGTACAGGCAGCCTTTTGTCCGGAATTTCCTTTTTGACCTCGAAAACGACACCATTGTATGCCAATCTCGCCTGATCGCGACATTGAGAAACGATTTTTCTATCGGAGCACTCCCGGCGGTCTGCCATCCGCACCGGCACGGCCAGAATCGCCCCATCTTGCGCCCTGTCTTTGCAATACTCCTCCTCGCCCAGCCTTCTGGTAAGACCGATTCCCGATGCAGACTCGACCACCCTACCTCTCTATCCCGTCGGTACCGGCAGTAGCGCGATCCGACCCAACATCGCCCCGAACCGCCGCCGGTTCAGATGTCCTTCCGC
>Ga0187888_1000934_pt1 | contig 29608 bp, 20 predicted proteins | sample June2016WEW_7_40_FD_132987 | JGI IMG/M metagenome (GOLD analysis project Ga0187888, IMG submission 132987) | Peatland microbial communities from SPRUCE experiment site at the Marcell Experimental Forest, Minnesota, USA - June2016WEW_7_40 | ecosystem: Environmental > Terrestrial > Soil > Wetlands...
AAGGATCATTTGCCGTCTGAATGCCTTTAGCTACGCGTACCACTTCCTGGCCCAACTGCTCACCGGTCCAATCCCGCAGTTTGATCGCGTTCTCCTTCATTGGCGTGACCGCGTAGTAGGGATTGATGTCGCCATCCGCGCCTTGTACGAAAAAGCTCTGGACGTTCCCACCCAAGGCCTTCTCGACGACACGATTGGTGACGCCGGGATAGTCGGCCGAATACTGAAGGTTTTCCGAGCCGAGGACGACCGGGTGGCAGGCGTAGTTAATCAGAATTGCGAGAGGGGCTCCGTTTCTATCATCGATGCGAAGAACCGTCACGGTGGGATCCACCGGAGAGGTCGGAACCATGGTCGGATTCTGCTCGAACCAGCTCACCGACCCGTCGTCATTCACACGGAGCCGGTTGTGGCCGATGAAAACGGATCCGGTTCCACTGCCGATTCGAGCAGCCTGCAAATTATCTGCAGCGGTCTTGATTCCTGCAGCGATCTCATTGAGCGCCCTCTGTTCCCATTCCGGGGGAGAGCCGTCGTACTCGTCTTTGATGACTGGAGCTGCATGTGTATGGGTCGCAGTCAGCAGCAGGCACGAGATGCCGCTCGACTTGCGAACCGCCTCCTTCAAGTGGTCCAACGAAGGTTCCCCAAAGCTGCGCCCGAGGTCGACAGCAACCATGGCAATTCGTTTCCCACCCGCGTCTAATACCAGGATACGGGCATAGAGCGGGTCCAGAGTCCCCGTAGCGGGATCCGTGCGGTCTTCGAAGCCCCACAACGGCTCGTGTGTTTTCGGTGTGATGTCGACCTTTGCAATGCCTGCACGAAGCTCTGCGCGAGCGATAGAGATGCCCCATAGAAGAAGGACGCAGAGGACTCCCAGGAAACGGTTTCGCATATGCCCCCCAAAAAACTGTTGCGAATCGGATTTCAATAACCTCAAACTTACTTCTGTTCCATCAAGCCAACCAGCGTGCGCGTCACGGCTCCCGCCATTTCCGGGCCGCAGGAATTGACTTCGCCGTACCAGCGCTCAGGTTTATTGTTGAGCCAGGGTGGCTCGTTATCCCATTCCGCCTTGGGGATGATGTAGCCCAACTCGTCGTTCCCGAGCCCGAAAATGAACTGGTACTTACTCTTCATGTGGGCTCGCAGGGTTGGTTCAAATGGCGCGTCGGGGAAGTCGGCTCCCGGATAGCGGGTGATCCCACCGTTGACCAACTCCGGGTAGATCTCTCCCGGAACGGTGGTGATTTCCGCCGTTACCTGGTTCTTGCTCATGAATTCGAGGTAGTCGACTTCCGTTTGCAAATCCTTGCCCGTGGCCTGCGGGAGTTGTGCCTGGCCGGAAAGCTCTTTCAGGGGGCTGGGCGCATCCTTGAGCAGGATGCTCTGGTCGGGTTTTCCTTCGGTATAAAGCGGGCGCCGACCCTTGAAGGCCCCCGCCGCGGCAGCGATCCGGAAAAGTTCATTTTGCAGGGGCACGAAGATGACCGACTTGCGGATCACGACCGAATCGATGTCGAACTTCGTCCCGCTTTCGAGCGCGCGCAGGGCGAGATCGCTCACAAGATTGCCGAACAGCTCGGCCTTGGTCCACGTGGCATCTTTCGCTACCTGACCCGTCTCCGGGTCCTGCAGAGCGACCTGGTCCCCGAGTGTGCTGAGCAACCCGCCAATGGAGCCGTTGAAATAGACGGCCACCCCGCCGGCCTTCTCTTCCACGCGCTTGCATAGCCAGAAGGGAAAGTCAGCGGTGATCTCGGTGTTTTTTGATTCGAGGGTTTCCGGATGGTCGCTCCAGTTCACCAGCGTGGCAATCGTCTTGCCTCCGGAAGCAGCCGTGAGCTGCATCGTGAACAGGAAAGGGTCTTTCACATAAGGCGGGCGGTCGTCATTCTGCAGCAGAGCGAGCAGCGGATGGGTGTCCCGCGCCAGTGTCAGCTGCGCGTCGGTCATGGAGTGGACGGCCTTGGTGGCGGTTTCTGCGATCTGCTCATCAACCCAGTCCAAGTACTTCTCGTCAATCCCGGATTGCAGTGGGGCAGGGCCCCAAATCCCCATCGTGTCAGGTCCCTCGTGGTCGTGCGTCGAGGCCACGATCACATGGGTCACTTCAGGGGCCAGTTGCTTCATCTTCTCTCGGACCTTCAGCACGTTGTCATAAAAGAGCCCGATCACGTCCACCGCGCACATCGCGACCGTGTCTTTTCCCGTGCTCAGCGCCAGGCAGCGGACATAGAGGTCGTCATGCACACCGGTTGCGACACGGTTGAAATCGAAGCCGGCCATGTACACCTTGCCCGACTTCACATCCGGAGTGATGACGCTCTTGGCTGCACCTGCCCGCAACCCCGCTCCCCATGCCTGGAACGGCATGACGGCCAGCAGTAAGAAAGTAATGATTGAAGTTCTGCTAATGTCACTGCGCACAATTTCCTCCTTGTCGAACACCGAAATGGCGCTGGCTAGAAAATAAGTTTCAGTCCCAACTGGACCTCACGCGGGTCTCCTGGACCGCCGGAGGCAAAACCGGCCACGGCTTGGACCGTATTGAAGATCTTTCCGAAACTCGGCGACGCCAGGTCGGCCTGTGGGACATCGAAGTTCGCCCGATTCAGCAGGTTGAAAATCTGACCGTCGAACTCCAGCGCTGTTCCTTCCGTCAGCCGAAAGTGACGCGACACCGAGAAATCCCAGCTTGCGAGACCGGGCCCGGTCAAGCTATTGCGGCCCGCGTCTCCGAAGGTGTAAGGCGCCGGAGCACTGAAGGCGGAAGCGAGTACCCACTGATTGGGCGTCTGCTTTGCGGGAACAGGGTTCCCGACCAGGTTCGGGCGGTCATCACCCTCGTTCGTTTGGCTGATGTCTCCACTGATTTGTGGTGTAAATGGCGGCCCGCTCTGTGCGGTAAAGATGCCACTCACTTCCCAGTCGCGGACTAGATAATTGAGCGCTTGGCCTGTGAACTGGAAACGACCTGCACCGAAGGGCAGCTTGTAAACATAGGCCGCGGACAAGCGGTGACGAATGTCGAACTCGGCGCGCGCCCGCTCCGCCGCCAGGTCGTGCGAGTTCTGGGGGAAGTTGGTATTGCGGTTGGTGCCGAACACGGTGGAGTTCGTATCAATCGCCTTCGAATAGGTATAGGCCACAAGGAGGGCCATTCCGCTGGTGAAGTGTCTCTCCAATTTCGTTTGCAGGGAGTGGTAGATCGAGTCACCGTTGGAGTCCGTGTAGGTGAAGTTCGAGTAATCGGGATAGGGATAGGGGGCGGCCGGGATCGCCGGATTGGGGATGGGCTGGTTGGGATCCCATTCGCGCACCAGGTGTGTTCCGCGCGTGCCCACATAGCCCACTTCGAGCAGTAACGCTCTCGGCAGTTCCCTCTGCACATTCAGCGTCCACTCATAAATCCTCGCATCCCGAAAGTGCAGATTGAAAGGCGAGGGAGCAGCGAAGGCCGGTCCGACCAGGTCTGGCTGGAATGCACTTTGAATGATGGCTCCCGTGCCCACGGGCAGCGTTCCGTTCTCGATCAGCGGGAGCGCCGTTGTCAATTCTCCAAAGCTTTCCTTGGCGAACGGGGGATTGGCCGATTTCTGGAAATCCACGTCGCCAAAAGTGCGGTCATAGAAGACTCCCGCACCAGCGCGCACCACGGTCTTTGCCTGCGGCGACCAGCTGAAGCCGATCCGTGGAGCGAAGTCATCGCGGTCGGGATACTGCAGGGCGCGGTTTTCCGCGGTGCCCCCCAAACTCGTGGTGCCCACCGTGGTGAAACTCGCCGTCGTCGGATTGTATTGCATCAGTGTGACCGAAGAAGTTCCCGCCACCATGATGTCCCCGTTCTGAAAATCGAAATTCGCGAACTGGTTCTTCTGGTCGGTCACCAGTCCGTTGTACTCGTAACGCAGCCCGAGGTTCAGCGTGAGATTGGGCCGCACCTTCCAGTTGTCCTGGAAGAAGAAGTTGGGAGAGTTCATCGCCCCGGAAATGTAGGCGGCAATCCCGTTGATCCAGTATGTGGGCAGGCCCAGCAAGGCGTCCGCAAGACCGTTGCCCAGGATGGTGTTCGCGGGCGGGGTCACACCCCCCAAGCCGCCAGTGACAGAACCGGTGAAGTCAAACTCACCGCGGATTGTATTATCTTCCGAGAAATTGCCGCGGTGCACCGAGGCCACGGACACACCGTAGGCCAGCGAGTGATTGCCGTGAATCTGCGTGACTGTATCGGCGAGTTCGAAGGTGTTGACGGCGCCGGTCTGTGGTGTACTTTCGTCCGATCCCATGCTGACGTAGCTGCCTACGTTCATGTTGGGCACGCCCGTCTGGCTGGGGATGGTACTCAAGCCCAGAATGCTCAACTGCTGCGCGATCGGCTGTCCCTGATCCTGGTTGACATAGTCGAGCTTCCAGCGGTTATAGCCGAACTTGAATTCGTTCAGCAGGGAGTGCCGGAAGGTGTGCGTCCAGTCCAGTCCCGCGATCATAAAACCGTCCCGATTCCGCTGTCCGTAACCTGGCAACGCGCTGCCTCCTGCGAAGGGCAAAAAAGTGTGGTCGAGCGTTTGCCCGAAGCGGAAGAACATGGTGTCCTTGGTTCCCCACTGGTGATCGACCCGCGCGGTGTAAGTGGCCAGTGCAATCCCGCGTTTTCCCTCAGCTTGGTAGTTGGCATCGCCGCATGCCGCGTTCGGGATGTTCGGCTGGGGGTAAAGATTCATCAGCGCCTGCCCCACGGGATCGGCGGCGCCGGTGGGCGATACCTGACTGATGTTAGTAAACGTAGGCGGCGGCGTAACGCCATTTAGCAGGGCGAAGGGATTGATCAGGACCGTCGGCGCCGCGCAGTCCGAGCCAAGAAGGTCGGAAAAGTCCCCGCCGCGCTCGGCGAGCGTGGGCACAAGAGAGTTGTTGTAGAAGGCGCGGCTCTCCCGCAATTCTTCGAAGGCCAGGAAGAAGAAGCTCCGGTCGCGACCCTTGTAGATCCTGGGAAGTGTGATCGGACCACCCAGGGTGGCTCCGAACTGGTTGCGCACGAACGGCGGCACCTCGGGTTCGAAGTAGTTGGGCGCATCGAAGATCTTGTTGCGAACGAAATCGTGCAGGCTGCCGTGCAGCTGATTGGTGCCCGAACGGGTCACCATGTTGACCTGGGCTCCGGCCTGCCCGCCGAATCGCGCGTCGTACATCCCGGTCTCCATGCGGAACTCCTGCACCGAATCCAGGGGCGGCGTGACCACGTACTGTCCGACGCTCATGGTCGTGTTGCTCATGCCGTCGAGCAGATAATTGTTCATCGACTCGCGCAGGCCGTTCACGTTGATGGCCCCGCCGCGCTCGCTGTTCTCCGAGCCGCCTGCGGCTGGCACCACGCCGGGCGTAAAGAGCGTTAACTCCAGGAAATGCCGCCCGTTGAGTGGAAGCTCCTGCACTTTTCCCTGTTCAATCGTCGTGCCCACCGATGAGGATTGCGTATCCAGCACGGTCGGAGGCGCGGAAACCGTGATCTCCGTGGCTTGCGCCCCGACTTTCATCTGAAAATCGATCTTCAAGTGGGCGTTGACCAGCAGTTGCACCGTTCCGGTCCTCGTCTTTTCAAACCCGGCCGCCTGCACCTCGAGCCGGTAATGGCCGGGCGGCAGCAGCGGAATTAGGTAGGAACCGTCGGCCACCGTCGTGGCGCCGCGGGTAAATCCGGTGTCCTGCTCGGCCGCCGTCACCTGCGCGCCGCCGATAACAGCGCCCGATGAGTCAGTCACTTGTCCGGTGAAGCTCCCTTGGACCTGTTGTGCCCGCGCAACGGAGCACCATCCGGCCAGCAACAGGAAAGAAAAAATGGCAGACGCCAGTATCGTGCGTTTCATTGAAGGGACCTCCCAAGGCTAAGAGCGCTTCTCGATCGAGGCGTGGCCCATTTGACCATAGGCGTTTCGGCCGCTGCCCAAGAACACGCAAAACACAATAAAGCAGGAACAGCTTCCTGCGAATTGAGAAAACTCATGGGTCTCCGGGGATCAGTGCTCCCCCAGTGAAGGCGGGCAACCGCCCCTCCGAGAACAACTCAGACAGGCAGTGAAGAATGCCTGCCCAACTGCATGCGGAATTTTCCTGTAACGATTTAATGAAACGGTGTAGTATCATCTAGTCCAACGGCTGGTGTCAAGGGGAAGTTTGCCGCTGGTAAGCCCCAACCGGCCAACAACGCAGGGGAAATTTCCTTCATCCTCGGCGGACCCAAGAACAGCGGACCCAAGAACAATGGTCCCAGCATGTGGAACTGGGACAAGAAGGACTTTTCGCCACGCATCGCCGTGGCCTGGGCGCCGGATACCGGCGATGGGTGGGCCTCAAGAATTCTCGGCAAGAAAGATCAGTTCACCATTCGCGGCGGCTACAGCATCAGATAGCGGCATCGGTTTGTTGCAATTGCGCCTGACTGAGTTCGACGATCGAACCCAGGCCAAGCTGATAAGGGCTATGGGCGAGACTCAGGCCGAGATCGGCTTCCCTGGCGAGCTCGGCGGCAACGCCGGCACGCCGAAATGCGGTGTTGCTGGAGAGCCATGCAGTGCGAACATCCCTCACGACCCGGTCGCGCAGATCCCGAGCGCTTTCCGCCGCAGCTTTGGCCCGGAAGTTTGCTTCCGAAGCAGCCCACCGAGGACAAGGCTGCAGACCTCGCGAATGTAATTCTCACTGAGTTCGTCATGCCGGATCAGGAAACGCATGTAGATTGCGCCGTAGAGCGTATCGAGCACGACGTCAAGATCGAGGTTCTCTGGAAGTTCGCCTCGTTCGATTGCCCGTCGCAGGGTCTTGTAGGCTTCCTCCCGGCGCGGCCGCAGGAAGCGCTCACGGAAGGCAGTGAGCAATTCAGGGTCGGACTGTCCTCCTGCCAGCAGCGCGGCCACAATCCGCCCGCGCTGGCTGCGCAGCACGCCCAGAAATTGGGCCATCTGCAGGCTCATGTCCCGGTACACAGAACCCGTGTTGGGAAAATGCAGTTCCGGCTCCGCGCTGGAAGCAAATGCGTCTACCACCAAAGCGCCCTTGTTCGGCCACCAGCGATACACGGTGGCTTTGCCTACGTCGGCATCGGCGGCAATGGCTTCGATGGTCAGACCGGAGAAGCTGGAGCGCTGCAGCAGTTTCAGCGTGCTTCGAAATATGGCCTGGCGCGCCTGCTCGCTGCGGGGACGGCCAGGCAAGCGCCTGCCGCCATTTGTGCCCTTGTCGGCTTCGTACTCTTGTTTCCCGCTCAAAAGTAATTGCTGCATGACCCTACAATAGCATATATTGAATCCAATACGTACCGTATCGAATCAGAAAGTGAGTCCGGCCCGGTGTAGGCTGGGGGAACGTTGCCGGCCGGAATTCGAGTCGCTCTATGTGGATTGTTGCGCTTGCCCTCAGGCGGCCTTATACGTTTGTCGTTATGGCGCTGGTGATCATCCTGCTGGTGCCCATTGTCATTCTGCGTACGCCTGTCGATATTTTTCCTGACATTAATATTCCGGTGATCAGCGTCGTATGGAGATACGACGGGTTCGCGCCTTCGGAGATGGCCGACCGCATCATCACCAGCTCGGAGCGCGGCCTTTCCATTACGGTCAACGACATTGAGCACACGGAATCGCAGTCGGTCAACGGTGTCGGCATCATCAAGATTTTCTTCCAGCCCCATGCCAACATCCAGACGGCGCTGGCGCAGGTGACCGCGATGGTGCAAACCACGGTGCGACAATTGCCGCCGGGGACGACGCCGCCGCTGGTTATCACCTACTCGGCCTCGTCCACCCCGATTGTGCAACTCGGCCTGAGCAGCAAGACCCTCCCGGAGCAGCAACTGTTCGACCTGGGGCAAAACTTCCTGCGTAACCAGCTTGCCACCGTCCCCGGTGCTGCCTCGCCCTATCCCTACGGCGGCAAGAACCCCCAGGTCCAGGTTGATCTCGACATCCCGCGTTTACAGGCGAACGGGCTTTCGCCTATGGATATCGTCAATGCCATCAACGCGGAAAACCTGATCACCCCTTCGGGAACGGCCAAGGTCGGACCGCTGGAATACCAGGTAGAGATGAACAGCTCGCCGCGGACCATCGCCGACTTGAACGACTTACCGGTCAAGACGGTGAATGGCTCAACCATTTACATGCGCGACGTGGCGCACATTCGCGAGGGGTTTGCTCCCCAGACCAACATCGTGCGCCAGGACGGCGTGCGCGGCGCGCTGATGTCGATGTACAAGATCGGCAGCGGGTCCACGCTCACGATTGTGCAGGCAGTGAAGAACGTGATCCCGATCGCGGCGAAGTCCCTGCCGCGCGATATAACGATCAAGCCGCTGTTTGACCAGTCGCTGTTTGTGCGCGCCTCGATCAATGGTGTCGTGCGCGAGGCGCTGATTGCCGCCGCGCTGACCGCAGTGATGATCCTGCTGTTCTTAGGCGACTGGCGGCCCACGATCGTCATCTCGATCTCCATCCCGCTCTCGATCTTTGTTTCCGTAATCCTGCTGAGCGCGTTGGGCGAGACCATCAACATCATGACCCTGGGAGGTCTCGCGCTGGCGGTGGGCATCCTGGTGGACGACGCGACGGTTGAGATCGAGAACATTGAGCGCAATCTCGCCCAGGGCAAAGAGATGAAGCGCGCAATTCTCGACGGGGCGTCCCAGATTGCGGTGCCGGCTTTTGTCTCGACGCTTTGCATTTGTATCGTGTTCGTGCCCATGTTCTTTCTTACTGGGGTGGCGCGATACCTTTTCGTCCCGCTGGCCGAAGCCGTATCGTTCGCCATGCTGGCTTCTTATTTTCTCTCGCGGACGCTGATCCCAACGCTGGTGATGTACATCATGCGCGGCCACGAGCATCGGGCAGCAGGGGCCAAGACGTTTTTCGGACGTTATCAGCGCGGTTTCGAGCAAGGTTTCGAAAACTTCCGCCGCGGCTATTACCAGCTGCTGGAAACAACGATCGAGCACCGCGGGCTGTTCGCCTCCTGTTTTCTTGCTTTGTGTGTCCTCTCGATGGGGCTGGTCTTTTTTCTCGGGCAAGACTTCTTTCCCTCCGTTGACGCCGGGCTGATGCGGCTGCACGTTCGCGCTCGCGCCGGGCTGCGGGTGGAGGAGACAGCCCGCCTGTGCGACGAAATCGAGCAATATCTGCATCAGCAAATCCCGAAAGATGAGTTGGTTACGATCCTGGACAATATTGGATTGCCGTATTCCGGCATGAACCTCTCATACAGCAACTCAGGCACAGTCGGGACCGGCGATGCCGAAATCCTGGTTGGACTGAATGCTGAGCACCACCACTCCACGGATGGGTACATTCGTAAGCTGCGTGCAGAACTTCCCCGGCAATTTCCGGGTGTAGAGTTCTTTTTTCAGCCGGCCGACATCGTTTCGCAAATTCTGAACTTCGGGTTGCCGGCGCCCATGGACATCCAACTGGCGGGCGCGGATATGCAGCAGAACTATGCCATCGCACAACAAATGGCGAACCGGCTGCGCCAAATTCCCGGCACCGCCGACGTGCACGTGCAGCAGATGATGGACCTGCCGACGCTGCATCTGCAGATCGACCGAAGCAAGGTTACACAGGTGGGCATGAACGCCCGCGATGTCGCGCAAAACGTACTGGTTTCCCTCAGCGGGAGTTTTCAGACGACCCCCAACTTCTGGCTGAATCCGAGAAATGGAGTTAGCTATCCGGTAGCGGTGCAGGCGCCGCAGTATCGTGTCACTGCGCTGCAAGACCTGATGAACGTGCCCGTTACCGATTCGAGGGTGTCCAGTTCGCAGGTGCTGGGTAATCTGGTGCAGTTGTCGCCAGCGGCGCGGCCCGCCGTGGTTTCGCACTATAACGTACAACCGGTCATTGACGTCTATGCCAGCACGCAGGACCGCGACCTTGGAGCTGTGGCCAAGGACACGATGAAGGCCTTGCAGCCCTTCCGACAAAGCCTGCCGCGCGGGACGCAGTTCATGGTCCGTGGGCAAGTGGAAACGATGAAATCGTCTTTTGTTGGATTGGGCATCGGCCTGGTGCTGGCCATCGTGCTCGTGTATTTCCTGATCGTGGTGAACTTTCAGTCCTGGCTTGATCCTTTCATCATTATCACGGCGTTACCGGGTGCGCTGGCCGGCATCTGCTGGATCTTGTTGCTGACGCGCACGACCATGAGCGTCCCATCTTTGACCGGAGCCGTGATGTGCATGGGCGTGGCCACGGCCAATTCGATCCTGTTGGTTTCGTTCGCGCGCGATCGCATGAGAGCCGGGATTCCCGCGATTCAGGCCGCTCTGGAGGCGGGGTATACCCGAATTCGCCCGGTGCTGATGACCGCCTTGGCCATGATCATCGGCATGGTGCCGATGTCCTTGGGTTTGGGCGAAGGCGGCGAGCAGAATGCGCCCCTGGGACGCGCCGTAATTGGCGGTCTGCTATTCGCCACGGTAGCGACCTTGTTTTTCGTGCCATCGATTTTTGCCATGATTCATGGCCACCTTGAGGCAAAACAGGCGGCCAGGAAGTCGTAGAGAATTGGAATACTCTGGAACCGGACAGACAGAGGAGCACAATGGCAAGTTTCCAGACCGACGTTGTGCGACCTTGGCAAGGCAAACTGACCGAGGGAATGAATCAATATGGATTCGCGATCGACTGAACCTGAACTCATGGAGCCTGAACGCAGCGCTCCCCAGATAACGCCGCCCCCACAGTTGCCGCCAGCGCCGGCTCGCAAGGCCCTGCTGATGGTTGGCGTCGTTTTGTCGCTGTTGATCGTGGGCGCGGTGATCACCATGCTGGTACGAATTCATAACGACAATGTATTGGCTAAAGAAACAGAACAGGAGTCTGTCCCGACTGTTGCCGTGGTCCATCCCGTGGCGGAAAAGCCCGATGAGGAACTGGTGCTGCCCGGCACCATGCAGGCATACGAAGAGTCGCCGATTTACGCGCGAACCAATGGATATCTGCTGCGCTGGTACAAGGATATTGGCAGCCGGGTCACTAAAGGCGAGCTTTTGGCCGACATTGATACGCCCGAGGTGGACCAGGAATTGATGCAGGCTCGTGCCAACCGCCAGCAGGTCCTAGCCCAACTCGATCTGGCGAAGATCAATGCTGATCGCTATGTGAACTTGCGCAAGACCGATTCAGTTTCGCAGCAGGAGGCTGACCAGCAGTCCAGCGGGTATGAGCAGGCCGTAGCCAACCTGGCCGCAGCCGATGCCAATGTCCGGCGGCTCGAAGAACTGGAATCGTTCAAGCACGTCTACTCCCCGTTCACTGGCGTGCTGACTAAACGCACCGTGGATCCAGGCGCGCTGATCAATGCCGGAGTGAGCGGAGCGGCAGGCAAGGAATTGTTCGACATCGCGCAAGTTGATCCTCTGCGCGTTTACGTCAGCGTTCCGCAGAGCTATGCGCCTTCCATCAAGAACGGCATGGATGCCGAGGTAACCTTGCAGGAGTATCCCGGGCAGAAGTTCAAGGGAACCGTGGCTCGTACAGCGGAAGCGATTGATCCGATGACGCGCACGTTGCTCACCGAAGTGGACGTGCCCAACAAGAAGGGTCAGCTGTTGCCCGGTTCTTATGGGGAAGTGCATTTCCGAGTGGGGATGAACGCGCAAAAGGTCACGCTCCCCGTGAACACCATGCTCTTCCGCCAGGAAGGCGCGCAGGTAGCCATAGTGGGCATAGATGGCAAGGTGCACCTGCGTCCGATCACCATTGGCCGTGATTACGGAACAACGCTGGAGATCCTGGGCGGCGTGGAAGTGGGCGACCGGGTGGTCATCAATCCCGCCGACTCCCTGGAAGAAGGGCAGCCAGTGAATGTGGCTCCCGAGAATGGTGCGCCAGTGCCGGGAGGGCAGTAGCCGTGAGGCGATTCAAACTTGCGGCTGGCATTCTGGCGACGGGCGCGCTGGCCGGTTGTGTGGTTGGGCCGAGCTACCATCGTCCATTGGTCGAGACACCGCCAAGTTACAAGACAGAGGCGCCTTGGCGGGTGGCAGCGCCGAAAGACTCCTTGCCCAAGGAGGCCTGGTGGGAGATTTTCAACGACGGCGAACTCAGCGGCTACGAGCAGCAATTACTCAAAGCCAATCAATCGCTGGAAGCGGCGCGAGACCGCCTGAACCAGGCACGGGCGCTGGCGCGAGTGACCTCAGCTGGGTTGTTCCCGACTCTTAACGCCGACCCCAGCGCTTCGCGAACTCGCTATTCGGCCAATCGCCCAGAGCAAGTCACGACCACCGGGCCGCTCACCCAGAGCACTTATCAAATTCCCTTCCTGCTGAATTATGAGCCGGATCTGTTCGGGTCGGTGCGGCGCAACTTGCAGGCCTCGAATGCTGCTCTGCAATCGACGGCCGCCGATCTGTACAACGCGCGCCTGGTGCTTTCCGCGGAACTGGCCGCCGACTACTTCAGCCTGCGCGAGCTTGACGCCGAGATGCAGGTCGTTCAGGAGTCTGTAGAGATCCAGCAAAGGGGATTGCAACTGGTGCAGAGCCGTCATACCGGCGGCGTAGCCTCCGGACTCGATCTGGCACAGCAGCAGACGCTCCTCGATTCCACGGTTGCGCAGCTCTACCTTGTCCAGCAGCAACGAGCGCAGTACGAGCACGCCATCGCCGTGCTGGCGGGGAATGCAGCGTCCACCTTCAACGTGCCAGTGCGTCCGCTAAGGGCTGAACCACCCCCAGTTCCGCTGGGAGTGCCATCGGACCTGCTGGAGCGGCGCCCGGATGTGGCCAGTGCAGAGCGCCAGATGGCGTACCAGAACGCACTGGTGGGAGTTGCGACCGCCGCTTTTTATCCGCAGATCACACTCTCCGGTGGCGGCGGTTTCCAGAGCACGAGTCTGTCGAACTTGATTACTGCCCCCAACGCGATCTGGTCGTTAGGGGCCGATCTGCTGCAGCCGATTTTTCAGGGAGGTCGTAACCGCGCCAACCTGGAAGCAACCAAGGCCGCGTATGAAGCCACGGTCGCCAACTACCGCGAGTCGGTGCTCACCGCTTTCCAGCAGGTGGAGGACGGGTTGTCAGGCTTGAATGCGCTGTCAAAAGCTTCCGCCTCGCAGACCGCGGCCGTCGAAGACGCCCAGCGTGCGCTGCAGTTGGCCAACAACCGTTACACCGGCGGCGTAACCAGTTACCTCGACGTGATCACCGCGCAATCGGCGCTGCTGAGTAATCAGCGCCTGGCGACGCAACTTCTCGGTCAGCAACTGGTCACGTCCGTATATCTGGTGAAGGCCCTCGGCGGAGGCTGGGACGCATCCCAGATCCAGAATGAGCAAGTGCATCCGAAACCGGTACAGGCGATAGAACAGTAGCACTGCTGTCCGTCGTCGCTTCCGGGCGTCAGCCGCCGGACGCCCTCATTACCAGCGTTATGCAACAACAGGCACTGTCTTGGACTATCATTCTGCTGAACCCAGGGGGGGCTTGTGTCCAAACCGCGATTCTTGCTCTCGGTACTGAACGACAGCAACGATTTCCAAATCGAACAGGTGAACGGTGCCCGCCAGGCAGCCGCCAGGTTCGGGCTGGACCTCGAGATAGTCTACGCACAGGACGACGGTATCCTTCAGAGTCAGCAACTGCTCAAGCCCATCCAGTCCGCCGCCGAACCCCGTCCCAACGTCATCATTCTTGAGCCGGCTGGATCCACCGCTCTCCCACATGTGGCACGTGCCGCAGCCGCGCAGGGCATCGGTTGGATCGTTCTAAGCCGCGAGGCAGAGTACATCATGGAATTGCGCTCAGCCTTTCACGTCCCCGCCTTCGTGGTCACCCCTGACCACGAGGAAATCGGACGCATCCAGGGACGTCAACTCGCCGCCCTGTTGCCGCGAGGAGGAATCGTTCTCACTATTCAAGGTCCCGTTCATAGCACGGCAGCTAAGCTCCGCTATGCCGGTTTGCTGGAAACGAAACCCGAGAATATTCAACTCCGTGGGGTGAAGGGGCACTGGACTGAGGCCAGCGCTCAAAAAGCCGTCCACTCCTGGCTCGATCTTTCAACGTCGCGCGGAACCGACATCGCGGCGGTTTGCGCCCAGGATGATTCCATGGCGATAGGCGCGCGGAAGGCATTCGAGAACTCCGCCCACCAACTGCGCCAGTCCTGGTTGCAGATTCCTTTTCTCGGTTGCGACGGACTGCCCCACTCGGGGCAGGAATGGGTTCGTCGCGGCCTGTTAACGGCCACCGTCTTCAGCCCGCCGACGGCGCCGCTGGCCATCGACTTGATCGCGCGTTTTCTGCGCGACGGAACTATGCCTCCGCCACGCACTCTGACGGAAGCCCGGTCAATCCCTGATATCGAAACCCTCAGCAGCAAGGGGCGGGCACAGCCGGATAACTCAACGTCGAGCTGAAATCCGGCGATTACGCGCAGAAGAACCTGGGAAGCCTAGTGGGCGAGGCTCGGATGGTGGAGTTGAAAAGGCGCCTTCCGCGAGCACTGGGCCTTGGCCTCAATGACAATGTGATATACACGCCTCTCGCCGAGTCAAGGACTGGCCGGAGTGAAGACGCTAGCGGAGTTGCTTACTAAAACAAGAACTGACACTATTACCTCAGCCCGAACCCACGGCCGGCGACAGGTCGTGGTGTAGTTCGTTGTATCTAAAGTGGTTACCGTCAGAATGCCGGGATGGCGAAATTGGCAGACGCAGCGGACTTAAAATCCGCAGCTCCCAAAAGGAGCATGGGGGTTCGATTCCCCCTCCCGGCACCAGCACTTTTGGTGTCAGTAGGTTACAGTCGTTACCCAGTACTTCCCTAGTATTTGGGGCTACCTTTCAAGGGCGGAAAGGAGCCAGTACCCTCACCGGCAGGCACGGACTATAATTACGCGCACGCACGGTCCTGATCTCCCGCACGAAACTGGGGCTGTATGAGATCCAATCTTCCCTCCGCGCCGCTGCCGCCGAAAACAGGTGTCAAAGTACGGAATTGAAATTTGCGAAAACTGGTTCGCCAAGATCGGACGCGAAGTCATTGCGCGCGGCCCACGCCCTGGGCGCAGAAGTTTTCCGTTGGCCAGCGAAGGGCCAAAATATTCGGTGGTTCCCTCTAGTGGTAGTGGAGCAAGTAGCCAGGTTCGAGAGGGAGCTTTCCGTCAACTTTTACGACTACGATTTCACTCGTGATGGAGTAAGTGTCAACAACTCCCACCGCATTGGGAGTACTACTGACAAGCCTAATCACCTCGGCGTCACTGTTGACTACGATAATGCTTCGGTTGGTCGCCATCTGGGAGAGTCCCTCCGGCGTCTGCGCCAGGAGTTTGCTGCCTACGGCCTGAGTTTCCGGCGTCTTCAATGGCTTGACGACCAGAATTATTTCCTGGCCGTCCGCCAGTCGGGCGGGCGCTGACTTGAATGCCTTAATGAATGCAGCGGACTGGACTGCGGTGACCTTGGAGTTTTTCGCCACGACGAGCGCTGCGTCTTTGGCAAATGCCAGCAGCGGCGCAGCAGCGAGCAGCGCCAGCAGCACAAGCTTTCCGACCGATACCCTCACGCTATAACCAAGAGCAAAGTTATAAGGACCCACAGCCGAGTTCAGCACATGGAAAAATCCAGTTCAAGTTACCTTAGCTACTTTTTAGGAAATTAGGACTCTGCTACGTTGGCCGGTTATGCAGAAAGTCCGCGTCCTTATATGCAGCATTGTAATGGTACTGATTGTTCCCGCCGTCGCGCAGACTGCCGCGCATTCGAAATCTCCGCAGGCGTTCCGTCTCTATCAAGAAGGTCTCAGGCTGCAGGAAAACCGCCGAAGTTATGAAGCGATGCAGAAATGGCGCGAAGCCACAAAACTCGACCCGAACCTGGCGCTCGCTTGGGCGATGCTTTCTATTGTCGAGACCAGCCCCGATTCTGCACGCGAAGATCGAGAGAAAGCACGCGACCTGATTGAGCATCAGCCACAGGGCGGTGTTGACGATCTGTTGATCCGCTGGATCGTCAGCCGGTCCGAGACCGAACTCATGTATTCGATCCAGGTCGCCAACGACCTGGTATCAAAGCATCCAGACCAGAAACGCATTCTGTGGACCGTTGGCTCCTGGTATGGGTTTCAGATGCACCAGTACGATCAAGACGTCGCCTTGCAGGAGGCGGCTCTGAGAATTGACCCGGACTTCGCTCCCGCGCTCGACGAGCTGGGATTCGCGTACGCGCATCTGCAACGATTCGACCGCGCCGTCGAAATGATTAGGCGTTACGCGGAGCAGGTGCCGAACGAACCCAATTCAGAGGATTCCTACGGTGAGGTGCTGCGCCTTGCCGGGCGCTATGAAGATTCCTTGGAGCATTACCGTCGTGCGCTGAAGATCCTGCCTACGTTTGAATCCTCCCAACTGGGCCTCGGCGACACTTACGCCTTGATGGGGGACGAGAAGAAGGCGCGAGAGGAATATGAGAAGTGCAGCAGCGTCGGCCCAGTCAGTGTGCGCCTCGACTGCCGCAAGATGTCGATCTATACCTACGTGCGCGAAGGTAATGACAAAGAAGCTGCAAAGCTCCTGACCGACTTCGCGCAGCAGATGCATTCTGTGAAACGCATTTCCCTGGAACTGGAAAGCGTGATCGCTCTCGGGTTGATTGCGAAGAAAACCGACGCTGCATTCGGATATTTTGACCAGGCAATTGCGGCGGCCAAAGCCAGCAAAACGATTCCCCCGTCGGACCGTGAAGAAACTATGGCGCGGGTGATGGCATACAAGGTTCGCATTGCCAGCGCCAATGGCGAAAACGAGACAGCGCAGAAGGTACAAGCCGAACTTGAGGCCATGGACGCCTCCACGAAGGATCCCAACGTTTATGCGGCCATGCAGGGAGGAAGAGGCGCGCTGCTGTATTACCAGGAGAAGTATGACGACGCCTCCGGCGCGCTACAGGATGATGCCAACGACAAGTTCTCGACGTTACTGCTGACACGGTGCTATGAGCACCATGGGGGGAAAGCTGCTGCCTCCAAGTTAAAGAAATCGATCGTTGAGGATCACACCATGGACATCGATCTCGCCCTGGTGCAAAGGGAGATCAAAGGCCGGTTATCCGATTCGGGGCGATAGAGGGCGGCAAGTAGAAGTAGTCGATTGAGTCTATGCGCTGGTTAGGGAGCAAGGATGAAAGACTTACTAAGTCGCAGACGATGTTTCGTCTGGGTTGCCGCATTCGTGCTGCTATCGATGTTCGCCACCGCGTTGGCGGCGGCTAGTAAGCACAGCGGAAGCGATGCGCAAACGCCAACAACGGCACCAGTTTTGTCCGCTGCCGGGGCAAAATATGTCGGCAGTGACCAGTGCAAAATCTGTCATGCGGACCAGGCTCGCATGATGGAGGCGACGCCGCATTACCGTATTTTTCGCGCAGACAAGCAGGCTGGCGCAGAAGGCTGCGAAGTTTGCCATGGGCCTGGTTCTGCCCACATCGATGGAGGAGGAGACCGGAGCAAGATCTCCCGTCTGGGAGAAGTCAAGTCGGGTGAGGTGCTTGGTGTCTGTCTGAACTGCCACGCTGAGCGCGCGAACCAAATGCACTTCAATCGCAGCCAGCATGCCAGCGCGGGCGTGACCTGTGTCGATTGTCACCGCGTGCATACTTCCAAGGCGGAACCGCTGCTTGCCGAGAAGGAGCTTGACCTGTGTTACGGCTGCCACCAGGAGACGAAGAGCGACTTCGCCAAGCCTTTTCACCATCGCGTAAACGAAGGCCTGGTCCAATGCAACGACTGCCATAACATTCATGGGACGGCGACTGTGCGGCAGGCACGAACCCTGCCGAGCGGGGATGCCGTTTGCTACAAGTGCCATGCCGACAAGCAGGGGCCTTTCGTTTATGAGCATGTGCCGGTGAAGACCGAAGGCTGCACCACTTGCCACACCCCCCACGGTTCCACCAATCCTCGGCTCCTGAAAGTGAGCCAGGTGAACATGCTCTGTCTGCAGTGCCATACCTTCCCGGCGGTGGGGCCGGCCGGGCCCGTACACAATCAATCGGCGAAGTACCAGGCCTGCACCATGTGTCACAACCAGATTCATGGGTCCAACTTCAGCAGTGTCTTTTTCAAGTGAGGGGAACCGATGCCGTTGCCAAGACAACTCGCTCTGCGACCCCAATTCGGGCGAGGACAAGTTTGTGTGGAGACGGGCGCCTCGCCCGGCCAAGCTGAGCGCACCGGGGCCGTCAAGGCCGCTGTTGGACTAACTGGGTGGAGCAGTTCGCCAGCCGCCTGTGACCACAGTAACTGTGGACTTGTGCTGTTTCTCGCCGCGCTGGCCGCGTTGTTGATGTTGTCGTCGTCAAACTCGCTCTTTGCGCAATCTTCCAGCGCTGGCCAGAATCTGGCCGCGGAGCCAGATGGAGTTATCAGCAGCGGTTATCGAATTCACTCGTCGGGTGAGCTAGGCTACCGGTCCAGCGACATAAGCGGCAGTGGCGATATGTACGACACACTCGTGAATCTGCAGACCGGCCCGCGATTTCTCGACGAGACGCTTTCGATGCAATCGCTGGATCACCGGGGCGTGCCTTTCGACAATCTTTACCTCAACAGCTTTGGATGGGGAGGCGATCCCAACAATGTCTTGGGGATTCGGGCCGACAAGAACAAGTGGTACAAACTCGCAGGCAATTTCCGCCGCGATCAGAGCTTCTCCGATTTCGACTTGCTGGCCAATCCCCTGAATCCTCCAACCTCCACTCCGTCGATTCCTGTGCTGAACTCGCCCCACTCATTCGATACGACGCGGCGTATGAGCGACGTCGACCTCACTCTGCTGCCGCAGTCGCGGGTCAGCTTTCGCCTGGGGTTTTCGCATAACAATATGACCGGGCCTTCGTACAGCAGCATCCACGAGGGTACGGATGCTCTGCTCCTCCAGGACTGGAACACAACCATGAACTCCTACCGTTTGGGGGCGGACTGGAGGATTCTGCCGCGAACGGTTCTCAGCTACGACCAATTCCTCGATTACTACAAGGGAGACACGGACTACCAACTGGCGCCCTTCGCGCCGGCGCTTCTGTCCACTGGAACTCCGGTTGAGTTGGGTTTGTCCATCGACACGGCGAACAAGGAACCGTGTGCCGTGTTGCCGCCGGCGACCAGTCTGATCGTCGGCGGAGTCCTGACCAACAACACCTGCAGCGCCTACTTCGGCTATTCGCGGAACCAGCGGATTCGTACTTCCACGCCCACCGAGCGGCTCAGTTGGCGCAGCACTGACCTCCAGCGGTTAGACCTGGTCGGTTCTTATTCCTACAGTTCCGCCGCAATGAACACGCCCTTGGACGAGAATTTCGCTGGCCTGATCACGCGTACCCACACCCTCGCCTTCAACGGCACCGGTGTCGCCGACGCGAACCGAATTTCCAACGTGCTCGATCTCGAGGCCACACTGCACCTGAACCAGCATCTGCGCCTGGTTGAGACATTCTATTTTTGGGCCTACCGCATTCCGCAGAATGGCAATTTCACCGAGATCGACAGTGATTGCACAGTGCCAGCTACGTGCACGCTGCTGACTCCGCTGAGCGCCACTACGCCGACGACGATACCTACCCTGACTCAATCGTCTTTCAACCAGACGTGGAACAGAAATGAGACCGAATTAGCTTGGGACATTTCGAAGGAGGCGGGAGCACGTATCGGTTTCCGCTATGGTGATCGGGTCTTCGACCTCTTCAACGATTATTCAGGAGTCGAGACCTACAACGGCTTTTCAACGACGGGCGAGGACCATTTCCTGGTCAACGAGTACACAGAACTCCTGGGCTTGTGGGCAAGGCCCACCCACGCCTTGCGGTTCAATTTCGATCTGGAGCACACCAATTACGACAACGTGATCGTTCGCATGGCTCCGCGCAAGGAATCGCGGTACCGCTTCCAGACGAGCTATAAGCCCCGGCCGTGGGCGGTCTTGGGCGGGTCCATCAATATTCTGCAAGATGCCAATGCCGATGCACTAACCCAGTACGTGGGACACAACCAGAACTACGGACTTACCGCCTCGCTGACACCGCGCGAACGCTTCGGGCTGGATCTGGCGTACAACTTCAACAACGTGATCCAGAATGCCCTGATCTGTTTCAACGACACGCCGCCAACCGGGGTGACACTCCCGTTCGTGGACGGCGCCACCACCCCCGTCAATTATTGTGGAAATACTCTAACCGGTGGAGTGGAGGTGCTCTCGGCCAATCCTCTACTGGCCAACTCGTATTACACCAACCATACTCAATTCGGAATGACTGCCATCAGGTTCAAGCCCGCGAAGCGAGTGACGGCTAACGTCGGCTACAGCATCACCAGTGTTGACGGCAGCACCCCGCAGTTCAACATTCTGCAGCCCCTCGGCTCGTTGCAGTACAAGTACTCGCAGCCGGTGGCCAACCTGAGCGTGGACATTGGCCATAAGCTGGCTTACAACATGGGCTGGAATTATTACCAGTACAACGAGGGTTCGTTTGTCGGGCCCACAGCGCCACGCTATTTCCACGCGAACTCGGTGGTCGACTCCCTGCGTTACACATTCTGATGTTGCCTTCAAATGTGTGGTTGGAGGGGTGCGTTCGGGCGTTACCTCCAGCGCCTCTACCTTATCTCGGCGGCCGCTGCCATAATGTAAAAATGGCTGGTGTTTTCCTCAACGAGAATTGGCTTCCGAAGTCTGTCCTCTGTCTGCGTGGCTATACCTGGCAGAAATTCTTGCTCGATGTGATCGCGGGCCTTACGGTGGGGCTGGTGGCGCTGCCGCTGGCCATGGCATTCGCGATTGCTTCCGGACTGACGCCGCAGGCAGGAATCTACTGCGCGATCGTCACCGGTTTCCTGGTTTCTGCACTGGGCGGTTCGAAGACTCAGATTGGCGGACCGACTGGCGCTTTCGTGGTTGTGGTGGCGGGCATCATCGCCGTGCATGGCGTCGATGGGTTGTTCATGTGCACGGTCATGGCCGGCATCTTTTTGATCGTCATGGGGATGACTGGGCTGGGCACGGCGGTAAAATTCATTCCCCGGCCCGTCGTCATCGGATTCACCAATGGCATCGCTGTGCTGATCGCCAGCACCCAGATCAAGGATTTTTTCGGCCTGCGTCTCGACAAAGTGCCGGGAGTCTTCTGGCAGCGCGTGGAGGCGCTGGCCTCGAGCTTCCATACGCTGGCATTCGAAGCGACGGCGCTGGCCGTGTTCACGTTGCTGACCCTGATCATCTGCCGGGGTCTCTCGGCGCGCATCCCTGGACCGATTGTGGCGTTGCTTCTCAGCACCTGCGCCGTCTACTTTTTCCACCTGCCGGTGGAAACGATCGGAACGCGATTCGGGGGAATTCCGGGCGGATTGCCGCACCTGCAGATTCCTCAGTTCCGCGCAGACTTGATTCACGGCCTGCTCGGGCCGGCGTTCACGGTGGCGATGCTCGGTGCGATTGAGTCACTGATGTCGGCCGTGGTTTCTGACCGCATGAGCAACGACCGCCATAATCCCAACGTCGAACTGGTCGCACAAGGCGTGGCGAATGTATTTTCGCCGATGTTCGGCGGTCTGCCGGCAACGGGCGCGATCGCGCGCACGGCGACCAATATCCGCTCGGGAGCGCAATCGCCCGTAGCCGGGATCATCCACGCGCTGACTCTGCTATGCATCTTGCTGTTTGCCGCCCCACTCGTCAGTTACGTTCCCATGGCCGCTCTGGCGGGGATTCTGATGATCGTCTCCTACAACATGGGAGAGTGGCGCGAGATTCCGCAACTGCTGAAGTTGACCAAGACCGACATCAGCATTTGGCTGGTGACGTTTGCGCTGACCGTGTTTGCCGATCTCACCGTCGCGGTCGAGGCCGGAATGATTCTGGCGGCGCTGCTGTTCATCAGCCGCGTGGCCTCAACCACCACCGTCTCGCAAGTGACCGACGACTACGTCGAAGACGGACGCGTGCACATTTTGCAAGACAAGGACATTCCGTATTACGCGACGATTTTCCGCATTCACGGGCCGTTCTTGTTTGGTGCGACGGACAAGATTTCCGCCGTGACCGAAAATCTGCACCGGCTTCCACCGGTGGTCATTCTGCGGCTGCGGAATATGACCGCGCTCGATGCCACTGGGCTGTTTGCCATTGAAGAGGTGGCCAAGCAACTGCACGCTAGCAAACGGACATTGATTCTCTGCGGGGCGCGCGAGCAACCGTCGAATCTGATACACCAGGCGGAATTTGAAGATGTACTCGGTAAGGAGAACATCTGCGACAACGTTCAGGAAGCGCTGAGAAGGGCCGAGGAAGTGTACGAAGGGCTGCAGCCGCAGACCCCGGCGGGCAAGCTCTGACCAAAGAGAACCCCGCAAGAGTCGCCGAGGTTTCGCAAATAGCGCGGAGGAAACGGCAAGTTTCAGAGATGAACTGCCCCTGTTTCACGCCTGCGTTGCCATCCCCAGAGCAGGCGCGATAAGATGATGCGTACACATCTCTCCGCTCCTATCCCAGTGACTTTTGTGAAAGCATCCCTGCGGGCGAGGAGTGTGCAGCCCGGAGCAGCGCAGGCATGTGCCTGCTCGAATTCTCCCGACGGAGCTGAAATTGAAAAAAGGTAAAACCGCGGTGATCGTAGGGGCCCAGTGGGGCGATGAGGGCAAGGGGAAGATCGTCGACGTGTTGTCGGAAAACTTCTCGGTCGTCGCTCGCTACGCCGGCGGACACAATGCCGGCCACACCGTCGTTATCAACAACAAGAAGTTCATTCTCCAGCTTGTTCCCTGCGGCGTGTTGCGCGCCAGATGCCGCAGCGTCATCGGCAACGGTGTGGTGCTTGATCCGCTGGCCTTTCTGAAAGAGGTTGGCTCTCTGCGCGAAGCCGGCGTGAAGGTGGATGGGAATCTGTTTGTTTCCAACCGCGCCCACGTGATTCTGCCTTACCACCGCATGATCGAACTGGCGGCGGAGAATGCCCCGGGACGGGTGAAGATCGGCACCACTTCGCGGGGCATTGGGCCTGCTTATGAAGACAAGATGGGCCGCCGCGGCTTACGCGTCGCTGATTTGCTGGACCTCGAACTGCTGAAAAAGCACATCGAGAACGCGGTGCATGAGAAGAACATGATTGCGCACGCGTTGTTCAACACCGAACCGCTCGACGCCGACAAGATGTACAAGGAATACGCACAGGCGGCAGAGAAGATTGCCCCGTTTGTCTGCGACACGGCCGTGCTGCTGAATCAGGCGCTGGACGCCGGCGAATCCATCTTGTTTGAAGGCGCGCAGGGAACCATGCTCGACATCGATCACGGTACCTATCCCTTCGTGACCTCTTCGAGTGCGACTTCGGGTGGTGCGGTCATCGGGACGGGCGTGGCTCCCAATGCGATCAATTCGGTCATCGGCATCACCAAGGCATACTGCACGCGCGTGGGGGAAGGTCCGTTCCCCAGCGAGGAAAAGGGCGCGGCCGGCGAGAACCTGCGCAAGCGCGGCAACGAATACGGCGCGGTCACGGGGCGCCCTCGCCGCACGGGATGGCTCGATCTGCCGCTGCTGCGCTACTCCGGCATGATCAACGGCACGTCGTGGCTGGTCGTGACCAAACTCGACGTGCTTGACGATCTGGAGGAAATCCCGGTGTGTGTCGGCTACAAAATCGACGGTAAGGCAACCGCCGAAGCACCCGCGCAGGCCAGCGGCTTCGAAAAGATCGAGTGCATTTACCGGAAACTGCCCGGCTGGCGGACTTCGACCGAAGGCATCGCAGAATACGAGAAACTGCCCCGGCAAGCGCGGGAATACCTGGCATTTCTGGGAAAGGAAGCCGGGGCGAAAATCGGCATGATTTCGACCGGTCCCGACCGCGACCACACCATCCTGGTGGACGAGTTCGTTTCTGAGTTGAAGGCCGCCGCAAAGAAAGCCTAGAATGTCCTTCCCCGGCTCATGGTTTAGCAAACCGGCTTGCATCGCGAGCCAAGGGCCGCGGGGAAGGAGCGAACGATGGTGGTGTTGGCGGTTACCTGGATGGCGAAAGTTGGGCACGAAACCGAAGTTGCCGCACTCTTTGAAAAACTGACCGAACAATCCCGCAAGGAACCGGGCTGTGCCATGTACCAGGTGCACCGGCACAAGACCGAGCCGCGCCGCTTCTTCATCTACGAGCAGTACAAGGACGACGCCGCGCTTGAAGCCCACCGCTCCGCTCCCTACTTTCTGCAGTTCGCGCGCAAGGATCTTCCCAAAGTCGCCGACCGCGTGGAAGGGCACTTGTATGAACCGCTAGGCTGAGGCAGTCGCCAGTTACCGGTAGCCAGTTGTCGGTAAAACCATGCTCTTTAGGTGAGCCTCGGCTCCGTTTCCGGGATTCGGCTGAATGGAAAACCATGTGGGGACAGCCGCCCTCAGCTCTCTGGTCGAGCGAAGCTCAGCGGAACTCTCCCGAAGCTATTACTTCCCTTTGTCCGCCATCAACTCGCCGCCGCTCGCATAGCTTTCCTTGGACACTTCGTGAAAGGCTACGATGATTGCCTCCCGCCGCGCGCCGGCTTCTTCGACTAACGCGTCGGTGATGCGCTTGGCGAGTTTGCGTTTCTGATCGACGGTGCGGCCTTCGAGCATGGTGATTTGAACTAGAGGCATAAGAACCCAGTTGTTAGTGGTCAGTGGCCAGTTGCCAGTAAAACCGCGGAACTTTTTCGAGCTAACCCTGGCCTTATCCGTGAGAATCCGCGAAAATCCGCGGCTTATTTTGCCAGTTCATATCCGGCAAAAAAGAAGCTCAGCTCGAAGCGCGCCGTGTCTTCGGCGTCGGAGCCGTGAACTGCGTTGCGCTCTATGTTGGTCGCCCACTTCTTGCGGATCGTGCCTTCCTCGGCGTCGGCCGGGTTGGTGGCGCCCATGAGCTTGCGCAGATCGGCAATGGCGTTTTCCTTTTCCAGCGCCAGCGCTACGATCGGCCCACTCGACATGAAGTCGGTCAGCGAATTGTAGAACGGCCTCCCGGCGTGCACCGCATAAAACTGCTCCGCCTGATGCTTGGAGATTTCCAGCATCTTCATGGCGAGGATGCGGAATCCATTCTTCTCGAATTGTTCAATGATGTCGCCGATGGCGTTCTTGCGCACGGCGTCAGGTTTAACGATGGTAAGTGTGCGTTGCAGGGTCTTCATAAGTTCGGTCGTTGGTCCTTGGTCGTTAGTCGTTGGCGAAGGTTATCCACGGTCGCGTGAATTGCAGATTTCTGATTTCAGATTAAATCGAACTGCGAGCAATGATGTTAGAATCTGCAATCTGAAATCTGGCTTCTGCAATCCAAACGGAATTCTCCTTGATACTGGGTCAGACGCTCACTCCGATCGCCGCCGCCAGCGTCTCGCCAATCACGGCAGGGGACTTCGCCACGCGAATTCCGGCAGCTTCGAGCGCTTTGATCTTTTCCGCGGCCGTGCCTTTGCCGCCGGAAATGATCGCTCCCGCGTGGCCCATGCGGCGTCCCGGAGGCGCGGTCTGTCCGGCAATGAAGCCCACGACAGGCTTCTTCATGTGGGTCTTCACGAACTCGGCAGCGGTCTCTTCGGCATTGCCGCCAATTTCGCCGATCATCACCACGGCCTCGGTCTCGGGATCGCGGTTGAACAGGTCGAGCGCATCCAGAAAATTCGTTCCGATAATCGGGTCGCCGCCGATGCCGATGGCCGTAGACTGTCCGATGCCGCGTTGCGTGAGTTGATGAACCGCTTCGTAGGTCAGCGTGCCGGAGCGCGAGACGATGCCGATTGGACCTTCTTTGTGAATCGAAGCGGGCATGATGCCGATTTTGCACTTGCCCGGCGAGATAATGCCGGGGCAGTTCGGCCCGATGAGGCGCGAGCGCCGGTTTTGCAGAAATTCCCACGCCTTCACCATGTCAAGCGTCGGGATGCCTTCGGTGATGCAGACGATGAGATCGATCTCGGCGTCGGCCGCTTCCATGATGGCGTCGGCAGCGAACGGCGGCGGCACGAAAATCACGGTGGCATTGGCGCCGGTTTTGTCGGCGGCTTCGCGCACCGTGTTGAAAATCGGCCAGCCCTCGTGCGTAGTGCCGCCCTTGCCGGGCGTCACGCCCCCGACAATCTGTGTGCCGTAAGCAGCGCTGGCTTTCGCATGAAACGTGCCTTCACGGCCGGTAAGGCCCTGGACGATGACCCGCGTATTCTTGTTAACTAAGATTGCCATAAATATGAGTCCTCACTTCTAAGCTTCAATCGCTCAACGCCACTCGGTGACGCCGAGAGTTCCCCGGGCTGCGGCCACGACTTTGTCGGCGGCACTCTTCATGCTGTCCGCGACGATGAAGTTCAATCCCGAGTCGGTCAGAATCTTCTTGCCTTCCTCCACGTTCGTACCTTCCAGGCGCAGCACGATGGGCAGTTTGATGTTGGTCTTGCGCGCAGCGTCAACCACACCGGTGGCCAGCATGTCCACGCGGAGGATGCCGCCGAAAATGTTGATCAGCACCGCTTTTACGTTCTTGTCGCTCAGCAGGATTTCGAACGCGTGCGCGACCTGCTCGGCATTGGCGCTTCCACCCACATCGAGGAAGTTCGCAGGCATGCCGCCGGCGTACTTGACGATGTCCATGGTTGCCATGGCGAGGCCGGCGCCGTTGACCATGCAGCCCACGTTCCCGTCGAGCTTGATGTAGTTGAGGCTGTACTTCGAGGCCTCGACTTCCAGCGGATCTTCTTCGGTGATGTCGCGCAGCTCGCGCAGGTCGGGATGACGGAACAACGCGTTGTCGTCGAAGTTGATTTTTGCGTCGAGCGCGAACAGACGGCCGTCGGTGGTGGTAATGAAGGGATTGATCTCGAGCAAGGAAGCGTCGCTATCCAGAAATGCCCGGTAGAGACTGGTCAGGAACTGCACTGCGGGATTGATCTGTTTCGCATCGAGTCCGAGCTTGAAGGCGATCTTGCGCGCCTGAAACGCCTCCAGGCCCATGCCGGGATCGATGTGCTGCTTCAAAATGGCCTCGGGATTTTCGGCGGCAACCTGCTCGATCTCCATTCCGCCCGCAGCCGAAGCCATAAAAACGGGCTTGCCTTCCGCACGATCCACCAGAATGCCCAGGTAGAGTTCCTTTTCGATGGGCAGCGTCTCTTCGATCAGCAAGCGGCGCACAATGCGGCCTTCGGGACCGGTCTGATGCGTGACCAGCTTCATGCCCAGCATCTTAGCGGCGAGATCACCGGCCTCGTTCACCGATTTGGCGATCTTGACGCCGCCGCCCTTGCCGCGGCCTCCAGCGTGAATTTGTGCTTTGACCACGACTCCAGTCGCGCCGGAACTGAGAAGTTCTTTGGCGACCGACTCGGCTTCTTCCCGCGTTGCAGCCATCGCGCCGCGCGGAACAGCCACACCATATTTCTTTAAGATTGCCTTTGCCTGATACTCATGGATTTTCATAAAAGAAACTCGTCAGTAAGAATCGGAAGGACCCTGCTTGCGGCGTCGCACTGCGGGCAGCAAACTTTTCATTTTATAGAAGGGCAGCACATTAGGGCAAACGCTGCGAGCGGGCAGTGCTTCGTTTGCAGATGTAACGTAGTGGGGACAGCCGCCCCCGGCTGTCCGGTCGAGCGAAGCTCGACAGCGTGGACGAATGCCGTGCGGGCGCCGTCTGCTTATTTTCAGAAAGCGGCACCCGCCACACGATTTGAAACGCAGCCGCTTAGGCGGCCGACTTCCTCTTTGCGGTTGAAGTGAGGTTCTTGGCAGAGGGTTTGGCCAGGAACTTCACCAGTGCGCTGTTGACTTCGTCAGCGTGAGTCCAGGCGATGTTGTGCGGACCGTCTTTGATGACGACGAGTTCCGCGCCGTTGATCAGTTTGGCCGTGCGCTTCCCCGCGGCGGAGAAGGGCACGATCCGATCCGCGTCGCCATGAATGACAAGGGTTGGAATATCGATCTTGGCCACATCATTGCGAAAATCTTCATGCCAGGTAGGGACGCAAGCGAGGCTAGCCGTGGCCGAAGCACTGGCGGCTACGTTCCAGCTTGCCGCGACCGCTTGCTCGCTGACGCGCTTCCCGAGATAGACATCGGTGTTGTAGAAATTCTTGAAGAACTCGGTGAAGAACGCGTAACGGTCCGCGACGATCGCTTTCTGAATCCCTTCGAACACGGAGCCGTCAACGCCCTCGGGGTTGTCATCCGTCTTGAGTAGAAACGGCGGAACGCCTGAGATAATGACGGCTTTGCTCACATCTTTCGATCCGAACTTTCCGAAGTAGCGCGCCACTTCGCCGCCGCCCATGGAGAATCCGACCAAGGCAACACCCCGCAGCTTCAAGTGAGTGACGAGTTTGTGCAGATCTTCGGCGAAGGTGTCGTAGTTGTAGCCGGTAGTCGGCTGGCTGGACTTTCCAAACCCGCGGCGGTCATAGGCGATGACGCGATAGCCGGCGGCCAGAAGCACCGGAATCTGCTTCTCCCACGACGCGCCGCTGAGCGGATATCCGTGGATCAGGACAACGGGCTGGCCTGAACCGTGATCTTCGTAATAGAGACTGATCGAACCGGAATTCTCTCTTCCCACATCAACGTACGGCATAAAGCTCCTCCTGACGGACTTTTGTGTGATTTCGAAACGTGAAGGTTGGTTGGATCCCCGGTGTTGCTTCTGTTCTAGATGGCGGCGGGTGTGTTCGGGATTCACTTTGAAACTGTGACCGAAGGAGTCCTTTCCGTGCCGCTTATAAACTGATCAGCTGACTCCTGCTAAACTCATGCGTTTGGAGGTGGAACGTGCAAGGGGTCTATGTAGTCTCGGCGGTGCGGACGCCGATCGGGAAGTTTGGCGGCTCGCTCGGGTCGCTGACGGCGGCGGATATGGGAGTGGTGGCGGCGAGGCCTGCGATGGAGCGGGCCGGAGTGCAACCGGAACAGATTGAGGAGACGATCTTCGGCAACGCAAGACAAGCGGGGGGCGGACCGAATCCGGCGCGTCAGATCTCAGTGCGCAGCGGCGTCCCGCAGGAAGTTCCCGCGTTCACGGTGAACAAGGCGTGCGCTTCGGGGATGAAGTCGATCGCACTGGCGTATCAGGCAATTTTGTTGGGCGAGGCAAGTTGCATTCTGGCGGGCGGTACGGAATCGATGTCGCGGCTTCCTTATTATCTCGACGGCGCGCGCTGGGGATATCGGCTGGGGCATCAGGAACTGGTAGACGGAATGTACCGCGATGGTTTTTTTTGCCCTCTGGCGAAGATGGTGATGGGCGAGACGGCAGAAGTGCTGGCCCAGCAGTACAAGATCACGCGAGAGGAACAGGATGAATACGCGCTGATGTCGCAAACCCGCGCGGCGCGGGCGATGGCGGCGGGGCGGTTCGAGGCGGAACTGGTTCCGGTGACGATTGAGGGTAAGAAAGGGACGACGACTTTCGCGCGCGATGAACATCCGTTTGCGGACGCAAGCATGGAGAAACTGGGCAAACTTGCTCCCGTGTTCTCGAAAACAGGGACAATTACGGCGGGAAATTCCTCCGGCATCACAGACGGGGCAGCCGCGGTAGTCGTCGCCAGCGAATATTTCGT
>Ga0187888_1000939_pt1 | contig 29456 bp, 31 predicted proteins | sample June2016WEW_7_40_FD_132987 | JGI IMG/M metagenome (GOLD analysis project Ga0187888, IMG submission 132987) | Peatland microbial communities from SPRUCE experiment site at the Marcell Experimental Forest, Minnesota, USA - June2016WEW_7_40 | ecosystem: Environmental > Terrestrial > Soil > Wetlands...
CAGTTCGACCACGGGCGACCTCACCATATTTCTGTGCCCGGTTTATTTGCGGGCGGAAGCCTATCTCATGCTCCACGACGGCAACCGAGCGGCAGCAGAATTTCAGAAGTTCATCGACCACCGGGGACTCGTGGTGAACTTTCCATGGGGCGCATTAGCCCGGCTCGGACTGGCTCGCGGTTGCGCCATGCAGGGCGACACCGTGAAGGCCAAGGCGGCATATCAAGATTTCCTCACGCTCTGGAAGGACGCCGACTCCGACATCCCCATCCTGCAAGAAGCCAAGGTGGAGTACGCGAACCTGCAGTAGGAGGAAAAAATCCTTCTCGTCGCTTGTTGTTGACCCTCTTGCTGAATCGCAGAATTGGGCGACCATGTGGACCTTGGGCACCAGAACGAACCCTCCCCGAAACGCCCGTCAGACGCCTCTTTCCAGCTGGACACTGTATCCGAAGCTGTATCCTATCGACTCGAAATTTCGGCACAATGAGGCAACGTTGGCAGACTGAGGCAGCATAAAACACTGAAAATACAGGCTCGCACGCTGAGGAAACGTTTGTCGATTGCTTTGGCCGATCATTCCTGAGATGCCTTACTCTCGGGTCACCTCATCTTAAAGACGCGGCATCCGCCAGTCAACGAATGATCGGGACAACCGTTTCAACTGGGAATGAATCGGGATATCGTTGGCCGACATTTAAGGGATGGATGGCTCTGTTGACATCCTCAGATAAACGGGCGACTAGTTCGTTCTGGCGAGAACGCCGAAATCGGCGTGGAAGAGCGGCCCTTTTAGGGCCGCGTTCCCCGGTTCCCTGAGGAGACGGCCTTTAGGCCCTGGGGCTAAAGCCCAGCCGTCTTGGCAGCATGCTTACGCGGCGCTAAAGCGCCGCTCTTCCACGGCTGTTCCAGCGATGTCAACAAAGCCAGGATGGATTTTCGCACCGGCTATCGTCCGCGGGCGTACCAGATCGAGCCGGGAGACTTGTAGTCGCGGCCTTCGCCCCACACGGCATGCGTAGCACCGTCGCTATCGATGGCCATGCTGAAGTAGTCGCCGAAGGGGAAGCGAAAGCCGTCGCGCAGGATGTAGTCGTATCCGCGAGCGGGACCGGAAAGCTGCGTCTCGGCGCTCCAGGTGGCGCCGCCGTTAGTTGAACTGCGATAGATCGTGTTCCACAGGCGATGGTTGGGATGCCCGGCTTCGGCGGCTCGCGCATCCATCCAGGCGATGCGAACATCGCCCGCCGATGCGGCCACGATCGCCGGGAAACAGTGCTCCACGCCCAGTCCCGCCGTCGAGACGCTGGCCCGCGCCGTCCAGGTCAGCCCGGCTGTGGTCGAGGATGAGAAGTAAATCCGCTCTGGCCCGCCGTTCAGGCCGCCCGCGTTCCACAACGCGTAGATGGCGCCGGCCGCGTCCGAGGCCAAGTCGATCTGGGCTCCCAGAAAGCCCGTCCCGCAGCTTTCCTCCTCGCAGCCCGGAGGCGCGCTCGACACATCGAGCGGCACGGTGTTCCAGGTGCGTCCGCCATCGGTCGAGCGGCTGACATTGACGCTGACCGGACGCGTGGACAATTCGCGGCGAGAGTACGCCGTCCAGCCGAAATAAACATTCCCCAGCGGGTCGACCGTCGCTCCGCCCCCGAGCGACCATCCCGATTCGGCATTGGGATTCACACTCACGCGGCTGAAGGTTTGCCCGAAATCATGCGAGGCGGCGACAAAGAATTCTTCTTCCCGGTTGAAACCCACGTAAACATCGCCGCCGCGCACCGCCAGCACGGGCTTGTCGGCTTCCTCCCGGCCTCGTTCCGCCTGGGCGAACGACCAGGTACGGCCGAAGTCGAGCGAGCGGGCAACGATAATGTCGCGCTTGTTGTTCTCCAGCCACGACGCGTAGACCGTTTGCCGGTCCACCGGATCCACCACGATCTGCGGGTCAAACTGGCCGGTGGGGAACGGAAGCAGCGGGCGCGAAGCGAGCCAAGTCAAGCCGTTGTCGTTGCTGACGAGCAGCGCCATGGTCGGAGCCGTGCAGGCCGCACAATTGGGCACCGCTCCATACTGCGGATAGAGCACATAAATATGCCCATGGCCGTCGGCGGCCATCGCCGGCTCCCACTGGTCGCCAGTGCGATAACCCAGGCGTGTCTGCGGCGTGAAGCCCGAAACCGCCAGCGCCGCCTGCGACGTCAGAAAGGCGAGCACGATCAGCAGCGCAAGGCGCTGCACCGTCCGTGGCGCGGGTTGGAAGCGGCTGGCGGAAAGGACCACCGGGCTTGCTCCTGGCACAAACCTGCTTCGGACTTTACCCCGATTCCGCGCCAGCGTCAATTACCCAAGGGTAATGAGGCCAACAATTTACAATCCCGTCACTTTTGCGGCCTTTCGTCATCTAAACAGGGGCGAGCATACCTGGAACTGGTTTGACAAATGGTCCTGCGCGCGGCGAGTGCCAGGCCCTCAGGGGCTAAAGCCCACCGTTTATGCGGTCCTTGGCGGCCCGGCTGAAGCCGGGCCCTACCCAGAACCCATTTGTGAAACCAGTTCTAGATCCCTGAGGAGTGAATCATGGCCAAAGCCACGTTTGCAGCCGGCTGTTTCTGGGGAGTCGAAGCCACCTTCCGGCGGATTCCGGGCGTCATTTCCACCCGGGTCGGCTACACCGGCGGGCAAACCGAGAACCCAAACTACAAGGAAGTCTGCACCGACCGCACCGGCCACGCCGAGGCCATGGAGGTCGAGTTTGACCCCGCCAAGGTGCGCTACGCCGATCTGCTAAAGGTTTTCTGGGAGAATCACGATCCTACCCAGCTCAACCGCCAGGGCCCGGATTGGGGAACGCAATACCGCTCGGCGATTTTCTATCATTCGCCCGAGCAGGAGGCAGAAGCCCGGGCCTCGAGGGAATCACTCGAGCAGGCGCACCGCTACTCCAAACCGATCGTGACCCAGATTGCTCCCGCAGCCACGTTCTATCCCGCCGAGGACTACCACCAGCAGTATCTGGAAAAGCGCGGGCTGGCCAGTTGCCACGTCAAGTACTAGAAGGACTCACCGGCGCCCGCGGGCGGAAGAAGAACATCAGGGTAAACCCTCCGATATAGAAGGGCAGGCTCTGCTGCAGGTTGCCGCCCAGGAAGCGCAGCGCGAAACCAAACAGGGCCAGCGTCTCGCACAGCGCATAGGTCATGATGTAGCCGGTTCGCCAGTGGCCCAGACTCAAGCTGTCGTCAGGCCGGGTCGCCAGACTTTCTTCGGCCTTCAGAACCAGCGTGCGCCGCACCACGAAGATCACGCCCACGATGGTCACAGCCACGGTCGCAAACAGATAACCCAGGGTAGGTTTCACCGGCCGTATGCTGGGGGCAACCGCTTCCGCCACGATGACATAGAGCAGGATGCTGGCCAGCATCGCCCACTGCACCGCCCGCAGCGTCTTCAAAGTGCGAACCATTGCCGCCTATTCTCTCGCAATTCCGGAATTATGGCAGCAAGAAACTCAGCAACGAAAAATCCGGCTGTGCCACCCGCTCCGCTCGAATACTTTCACTTAGTTAAAGCAACGTCAAGACGGCGGCCTGGACGCATCCGCAGAAAAATCTGGAACGACACCGGATAGCTGCCGTACGCCGCATCCAGCACGGCCGGCTTGGAGTAAACGGTCACATCCGCGCCCAATCCAAGTTGCCACGCGCGCTCGTGGACCAGATCCCGCACGCCGCCGAAGGTGTAGGCCCCGATCCGGTACCAGGGATGCACCGGCGCCTCGGGAAACAGCTCGTCTTTATCCACCAATTCCAGCCGCGAGAATACGTAGTTCTTCTCCCGGAAATTGAGCGTCGATTCCAGCAAGTAATTGTTCAAGTGTGCGTCAGTGGCGAGTTTCTGCACGCGTCCCCAGACCAAAGTCGTCGCCCAGTTGCCCAGGGACAGGGGCCGGCTGTACTCCACCGACGCAGTTTCGCGCCACTGGCTTCCCGGTTCCAGCGCTTCGGGATGCTCCAGCCGCCCAATGCTGTATTGCGCCACCCAATTGCGCGCGGGCGCGATGCTGACCCGCCCCGACCACGAATCGAGCGGCCCCAACTGAATGCTCCAGCGCTCCTCGTTCGGCTCCCGGCCGTTGAAGGCGGAAGCCTCCAGCCTGACCCGGTCGATCACCAATCCGGTTGTCACCACGCCGAAGCTGGTGTGGGTAGAATCCTGCAAATGATGGCCGAGCGGCGCCAGCGGCAGCTCCGAGGCTGAAGCCCGGTGCAGGTACGTTACCGGCCCCAGCGCAGGCTCCGCCGACGGCCCACCATAAAGCTCCCAGGAGATTTTCTCCGTCAGCGGCGCCATGTACAGCGCCGCCAATTCGGCAAATACGTTATGTGGATGCTGGTGATCGACCAGCGGCTCGCCGTGATAGGTCTCGCCCGTCTGAAAGAGCTCCGGAAAGCCGGGATGCGGCGAGGTGAGCGGCTCGGCCGAGAACATTTGCCGGAACAGAATCGTGCCCTTGCCCAGGGAGTGCTGCTCCATCAGCATCCCCCAATTGACCGACTCGGCCTTGCCTTCACCGCGCGGACCACCCTGCTGGTTGTAGTCCACGAAAATGGTCCCATGCGCCATGAATTCCCAGCCGCTTCGCATCCACATCCATTCGTAAGCCGGCACCGAAGCCGGCTGCCAGGCCGTTCCCGAGCCGGCGTGCGGCGACGGCATGGATATGGAGGAAGCCCCATGCTCTTCCATCTTCATGCCTGGCATGTTGCCGGACGTGTTGCCGGATATGGAAGTCTCCTGTTGCCGCGAGGTCTCATCGGAGGACTGCAGCTCGCTGGGATCGTTCCCCTGGGCGAGCATCCGCGGCGCCGCCAGCACCATCAGAGACAGGACGACGCGCAGGGTATTGTTCACGGCGAGGCGCGGGACGTCAGGTTATGTTCCGGTAATCTTGGTGCGAAGCTCTTCCGGCAGACGCTGGCGAATTTCCTCCGGCAGGCGATCGTGCACCCGCCGGGCTCCTTCCTTGGCCGCGTCGAGCATGGTCACCGGCGCCGGAGTCGCCACCGCCACTGCCAGCCAGATTACTGCCGAGAGGGCAAAGCCGGCCAGTGCGGCGATCTCGAGCCAGAACGCAAACGGCGGACCGAAATGCCGGATTACCCCAAACGCCAGCAGAAAAACTCCGGCAGAGATCGAGGTCAGAGCGATCAACCCCACATCAATCACGCGATGCAGTTGCTGCCGGCCGCGGCACCGCGCGCACGCTTCGAGATGGCTTTCGTAATCACCGCGCATCTCCGGCGCCAGGCCGGAAATGTCGTAGCGCCAGCCCGCCAGAATCTTGCCCACAATAGGATCAACGCACTGCTGGCTCATGAGGTATGAAGACACGCTCCCACTTGACCCAGGACTACTTCGATCATGTTACAGACGAATGGGCGCGAGCGATTCAGACTGCGCCGCCAGCAGCACGCGGTTGTTGAACAATCCGCCCCGCGCCGCCAGCGCTTTTTCTGCTTCTCTCCGCGCTATTTCCGGATGATTGTTCTGCTCAGAGAGATGCGCCAGAACGACAAACGTTGCACTATTATCATAGCCGTTAATCAAGAAGTCGGCGAGGGCCTCATTCGACAGATGCCCGACCCGGCTCATCACCCGCTGCTTCACCGCCCACGGATAAGGCCCCACGCGCAACATTTCCAGATCGTGGTTCGACTCCATCACCAGCAGGTCACAGCCGCGCAGGTGATCGCGCACGCTGGCCGGCACGTATCCCAGATCGGTCACGAAGCCGACCTTGATGCCTTCGGCACGAAAGGTGAAGCCCACCGGGTCGGCGGCATCGTGCGGAATGGTGAACGGCTTCACCTCAATGTCACCCACTTGGAATCGATGGCCGGATTCGAAGCGCTCGCACTTCTCCAGTTGCGGCTTCTCGCCCTTCTGGTCGCGCATGGCGCGCGCCCACGCCTGGTGTGTCGCTCCCGTCATGAACACCGGGATGCGCAGCTTTTTCGCCAGCGTAGCCAGCCCGTAAACGTGATCGGAATGCTCGTGCGTGATAAGAATAGCTGAGAGCGAATGTGGATCGTCTCCCAGCGACTTCATGCGCTTGTACGTCTCGCGGCAGGAAATGCCGGCATCGACCAGAATCCGCGTACATTCGCTGGCCACCATAGCGCAATTGCCCCGGCTCCCCGAAGCCAGCATGGAGACAGACACACCCATGCTCGCAAGCATACGCTCACCGCTTGTGGAATCGCGAGTACCTTTTGGGGCTAGCTAATCGGGAAGCGGGCGTTAGGTCTTGGGTCTTAGGTGCTCGGCAGTTGTCAAGCTCAAATCCCATGTCCTAGGTCTTAAGACCTGACACCTAAGACCTAATACCCCGCTCGTCTCTCACCTTCCCTGTTTCAGATTGTCCATCACGCCACGCATGAACGAACCGCCGTAGGCGCCGGCGAAGCCGGGGAAAAAAGCGAGAAACGATCCGTAAATTTGCGCTCGTGTAGGCTTGACGGTCAGCAGGAGATAGGCGGCCAGTTCGGTCAGAGGAATGAACACGCCGACCGCGACCACCCAGCGCCACGGATGCCGCCGCCGCAGCAAGCCCAGCATCATGCACGAAGCGAGAACCAGCAGCGCAGTAAACAGCAGGTCGTTAACCGTGACGTCAGCCACGCCCGTGCCGATGCCGCACGCCGCGGCCAGCAGGTAAAACCACAAGTCGCTTCGGCCGCGGGATCGCTCGGACTTTTCCATTCGACGAGACCTTTCCACCATCGAGACACAGAGAAAACATTGTTGAATTTTGATTGTTGATTGTTGAATGAGACCTGACTCTGGGAAGGCGCCGGTTCTCCGTTCATCAATCAAGAACCAACAATCAAGAATTTGCCGTTCTCCGTGTCTCCGTGGTAGAAGTAGCCAATCCAGAAATCGAAAATCGGCAATCGAAAATCGTCAATATTTGTAGAATCCTCTCCCGCTTTTTCTCCCCAGCCAGCCCGCATCGACCATCTTGACCAGCAGCGGGCACGGCCGGTACTTGGGATCGCCCAGGCCGCTGCCGAGCACGCGCATGATGTCCAGACAAACGTCGAGCCCGATGAAATCGGCCAGCGTCAGCGGCCCCATGGGATGCGCCATGCCCAGCTTGAAGACTTCATCTACGGCTTCGGGCGTGGCCACGCCTTCCATGACGGCGAACATGGCTTCGTTGAGCATCGGCATCAGCACCCGGTTCGAAACGAAGCCCGGCGCGTCGTTGACTTCCACCGGCGTCTTATCGAGCTTTACCGCGAGATCACGAACCGCGGCGAACGTTTCGTCAGACGTGGCCAGCCCGCGAACCACCTCCACCAGTTTCATCACCGGCACGGGATTGAAAAAATGCATCCCGATGACTTTCTCCGGCCTCCTGGTCAGCGCCGCCAGCTTGGTGATGGAAATAGAAGACGTATTCGAGGCCAGGATGATTTCCGGCCGAGTCAGCCGGTCGAGATCGCGGAAGATTTCGGTTTTGATCTCGAACTTCTCCGTCGCTGCTTCCACCACCAAGTCGCAATCCGCCAGCTTTCCTCGGTCGGTGACCGGGTGAATCCGCCCCAAGGCGGCAGCCTTGTCGCCGGCCGTGATCTTGCCCTTAGCCACTTCGCGATCCAGATTCTTCGTGATCGTATTGACCGCGCGATCCAGGAACCGCTGCTCCACATCGCACAAAACCACGCTGTAGCCGCAGCGGGCAAACACGTGCGCAACGCCGTTGCCCATCGTTCCCGCGCCGATGACTCCCACTCCTCTTATTTCCATGTGGAACTCTCCTGGCAGCCGCCACTTCAAGATTCCAATGCAGCTAGCCCGACACCCATCTTCTGCCGACTGCCCGAAGAAACAAACCCACGCAGTAATAAACTGCGCCGTTGATGACTGTTGCAACCAACCACATGATTAGGTTCGCAACCTCCCCCATATCCATCGTCACGAATCCCAGAAATACACCTGGGCACAGTACAAAAGTTGCCTTTTCGAGGAATCGATATGCGGGTGGCGCCGTATAGCTGCTCTGCAACCTGGAAGCTTCTTCGGCCGTTGGCAGATGGAAAAAGTTGTACTTGTAGTCGCACTCCCAGAACACCATCAGGCCCATGCCGACAAGGATTCCAGCGATCGCAAGTCGGCGCGGCAGTTTGAGCACGGGTCCTCCGGGAAAACGTTCGAGTCTATCACTAAGGGCGGGCGTCAGACCTCGGACCTTGCACGGGGATGACTTTGCTGAGGTCTGAGGTCTAAGGTCCGAGGCCGTGGAGGACGTATTATAGAGAGTCTCATTTTCGTTAATCTTGTCAGGGACCTGCCCTTATGCCCATCAAAACCATCATCGAACCATTCCGCATCAAGAGCGTCGAACCGATTCGCTGGACCACCCGCCAAGAGCGCGAGAAACTGCTCCACGACGCGCACTACAACCTGTTTCTTCTGCCCGCCGATGACGTTCTGATCGACCTGCTCACCGATTCCGGCACCGGCGCCATGTCCACGCATCAATGGGCCGCCGTCATGGAAGGCGACGAAAGCTACGCCGGCAGCCGCAGCTTCGACCATTTCAGGAATTCCATTCAGGAGATTTTCGGCTACAAGCACGTCATCCCCACCCATCAGGGACGCGCCGCCGAGCGCATCCTCTTCGGCGTCGCCTGCAAGAAAGGCGACGTCGTTCCCAACAACACCCACTTCGACACCACTCGCGCCAATGTCGAATTCGTCGGCGCCGAAGCCGTGGATCTGGTCATCCCCGAGGGCCGCCAGCCCGCGCTCTCGCATCCTTTTAAGGGCAACATGGACGTCGCCGCGCTCGAAGCGCTCATCACTCGCGTCGGCCGCGAGCGCATTCCGCTCGTCATGCTCACCGTCACCAACAACTCCGGCGGAGGCCAGCCGGTCTCGATGGAAAACGTCCGCCAGGTGAGCGCCGTGTGCAAGCGCCACAAAATCCCGCTCTATTTCGACGCCTGCCGCTTCGCCGAGAATTCCTGGTTCATCAAGCTGCGCGAAAAAGGATACGAATCGAAAACCCCCAAGCAGATCGCGCAGGAAATGTTCCGCTGCGGCGACGGATGCACCATGTCGGCCAAGAAAGACGGCATGGCCAACATCGGCGGCTTCCTCTGCACCAACGACGATCTGCTGGCCCAGCAGGAAAAAGATCTCCTCATTCTCACCGAGGGATATCCCACCTACGGCGGCCTCGCCGGCCGCGATCTCGAAGCCATCGCCGTCGGCGTCCAGGAAGCGCTCGAAGAGGACTACCTGCGCTACCGCATCGCCTCGACGGCATATCTGGGCAATCACATCGCGTCCCAGGGAGTGCCCATCGTCCAGCCGCCCGGCGGCCACGCCATCTATCTCGACGCCCGCGCTTTTCTGGCGCACATTCCGCCGGACCAGTTTCCCGGCGTGGCGCTGGCCGCTGAGCTGTATCTCGAAGGTGGAATCCGCAGCGTAGAAATTGGGACTTTAATGTTCGCCGGCTCCGCCAAGATGGACCTGGTGCGCCTCGCCATCCCCCGCCGCGTCTACACCCAGAGCCACATTGACTACGTGGTCGAAGTGATCCTGGAAGTGTGGAAGAATCGCGAGCGCATCCCCGGCCTGCGCCTGACGTACGAGGCGCCGTTCCTGAGGCATTTCACGGCACATTTGGAGCCGGTGGGGGTTGGAGTGGTCGCACGTTCGTGAGTTGTGCGCAATTCGTGAGGGATTGAAAAATTCGAGGGTGCCCCATCCCTTCGACAAGCTCAGGGCAGGCTCTAACGTCGCGCACTTTGCGACGTTAGGTTGGGGATTTTGATTCTAGACCCAAAGAAGCCGACGCCCCCTTCTTTCGCCCCTGCGGGGCTTTATCGGACCCTCCCAAAGTTGACCCGCGGCTTGCGCCGTGGGCTGAACTCTTTTGCCGCTACGCGGCTTCCGCCGATTGTTCGGCTCAGGGCAGGCTGTGGGCTGCACTCTTTTGCCGCTTTGCGGCTGGTGCCGGAGCGTCCGGGGTTCTTGTGAAAAATTGCCCGGAGCCAATAGTTCCGGAATGAAACTGACAGCCTCAATATTCCCACCATCTGATGTTCCGCACCGGCTACGCGTCGTATGCTTTCTTCCTGAGGCTGTTGGCTTAGCCGCGAAGCGGCGCAAGAATGCAGCCCACCGCGCAAGCGGTGGGAAAGCAAGCAATCAAGGCAGCAAGCTCCGAAGGAGCGAAAGAAACTTGTCTCACACCGCCGGCAATCTTGTCCTTCACCTGATCTTCAGCACGAAGGGCCGTCAGCCTCTCATTACCTCTGAAATCCGCGACGATCTTTTCGCCTACATCGGCGGCATCATCCGCGAGATGCACGGCACCGAACTCATCATCAACGGCACTGCCGATCACGTTCACATGCTGATCCGCATTCGTCCCGTGCAGGCGGCGGCCGAGATTGCGCGGGTGGTCAAGACCAATTCCTCGCGCTGGGCCAACGAAAAGTGGCCCCACGAGAAGAACGCCCGTTTTGCATGGCAGACGGGATATGGTGCCTTCAGCGTCAGCGAATCCAATGTGCCCGCCGTTTCGCGATACATCACGGCGCAGGGGGACCACCATAAGAAACGGACCTTCCAGGAGGAATATGTAGCCTTCCTGAAGGCGAACAAGATTGCCTACGACGAACGGTATATCTGGGATTAGTTTCTTTCGCCCCTGCGGGGCTTGTTGCTCGCGTTCTGCAAGTTCACCCACGGCTTGCGCCGTGGGCTGCATTCCTTCGCCGCTTCGCGGCTTTCGCCGATTCCGCTGTTCGACGGTGTAAAATACTTCAGCAAGCCCTAATATCTAGCCTCGCAGCTTCGAAAGGATTCTCCCATGGCAACGTTGGAAGCCCCGGTCCGGCCGCGCGTGAGCCTGCATTCCGGCCCGTTCGTGACCGAGCCATTTTTCGATTTCCGCAACGAAGACAATGCGCGCAAGATGCGCGCCACTATCGCCAAGGTGCGCGGTCAACTGGGCCGCGAGTATGACCTCATCATCGGCGGCAAGCGCGTCAAGACCGCCGACAAGATCAAGTCGCTGAACCCCGCCAAGCCCTCCGAGGTCGTCGGCATTCATCAGAAAGCCGGTAAGGAGCAGGTTGAGCCCGCCATGAAGGCCGCGCTCGCCGCCTTCGAATCCTGGCGATGCACCACGGTCGAAGAGCGCGCCAGCCTGCTGTTCCGGGTGGGCGACCTGCTGCGCCAGCGCAAAATGGAATTCATGGCCTGGATGGTTTTCGAAGTCTCCAAGAACTGGGCCGAAGCCGACGCCGACGTTTCCGAGACCCTCGACTTCTGCGAGTTCTACGGGCGCGAAGCGCTGCGCTTCGCCAAGGCGCAAACCCCCATCCAGTTGCCCGGCGAGCGCGACACGCTGACCTACATTCCGCTGGGCGTGGGCGCCGTGATTCCGCCCTGGAATTTTCCGTGCGCCATCATGGCCGGCATGACGCTGGCCTCGATCGTCAGCGGCAACACGGTCATCCTGAAGCCGTCGAGCGACTCGCCCACCATCGCCGCGAAGTTTATCGAACTGCTCGAAGAAGCCGGCATGCCCGAAGGGGTGGTGAATTTCTGCCCCGGCGCCGGAGCCAGCTTCGGCGATGCCATAGTGGCCCATCCCAAGACGCGCTACATCGCCTTCACCGGCTCGCGCGAGGTCGGCCTGCGCATCAACCAGGTCGCGGCCAATCAGGCTCCGGGCCAGATCTGGATCAAGCGCACGATTCTTGAAATGGGCGGCAAAGACGCCATCGTAGTGGACGCCGACGCCGACGTCGATTCCGCGGTCGAGGGCGTGGCGCAAGCCGCCTTCGGCTTCCAGGGCCAGAAGTGCTCAGCCTGTTCCCGCGCCATCGTTGACGAGCGCATTTACGACAAATTCCTGGAACAACTGAAAGCGCGGGTCGAGAAGATTCAGATCGGCGATCCCACCGAGAACGCCAACCTGGCCGCGGTGATCAATGAAGGCTCGATGAAGACGATCCTCCAATACATCGAGCAGGGCAAGAAGGACGGACGCATCCTCACCGGCGGCGAGCGCGTGCCGGGCGAAGGCTATTTCATCCAGCCCACCGTCATTGCTGACATTCCGCCCAAATCGAAGCTTGAGCAGGAGGAAATCTTCGGCCCGGTATTGGTGGTGATCAAAGCCCGCGGCTTTGACCACGCGCTCGAAATCGCCAACGACACCGAATTCGGCCTGACGGGCGCCGTCTACACGAGTTCGCGCGACAAGGCCGAGCGCGCCATCCGCGACTTCCACGTCGGCAACCTGTACATCAACCGCAAGTGCACCGGAGCAATGGTGGGCGCGCATCCCTTCGGCGGCTTCAACATGTCTGGGACGGATTCCAAGTCCGGCGGCCCGGATTATTTGTATCTGTTCACCCAGGCGAAAGCAGTGGGAGAGAAAATCGGCTGAGCTGACGATTACTGATGTGGGGACAGCCGCCCTCGGCTGTCCCGCCGGGCGCAGCCCGGCGGCCCGAGTCATCCAGTCAGCAAGAGGGCCAGTGATGTTCTAGTTTGCCAGTGGGACAAACCTGTCGAGCTTCGCTCGACCGGACAGCCGAGGGCGGCTGTCCCCACATTGTGCTGCATCATTCAGCCAACAAGAAGGCCGCCTTTGCAGGCGGCCTCAGTTTCTGCAGGACCCGAAGTTTCTGCGGAAGCGAAGATCTACTGTGCAACCCCCGCCGGCGGCTGCGGCACGGTCCCCGCGGCGGTTGCGGCCGCGGCCTCGTTCAAGATGCGGTGGTGGATGGTGAACAGCGCCAGCTCCAGCCGGTCCGACACGCCGATCTTGTCGTAGACGTTGCGCAGGTAGTTCTTGATGACCTGCTCGGTCGTGCCCAGCTGCGAGGCAATTTCCTTGTTCTTGTAGCCCTGCACGATCAGCGCCACAATGCGCAGTTCCTTCGCCGTGAGCCGGTCGCGCACGCGCAGCCCGACCATATCGTTTTCGGTGAGTTCGCTGGGCACCGCGACGTCCTGCACCCAGGTTTCGCCGCGCGCCACTTTGCGCACGCAATCCACCAGCGCGGCGCTGGTCACGTTGCGATAGACGACGCCGTGGGCGCCGTTCGCCATGTGCTTCTGCGCGCTCTCGCCGGTGTCGGCCAGCACAATCAGGCGCGTCTTGGCCTTGGTCACGCCCTGCACGATGGCGCCAAAGTCGTTGTGGAATCCCGCCGCTACCACCAGCACCGCGGCGCGAAACTTGTCCACCGCCATGAACATCTGCTCCGGCGTTTGCGCCTGGGCTACGATGCGCATTTCGTCTTCGACGGCGAGCACTTTGGCAATCCCCGCCCGGAAGATCGCCTGGTTATCGGCCAGAATCAGTTTGAGCATTTGTCAGCGCTCCCAAAAAATCCGCTTCAAAGAGTTAAGAGTTCCGAACGAACTCGTATGTGTCAATCACGCAGGCTACGCCGCGGCCTTCGCCGCCGCCGCCGGTTTCATCGGAGCGCACCACCCGCCCCTTGCACTGGATGGTCACATTCTCCTGGCCGCCGGTCATCTCCGGCGGCAGCGTGATTTCAAATTCCACGGGCGAACCAACCTCCATGGCAGCGTCGGCGCGAATGTACACGCCGGCTGCGCTCAGATTGCCCGTCACACCACTCGCGTCTCCGCCGGTCTCGCCCTTGTGGATCTTAATCGGCAATTCCAGTGGAAACCTTTTTCCGGTCCGCGCTTCTTCGGCCACGGGGCCTCCTCTACGCTGCTGGCCGGTTCCGTAGCGGTTGTCTGCGAACGAGGTCAGCGGCATCAAATCAAGCTCCTGACGGGCCAAGGCCCGCATTTGTGCTTAGGGCAGGTTATATCACGGAAAGTTACCCGTGTAAAAGCCTGATACCCTGGTTAACGGTAGCAACTAGGTTCCCCCGCCGCCCGGCCCCAGGGGGAAGACGACCACCCCGACTTCCCCGAGCGCGGGATCGAGAATTTTCTCCCTGGAATTGTGCGGGTAGAGAAGGGCCAGGCTGGCGAGCAAACTGGCGCGTCCGGGGTCGTCCGGTCTGCCCCACACCAGCATCGCGTCAGGAGACGCCTTTTCGATGTCGATCACCAGGCTGCGCAACTGCTCCGGCTCCGGCAGGGAATCCATCGTACGACAAGTCTGCTCCCGCCAAAGTATGCCGCCTTGAAGCCAGCCTCCCATCCCACGCCGTGTGCCGGGAATGGCCCGGCGCCCAGGCTCACGATTCTGGAGCCGCCGTGCGCCTTCAGGCGATGGCCTGCATCGTAGCAACTGAGTTGAAAGTCGCGTGTCAGGGTACGAAATGGAGACGAGCGATAGGTCAGCGAGAAGACCACGCCGACAATTACCAGCGCGATGCAGAGGTTGCGCCAAAGACGAAAGTCAAAATCGACCTCGCCGGTCAGGAACCCGGCAGAAACCGCCAGGACCAAAGGCATCAGCGGGAACAAGTAGCGCGCGTCGACGACCAGCATGGAATATGCCCCCACCAGGCTGACCGCGGCCACCGCGACCACCACAGCGAACCGCCAGTCTTCGGAACTGGAAGTAGAACTGGAACTGGAAGTGGAAGTCTGAGGGGAAGTTTGGCGCCTGCGCCGGACGAGCGCGACCACAGCGAATACGAACGCGAGCAAACCGCCCGGGGTCTCGACCACTGCCATCTCTTTGGCCGCCCGTGGCAGGTTGCGCATTTCCGCCCGCATAATTTTCGGGAGGACCTTAGAGACGTCCATGGGATAGGTCCACATCCACGAACCCGGCGGCATATCCAGCACGACGTACTCGTCGTAGTCCTTCGTGGTGTCGGTCAGAACCGCATAGGTTGGGTCGCGGTGCTCGCGGGCGGCGCCCAAAGTCCATTGCACCAGGTTAAGGCGGAACTGGCTGCCCGCGGTGTACACACCATACTTGGAGTGCAGCACTGCCGCCCATCCGGCCGCGATCACCGCGGGAATCAAGGCGGCCGCGGCGAGCCGCGCAACTCGCGACTTCCACTGCTTACCGGAAACGGCTAAAGCCGTTACGGTGCACAGCGCTAGCCAGGGCAGCGCGAAAGCCTTCGCCAGGAACGTCACACCGTGGATGGCTCCGAGAAAAAACCAGTCGCGCAGACGATCCTCTCCGAGCGCCCGGAGAAGCAAAAGAAAAAAGAAAGTAGACCAGCGTCAGCGCCGCAAACAGGAAATCTGGAGTGATGGATTCCACCGCGGCGGCCGCCAGACCACGGCCGAGCACGAACAACAGCGTTGCCAGAGCAGCCGCCAGCCGGGAGCGCCACAGGCTTTCCGCCAGAACGTAGAGCAGCAGCGCACACATCAGGAAACTTAGGACATTCACCAGTTTGCCAAGGTGTAAATAGTCTCCGTCGGTGAAAGACAAACCCGCGATCAGCCAGGAAATCAGAGGACTGCGAATGGAATTAATTGCCGCGTAGAATTCGCCCTGGCGAATGTGCCGGGCAATGCCGAGATACCCGACGCCGTCATAGTCGATTTCGTTGAAGCATGTGCGCGCGAACCACCAGAGCTGAAAGCTACAAGTGGCGACTACTGCAACGACGGCGCCGGCCCACAACTTACTCTTGAAGTCGTAGTCCTGGCGTCGTCTCGGACCTTCACTCAGAGTCTGGATCATTCAAATGCTGTCTCGAAAGTGCGGTCGCAGTGTACATCGGGCGTCCGCAATACAAGAAGCCAACCATGCGATCCTAACATCCGATAAGAGTCATCCATGTTAGCCTGAACGATCAGCCGTTCTGGATGGTCGAACCGGAGGCATACGCCATGCAGACTTCACCGAACTCCCAGCCGGCGCACAATCTTCGGCCGGTCTGCCTTGCCCTATTTGTGACTCTCTTCATCGCCATGACCCAGGCGCAGTCGGCGCCGGCCCAGAAAACGAATACGCCACCCGCGGGAAGCCGGGGGACGGCGGCCCAGAATTCCAAGCCGGAGCCCGCCGCGTCCCCGCAGGACGTTCTCACCCAGCTCAACAGCTCTCTGGAGGCGTTGGCAGCCAGGGTGTCACCGGCCGTAGTGCAGATTCTCGTCACCGGATACGGCCCGCTGCGCGAGGAAGATAAATCGCAGACGGCGCTGATCGTTCGCCAGCATGCGGTCGGCTCGGGCGTGATCGTCGACCCCAATGGCTACGTCATGACCAACGCCCACGTGGTGGAAGGCGCGCAACGCATTCGCGTGGCCTTGCCGCTGCCCATGACCGGTTCTTCCGTGCCGGTCGGAAAACGCCGGATCCTGGAAGCGCGTCTCCTGGGCCAGCACAAAGAGACCGATCTCGCCCTCCTTAAAATTGACGAGACCGACCTGCCTACGCTTGCCCTTCTTACCCAGAGGCCGCAGGTCGGCCAGTTGGTGTTTGCCATCGGCAGCCCGGAAGGCCTGCAGAACTCGGTCACCATGGGCGTAGTCAGCGCCGTCGCGCGGCAGGCTGATCCCAGCAAGCCGCTTACTTATATTCAGACCGATGCTCCCATCAATCCCGGCAACAGCGGAGGCCCGCTGGTCGATATGAACGGCGCGGTCCTCGGCATCAACACGTTCATTTTGTCGCAAGGCGGAGGCAGCGAGGGCCTGGGCTTTGCCATTCCGGCGCGGGTCGTCGATTTCGTCTACCACAGCCTGCGCACCTACGGGCACGTACATCGTGTCGAGATTGGCGCCGTGGCACAGGAGATCACGCCCACCCTGGCCGAGGCTCTGCACCTCGCGCAACACTGGGGAGTGGTCGTCTCGGATGTCATCCCCGGCGGTCCCGCCGCTGCCGCCGGCCTGCAAATCCAGGACATCATCCTTTCCGCCGACGATCGCCGCGTCGAGACCCTGCCCTCGCTTTCCTCGGCGTTGTACCTGCACCGTCTCGACCAGGTGGTTAAACTCGAGGTTCTGCGCGGCAACGAAAAAAAGATCCTGAACATTCCGGCCATTGAGCACCACGATCAGATGGACCAGCTTCTCGACACGGTCAATCCGGAAACCAGCCTGATCCCGCGCCTGGGCGTGCTGGCCATCGATCTCCCCAGCAATTTGGCTTCGCGGTTGGGATCAAGGAGTTCCGCAGGAGTGATCGTGGTGGGACGGGCCGCTGACCTGATCATGCCCGACACCGGCTTGCAGGCCGGCGACATCATCCACCAGATCAACACCCTCCCCGTCGATTCGACCGACACGCTGCGTGCCGCACTCGGGGCGCTGAAATCCGGCGATCCGGTCGCCCTCCAGGTCGAGCGCGACGGCGGGTTGATGTATGTGAGCTTCGAGATCGAGTAGCGAAGCGCCGAGTGCCCCATTCTAAATTTCGCGACGACTGGAACCGTCAGTTGTCGTTTGCTCGCACTTCGTCGACCACTTGCCGGACTGCTGTGACGATGGAGTCCGGCGATTCAGCCATGTCGTGCTCCGCATCCACGACGACTTGCCGACCACGTGTCGACAAGCGCACGAGGCTCGCCTGCAATTGATGCACCCAAATCTCGTGATATTCGGCTGCTTCCTTTTCGAAACCGTCCGGAGCCCACTACCTTCCAGCAGTCAGCACGACAAGTGGGCGATCACCCGAACTGCCTGCGTTCCTTGCGGCGTCGTTGATGTCGGGGTTTCCGCCGCCTTCCCTCGGAACGATTCTGCCCTCGTCAGTTGCTGCGCAGGCCTGCTCGGCATCGGTTCTATACGCCTCCGGTTGTGCTTCGAGCTTCGCCAATACGCTGGCTTGCTCGGGGGTGAAATCGGGCGGAGAAGGGCGCCGCTCCCGACTCGCCTCGAATCGAATTATCCCAAATCGCGTCATTGCTGGTAGAGCCAGGCAAATCAGGTGTCTCGTGCTGCCTGACATACGATTTATGGGTGCTAACGCGAAGTCGGGCTCATGCATGTCCGGAACCGCTGAATCGATCAAGACCAGACCGGCCACGTCCGAGGGGTAGCGCGCCGTATAGATGCGAACATATTCGCCCCCGACCGAACCACCAGCCATCACGTAGGGTGGCAAAACCCCTGCGCGCTGTAGCGCCTCGTGCAGATCGCTGGCAACACTGGCACTCGTTCGTGGAGATGATGGCGGATCGCTCCACCCTACACCCGCGCGGTCGTACCAGCAGGCGCGAGTGAACCCTGCCATTTTGGACTGTAGCACCAGCCACTCATAACCGGGCGAATTGCCTCCGGTTTCAAGAATCACGGTCGGAGTACCCTGACCCGAGCAGTAGAGGTTCAGAGTGCGTCCACCAAAATCAACTGCCTGTCCAACTCGTGGAGGCAGTTGACTGGCATCCCTGGCCCTCCCGACCTGTTCATATGCAAAACCCCACAGAAGCGCCACCACCAGCAAAGTCAGAAGCACGCACGAGATTCTCCGAATCCACTTTCTCATGTGCCGACCTCCTTATCAGAAATGGCCGACTCACAGTTCGGCGTTACGGGCGGCGTATAGGCCAGTCGAACAAGAAGCTTCCGAATCCGATAACGACCGGCAGCGCTCCAGCGATACCCCCGAGTACCCACTTCCACATTCCCGATCGCATGAGCCACTGTCGCAGCAGAGAGATGGCGGCGTCATACAGGAGCGGCGCCGCGCCTGACGCGTCGCTGGATTCGTCGAATATCCAAAGAAGTTCTTGCTCGAACCGCAGGCGAAAGGCGGGTGGATGCAAACAAACGAGCCAACGATAGAAGGTGCGGGTCATCATGCCCTCCCCGGACGGATTGTGAGATGTAGTCTCGCTTCGCGGACCAGGCCTTCGAGTCTTGCGATCTCTGTGGCCAAGAGTCCACGGCCAAAGCGTGACAGGCGATAATAACGGCGCCTTGGATCATCGCCGAGAGAGCGTGGGGGGCGCTCTTCCACGATGCCTTGATCGAGCAGTTTTTGCAGATTGTCGTACAACGTGCCGGGGCCCAGCTTGTAGCGGCCATCCGACTGGCGGGCCACCTCTCGCATAATCCCGTATCCGTGACGATCTTCACTTGCGAGGGCGAGCAAGATATGCAGCGCCGCAGGGGGAAGAGGCAGAAACTGATCAAAATCTTCCTTCATAGTCGGATTCCGTTATATCGGACTCCGACTACTGAGTCAAGTCCTATCTTTCCGAACACGCGCTTCGGCTAAGCAGAAATTCGGCGGGTGGCCCACTCAAGCCGGGTTTTGGCTTGAGTGGGGATGTTGCGCTATCGAGGAGCAGTCACCATCTTGCGCAACGCCGCGGCCAACTCGTCCGGCTTGAATCCGAACGGCCCGGGTCTGCTCTTGTAGGCCACTTTGCCGCCGCCATCGATCAGGTAGAGGCGGTCGGGCCACGCCGTATATGCGCTCTCCGTCGAGTTCCCAAACTCATCCAGAACTGCCGGAATCTCGACCCCCAGCTTGCGCACGCACGTCCCGGCAAGCGTCGCGCGCTCGTCCTCGTTCCGCGGAGTGGCAAACACCACCTTATCCCGGATGTTACTTTCCATCTGCCAAACGTCGCTCGGATGGGCCTCGCTGATGTAGACCACGAGAAATGTGACCTGATTGCGATATTGCTCATAAAGCTTGTTAAGAGCGGGAACCTCCCGCCGGAACGGCGGTCAGGTATAGCTCCCAAATACGAGCACCACCGGGCGCCCTTGCGCGGCGAAAGATGACAGTTGGGTCGGCTCGCTCGTGTCCAGCCTGGCCAGCGTGAAATCGGGCGCACGCTCCCCAACCTCGAGGTTGCCGGCGCGGGCGTGCAGCCAGAGCGTTTCAAAGGGAAGCACGAGGAATGCGACTGGCCCCGGTATTCTCGACATCACCCGGGCGAAGCGCTCGGGCGGTTGCCGCATCACATGGTACAAAGCCCCGCACGCGATTGCCCACAGCGTGCCGATCAGGCAAACCGCGGCGACTACCGCCTTCTGAACAGACCTGGAGGGTGCCTTCAATTGACTTGCAGTCGAATCCCAGACAGACGTGGGGATTATAGATGTGGGGCAGGGAAGATCAATACTGGGAAAGTAGTATTAATTGTGGCACTGGAGGGTCAGACGGCTTTCAGAGTCTTAGGTAGCGGAGGGGAACGAAATTCCCCAAAAATCCTTGGCCTTATCATCCTGCTCGACAAACTCAATGGCGTATGTGGGAACTCCATTCCGTGCGACCAACTGCGAAACGACCCGCGCCGAAACTTGGATACCGTGCTTGTTCTTCACTGAGACGATAGAACCGACCAGCAATTCCCGATGCAACTGGATGGCTGCCCCATGCTTATTCAGGTTGGTAGCCTTGGCAGGCATCGCAAAGGAAGATTTGTGCCGATCTTGACCCGCCAGTTCCACCGGGCTGTCGAGGGCAATCCGGGTGCTCCTGCGTTTTCCCAGTTGAATGCGATTCAGGCTGCGAGTCGCCGTTATATCTGCCGTTATATCTATGGACGTGCTCGCATTCGAGCGGTGTTTTGACACTTTTCGAGTTTCCATTGATACCCGAAACTACATTGGTTCCAACGGGGCTGCAATGTACCTGGGTCACCACGACAATATGACTGAAGTGATCATGACTTGGCGAGCCGCAGGTGGTTCATTCGGCGGTCAATAGAGAAACGTCTGGTACCCGTTTGACGAAACCAGCCTTTAGAACGCGCTTCCTCCTCCGCCTCCGAATCCGCCGCCGGAAAATCCACCCCCGCCGAATCCGCCTCCACCAAAACCCGAGCCGCTCGAACTGGCGCGCGGAGCCGAGACGAAGACCTGGTGCATGTCCGACGCCATGCTGTGCATCGAACTCGAAAAGAAGATCGGATTGAAGCCCATGCCAGGCGCATATACGCCGGGCGCCACATACCAGCTCGGCGGATCTTTGATGATTCCGGCAAACGCCTGCGCCCAGTGATGCTCCACGCCCAGCGCCATCGCGTACGGCAGAAATTTCTCAAACGTGGTGGGCGGCATGACTTTGAGCCGCTCCGCGTCCACCCGATTCATGAACTCCTGAAAGCCCAGCACCGCGATGCGAGTGCGCGCTCCCTTGACCGTCTTGGCCGTCATGACCCGGGCAAACAGCCACCAGATCAAGGCCGAAACCAGCACGCTCACGATCAGCAACGGAACCGAGCTGAAAAAGTTGGCCCATCCCAGGTATTGGAAAATCGCGAAGGGAATCAGAATCGCAACCGCGGCAGCGATGCTGTAGCCGTTCGCCGACTCCGGGTCGAGCAGGTAGATGCCCTTGTTCTTCAACTCCGACATGATGTCCTGGCGGATGGCGGGCACAGCCGTGTAGAAGCGGTTCTTCAGGCCCGACAGGCGAGTCTCGTCTCCACCGGCAAACACGTTTTCCAGCATGACCCGCTCATGGGGAGCCAGATCGCTGCCCCACTGCTCGCGCGGCTTGAGCAGGTGGAAAACATAATCTTTGTGGGTGAAGAGCACGACTTTTTCCGCGGTCTCTTCGATCTTGATGTAGCCGCGCACCGCCATATCGACCATGGTCGACGTGATATCGCGAGGGTGAATGGTGTCTTCCAGCAGCGTGCCTGCTTCCGCCGGAGAAATACCCGGCGGCGGCTCGTACATGGGCGCAACCGACATGCCCGGATCCTGGTCGCGTCCCTTGTACCACCACAGGGGGAACATCACGGCGAGCGTGACCAGCGGCAGGAAAACGGCGGGATTGCCGCCGATGAACCAGAAAAACCGCGTGACCGCGCCCGGTTCCTCGAGTATGTCCTTTGGGATGTAGACGTCGATGGTCAGCCCGCCGCGCATGGGCAGCGGATTGTTGGTCTCGAACTGTGCCGCCGCACCATCCACCTTGGCGGTCGCGTCGCGCTCGGCTGACCCATACACGCCGGTGAATGCCTGCGCCCGGAGCGAACCGGCCGCCGCATCGGGAAAGCTCACCGTCGCCGCCGCATGATCGATCGGCACCGGCCAGTCGTTTCCCGTCACGTTCCAGTAGAACTCATCGTGATCTTCGAAGAAGCGCGTGCCGTTGCGCACGCGGTAGGCGATCTCGACCGTCCGGGTTGCATCTACCGCGTGGGGAATATAAATCTTCAAGTCGCGGAAGCCGTTGGAAACCGACGAGTCGTACTTGAGCGCCCGGCCCTCGCCATCGCTGACGCTGGTGACGTCGACGTAGAGTTCGTAATTGGTGCGGTTCGGCCCGGGGTATTCGATGGGAATCGTGCGATGAATCCCCTGCCACTCGCCCACAAATGTCAGTGTAATGTGCTCGGTCACCACCGCACTGCCGTCTTTGGCGACGCTGATGTTGTCCTGAAAGTCGGCCACCCGCCAGGATTTGGCGGCGGCGACGCTGGCGAGACCGGAGAAGAGCAGCGCTAGAAGAAGAATCCTGGTTGGGATTTTCACATTACCAAATTCTCCAATTACTCAATTACCAAATTACGAAATTACCCAATCGCCTAGAACTTCACCTGCACCGGCTCGCGGTCAGCCGCGGCGGTTTCGAAGAACTGCCGCGCCGGGAACCCGAACATACCGGCAATAATGTTGGTGGGGAAAGACTGAATCTTGGTATTCAGATCGCGCGCCACGGCGTTGTAGTAACGGCGCGCGTTTTGAATGGAATCTTCCGTCTGGCTCAGCGAGCCCTGCAGCTGCGTGAATTCTTCGGAAGCCTTGAGCTCAGGATAATTCTCCGCCACGGCAAACAGGCTCTTGAGCGCGCCGGTAAGTTGATTCTCCGCGGCCGCCTTGTCTGCCGGCGTAGTCGCCTGCATGGCCTGCGAACGGAACTTGGCAATGTTCTCGAACGTGCCTTTTTCGTGAGCGGCGTACCCCTTCACCGTTTCCACCAGGTTGGGGATCAGGTCGTGCCGCCGCTTCAGTTGCACATCGATGTCGGACCACGCCGAATCGCAGCGCACGCGGAGCTGCACCAGGCTGTTGTACATCCCGATCAGCACCACGGCGATGACGACAAGAATTACCAGGAAAATGATGGCGCTCATGAGCTTCTCCTCAGCATTCGCATTCGGAAGAGTAAACCGGAAATCACTCGGACGTTAACACAGCGAGGACGCAGGCGCAACGACTTGTAACCGGACCTCAGACCTCAGACGTCAGACCTTGGGCTGAGGCGCATAGGCTGAGGTGCGGGGTCTGAAGTCCGAGGTCTGACGCCCGAAGTCCGAAGTCTGAGGTCTGAAGTCCGAGGTCTGAGGTCCGGTTTTACTGCATCGGCGCAAAGTAGCCTTTGCGCGCCCGCACCTGCAGATCCTTCTTCAGGGAAGAAATCTCGATCGAGCGGTATCGGCCATCGGCATCGAAATCGGCCGGCTTGTAGGAGACCACGTACTGGCTGCGCAGTTCGTCTTCAATCGCGTCGTAGGAGTGGGTAATGTCCTTCATCTTGAAGGGGAAAAACGCCCGGCCGCCGGTGGCTTCGGCCAGCTGTTCGAGCACTCGGTCGCCGCGCAGCACCAGGCCGCTGTCATCGGTGGAAATGGCGTAGATGATGACCTCGGCACGTTGCGCCATTTCGATCGCCTGCGCTTTGGTGAATTCGCTCTGATTGTCTTCCCCGTCGCTGACCACGATGATGGCTTTGCGCAGCGGGTGGTCCGAGCGGTCCTTCAGGAACTTATCCTTGCAGGCGTGGTAGACGGCGTCGTAGAGCGCGGTCCCGCCGCCATCACGCAGCTTGTGCACGCTCGCCGAGAGCAGCGGCACGTTGTCGGTAAAATCCTGGGCCAGCTGGCTGTGGCTGTTGAATCCGAGAATAAAGGCTTTATCGAAACCGGCGCGCAAGGTGTGCTGCAGGAAGCTGGTGGCTGCGCCCTGCTCAAAATCGAAGCGGCTGTTCACCGATCCGCTCACGTCGATCAACAAGCCCAGGTGCAGCGGCAGATCGGTCTCCCGGTGGAAGTTCAGAATCGCCTGCGGCGGTTTGTGATCGTCCAGAATAGTGAAATCTTTCTGGGTCAGGTCGCGGACGAACTTGCCGTGCTTATCGGTCGCGATGAACAGCACGTTCACTTCATTCACCCGCGAGTGAAGCGTGATGATCGCACCCTGGTCGTCAGGATTGTCAGCGGCCGCAGGTCCCGTGATGTACGCGGTCAGGCTGGGCGCACCCGGACTGTACACCGCCTGCGCTGGGGACTGGCTGGCGAGCCCCTCGGTAGCCAGCAACAGAGTCACAGACCGGAAATAGGCGTTCGTGTACTTCATGCCCGAAAAATCCAAAATTTTCACTCTAAACCGCGCCGACAGACCACTCCGGGTACTTGGATGCACGCCAGATGCCGAAATCCCGGTCCCCGCCGGACGCTGCTATCTCATTGACTCTAGGAGGGTGCCGCCGATGTGCCAAGTTACAAAAGGAGCACGCGTATGGTCATGGCACAAGACATGCAGATTCTATCAGTTGCGCAATGGTAGCTGGCCGCCGCTCGTTGTTCAGTCGGATTCTCGCGCAAACTTTATGCACCCAAGGCAGACTGCTTTCCTTAGAATCGGTCTTGAATCTATCTCGGGGGATACTCATGAAAAAGTTCATGGCGTGTTTTGTCGTCGTCCTCATGTCGGCGGTGGCAACCTTCGCCGCCAATGATGAGCACGAACAAGATCGCGTCAAAGATGCGGGAACCGTGATGAAAGAAATTCTGAATATTCCTGACGACATTCCCCAGGACCTGCTCGACAAGGCGGAGTGCGTGATCGTTCTGCCGTCCGTGAAGAAAGGAGCCTTCGGCGTCGGCGCCAGCTACGGCCGCGGCGTGATGGTGTGCCGTAGCGGCGAGCACTACAAGGGCAAGTGGGGCGCCCCCGCGCTGTATGCCCTGGAAGGCGTCAGCATCGGATTTCAGCTGGGCGGCCAGGCTACCGACTTCGTACTCCTGGTGATGAATCCCAAAGGAGCGCAATCGTTACTGTCCAGCAAAGTGAAGCTCGGGGCAGACGCCTCGGCGGCAGCCGGCCCCAAGGGCCGTACCGCGGAAGGTGCGACCGACATTGTGATGAGTGCGGAAATCCTCTCGTATTCGCGGAACAAGGGCCTGTTCGCGGGCATATCGCTGGAAGGCTCGACTTTGCGCTCCGATGGCAGCGCCAACGAAAAACTGTATGGCAAGAAACTGACCGCCAAAGAGATCATTCGCGAAGGCAAAGTCGGCATCCCCGCCTGCGCCCACGATCTGGTCTCCCTGCTCGATACCAAGTCGCCGGTCAACAAGTCGGACCCCAAGTCGCTGGAGTAAAATCGCCCGGTCACTTACGGGTGAGACTCTGTGCCTATAGGCTCGTGTAGCGGCGGACGCCTCGTCCGCCGCGAGTCGCGAAGCGACGAGGGTCCCCGGCGTGACCCGCATCTGTAGCCCGCGTTCTTCTCACTGCCCGCAGCTTGCATTGAGCGCCTTCGCGCGCAACCCCGGACGGGGCGTCCGGGGTTCCACGATTCAACGTGGGTTATATAGGGCGCTCGCGGTTAGATACACCACCACCAGCCCCAGCAGCAGCACCGCGCTTTCCACCCGCGTCGACCACACGTGCAGCGCGTCGAACTGCACCCGCGCCGGATTGTCGAGCGTGACCGTGGAGAAGTCGCCGACTTGGGCGCGCAGCCTCAACATGCGCGGCATGATCCAGAACTGCGAGAACAGCGTAAGCGCGAGCATCAGGCAAATCAGCACGTGACGCATGGCGAACACATGCGCCGTGCCGTCGGTGAGCCGGCTGTGAAGCAGGGAACTGAGCAGGAACACAATGCCCGAGACGATGGCGATCCAATGCAGCTTGCTGAGCGAGCGTCCCACCATATTCCCTGCAAGGTGTGTGTCGGGAAGTACCTGAAACGCCGTGGGCGCGAGCACAAAGGCAAAGAAGATCAACCCACCGATCCAGACCACGAGCGACAGCAGCATGAGGAAACGAAGAAAAGACATGGCGGGAAGATTATAGCCGCAGTCTGGTCCAATCAACGCTCCCGGCTTTTGCGTTGCAGCCAGAGTTCACGCCGGAAAACTCTGCGGCGTAGGATGCTCCATGCGATTTGTGGGAAGTGGGCGATAATCCTAATCCAGATCCAGGTCCAGAATACGAGATACTCCGGCACAAGCAGAAACAGCATTCGCCAGCCCAGCCGAGACTCCGGCTTCTTGTGAGCATAGTACCGCAGCGTCTTTCCGTCCCACGAGACAGACAGCTTCGGCTCGTACCTGGCCGTGGACAAGCGAGGCAAGGTCTTTCCAAGCCTGCGGTCCAGAGGCTCCAGCAGAAAACACTTGCCGTCTTGGAAGAATTCGACCCACGCGTGTCCCTCGCCGTAACGGCCACAGCGTCCGCCAACGAACCGGGCGTCATAACCCATGCTCGATAGCTGCCGCCACGCCCACAAAGCGAAGTCTTCGCAGTCGCCCTTTTTGCGCTTCTCGAACTCTTCCGGAGGCTGCCAGTAGTCTCTCTTGCCGAACAATTCCTTGTCGGAAACATATCTGCAGCCGGCTAGGAATTTGCGAACCTCATGTATCGTGGTGCACTTAACTGTTAGAGGTTGGCTGACGTAACGGCCCATCGGAAATGTAGGATGTGGGCCTTTGCGGCGAAACGGCTGGGAAACCTGATGCCCGGTCGCGTCATAAATTTCCGGGATGATCTCCGCTATCATCAGACAGCGTAATTGTCTCACGGGGGAAGTGCAGATGGGGATGCGAACTGACAACTGGCAACTGACAACTGACAACTGACAACTGGCAACTGCTCTTACACCGGCACCGGCACGTTCTCCACGATCTCGCGCAGCACCTGGTCTGACTGCTCGGACTTCCTCAGGGTCGAGGCGTAGAGGCTGTTCACGACCACCCGGTGAGCGAAGACCGGAACCACCAGGGGCTTGAAATCTTCGGGAGTGCAGAAGGTCCGCCCTTCGAGAAACGCCAGAGCCTGCGCGGCGCGAAACAGAGCCTGCGAGCCGCGGGGCGAAACCCCCAGCGACAGGAATTCCGACTCGCGCGTTCGGCGCACGATTTCGAGCGAATAGTTCACCAGCGAATCGTCCACCCGGACGCGCTTCACCGCCTGCTGCATGTCGACCACATCCGCCCCGGAGAGGGCGGGACGCAGTTCTGCGATCTGCGTTGAACCCGCTTCCGAGCGCAGAATCTCGCGCTCGGCCTGCACATCGGGATACCCCATGCGCACCCGCAGCAGGAATCGGTCGAGTTGCGACTCGGGCAGAGGATACGTCCCGTGGTGCTCGACCGGATTCTGCGTCGCAATCACCAGAAACGGCTGCGGCAACTCGTAGGAGTGCGCGTCCACCGTGACCTGGCCCTCGTTCATGGCCTCAAGGAGCGCCGACTGCGTTTTGGGAGTGGTGCGGTTGATTTCGTCGGCCAGCAGAACGTTGGTGAAAACCGGGCCGCGCTTGAACTCGAACTCCTGCTCCATCGCCGAAAAGATCGAGATGCCGAGCACGTCGGAAGGCAGCATGTCGCTGGTGAACTGCACCCGCTGAAAGGTGCAGTCAATGGCCCGGGCCAGAGCCTGTCCGAGCGTGGTTTTGCCGACTCCGGGAACGCCTTCAATGAGCAGGTGCCCGCGGGCAAAAATCGACACCAGGGCCAGGCGGACCACTTCGTCGCTGCCGCGAATCACGCGGCGCAGGGCCCGTTCCAGGTCCTTGGCCTTGTGCGAAACAGCGGTGGCGATCTCAGCCATTTGTCAGGATTCTACTATCCGGGTCGTCATACCACGGAGTTACCTCCGTCATCTGCTTCCGCCTTTTGATTCCGCCCCTCACGCATGGTTTAGGGCCGGGCGGCTTTAGTTTTGTGCGTGAGAACTTAAAATCCCTCTCCGTGGCGGAGTAGACAATGGGGTTCTTAGCCGCGAAGCGGCGCCAGAGTGCAGCCCATGGCGTAAGCCATGGGTCAAAGTGGGAAATGACCAAGCCCCGAAGGGGCGGAAGACGAGTTCTCACCTGCACACTTCAGCCCTGCCGCAAAACAAACCTACGGGACCGGCTTCTTAGCCGCTGAGGGAAACACGACCTCAGGGCCTGAAGGCCAGGTCTATACATGGCTTCGTGTCGGCGCGGCTGAAGCCGCGCCCTTTCAAACCCAGGTCTCCTCCATACCTCCGTGTCTCTGTGGTAGATTCGTCGTGATTCCTCATGCCCTTTTCCGACTTCCACGGCAACCGTGAAACCGTCGATCGCCTGCGCGACATGCTGGGGCGGGAGCGCCTTCCGCACGCGATCGTGCTTTCCGGCGCGCCAGGGTCGGGCAAGTACACGCTGGCGCTGATGCTGGCGCAGGCACTCAATTGCCTTACCCCACGGAAGAACGACGGCCTGCCTGACTTTTGCGGCCAATGTGCCAACTGCACCCGCATCGCCCAGGCCGCCGATCTCGACGCCCGCTTTGCCGAAGCCGTCGAAGCCCGCGAAGGCCTGCGCGAAACCGACAAAAAGGAAACCCGCATCTTCGTTCAGACTCATCCCGACGTGCTGATCATTCCTCCCGACCCGCCCCAAATGATGATCAAAGTGGACCAGGTACGGCGCGTCATCGGGACGATTTACTACCGGCCAGCCGAGGGCAGGGAACGGGTGTACATCTTCACCGATTCGGCCTTCATGAAGGAGGCGGCGAACTCGCTGCTGAAGGTGCTGGAAGAGCCGCCCGAATTTGCCACCATTTTCCTGCTCACGGAAAATCCCGGAGAACTGCTGCCCACCATCCGCTCCCGGTCCATGGTGTTCACCCTCGGAGCGTTGCCGGCAGAGGAGATCGAGCGCGATCTCACCCGACATCGGCCAGAATGGAAGCCGCCGCAGCGGGCCCTGGTGGCCCGGCTTTCCGAAGGCGCGGTGGGACGCGCGCGCAACTTCGATCTGGCGGCCTACAGCGCGGCCCGCGACCATGCCCTCGCCATCCTCAATTCTGCATTGCGCGGCGGAGACCACACCGAGTTGTTCAAGATCACCGACTCCTATCGTTCGGGAGCCGAAGGACGGGAAAAGACTGAGCAACTGATCCGCACCCTCTATTCTCTCTTGCGCGATTTGATGTTCATCCATTCCGGCGCGCCCGATGCGATCCGCAATACCGACATTTCTCCGCAGCTGAACCGCCTGGCGGAGTCGGCTGACTTCGACTGGATCACCGCGGCTTCCGATCGACTGGCCGAGGTGGAACGCGGCATGCGCCGCAACCTGCTGCGCTCGCTGTCACTGGATGCCTTCGCGGCGGGGTTGGAGAAATAGATGGGGTGTCAACGAGTGCAACCGCGATTTATCAGCAATTGAGACGATTGCCTACCAGTTGGCGGCTCAGATTACTTCCTGTTTGCCGACAAGGACTAAGCCGCTGGTGCGGCGGACGCTACGCGTGGGGTGAACCCGAAGGGGTGAGGTAGCTGACATAGTGTGGGTCACAGAGAAAGGAGACTCCTGTGACCCGTTTACGCAA
>Ga0187888_1000945_pt1 | contig 29276 bp, 29 predicted proteins | sample June2016WEW_7_40_FD_132987 | JGI IMG/M metagenome (GOLD analysis project Ga0187888, IMG submission 132987) | Peatland microbial communities from SPRUCE experiment site at the Marcell Experimental Forest, Minnesota, USA - June2016WEW_7_40 | ecosystem: Environmental > Terrestrial > Soil > Wetlands...
TGCGCATTTATGTAGATAAATTCACCAGATGAATAACGCATCGCGTGGCGGAGGCTTCGATGGATGGGGATCGGGCGAAACCGAACGTTATCTCACGTTCTGGCGCGAAAATTCAGGCTAGCGCGTCCACCGAGGCGCACTGCCTTCGGCGATGATGGGACTGGGAGCGGCAATGCCGTCCGAGCCGTTAAGCCTCGCGCATGGTTGGACGCTGAACCGCGGGCCGGGAATTTCCCGAACGCTTGTGCGTGACTTCCTTCGGCCAGCCGTTCGCGAAATACCCTCTTCCATGTCACGCCGCTTGGGCCCTTGCCGCATCGCGGTTCCAGGCGAAACGGAAGCTGACGAGGCCTCGCGATGGAGGCTCACAAAAAGCGCGCTGGAGGTGTCGGTCTCCGCGGTGGGTGTTGAAGACCATGATGTCGCCATGGAGTTGCTGGTGTGCCTCGGCCAGGCGCTCTGGGAGAAGCTCTCGGATGCGGAGCTGCGTATGTACTGGGAGCTTTTGCACGACGAGATCAGCGAGGGGATCGAGGGCGAGATCGACGAACGGGCGCTTGAGGAAAAGCACTCCTTGTACACAGACCGATCCCACGGAACATGGGCCGGACGGCTCACACGCTATGGTCGCGCTTCCTTCGCCGGCACAGCGGCCGAGTACGTACACTGTCTCTGGCACGAGGTCACGGTTCGAAGTGGTCCGGAGTACTTGCCAGCGCGGGCGTTGCGACGGCGCCTGGAATTAATGGCGCTGTGGTTCCCGCCAGACCGCGGTCAACGCCTGTTCCCCACATCGCGGCGTCGGGCCGGTTTGGCGACTGAAACGGCGCACCTGTGCGCGAATGGTGCCAAGACCTCGGCGCTTTCTTGCGGCCTGTTTCTTGGGGGAATTTTTGCTGGCCCGCCGCGCGTTGTCACTTGTTGTCACTCGGCGGCTGTAACTCTATGAAAACATGGTAGCGCTAACGGGAATCGAACCCGCTGGATGCCAGTTCAGTTCGGTTCAGTTGGGTCTAAGTAGTTGTGTTTTCGGTTCAGTTCAGTTCGCCACCAGGGCGTTTAGGGCCCTACGGATGGCTGACGTGCTGCCCCGGTGCTGCTCCGCGGCCAGGATTCGGTTGCTCAGGTCCGCGATCCCTTTGCGCGCGGGACCTGCCCAGCCAGTCGGGTCAGGAGTGGGTCGACTTCGAAGAGGCGCCGGGACCTTCTGCGATGAAGTGGGGCACCTCGCTCTGCTGCAACCGACCTTCCACCGCCGGGTCGATGGCGACGTACAGACCGGCTTCCGATATGAATACATATCATTCCTGCCTTTGACGAGACGCCCATCGCTCTCTGCTTTGAACCTCAGTTCAGCACATCGGGGTGCAGGCTTTCGAGCAGTCGATAGTTATCCCGGTAGTCCACGGGGATACCGACGACCACGGGGCCCTGCATCGCCATCGCCTTCTTCAGCGTCGGTGCGATAGCGTCAGGTGTCTGGATTCTCAGTCCCTTAGCGCCGAACGCCTCGGCGTACTTCACGACATCCACAGGTCCGAAATCGACGCCGGACGCCCGCCCGTACTTCGCCACCTGCTGGAAGCGCACCATGTCGTATCCACCGTCAATCCAAACCAAGTGTACGAAGTTGCACTTCAGCCGTACCGCCGTCTCAAGCTCCATTGCCGAATATAGGAATCCTCCGTCACCGGAGACTGAAATCACTTTCTCGTTCGGGCGGACCAGACAGGCTGCAATTGCCCAGGGGAGAGCCACGCCGAGAGTCTGTTGCCCATTGCTGATCAGAACCTGCCGGGCGCGAAAAGTGTAGAGATGGCGGGCGAGCCAAATATGGAAAGACCCCATGTCGGAACACAAAGTCGTGTCGTCGCTCAGCAGGTTCTGCAATTCGTAGACGATGCGCATGGGGTGGATTGGCACGCCGTTCATGCGGGCGGCTTCCTGGGAGAACGCTTCCCGGTCGCGAGCAATCTCGGCCAGAAGCGTCCTTTCCGAGGAAAACGTTCGGGGCTTCAATCGGCGAGCGATTGCTCGAAGCGTGTCGGCGATGTCGCCGGTCAATTCAATCTGCGGGTGATAATCCCTGTCGACAGCAGACGGTAGCGCGTCAATATGAACCAGATTGCGCTTGCTACCCTTGTTCCAAAGGCTCGGTTCGTATTCCACGGGGTCGTAACCGACCGTAATAACCAAGTCGGCCGCATCCAAAAGCCTGTCGCCCGGCTGGTTATGGAACAAACCAAGCCTGCCGCCAAAACAGTCCAACAGATCGCGTGAACCTATTCCTGTGGCCTGATACGTACCGACAACCGGCAGCTTCGCCTTGGTAAGAAGCTCACGCACGGCCTCCGCGGGACGGGGTTGGCTTGCGAGCAAACCGAGCAACAATATTGGCCGTTCCGCGCGATTTATCAGATCCGCGGCCGCGGCGATCGCGTGGGCGCTCGCACAGCCCGCCTCCAGCGCAACCGGGGTTAGCACATCTCCGTCCGCTCCCGCGATCATGATATCTTGCCGGGCGCTAATAAAGGCTGCGCCGGGACGTCCGGATTCGGCGGCCCGAAACGCGTTCCCGACAACTTCAGATACTGTCTGCGGAGAATCGATTTCCGCACAGAACTTTGTGATCGGCCGGAATAGGCTTATCGTGTCCATCGACTGATGAACCTGCTTCAGGCTGCTTTCGACGGATACAGCCCCTCCAATCGCGACCACCGGATCGCCTTCCGAGTTCGCCGTAGCCAAACCAGTCGCCAGGTTTGAGCAGCCTGGCCCGGAGGTTACCAATACGACTCCCGCCTTGCCCGTCATGCGGCCGATGCCCCCGGCGATGAACGCGGCATTTTGTTCATGCCGGCACACGACCGTCTGGATTGTCGAGTCCAACAACGTGTCGAATACCTTGTCGATCTTAGCCCCCGGTATACCGAAGATGTGTTTGACTCCTTGCGCCTCCAGACTCTTCACCAAGAGTCCCGCGCCTGTCTGCAAGCATGGCTGCTCCGCTCTCATTTCTTTTCTCCTTCCGCTTTGGCGAGATCCGCGCTTGGATCGCGGTGCAAATCCGCTCTTAGAAACTCCTCGGTCTCCGGCAGTGCGATGTGGTAGTCGCCCTCCCGCTGTAGTTGAAGACGCAGCCGGGATCCGCTGCACTGCAAAAGGTGCCCGCCTCGCGTGCGGTCCGCGGATAAGAAGTGCAAGTGATAGCCTGGCACGTTCAGCGTCTTCGCGTACTCAGGCGTCCAGAACCCCGCCAGTGTTCCCGAGATGTCGTGAAACTCGAATTCGGGTTGAACCCCAGCCGCTTGGACTAACGGCGTTCCCTCCTCGGTTTTGCGCATCGCGCGTGTGTGCACGTAGTCGAAGCGCCCATCCACCCTTATGGCATAGAAGACATTATCGGAATCCCGCAGGCGGTCGAACTGCGCGACCAGGTGATCGAGATCGGGGCACAGTTCAAGATCCATGTGCGTGTCGGGGGAGAAGCGCGTGATCACGGCGAACGGGCTAAGAACATCGTCGCCGGCCTCCTGGACCGAGCCGTCGGAGCGCACTTGAAAGAAGTGACCATCGACGATCGCCATCTCACCGTCGAGATTCTCAAACGTACCCAGCCCGAAATCGCCGTGCTCTCGCAGTGTTCCGATTCTTACCGCGCCCTGGTATACGCCCTCGACCAAGGCGGCGGCGGTTGACACTTGGTAGAGCGTGTGATGGTGGACGCCGAAGTAATCGGCGAGAGCCTTGCCGACAAGGTGGCTCACCGGCTCGTTGGTTTTCCTCGATTGGCCTTGGAGAAGCTCCCATAGGCCAGCCGGCAGCGTGCAATTGAGTTGCGGCATTGTGGCCTCCCGCCCGCGTTGCGATCCCGCTTCAAATCAAAACAAAACGTGGTGATTCCGTTCAGTACACGTGAAGCAACTGTCCTGCCAAAGCGATCCGTTCCGCCACCTCCTCGATGGCGCGGGTCACCTCGGGCGAGGGGCGGCTGCCTTGTTCAAACCACCTTCCTTCGATGCCGTAGATCCAGAGGCGGGGCGGAAGCCGGTCGAGGACTCGCGCCAGTTCCACTGCATTGGCGAGGCCAAATTGATGGGTCGAACCGCGCCAAAGGCCGCTGGATACCGGGTGGGAGCGGGCGTCCCAGACCGTAATCTCTCCCGGCGCCCTTCCACTGACGACCGCGTCGATCACAATCACGGCTTCGGCGCCACCCCATCTCTCGATTAACGAAAGCGCTTCACCGCTCTGCTCTTGGGCGCCGATCCCCATCTCCCGCAGCCGCCGGGCGACCAGCAAGCCGGCACCGTCGTCACCGCGGTCGATGTTGCCGCAACCAATGATCCGCACCGGCATCGCTACTCCCGGTCGATCTTCAGCCGCAGGAAGTGGGTGGCGCAGGAGATGCAGGGGTCGTAGTTGCGCACCGCCTGCTCACATCGCAACGTGATCTCCTCGGCCGGACGCGTCATCAGTCCTGGCACGAAATGCCGGAGGTCGTCTTCGATGCGCTTCTGGTTCTGCGAGGTCGGTGGCACGATCTTCGCCAACAGGATGATCCCGCGCTCGTCGATTTCGTAGCGGTGATAGAGAAGACCGCGAGGCGCCTCGGTGGCGGCCGAGCCCACCCCGGCGCGGCCGGGCATCTCGACGCGAGGCGCCGGGGGCGGCTCGTACTCGGCGATCACGCACAGCGCCTCGTGGCAAGCGAATACCAGCTCGACCGCCCGCACCACGATGCTCCGGAACGGGTTCCGGCAGGGCGGCGCCAAGCCGCAGTCCCGCGCCGCTTGCTGGGCGATTTCGGGCAGTCGCGAGAAGTTCAGGTTGAACCGCGCCAGCGGCCCGACCAGGTACGAGCCCCGCTCCCGCAAACAGGAATGCAGGGCGTTGGAATACTTCACGTGCTGCTCCATGAAGTGCTCTTCGTACTGAACGGCATCGATACTCAAGCCCCGGTTCGACACGAGAGCGCCCTCGTTGAATGGATATTCGTCAGGGTGCGAGAGGGCCACAAACTCGTAGTCTTGCTCGAAATCGGGAAACTCGAATCCGGCCACCAGCCGGACCGTGGAGAGCGAGGCGTCCAGTGCCCACTTCAAATCCTCCACCAGCGAACGCAATCCGGTCTTGGAAGGGACCTTGTGAAATCCGCCCACCGCCGCGGAAATGGGGTGGATTTCCCGGCCTCCCATCAGCGTAACGATCCGGTTCCCGGTCTTCTTCAGCCGCAGACCCTGCTCGACGACGCCGCGGTGGTCCCGGGCCATCTGGATGGCGTCGGGGTAGCCGAGGAAATCGGGGGCGTGGAGCATAAAGATGTGTAGAGAGTGGCTCTCGATCCACTCGCCGCAGTAGAACAGCCGCCGTAACAGCCGCACGGCCGGATCGATCTCAATGCCCAGAGCGCGCTCGACGGCGTGGACGGCGCTCATCTGATAGGCTACGGGACAGATCCCGCAAATGCGCGCCGTAATGTCGGGGACCTCCGAGCAGTGCCGGCCGCGCAGAAACGCCTCGAACAGACGCGGCGGCTCGAAGATCTTGAGCCGGACATCCTGGACCTGGTCGCCTTTCAGCTTGATGTAGATCCCTCCCTCGCCTTCCACCCGCGCCAGATAATCCACCCTGATGGTCTTACCGCCCCGGCTCATTCGCGCTCACACTCCTCGCTGGCCTTCCGGAATTGCCACGCCCAGGCGTTGTAGCTGCGAAACGACTGCGAGATCTGCCGGTTGCTTTGGCCTAGGATTCGAAACTGGTTGGTTAGTGAGCCCGTATTGGGGCTCTCCATCGGCCCGTAACAACCGTAGCAGCCGCGATCGAAGCTGGGACACAGCGCGGCACATCCGGCTTGGGTCACCGGCCCCAAACAGGCAACGCCGCGCGCCACCACGACGCATACCGTCCCTCGCCGCTTGCACTCCAGGCAGACGCTGTAAGCCGGAATATTAGGCTTGCGCCCGGCCAACGTGGCGGTGATCAACTCGATGAGCTGGCGCTTGTTGATGGGACAGCCGCGCAACTCGAAATCCACTTGCACATGTTCGGTGATAGGGGTGGACATCTTCAGGGTGCTGATGAACTGGGGTGTCGCGTAGACAACTCGGACGAACTCATCTACGTCCTTCCAATTCCGCAGCGCTTGAATGCCCCCGGCGGTGGCGCAAGCGCCGATTGTGATCAGAGTACGGCATTGGCGGCGCACCTGTTGGATGCGCTCGGCGTCATGGAGGGTGGTGATCGAGCCTTCAACCAGCACAATGTCGTATGGTCCTTTTAGCATCGTCCGGCTGGCCTCGGGAAAGTAAACGATGTCCACTGCCTCGGCCACTCCGAGCAGTTCGTCCTCCGCGTCCAGCAGGCTCAACTGGCATCCGTCGCAGGAAGCGAACTTGAAAACAGCGATTCTGGGTTTACCTCCCATGCTTAGATCTCATGCTTTTCGAGTAAAGACCGGACCCTGGAGTAAGGGAAGACCGGGCCGTCCTTGCAAATGAAGTACGGCCCGTATTGGCAATGGCCGCAGAAGCCCACGGCGCACTTCATGTCGCGTTCCATGGACAGATAAATGTCCGACTCCCGCAGCCCACACGATTCCAGCTCCCGCGCGACGAAGCGCATCATGATCTCCGGACCGCATAGCATCGCTATCGTGCGGGCCGGCTGCAAGCGGACGTAGCGGAACAGGGTGGTCACCACGCCCACGTGGCCGCGCCAGCTCAGTCCGCCGTAGTCCACCGTAGACAGAACCTGTGTATTGGGCTGGCGGGCCCACGCCGCCAGCTCTTTGCGATAGAGCAGGTCCCGCGGGCTGCGCCCGCCGTATAGCACGATCAGGCGGCCGTACTCTTCGCGGTGTCGCAGCACGTGGTAGATGACCGGCCGTAGCGGCGCCAAGCCGAGGCCGCCGGCCACCAGCGCCACGTCTTTGCCTCGCGCCTCCGCCAGGGGCCAGCACCCGCCGAAAGGTCCCCGCACCCCAACCGTCTCGCCCGGTTTGCGGCTCACCAGCGCATGCGTGGCCTGCCCCACGGAGCGGACCGTGTAGACCAGGCGGCCCGGTTCCTCCGGATCGCCGCTGATCGAGATAGGAAGCTCGCCAACCCCGAATACGTACAGCATGCTGAACTGGCCCGGCAGGAACCCGCTGCATGCGGCGCTGTGGGCAGGCTCCATTGCCAGGGTGAACGTGTCGGACGTCTCCTTCCACACCTGCCCAACGCGGTAGGGATCGGGAACCATCGGATCTGTAGGCAGCGTCGCCATTCACTCCTCTATTTGCGGGCCGCGTACACGTCCAGAAGCTGGAACCGGGTGGTTTCCAACCGGCGCTCCATGATGTGGGCGAATCGCTTCAACAGCTCGTAGCCCAAGTCGTGATTCTGTTCGCACTTGGTGCGAAGGCATTTGCCGTCCAAAGCGATAGCCCGCGTGAGGTCCACGGCCCGGGCGTCGAGGCTCCAGTGATACGGCGGGACCAGCCACGACCACCCCAGGATGTCGCCCTCGCCAAGGGTCTCTACGATCAACGGGCCGCGATGGGGCGCCGAGATCTCCAACGCCACTTTACCGTGGCGGATCAGGAAAAACTGCGAAGCTTCTTCGCCCTCGCGGAGGATATACTTTCCTCCCTCGAAGCGCACATTGGAAGCGCAACCCGCGAGCAGTTGTAGGTATTGCTCCTCCAGGCCGGCGAAAAAGGGATGTTCCGCTACGATTCGCTCAAGTGTTTCCATGGTCCTTCTCCTCGGCGGAAACAGTGGCACCCCGAATGGCGGCCACTTCCTTGGTAATGTCGATGCCCACCGGGCACCAGGTTACGCAGCGCCCGCAGCCCACGCACCCGGAACCGCCGAACTGGTCGATCCAGGACGCCAGCTTGTGGGTCATCCACTGCCGGTAGCGCGATTTGGCGGATGACCGCACGCTGCCGCCGTGAATATAGGAAAAACTCTGCGTGAAACAGGAATCCCATCTGCGCCATCGCTCGGCGTGGTCGCCGGTCACATCGCTCACTTCTTCCACCGTGGTGCAAAAGCAAGTGGGACACACCATCGTGCAGTTGGCGCACGCCAGGCAACGCTGCGCTACATCGTCCCATCTGGGGTGGTCGAAGTTGCTGTACAACAAGTCGCGTATACCGGTGGTATCCATCCGGCGTTGGATCTGCGATCGAGCGCGGCCGACCGCCGCTTCGGCTTCCTTTTGCGCGTCGCTGGAGACTTCGAAGCGCTCCAGTTCGGCCAGCACTTCCGCTCCCGCCTCGCTGCCCACTTCGATCAAAACCCGATGGTGCTCGGGGCCAAGGATCTCGGTCAAGGCGAGGTCAAAGCCTGCGTGCGCCTGCGGCCCGGTTCCCATCGAGGTGCAAAAGCAGGTGGCCGCCGACTGGGTGCAGTTAACGGCCACGATGAAGATCCCCTCGCGGCGGCCCTGGTAAATCGGATCGCGGTAGCGGTCGTGAAGCAGCACTCGGTCCTGGACGGCGATGGCGGCCAGATCGCAGGCGCGGACGCCCAGGAAGGCATACCGCCCCGGGGGTGGAGGGTCGGGATTGCTCAGGATCCGGAAGGTCTCCCCTTGCCGTTGCGCGGAAAACAGCCGCACGTCCGCTGGGTGCAGATATTTCTTCCAGCTCTGCGGCCCCACCACGTAGCCGAACAGCGCGCCATCCTCGCGCCTCTTCAGCCGGTAAGAGCCCGCCGCCTGCTCGTCGGTCCAGCCGATGGGCAGATCGGCCAACGTTTCCAAGCGGTCGTAGACGATCGCTTCGTCGCGCACCGTAGGCCCCACCACTTCATAGCCGCGGCGGTGGAGCGCTTCGATCAGCCGCTCGATCTGGCCGGCTTCCACTAGGGCCTGCGTCTTTTCGGCCACTCCGCCCCTTCCATAATCCCGCGATGAGTTCAACAGAGAGGCTGCTCGCCACTACGCATGTCCAGGACGCAGTTGCCGCCGATTCAGCCTTCGAGCGACTCTGTTCCGGCAGGTTTCTTCGTAATTATACCGATGCGGGCGGCCTGCTGGGAAACCAGGCCGATAAAACGGCTATTGTGGACGATACGGGCTTTCCGGAAACTGGAGATCCCCGGGGCAGACGTCACTTTGACGTAACGTCGCCGACTCGCGGATCTGCCTTCGACCGGCGCATGCCCGGTACCAAGCCCGCCTCGGCCGAAACGCGGAGGCGGGCATCCTGAAACAGCTACCGATATTCGCCGATAACGGGCTCGTCCTCTCTCATCAGTGGCGGTGGCGCGGCCACCTGTTACTTGAGGGGGAAGGCGACGAATCTGCCTACACAGGCGTTCTTGGCGGATTCCCCCGCGGTGCCGGACACGGTGACAGCGGGCCCCGCGACCTTTAGGTTGAATGTTCCGGGACCGATTCTGAGGTCGGCGTTTCTAGGGGAAACTTTTATGGCAGCGGCATCTTCGAACTGCACGTTGTCGAATTGGATGCCAGAACGGTGTGCGGGATCGTAGCCTTCCAGGGTTACCCTGCCGGGGCCTTCGATTCACGTGTTGCGAACGGTTATGTCGCGTGCTAAGGGGATGCGGTTGTTCGCCTTGCTGGCTCCGGCCGAGTAGTTGGTGTCCACCAGGATGGGGTTCTCCGTGTCGCGTATGCAAACGTCTTCAAAAACGACGTCGTGCACAAGGCCGCCTCGGGTAATGTTTGATTTGATCCGCAGATCGTTGTCGGCTCCATCGATGGTGAGATCGGAGACCAGAATCTTGCTGGCGCCGCCTTCCGTGGTGCTACCGATCGACATACCGTGGCCGGAATAGAAATGGTTGTGAGTGATGCTCATATGGGTGGTGGGAGCGCCCGCCAGGGCTTTGATGGCGACCTGGTCGTCGCCGGTGTGCACGTAGCAGTGCGTGATCGTCACGTTGGTGCAATTGCCGGGATCGATGCCGTCGGTGTTGCGGGCACGCTCGGGTGACCAGATGCGCACTTTCCAAGCCGTGAAACCGCTGCCATTTTCGTAATTGACGAAGTGGCGGGGCGAGTTCATGAGCGTGATGCCGTGGAGAACGAAATTGTCGCAGTGATCCAGAACCACCAGGTGCGGATTGTTCTGGCCGCCACCTTGGCGAGCCAGATCAGCGAGATTCCACCAAGTGGACGTTTGGCCAAGGATGGTTTCGCCGCCGCGTCCATCAATGACGCCTTCGCCCATGATCCGGAGTCGCTGACGCCCTCGCCGTTGATCAAACCTTTGCAGGCGTAACCCTGTTCGGTGACGGTGCCGCAGGAGCCGATGCTGAGATCATAGTCGCGGGCATTGCGGGACGCATAGAGATACGTTCCGCGATCCACTACCAGAACTACGCCTTTGGCCAACCGGAGAGGCCCAGTAAGGAAGGCGTCCCTGCGGCTACTAGCACGCTTCAGCACCACGGAATGGACGGGGGTGCATTGTTCGATGGCTTTCTGAATGCGCACGGTGTCAAGCTTGGTTTCATCCGCGGGCGCAATGGACATACCCGCGCGGCCAATCTGCGCCGTGAGCGTGGCGCAGGCGGGAGGGATAATCGGTTCGACTACCTTTCGAGTATCTTGCGCATTGACGGGCGCAGGAAAGGCGAGCGCAAGGGCAACCACGGCAAGGCATTTGGTCCCTGGTGCGAGTTTTGTCACTCCTTGATTATGAACAGAAAACAACCGCGGCGACACGCATGGCTTCACTGTGAGCCGTACCCCGGCCGTTTATTCGACGGTCCGCCCGCTCATCACTTCTTGGGGGCAACCATTTCCGTGATCCGGCCAACGTTCGTCTCGCTGCCCGTTTCGCCTGTATATATGTTGCCTTGCTTATCCCACACCATGTAGCTGCTTCCGATGAACTGGCCCGGCCCTCTACCCGCGTCCGGCGTTGTCGGCTGGGGATTGTAGTAATCCAGGTTGACAAAGCCCAGCTTTTGGGGCGCCAAGTGTATGGTGGCCGTCATCAGGTTCTTGTCGGAAGTCACCCAATCGAGCTGCCCGAAGGAGTTGAAACCCTCACTTTTCTTTTGATTGAAGGGAAATGGCAGCGTGAAGACCGGCGTCTTTCGCACTTCATAGTCGAATCCCTCTGAGAAGTACAGCTTTCCGGAGATGATCGGTCCTTCCACATTCAATCGTGGCGTCGCCGTGCGCAGCCCGCGCAATCCCCAGCTCCGGATGTTGAACTCGGGCAGGGGATCGTTCAATTCCCACTTCCACTTATCTCCGCCGCGTTTGGTCTCCACGGAAACAAATCCCGCGGTAAAGCGCCCGTTTTCGGCGAGGTACGATGTCTGGTAAAAGTTGAGGCGCTCGACGCTATCGACGGGGACGGTCAGTCCGAACTCGCCGGTCGCAGGATCGGTCACGTCGGCCGAGTTGACGATCATCGCGCTCCGGTGCTCGGCGCTTCCCGAAAGTTGCAGCTTGCCGCCCGGCTGGCGAGCGACGCCCGGAATTAAGGGCAGCGCGTCGCTTACGGTGGCGGGCCGGCTCGGGAGTTCCTTTGCCGCTTCTCCCCCGACAGTGGCTGACGGCGCCGAACTCACCTCAACCGGAGAAGTTGTGTCGCGAACTTCAACAGTTTGCTTACTCGCGGCCGCCATTTTGAGCGTTAGTTCCAGGCTTCCAGGAACGCCCTCCTTCCATTCGAAGTCTTTGGCGAGCGCCGTCTCGAATCCTTCCTTCGAGGCGCTGATCGTGTAGCGTCCGGGCGTCAACGCCGGGAACACTGCATGCCCGGTCTCATCTGTCGACATCGCGGCAATTACCTGATCTTGTAGTTTGATCTCGACCCGCGCAGCCGGCACCGCAAAGTGCGATTGGTCCAGTACGGCGATATCCAGCTTCGAGGTGCCCAATTGCGTCCCCGCAGTCTGTGGGGTTGCCGCCATCGCGCAGCAAAGGACGAGCACTACGACAATGAGGTTTCGGCGTGCCATTCAAGAAACCAACGTCTGGTAGAAACAAGCGCCGGATAGAGAATTGGGCAATGCGCCGTCGGTCAGCCACCAGATGACCCGCACGTCTTCGGCCCTCCGCGTTAGCAGAATTGATGAGTGCATTCTGGCCTCCAGGAAATCCTCTGATTTTCATGGGCTTGGGGTGGATGCCTGCCGAACCGAGCTCGTCTGCCGATGCAAGTGCCGACGGTCGGCACGCAACGGCCTCGCCATCGAGTGGCTGGCGAGATGTGGAACCTGACGGCCGGTTGCTGTGTGCCGATATCATCGGCAGGCCATGTGCCCATTTGGCGCGCCGGGTGCAATGGTTTAGGCTCCGAACATTACGACTCGCGCGTCCGCCTGAGCGAACCTATGAACGACGCCGCACTACGTCGCAGATCTTGCCTGGCTGGCTCGGCAATCCCAAGTGCCTCGGTTACGAGCACCGCGCCTCTGTAATCTTCACGCAAACCGGGTTTTTACCCTGCCGCGTCCATCGCCAACAAGATCAGCCGAGCCGCTGCCTCGGACTGGTTGTGGGAGTTGATCATCAGGTCATATAGGTGGGGATCCAATCGATTCTCGCCATAATAGCGGCGAACATATTCCAGGCGCTGGGCGTCCATGAAGTGAAGAAACTTGTTTATATCGGCGCCAGGTGGGACTCGTGGCCTGGCACGATGAACCCTATCCGCCCACCGGGCGTACACGAACGCATGGAACACGTCCGGCTTGGCCTGCAAGACGCATTGTGCTCCCCGTCCCACAATCACGCAGCTTCCCAGGCAATAGGCCTCCTGAATTATTTGCTTGGCCAGAGCCGCCTCCGCATCGGCATCGAAAAGATCGACTAGCGTGATGGCCGAAATTCCATCGGCGCCCTTCCCCCACAGGGGGCGCATGATGCGGTACAGCCAGGGATCGACCTGTTCGTCCAGCACAACCGCGTCGGCGACGGGCACATTCGCCCTGCTGCTAATTTCGGTGAGGAGCGCCCTATCAACAAGCTTCCAGCCAAGTGTGCTTGCCACGATGCCCGCGATTTCTGCCCCACCACTACCGTACTCTCTTGCTATTGTCAGCGCTCTGTATTGCATCGTCGTTACCCTCGCTTCCCCTCTAACCGCAGCGGCCACATGGGCCCGAGGCCAGCACGGCCTTGCAGGTAGCCGCTCCGCATCCCTCGCGCACGCCCTGAAGTCCCCGACCGATGACGCGTTCGACCTCCTCTACAGCGAACGGTTTGTTCAGCACGTCCGAGCCGCCTAGGTTGAGGACCTCGGCCCACAGCGCCTCGTCGGCCAGCCGGAATACAACGATCAGCGCGAAACTCGGGTAGGCGCCTTGTGCTATGAGCAGGTCACGCCACGAGCCCCGGCCCTCAATCTCGGTATCACACACAACCAGTCGCGGGTGCAGTTTGTCGATTACAGCCTGGGCGCCGGTCAGGTCGGGAACATTCACGACCAGCCAACGGTCCCCGTCGACGATTTCCCGCAATGCGTGCGCATCCTCGGCCGATGCTGAAACGAACACGATCGCCGCGCGCCCGGTTTCCGCCCCTCCGAGTTCCCGATCGATCCGCCTTTCCGCTTGCATGATGTTGGACCTTTCCGCGCCCTAAGCTCCCGAGGCGCTCAGTGGACAGCCACGCTCCCCATCGTGACCGCCTTTTTCAGCAGCCACACACCCGGCAGACACAGCGCCAGAATGAGCGCTGTCCAGCAGAACATGTCCACGTAGGCCCCAAGGCTGGCTTGCTGGAGCAGAATGCCGTGAAGCATCCCATATGCCTGCATACGGGCCACTGGTCCTGCCGAGTACCGGCTCATCCCGGCAGTGAGGGCCGAGAGTTGGTGCCGAAACATCGGATCGTATGGCGTCATATGACTGACCAAATTCGCCTGATGGGCTTGTGCCATACGCGCCAGGAATGTCGTGGAGACGGATATGCCGATACTGCCGCCCAGGTTACGCATCAAGTTGAAAATCCCGCTGGCATTGCCGATTTTCTCCTTAGAAAGCGTCCCGACCGAGATGGCCATGAGAGGCACCATGACACATCCAACACCCAACCCTTGTAAAACGTTGGGCCACATAATGCTCCCCATCGAGACGTCAAGCGTAAGGTTCCCAAACAGCAACGTCGCTGCCGCGGTACAGGCGACGCCGAACGACATCAGCCACCTGCTGTCCACGTAGGACATCAATATGCCGGCGATCGGCATTGCAATCATCGCGCCGACGCCTCGTGGCGCTGTCGCAAGACCGGCGCTTTGAGAAGTGTAGCCGAGCAGTGTCTGCAGGAACAAGGGGAGCATCGTGAGAGCGCTGTACACTGCCGCCATAATGATGGTTGTGATAACCGTACCCACCCAGAAATTCCGGTTTCGAAAAACACGTAAGTCCACGATAGGTTCGGGCGTGCGCAGTTCCCGCACAATCAGCACCAATAGAGATCCAACCGAAATCACGCTAAACCAAGTGATCCAAGTGCTCGCGAACCAATCCGCCTCTTGTCCCTTGTCCAGGACGACCTGGAGGGTGGCCAGCCAAACAGTAAGCAGCCCAAAGCCGATGGCGTCGATTGTCCCCGGCCTCGCGTTCTTGATGTATGGCGGGTCCTCAACGTACCGTCCGATCAAATATATGGCCAGTACCCCGATGGGGATGTTGATGTTGAATATCCAGCGCCAGGAGTAATTGTCGGTTATCCATCCACCCAGAAACGGACCGATGATTGGCGCGCCCACAACCCCCAGGCCGAACATCGCCATCGCCATTCCTTGCTTCTCGCGCGGGAAACTCTCCAGAAGAATCGCCTGAGAAAGCGGTTGCATCGCCCCGCCCCCTGCGCCTTGCAGGATACGAGCCAGGATGAGCACGGGCATGGACGGGGCCAACCCGCATAGGAGCGATGCGAACGTAAAGAGCCCGGTACATGCCAGCAAAAAGCGCTTTCGGCCGAAGCGGAGGGCGAACCAACCGCTCGCAGGCAGAACAATGGCATTGGCGACCAGGTAACTGGTCAGCACCCAGGTAGCCTCTTCGTTGGTGGCCGACAGGCTGCCCGCCATGTTCGGCAGCGCCACAGAGGTAATCGTCGTATCCAGGACCTCCATGAACACTGCCACCATGACCGCCATGGCGATCAGCCACGGATTGACGCTGGAATAACATTCGGCCGCGCCGTCCTGGATGGAATTCGTGCTCATTGCACCTTGACCTCGGGTTCCACCGACATGCCCGGCCCAATCCGGTATCCGGCCGGTGGGGCTTCATCCAGCACGATCTTGACCGGCACTCGCTGGACGACCTTGACGTAGTTGCCCGTGGCATTCTCAGGAGGCAAGAGACTGAAGGCCGCGCCGGTCCCACTCTGGAAGCTCTCTACGTGGCCTCGTAGCCGAAGTTGGGGGAATGCATCCAGCCTAAGCGTCACCGGCTGCCCCGGCCGCATCCGCCTCAACTGAGTCTCTTTGAAGTTGGCGACCACCCAGAGCCGATCCGACACCAGCGCCAGCAGCGGCTGGCCGGGTTGCACGAAATCGCCCGGTTCAACCGACTTGCGCGTAATGTATCCCGATTCAGGTGCGTAGATCCGGGTATAGGAGAGAGCCAATTCCGCTTGCTCCACCGAGGCGCGCTGCTGTTCCACCTGCGCCCGAAGAGAGGACACGTCGGCATGGCGCACTTCGATCTGCTGCGGCGCCGATTTCGCTTCGCTCACCCGGCCTTGCGCTTGCACCACCTGCCTTTCGGCCTGGCGCAAGGCGGCCTGTGTGGACACCTGCGCCGCCCGGGCTTGCGACAGATGCGCCCTAGCGGCTTCGGTGCCCTGGCTGGCTGCTTCCTGCGCCGCCGCGGTGGACCTGGCCAGCGTTTCGGCACGGTCCAACTGCTGTTTGGAGACCTCGTCTTTCGCGTACATTGCCCGATAGCGGACGGCATCCTCGGAGGCACGGCTGGCTTCCGCCTGGGCGGCGGATTGCTGTGCTTCGGCCTGGGCCATGGTCGCCTCGGCCGCGCGAATCGCAGCGACAGCCTCCGCGGCACGTGCCTGTAGGATCTTCACTTGCTCCCCAGCCGCGTCAGCCGCCGCGCCAATCTGAATCAGGACCGCGTCGGTTACAGTCGAGGTGAGCGCCAAGTTAGATTGCGCGCCATCCGCCCGTGCGGAGATATCGGCTAGGTGGGCAGTCGCCTCCGCCGCACGCGCTTGGTAATCGCGAGCGTCAATCTCCGCGATCAGGTCGCCACCGTTGACGTGCTGGTTGTCCTGCACATAAACCCGGACCATTTGCCCGGCAACCCGCGGACTCACCTGAATCACGTCTCCCTCTATGAATGCGTTGTCGGTGGATTCGTAGTGTCGCGAATGAAGGTAGTACAGGCCCCCGGCTACGGCGGCGATTACGACCAATCCAATGCCTATCAACTTGGCCGCACGCTTGCGTGGCTGCTCGACCTTCGCTTTGTCGTCGGTGAGAGTCTCGTTAGCCATCTTGTTCTCCGGATATGCCATCTAGAAAGTGAAATCCCTGGCGCGCCCCAGGGCGGAAAACAGATTCAGGCGCGCTACGTTGAACTGGGCCAAACTGGATACCGCGATCTGGCGGGCATCTTCGAGTGCGGTCTGGGCGGTGGTCACCTCGATGTTGTCCGCCACTCCGTTCCGGAACCGGTCCTGCGCCAGCGAGAGTTCCCGCTGAGCCAGGTCCAGGTTCTTCTGCGCGGCCCGCATCTGGTCCTCACGGGTTGCCAGGTTGTCGAGAGCCTGCCGCACGTCCTTCTCCACCGCGGCCCGAAGGTCCGACAACTGCATCTCCGCCTGGTGGACCCGGCTTGTGGCAGCCTGCACCTCCGACCTCGTGCGCCCGCCGTCGAAGATCGGAACGTCGATTCGGACGCCAATGCTTCGCGTGGGCAGATCCACTTCGTTGGGCTTCAATCCGCTGCTGCCATAGTCGCCAAATGCCGAAACCGAAGGCACCCATCCCCCGATCGCCGTTTTCCGTTCAGCCTCTGCGATGCGCAATTGTTCCGAGGCTACGGATAACTCCAGCCGGCCGTCAAGTGCCTGCCGTACGGCCTCACCAGCCTCCGGTGGGAGTTGCGGCTCAAATCGCATCGCATCGGCCGGCGACAACTGCGCACCGAGCGGCGAGCCGGTGATACGTAGCAGATTCAGTCTGGCGGTATCCAGGTTGGTGCGGGCCTGGGCAAGCTGCACCTGTTGGCCGGCCAAACGTGTTTCGGCCCGGGCCACATCAAGCCCGGTCGCGATGCCGGCGTTTCGCTGGTTGGTTGCCAAATCGAGAAGCTGGCGGGCCAGCTGTACATTCGCCTCCGCCGCCGCGACAGACTGGCCCGTCCCGAGCAACTCGATATACGCCAGGGCGGTCGCCGTGGTGACCTGTTGCTCCGCCAACCGCCGTTGCTGCTCCGCCATTTGGACTCCATAGCGCGTCGCCTGGTAGCGGCGAATGGATGCCAGGTTGAACAGACTCTGCACCACCTGGAAGCGTGCATCGAAACGGTCGAACGGCCCGAGGAAAGCGGGGAGGCCGGGGAAGTGGAAGGCGGCCGCCGTCAGTCCTTGTGCCGCGAGATTCTCCGTGAGACTCATCTGGTATGCGGCGCCGCTGACATTCGGCAAAAGCGATGAAAGCCCTATTCCGCGTTGCGCACGCGATTCGGCGGTCCGCTCCAGCGCAAGGTTTGTCTGTAAATTATTCTTCAGTGCCTGATCGACTGCCTGCGCGAGCGTCAGCCCCGGCGGCGCTACGGCGGTCTGCGCGCAGGCCACCGCGGCAAAAAGTAGCGCAAGGAGGAATTTCGATAGCGATCGATGTTTAGACATTTCGCGTTTCCGTGTCGGATGTCGCCAATGCAGCGCGCGCCCGGACCGCTGGTCAATGCAGGCGGCCCGAGCTTGCCAAGGGCTACTTGTTAATGGTGTCCCTGACTTTCTTGGTCATTTCGTTAAGTGTGTCCAACGCCTTGTTGGCTGCCTCTTTGGTGGCGGCGGCCGCTTTCTGGATCGACTCCCTGGCGGATTCTGCGGCGTGCTTAGCGGCATCTCTTCCAGGTGCCGCTGCTTTCTCAACCGCTTCCTCGGCTTTCTGCGCCGCTTCCCAGGTGGCTTCAGCCGCTTCACTGGCAGCTTCTGAAATTTGTTGAAGCGCTTCCCGGAAAGCTTCCGCGGTTTTGTCGGCAAGCGTGGCTTCGGCCTCTGCAAGTTGGCCTTCGACTGTTTTCAGATTTTCCTGAAGCCGGGCGCGCAGGCCAGCGGCTTTCTCACTCGCGTGATCTGCCGTGGCACGCAGAAGCTCGTCGGCATCGGTTACAACAATCTTAATGTCGGCAATCAGTTTGTCTTTGAACGTGTCAGACATGGTCTACCTCTCCGTCAGTGACATAGATTGAAAACGGAAGGATCTCCGTGCGGAGATTTATCCGTTTCCCGTGTCGGCAAACGGAAATGCAATCCGGTCGCCAGGTTTGCGGACGTGGAATGAGGGACTTACAGGCGTGCTGCCGATGGCTCGTTCGGCAATGGCGGCAGTTGCCGAGCAATTGCCGAAATCACCGGTACTGGCGCTCAATACTGAGCTTTTTCATGCGGGATTGTAGGGTCGTGCGTCGAAGGCCAAGACGGGCCGCGGCCCCGTTCGGGCCCGCCACTTTCCCGTCGGATTCCCGCAACGCCCGGAGTATCCGCTCGCGCTCGGCGGATTCTTCGAGTCGGGGCGTTCTGGGGGAAGGAGGAGACGATTTCGCAATCTCCGGAATCGCAATTTGAAGTACCGGACCTGGGCTGAGGATGACAGACCGCTCAATCACGTTCTGTAACTCGCGGATGTTGCCCGGCCATTCGTAGTTCGTAAGGGATTCTATGGCAGCGGAAGGAATCGACTCGATGGGGCGATTCATACGCTTCGCGTGTTTCTGCGTGAAGTAGCGGATCAGGAGAGGGATGTCTTCCTTTCGCTCTCGTAACGGAGGAACCGTCAACGGAAACACATGCAGCCGGTAATAGAGATCGCTGCGAAACTTGCCTTCATCAACCATCTGTTTGAGATTGCGGTTAGTCGCGGCAACAAAGCGAACATCCACCCGGATGGTCCGGTTGCCTCCGAGGCGCTCGAGTTCCTGCTCCTGGATGGCGCGCAGCAACTTGGATTGCAGCTCTAAAGGTATCTCACCGACTTCGTCTAGAAACAGAGTCCCCTGGTGTGCCAACTCGAAACGGCCGATCTTTTGTGCGAATGCGCCGGTGAACGATCCCTTCTCGTGGCCGAATAGCTCGCTTTCCAATAGAGTCGCCGGAATGGCGGCGCAATTGACTTTGATGAACGACCGCTTGCTGCGCCCGCTCAGGTCGTGCAGCGCGCGAGCGACCAGTTCCTTGCCCGTTCCGGTTTCTCCCTGGATCAGCACAGTGGCATCCGTCGGAGCCACTCCTGCGAGCCAGATCGAGGATCCCCGAGATTCCGTTTACCCCGGCCAGCGGAATGGAGCAACTCGAACGGAGTCCCAGGTCGGCGTACTTGCGATACAGGGGAGACGGAAACCGTTCGAAGTCGAGTCCGGCGATCACGACCGGCTTCCCTGTGGCCAGCGCCTCGCCAGAGGGGAGACCCTCCGGCCGGCCCGAAGTCTCATCGATCTCGAACCGCATGTTGCCCGGCGAGTGCAGCCCCTTCAGGTGTATTTCTCCCGTAGACTTGTCCAGGAGCGTCACCACCGCGAAATCGTGCGCTACCGCGCGGTTGAGCTGTTCGGATATGGCCGAGAAGAGTTCCTCCATCGGCAGCTTCGCAACCAGGGCGTTGGTGATCTCGAACAACACCCGCATCCGATCGCGTTCCCGCAGGAGCGCCTGCCGGGTGAGGTAACCATCCACGGAGACCGCCACTTCCGACGCGACCCGCTGCAGAAAGGCCAGTGCTTCGTCGTCGGGCTGGAAGGGCGCAGAAAATCCGAACCCAAGTATCCCGAGCCGGCGATCGCCGTTCGAAAGAGGTACGAGGGTCAAAGCGTGAATGCCCATTTCCAGAGCTTCCTGGATCACGTCGCTCGATCCGGCCTCTTCTTTTTCGAGTGGTGATAATACCAGTGGCTTCTGCTCGCGCCAGGCCCACGCGCCGAAATGCTTGCCGTCTGCGGGAAGGATGATCCCCTTATCTTTGTATGGCCTGTTCGCGCTGACCGCATGCAAACGAAGCTGATCATGAACGGGATCGTGAAGAACCAGCGCCAGAAAATCGAACGGGACGACGCGGCGCAGCGAGCCCGCCAACGAGTTACAGAGAGTCTCCAGATCGCTGTGCCCGGCGATCGATTGGGAAAGGTCGAACAGTGCTTTGTAGATGTCCGAACCCGAAATTCCCATATCCACGATGGTATCAGCCCGACAGGAGCCGGGTGTCGAAATTGATAATCGATGTTCGCAAATGCTAGCGGTCGGCATGACCCAATCCTCAAAGTTGCCCGTGGTCCCCTGGAATCCGTGCGCCGCTTGCTTGAGAACCCAACGGATGGCGCGGGAAGTGTTGTAGCAATACTACAGATTATGGTTAAGCGTGGAAAAGCAGTGCCTTTGGCATTCCACCTTCATGCATGCAAGTTGATGGCCGTCAAAATATGGGTGTCCGGCGACTCCCCAATCCTCTGCGGCTCTATCCATCGGGAAGCAAGGAGCCAGCGTTCCGTCGGTGCGAATAACCAATGAATTCTCGCCGGCGCGGCAGTCCCACTACTGCAGCTTGCCACGCATGAATGCTTTCATTTCCTCCAGGCACCGGACGGAATTCACCATCCTGTAGCCCGATCGATTCTTCGCGATTAGCCAGTCGATGACGGCGTCGATTCTGCACCAGTCTTTCGGCGTGATATAGGTGCTGTTGCCGGACTTGTGGTCGAAATCCGGCTGTTCGAGCATCGGCGCTTCGTTCAGGTGGTAGTCGGTGGCGATCCCCACGTCGTGGGCGATTTTGGTCAACTCGATCACGTCATACAGGTTGATGCGAGTGATGTTGATATTGGAAGAAGACACTGAAGCCGTAGACGTACTGCTTCTTGATCAGATAATCGAAGTAGGGCCGGATTGGATCGAGGGCTTTAGGCAATTCCCTACGATCCGGAACGGAATCCACAGCGAGGTTGAAGGTGGCCACTCCGCGCCGCGTAAGCGGTCGATCACGTCCGGGCGCATTAGCCGCCCGTTGGTGGGGGGACGTACACCCAGAAGCCTTTCCGAGGACCTCGCCACCCATCAGCGCCAGCACCCGGTAGCGTGCGTCGTACAACCAATCGATCGAGCGGCGAGCAACCTCTTCCGTCATGCCCTTCACGTTGTTGCCGTACCCCAGCAGTAAAGCCCGAGCAACCATCGAGCCCATTACGTGGGATCGGGCTCCACATCCCCGCATTTCTCCGGATACCTCGGGAAGACAGGAACGGGCAGTCCCGGTGACTCATCCTCGGCTGGCACTGGCGTAGAATGCGGTTCGTCATCGATCACTCTTTTCATATCCCTCTTTCTTTGCTGAATCGATCAGTGTCCCACGGTCCGGCTCGCTACGCTGTCAGAGCCGCACACGCCAGTTTCCGTTGTCGCCGGCATTCGGTGGCCGCGCCGAACCCGTAATGATGACCAACAACAGGATCACACTCCAGCATCGCACTTCAGCTTCCCCGTCGTCCGCGCATTCCCCGCTCGGTTGGAGGTCTGTCAAGCATCGATAAAAGTAGGCACATTCCGACCAGTGCGCCCAGGCACCACACGAGCCACATGTCTATCTGTCCTCCACATCAAATGGGAATGATGAGTGCATTTCGTTTTCCAGAAAAACCATCGGTGTTCCACCGCTCGGGATGCCGACTGCCCGTCGTTTGCCCAAGCAACTGCCGATGCTCGGCATCCAGCAGCCTTCGTTATCGACTTATTGGCGAGAGTTGCAGCCTCTCGCGCTGATGTCAGTGAAGTGGGAAAGCTTATTTGGTTCGTCGGATGCTAACGCTTTGAGACTCCGGGCGCCACGGCTGGCGTGCGTCCGCTCCTGAGGAGATATGGACGACAGACACGCGAGAAGACCACCCGTTCCGGATGCCCTAATTACCTGGACCACCGCCGGCGCACTCGTCACCTTTGGAATCATATTTTTCGATGATGCTGTGATTATGGGGCGCACCATTCTCACCCTGGGCATCCTCAGCGCCGTAAACGAAGGATTGAAGCTGCACGCCCTGCGCGCTGGGTCCAATGGCGGCTACGGGCGGGTAAGGTTGGTCCTTGCGGTTGCCTACGTTGTATTGGTGTTGGCTGGTTTCCTTTTCCCGTCTTCCGGACGGTGAGCCTCTTGTCGGGCTGGCAGGGATCTGCGAAATCTCGCGACATAGGCCGATTGCGGTTGAAGCGCTAAGTATACTGGCAACTGGGATCAGCCCAGCGAGCCGGAACCTGCCGACCGCAGCCAGCCCCGCCGAGGCGCTGGGGAGATGTACTGTCTCCACAACAACGGAAGGTTTTCCGGGACATCGTCGCGTGCCGCACCGCCGCCCTCGGCACATACGTAGAGCAGTGCGACCACTGCTCCCATCTGGTGACCGAATACCGATTGTGCCGCAACTGGCATTGCCCGAAGTGCCACAGCCGGACGCGCGACCAGTGGCTGGCCGCTCGGGCGCTGGAGATCCTGCCAGTGCCTTGTTGCCACGTGGTCTTCACGCTGCCGCACGAATTGGCGCCGCTGGCCTTGCAGAACCCGCGAGTCGTCTATGGGATTCTGTTCCGGGCGGTAGCCGAGTCTCTTCTGGAGATGGCCGCCGATCCCAAACGTCTGGGAGCCAAGCTGGGTTTCCTGACCGTCCTGCATACCTGGACCCAGCGACTGGAGCACCATCCCTATGTACATTGCGTCGTGCCCGCCGGAGGATTGTCAGCGGACCAACGGCGATGGATCTCTCCTCGCAAGAAGGATTTCTTTCTGCCGGCAAAACCTCTCGGCTGCCTGTTCCGCGGCAAGTTCCTCGCCTATCTCAAACAAGCGTTTGCGGAGGGCCAACTGGAATTCTACGGACAACTTCGAGAACTGGCCCACCCGGCCCGCTTTGAGGATTGGCTAACGCCTTTGAAAGATAAGGAATGGGTCGTCTATGCCAAACCCCCATTCGGCGGACCAGAGCAGGTACTCCGCTATCTGGCGCGGTACACCCATCGAGTGGCAATTTCCAATGGACGATTGCTCGGTCTGGAGGACGGCCGCGTGCTTTTCCGCTGGCGGGATTCGCAAGACGGCAACCAGATCAAGGAAATGTCGCTCGATGCGGTGGAGTTCATCCGGCGCTTCCTCCTCCATGTCCTTCCGGGTGGCTTTGTGAAGATCCGGCATTTCGGCTTTCTATCCAACCGCAATCGCCAAGCCATGGTGCAGCGCTGCTGGGTACTCCTGCCAGCGGCGGCACCGCCTCCAATGCTCCTCCGGAACCACGAAGTGCTCTGCCCCGTTTGCAAAGTAGGGCACCTCCATGTCATCGAAGCCCGAGCAACGGCGCCATTGCAACCAACCGCATCACCGTACCAAACACCGCAGTTGGACCCCTCGTAAAAGCCGATGATAGTTGCAACCCATATTCTTCGCCCACGCAGATCACCAACCCGTGATGGCAGGCGACGTGTGCCATTTTGCGCGCAGAACCCGCTCCCAAGACCCGCCGCCGACCTATCTCCAGCCAAATTGCCCCATGCCGCCCGCACCAGCGCATCCCAATTGGCGGTCCCAGATGCGCCCCATGCCGCAGAATCCTCACACACGTCGGAAACCAATCCCCATAGTCCTATCCGATTGGCTTAGTTCAAGGGGTTGTATCGGGAATGCGCCGGCACTCCGGCTGTATCTCCCACCTCAACCCTCTTGGCCGACGCACTCCCGATACAACGCTTATGACTCCTGTCCACCAGAGCCGTATCGGAAAAATCCAGCATTTCGCTTGATGTCCTCCCCGCCCCGAGGTAATGTTCACATGGCTACCGATATGGCCCATTAAGAGGACCTAAATGACTGATTTGATTTTGGTTCCGCAGGCTGCCCATTGGCCGGCTCAAGTCCCTGCACTGGTTCCGCCTCTCCAGCGGCGTCTGCAGTGGGAGGAACGACTGCTAATCAAAAGTCTCATAACTTATCGCGAGCGAAGCGCCTCCTCCAAATGGTGGGCGTCAGAGACCCCCAGTCGCACCAAAGCAGCCAAGAGGCTGTCGATCTCGCCCCTTAGCGACTGATCGGCATCACATGCCGTCGTGTCCAGCCGGACAATCGCATCGATCACCGAACAAAGGCGCCGGCCGATATCGGAATCCATCCAGAATGAGTGGTCGTTGGGTTGGGCGGTGAGCCAAGCCTTAGCCGCGGCGACGATAACAGGCAGCTGTGCCGTTCGTGGCGAGACTTCGAGCAGGTTTAGCAGTACGATGGCCACGAACAGAAATGTCCCGCTTTCGGCAAGAACCTTCACGGTGCGAAGGAAGGGATCGAGTCGGTCAATGCCTTTCGGCAGTAGGTAGCACTTCGCGGGCTGAAGGGTGCTGTACTCGTTGAAGAAAAACGTCGCGGCGGCGGGGCCAAGGTGCGTCTCAATTCTCTCCGACCGATCGCGGCTGTGGCGGAGCCAAACACCGGACGCCATCATTCGCCTCGCTAATTGAGCGCGTATGTCCACGGCTTGGGTTCTGTTGATGCCGCGATCGTTGAAATAGACATCGTCAACATTGCGGATGAATATGGTGGCGATGTCGCAGAACGACTCATCCGGCAGCGACGTGATCGGCGCAATCGCCACCTCCTTCACTTGATCCGAATTTAGGCCGGCGAGGCAGGCCGAGTTTGAAATAGGCGTCATTCCATTCGCGTGGAGGGCGATCGACGTCTTCATGGGCCTCAAGTTGTGAGCCGTTCGCCGCGTAGGTCCAGGGCGCATACGTCTGGGCGATGTCGCGTAGCCAGGGTCTCGTCGCGACATCGAAAAGAGAGGCCGCACCGGCGAGCCATAGCGCGGCCGAATGGTGATCGGTCTGCACCTGCGGGGCTGCGGGTTCTTCCGCAGACTCTAGCCACCGCCTTCCGATGTGGGAGCGGTGCCTTGAGCGGGCGGGCTCCAGCGGAAACTCGGGCCATCGGGGTTCCGCGCCGCCGATCGTTAACCAAGCAAGCTCTGCCTCGACCGCCCTTGCGACTCCGACGCGACAATCCTCACGGCGGACCGTGTATTTCTGTTCCGACGTGCCCCATTCCCTTCGCGGATAACGACGCGCGGAGAGAGCGCTTCGTAAAACCGCGCACGGCAGGCGTTCGTCGATCGCGTCAAGGACACTACCGAAGCTGCGCATTTACAGCCGTTAAGGTTGAGTGCATGAACAACCATAAATTCGGGATCGCCCAGATTCGATTGGGGATTTGGCTGGCCAAGGCGCAAGGCCGCTCGGCGAAGCAACTCGGTCAGAAGATCGCGGTTCTCGGATGCCTCGTCCAATGCATATGATGCGAGAAGCTGTTCAAGCGACAAGCGGCGAGAGGCGCGCGCCTTCAGACTGTCAAGCGTGGCCGCTCCCATTGGCTCTTTCTGAAGCGCCTTAAGGCCGAAAATGTCCGGCACCTCGATGTTGTCTTGCATCTCCCGCTCGCGATCGAGACACAGAAGTTCAGGACAAGCAAGGTATGGGATCGCTGCATCCCGTGATTGCTCTCCATGGGAAATCAGCAGATCTACCGCGACCAGCAGATAAGCCGCAGGCACAATCGCGGTCCCGATAGCGTCGGCCAAAACCTTGTCGAACGGCTCTCCCGCATCGATCCGACTGTGCGCCCACGCCTCAAGGGCCATGAGCGCGGACACTACGATTGCCGACGCCGCACCGACATCACGCGACCAATTGTAGGATCGAATCCACGGAAAAAGCCTCTCTCTTCCATCCGGAAATCTGATCGTTATCGCATCATCACCGAACGCGCGTCCCCCGCTCTTTCGGGAAATCTCGTGATCGACGAGTCGGCGGATCAGTTTCAGACCGTGTTCCGGCCCGGCAACCAGTAAATCCAAAAAAGGACCTTGGGCCGGCGATGCCGGAACAAAATCAAAATTCTGATGGCCGAAGGGCTCCCGGAACGGACCGTCTTCATCCTCCTCCGCCTTCGACAGCAGCAGGTCAGCAGTCAACTCCGCGAATTCTTCCGGTGCCGCCCGCGCAAGCATGCCGCGGAATTTGGGGAGTTCACGCGCGCCTCGATATCTGTCGGCGCGCTCTTTGAGCATTCGAATATACAGGACGGCGAGATCCGGCACTTTGTCGCAAAACAAAAGAAACCCGGTGGTGAGATCGCTTGGGAGCGCGCTCATTTCATCTGGGTTCAGCTCGCCGCTGAATGGTCTTTGCTGCCCGGCGGCCCCTTGAATTTCGCTCAACCAATAGTAGAGCCAGCGGACCAGCGTCGGAGTTAACACGTCCTTCCCAAACATGGCCGACGACCACGCGGTATAGAGTTCTACAACTTCGGGTAAAGCACCCGCCGGTACCCCCACACCCAAACTGAGCACCCAGACGATCAGCCGGTACCACGATAGCCCGGTCGGCAAATTCATCCCGACGGGTATGAGTTTCGGATCGATCCCAAGCGTGGCAAAGCGCTTCGCCGCAGGCTCTGCATCGACGGCCATGACAAGGCGAATGAGTTCGCGAAGCAGTTGTGCCCGGTCCTGCGCGAGTTGCGCAGCCACCTTGTTCAATACCTGTCCGGCGACCTCTGAGCGCACTAGCGCGAGTAAAGCCATCCTGCGCCATGAACCGTGCGCCCCTTCCGTGCTCAGGGACAACAGAAAGGAATACCACGGGCCCGCATCAGCGTTCCGTTCGATCATCATGCGCGCCGCCAGCTCTATACCGCGCATGAGACTGGTCGGCACCGGTCGATCGAGCGACACCCCAGCGATCCGCCCTGGATCGGAAAACAGTAGATTCGCAATCGCCCAATCCCGAAGAACATCGTGGCGAAAAGTTACCCTGTCATTGCCGAGATCTCGGACTGTCTCGCTTTTGACCAATGCTGTGATTGCCGCAGCCGGACATTTCTTGGCGTCAAGCGGCTCGATGCGCAACAGTGCCTGGGACGCAAGCGCCACGAGCGCTCGTGTTCGTTCTCTATGGCCCGCATCGAGCGCGCCGTCGGCCGTTTGCCACCATTGATCAGCCATTTCGACTTCGGTCCTCGGCATCTCGGAAGCCGGCCGGCTTGCCAGTCGTGCCAGACGAAACGGATTCCGCGTCACAGGCCGCGCCGGATGGTTCTCCGCGAGCAGGGCGTTCAGTTGCGGGGCCGCATCTCTCAATTCTTTGATTTCAGCGTCGCTCAGTTCGGTGATAACGACGGCTTCCGCGCGCCCCAGCCTATCGAGCGCCTCTGTTGGTAACCAGTTAGGCTCCGCTTCGCCAAAGCCGGTTCGCGCCGTCACGACGACCGAAAGGCCAGGGACCGTAGCGGCTTCGCGAACAAGATCGTTGACCGTCCTCCGTTCTTCTTCCCCATAGAAATCCAGACTATCCACGAATAGAATGGCGCTGCCCGCACTCGCCATGTCCGAGAGAAGGTCGCGCGCCGAGCCGTCAAACCCGAGAGTTGCACGCATTGTCAGCCAGCCCCGGGGGATCGTGCGGCTCGGGCTCAAGACCATCACTTGCGCCCCGGTCGCCATTTGCGCGGCGAGATACTTCATTATGGCGGATTTCCCGACACCGGCATCGCCGCGGATTTCGACGTAACGCCCTTGATCCAGAGCCGCGCGAACCGCGGTCACCCGTTCTTCGCGCGCCAAAGCGACACCCGCCAGGCGATCGCCTATGTCGGCGAGTGCATGCTCCGCAGCCTCTTTCAGCGCTGACCGTAGAGACAAATGGCTCCTGTCGCCGGCCAGCCGAAATGAAAGTTTCTTTAGATCCTCGCGGACTTCATTGCGCGAACGATCGCCGCCAGCTGATGCAATCTGCAGCGCAAGATTCGTGAGAGCGACGAAGAGTTCTGCCGCTCGCGGCGTGTCTACCGCGTCAAGCGCACGAGCGGCGCGTTCCTTCGCAAGATTTTCATCAGCAGAACCTTGGGCGGTGAAATCGAAGTGGAAAATCTGAAGCCGCCGCAGAATCCTCCATACGGTTTCGTCATCATCGCGAGCCCCCGCCTTCGCCAGTTGTGATCTGAAGGTGTTTACAAAGGCCCGTTTGTCGGCGCTTCCGGCGCCGGACCGATTAATTCTGTTAATGAAGGTTGCCGCATCGCCCAACTGACGCGCCCATGTCAGCACATCTTGATAGGCTCCGTCGATTTTCTGCGAGGTTCGCGAGATCGCGATGCCGAGTTCATACCGGGACTGCAGAAACTCGGGCTTAAGCAAAGTTTTTGCAATCTGTTCGATAACCGAATGAAAGACCCGATCGTTCGGTGCGAAACCAACGCCGCGTTTGACTTGGATCTCTAGAATGGCACTCTCGCCGAGCGCGTCATGGGCGTGCACAATTACATCGTCGAGAGGATGCCCCTCCGCGCCTCGTTGAAACGCCACATGATCGATGAGGGTCCCGGGAAGGCCACGCGGCTCTGCACCCACGAGAAGCGCCAGCAGGTAGGAAGCACCGACTTGGCCCTCGAAGAGACTGCCGGCCGGTCCTCTCGATGCTGGGCTCGTCCCTTCATTCATTTGAAGACATACTATTCAGGTTCGAAAATTACATTCTCCGTTCTCTGCGCGAACGGCAAGCGTCAATCTGAACTCCCCCAGACTGCTTGGCGTCATACAGCGTCGAATCGGCTGCACTGAGATCTATGACCCCCTCCAGCAATTATTGCAAGACTGACCTGCCATTGTCCCACCGTCACAAGAGAACTCGGCTGGACGCAGCAGGCGAATGACTGGGCCCCGCCACCACCCAATCATCCGACTAACAACATTCGGGGGTTCTACAGGATTACTCCCGGTAAACCCGCTATAATAGCATCCGCGAAAGTCCCTCGACCGAAAGTCAGGCGGGCCCTCTGCCAACCGCATCGCCGGACGGGCGCCACGATATTCCGCCATATCGGACACTACCCCAGCGGCAGCGGACAGACGGAATCCGGCTCCGCCCAGGCCATTGAGGAGGCGGGCCGGCGAGATCGGAACGGCCCTAGCCTCGATTTCCACGGTACTGCCTTGACCTAACATTTCGCTGGTTTCACGGCTCTAGGCGAAGCGGATCAGGAGCTGTTTGTTGCCGAACCACGGCATTTTCGTGGGCCTGTCCGCCAA
>Ga0187888_1000947_pt1 | contig 29211 bp, 36 predicted proteins | sample June2016WEW_7_40_FD_132987 | JGI IMG/M metagenome (GOLD analysis project Ga0187888, IMG submission 132987) | Peatland microbial communities from SPRUCE experiment site at the Marcell Experimental Forest, Minnesota, USA - June2016WEW_7_40 | ecosystem: Environmental > Terrestrial > Soil > Wetlands...
TGATTCGCGAGGCTAAGAAGGCGGGGGTAAAGCCCGACACGCTTTGGACTTTGGCGAAGCTGCTTGAGGAGCCCTCCCTCCGATACATCCCGGGAGGATCGTGATGAGCTCGTAATCAAGCGGATTCGCTTCCTATCGAAAAAAAAGTTGTGTAGCCTGGTCTCGTCATGCCTCTTGCCTCGGGCTCCTCGAAAAAGACGGTTTCCAAAAACATCGCCCGTCTTGTCGAGGAAGGGCGACCCACCCCCCAGGCCGTTGCGATCGCCCTTCGCAAGGCTGGAAAGTCGAGGGCTCTTCCTAAGGCGAAGTCCAAGCCTTCGGCCAAAGCCAAGCCTTCGGCCAAAGCCAAGCCTTCGGCCAAAGCCAAGCCTTCGGCCAAAACCAAGACCCAAACCAAGGCCAAGCGTGCTCCGAGAAACCATCCAAGCTACGGCAAGCCCTGGGGTGCGCTTCGGGCCGAGCGCGAGGTCAAGGCAACCAGGGCGCGCCACTACGGTCAACCCTGGGGCAAGCTTCGTGCGGAGCGAGAGACGAGGACACGCTCCTCACTCACCAGAGCCCCTTCCGTAGGCCCTCGGGTCGCGGGGCTTGTCGGGGGAGCCGCGGCGCTTGGCTTCGTCTGGTGGATTCTTCAGTCGCGCCAGGCCCTTGCCTCCTCGACCTCTCCCGCCCCGTCGGTCGCGACCTTGGCCACGGGGCTCGCTAAAGCCGCCGAAGGGGCCGCTTCGGCCGTAACCTCGGAGCTCGATGTGCCGCAAGGCGTACCCTCCAACCCGGACCGCTCCATCCCCTCGACGGTGGACCCTTCGGTGGCCCAAAAGCCCCTTACGGGGATCCTGCTCGCCGCCGCGCAGAGCCAGCAGCTCGACCCGATTCTCTGGACCTGGGTGACCATCCCCGGCAAGGACCTCGAGGTTCAGGTCCCTACCGACGCGTTTCGCACGACGCTTGCGGGGGTCGACCACATTCGAATCGGTGTGACCTACGGGGAGCTTCGCCAAATCTGCAAGCTGCTTGACTGCATCCCCCCGAGCCAAGCCATCGTGGACGCCATCTACAACGCAGCGGCCGTGCGCCCGATGCCAAGTTTGATGAGCAACACGGCGGCCGACGTAGCAGCGATGAACACGATCGGCATGGAGCTACGGTATAACGCCAAGCTCGAGGCTTCGATCGCGGCGCTCGCCAAGGCCAAGAAGCTCAAGCAATTCCCCCCGACTGCGCTTGTGGAATCGGTGGGCAAATGGTGGATTATTCACCCGCATCTGGCGCAGTCGAACAAGGGGGACAAGGCCGCTTGTACCTACGGGTGGTTTCAGGGGGATGTGCGTAAGCCCGTGCAGGGGCCGAGCCTCGACGCTCACAACGACGACCACTGCGACTACTCGCAGGTAGGTCGTGGGGTAAAGCGAATGGCACGAGTCGCCTCGACGAAGGACGACATTGACCTGTGTGACGTGTACGTGAAGGAGTGGCCGCAGTTGGCCAGGTTTGTGGACGTGTTTCGGGCATAGTTAGCCAAACCGGGCCTCGTAGGGCCCGGTCGCCCGTAGGAGGGGCGACCTTATGAATGCATTGAAAATGGTGAGCGCTGTCGTGGTGGGTCTCGTGTTGTGCCTCGTGGTGATTGGCGTTCTGTCCTCGCTCGTCTCGTGCGCGCCCGGCCAGATTCCTTCGGCGCTCTACGCGCCGATCGACACCACGGAATACGCGGTCTGTGAGCTGGTGCCGATGCCCGCGCCGGACGAGGCGTCCTTCGTGGCGGGATGTGATGCCTTTTGGTCCGTTCTCGACAACGAGCTGGCGGTGCCGACGGATGCAGGGCTCCTCGCTTCCGCTCGCGCCGTGGCGCCTTCCGCTCGTTGGATCGTTCGCTCCTCTCAAGGGGTCGTGATGGGCTACTTCCGCACCAAGAGCCTTGCGGAGGCCTATGCAAGACGCCGAGCGGTGACGGCGATTCAGGTGCGCCCATGAAGCCGATGCGTCTATCGGAGTGAGCCGGCATGATTACGTGGTGTGAATGCGACGAACCTGGATGCGAGGGACCGCAAGATGGGCTTCGTCATGCATGCGGAGGACCATCGGAGTCCTGCGGTGTAATCGACTGCACTGAATGCGGACATGGTATAACCATGGCTAAAGTAAGGAGAGGCCACAAACGTCGTTTTCGCGATTTGTGGCGTCTGTTCTTTCCCTTTGGTCTCTTGGCCTTGGGCTCCGCTTGCTACGCGTCGATTTCCGACCAAGATCGCGCGGCGCTCCAAACGGCGGAAAAGCTCTCGGAGTCCGCGTACTGTCGCCTGACCCGCGCCGATCTCGACACGGATGCGGGGGACGTGGCGGCGGCCCGGGCTCTTGAGCGAGGGAGCCACGCGGAGCTTGCGGCGGTGCTTCGGCGCAGCGGGGTTGCGGATGCGGGGGCTAGCTGTTTTCCGTGATTGATGTTCGTTGGCTCGGTGCTTTGGGTGTCGCAATCCTTCTCGGATGTGGAGCCGCTGCTGAGCTTGGTCGTCAGACCACCTCCGGCGCGCTTCATGAAGCCGAGGACGCAGGGCCAGCGCTGGCAAGCCATCTGGGCCACGACGCCATTGTCGGCGCAGTCCAGGGGCTTGCCGATTCCGACCCCGACGCAGGTTCCCGCCTTGCGCGGGCCATGGGCCAATCCTTGGCGGCCGGTGCCGTCGCAGGGGCGGCTTCCTCGCTTCCGCGCGTTTTGGCCGAGCTACCTCCCACGACATCGGCCGCGGCCTCTGCGGCGGTCGCTGGGGCCTCGCCGGGGGTCGAGCGGCTTGTGGTCCGTGTCCTTTCCTCGACGCGCGCCACGGAGCGAGGAGCCGTCGGGGATTTGGTCGACGCCGGCGCGACGCTGGAAGATCACGCAATCCAAGACGGCATTGCTCTTCTTGCCGCCGCGGACGCGATGCTCACTCGGCAACGCCTCGCCGCGAAGCAAGATGCGCTCGACGTGCTGGCCGAGGCCCAAAAGACGATCGGGGCGACCCAGAATAGCGCGCAACGGGTCGAATGGACGGCGGGGAGCGTGCTCGTTTGGGCCGCACTAGGGATTAGTCTGTGCGTAACCACCGTGAGCCTTGCCCTGCATTGGAAGGGGGGCGGCTCAATGGCCAAGGAGAAAGGCTCATGACGGAAACCGATTTGCGCGCTTCCCTCGAGGTTCTGGCCCGTGCCTCCGGGCGCGACGCGCACGACTTGCTTCGGTGCTCGGCGGTCGAGGCGCTCGCCCTGGCCGAGGCCTATCGCGACGCAGCGGCCGAGAAAGACCGCACGGACCTCGATCGGGTGACCGAGTGGCTCTCGACCGTCACACGGGTGGCTGGCCCCGCGGGGACAATCCTTGGGGCCATCGCGGCGGGAATCGGGATCGTGGTGGCGTTGTGAAGCTCAGGCCGGTCAAGCACCACGAGTCCAGCCTCACGATTGGATGGTCGTTCTACTGTCCGGGGTGTGGCCATGGTCACGTTTTTTGGGTAGGTGGGTCGCCAATATACCCATCCTGGCAATTCAACGGCGACCTCGACAAGCCGACCTTTAGCCCATCCCTATTAAACACGTGTGACAACCACCCCGATCCCGCGCAACGCCGGTGCCATCTCAACCTCATCGACGGCAAGCTGCATTACCACAACGACTGCACCCATCCGCTTGCAGGAAAAACGATGGACCTCGAAGAGAGAAAGAAAGACGAAGGCGCTCCCCCATGACCCTCCCCACCCCTCCCAACGGCTGGTCTCTCGGTCTCGATGTTTCTCAGCTCCAAGGAAAGATCGACGTTCCCTCCCTGGTCGCCGCCGGCGTCGCGTTTCTCTACTTGCGCGCGACCGACGGGATTCACGACGTGGATCCCCAGACCAAGACCACCCCCTCCGCCTGTATCGCCGCAGGCCTTCCTTTTGGGTGCTACGGAGTGCTCGAGCCCTATGGCGCCGTCGGGGTTGGGGCCCAGGCTACTCACTTCGTCTCGGTTGCCTCGGACCTCGGGGCCACGCTCCCGCCCTGGCTCGACTTTGAGCTCGCGCGCGGAGAGACCGGGCTTGTGGCGCTTCAGACGGCTGCGGATTGGTGTGACTTTGTGGAATCGGCCACCAAGGTTTCGCCGATGGTTTACTGCGGCCCCTCCTTCATCGAGACCTTGGAGCACTATGCCGGCCCCTCGGCCGATCTCGTCTGTGCGCGCCTCGCAACCCGCAGGCTCGTGGTGGCCCACTACACGGGGGACGTCGCCCGCCTTCCCACCGTGCCCTCGCCTTGGAAGGACTGGACGATTTGGCAGGCAAGCGGAGGGCGCACCGAGTCACGCAACTACGCGACGCTTCCCGGGACGACGGTGGACGTGGATGTGGACTGGGTCCGGGGTCCGGTGTCGACCCTTAGGTCCGTAACTCCCTAGGAGCTATCCGGTAGTCCAGGATCGGAGGTAGGTAGGTTTCCCTCACACAGGGGCGACCCCGTATTTGGCCATCATACGCGCCGCCAGGCAATAGGCCTGGTCGGAGGTGATAGCGGACCCAAGCACACCGTAGGCATACACGTCGCCGGTCGCGTAATAGCCATAATGCGAGTCCCAAAAGAGACCCTGCTCCGTAAGGTTCCCGGCGCCTAACGTGCCTGTTGCGGATTGAGCCCCATCAATCCATAGGGCCGAGGAGTTTCCGTTCACGGTCATCGCGTACACATGCATCGCATTCGTAGCCACCGGGGCCGCGAGAATATAACCGTTGAAGACCAACGCAATGGAAGTGGTTAAATTGGTGAAGAGCAATGGACAGTTCGAGGTCGAGTATTGCCCAACAATCGCTTGATACGCCGTGGTGGCATCGAGCTTCGCGCAAACCACCACGGTGTACGGCTGCGGCACGTTGAGGCCCTGCAAAAATCCGTAACTTGGATTGACTCCGCGAACGAAAGCAGGGGCGATCGACGTCGGAGGGGTGGCCGTCACCGGAGGGACCCAAAGAACGGCTCCGTTAAACGTCCAGTTGTTTCCCGAGGCCATGAGGTCTGTCCAGCCGCTCGGGATGTTCGTGCATTGGTAGAAGTTGTCGGAGGTATACGTCGCGCTGGGGAAGTGGATCGTGATTCCCCAGGCCGTCAAGGCTACGGTCGAGGCGGTTGTGAGCCCCATGTAGGGCCACGTTTTTCCCCCATCGAGCGAGGCATTGAACAGGGCGGTTCCGAGAGGACCGGTGACCGTGACCGCCAACAGGATTTGGCAAGCGTAGGTCGGGGATCCTGTGAAGGTCACGGAGGGAGGGTTGGTCCCCGCACTCGTCACGGCAGTCCAGTTCGCGGACCCTGTCACCAGCACATCGGACTCGAACCAACAGACCGGGCTTAAATCAAAGGGCTTAAAAGGATAGTCAAAGGCCTGTGGAACGATTGCGCTCTCGATGGCTCGCGCGATCCGGGAGTACCCAAAGTCGTTCGGATGCACCCCGTCGGTGTATTGGTAGCCCGTTTGCGCGCTCGTCCACAGACCTCCCAGGTCGAGCAGTGCCGAGGAATTGGGCCTCGAATTGACCAGGGCCGCCTCGTTTTGGCGCTGGGTGTTCCAAGCCACTCCCGACACGGGGTTTTCGGACGTTTCGTGGGAGTAGGTCGCAATTAGGGTCATCGCTCGCGGATTCACGTTCTTGGTGGCATCCGCGCAGTATCCTTTTAGGGTTGCGACGTTGGCGGGGGTCAGGATTCCCATGGTAAAATCGATTCGCCCTCTCCCCTCGATCACCACATCGGGATTGTAGTTGTTGGCTAGATAGGAGTCCGGGGTGGCGGCAGCCACGGAGATCGTGGATCCAATATCTTGAATATAAGAGGCCCCTACAATGGCTAGATTGGAGATATCAAACCCATGTTGTCGAAGCAGCTCCGATTCGCTCGTGGCGGGAGGGATGGAGGCGTAGGCTCCGGCAAGCTTGGAGTCGCCACGAATCGCAATCTTTTTCGCAGCGACCGAGGAGGCCTCGAAATAGGCGCCGGCTGGGGCATACACAGCCACGATAAACGTTCCACGAACCTCGTCGTAGGTGGTGTACGCGATGAGCTGCAGCCCGTCGCCGACACGCACATGCCAGGGCTCGTTGAGCGTGGTGGGCAAGGTGCAGGCTTGGAAGGAGGTGGATTGTCCAAGGGTGGGCTGCAAGGTGGCGTAGGGGTACCCGTCGACGAACACTTGCGCCACATCGGCGTTTCCTCCCATATAATAGCTCCAGTTGTACATCTCGATGCGAAGCTGGGTTGCGGAGGTGAACACTTCCACGTAGGACATGGCCGAACGTGAGGAGAATCGTGGATTGAGTCGGGCCCGTCGCGCGTTGCCTTGGAGCACCGAGTAATCCACCTCCAAGCGCTGGAATCCAAGCCAAAACGCGTCCGAGGAGGTGGTGGGGGTGACGGCGGCGCCTGCGCACAAAAACCGCGATTGCGCCCCGGAGACATTCGTACTGACGCGCATCCGGTACTCGGTTCCTGGCGTTAGAGAGACCGCGAGCGAGCAGGTCGTCGGGGTGCTCGACGGGGTGAACGACTGCGATTGGCTCGACACGACGTTGAGCCCCGACGCGTCGTAGAGCGCGATCGTAAAGGATCCCGTGGAGCTATCGGAGGGATAGAGCTGGACTTGGGAAAGCGTCAGGTTGGCCGCGGTGACTCCCGTGGGTGTGACGAAGGAGCACTCAAGGTACCCGCCCTGAACCGTGTTCTGTTCGCTGTTGACCAGCATCAGGGATCGGGTTCCGTTGGCCGCGACACCCGCAAGAGGCATCACCGCGGGAGCGAGCGTAGGCTGATGGGCTTGCCACCTGGATAGATCCAAGCGCCCAACCACGAGAGAATTGGCGTCGAGCCGGGTAGCGGCCCTGGCGTGGAGACTCTGATTAACGGTCCACTGAGACCAGGTTTGAAGTCCTCCGCTCATATCGCGCTCACAAAGAGGCCCTGGCCTGTGACCGTGGAGACGGCATACAGGTTGGACGCGTTCGATTGTGGAAAGGTGTAGGAAGCCCCCGGTGTCATGGGTTGTCCTTGCGTGGTCGAGACGTCATTCCCCGACACCCACACCAGGGCGGTGTTGCTTGGATCCGCTGTTACAAGGATTCCGTTGGCTCTGGCCACAAGGGGGCCCAAGGCGGTCGCCGAGGTTCCGACGGCTTGTCGAGACAACGAGGCCATGGAGGTGGATAGGGTCGGGGTCGAAAAAAGAGGAGCAGCCTGGGTCCCTCCATCCCCACTCGCCGTGCGAATCCCTATGGTCAGGGCGCAGTCCGTGCTGGGGGTTACCCCCGACCCGGCCGCCTTGACGGTGGCCACGTTGGTCTGTGTCATGTCCGTGATTTGTGCCAGGTTCGTGGCGGCGTTCGGCTGGACGCTCGCCTCCCACCCCACCGAGACCGAGCCGCTTGTGTAGGGGTGACACCGGACCCGGTACTTGTAGTACGCGCCCACACTTGCGATGAAGGTTTGGGCCCCCGAGGCGCCCGACACGGTAAAGTCGTCGACGAGCTCCCCCGAGGTCGCGTGGGGAATCGACTGCTCGCTGGTGACGGTGTCCGCAATCCAGTCGGTGGAAGGGTTGGAGCTCGCATTTGGGAGCTGCTCGAAGTTGACGATCATCGAGGCAGCGGCAGCCCACTTGAGCGTGATTTGGACCGTGGACAGGCCCTGGGTCGGGATATCGACCTCCGCTTGGTCGACCGCAAGGGTCCCGGTGTTGGTGGTATCGACCGGCGGATTGGCCGTGACCGAAACCGGCCCCGACGAGCCTCCAACCACAATCACGGTGGTGGTGAAGTTCATGGCTAGTATCCTCCCACGGCGAGGTAGGCGCCGCCCAGGGTCAGGGTGTTGGGTGCCGTGGTGCTTAGAGCTATCACGAGCCCATTGGAAACGCGGATGGGAAGAAAGTCATTGAGGTTGAAGCTAATGTCGCTGGTCCCTGCGGGGATCGCGATTTTGCCCGGGATGATGAGGGGAGAGACCGCGCCATTGGGCGGACAGCTCGTCGCGTCGAACAGCATTAAGTAGTAGGTGCCGGCCGGAATGGTCGAGTTGATGTATCCCGAGAGGCGGCTCACCCATCCCGCTTTCGAGGCAATCACCGCAGAAGAGACCAGGGTCAGGCTCCCCGTGGGAACGCCTCCCTGCGCATAGCGGAGGTCGTTGCGGAGCACGTTCGAGGTGGTCATGGGCTCGGTTTCTTTGGATAGGAGTAGAAAAAAGGCCTATTCGTCAAACAACAGGTCACAAATCTGCTCGTGGAACACGTCGGCGTCGACTTGATCCTCGGGAGGCGTCTCCTGATCAATCTTCTCGCGCGCCATCAAGGCCAACGAGGGCAAAAGCACCCAGTCCTCGGACTTCTTCTTGGCGTCCCTCTCCCAGTCCTCGTCGTTCAAAATCTCGAAGAGAGATTCCATCCATTCTTCGGCCTCCCGGCGAGAGAGCTTACGCACCATTTCGCTCAGGCTCTCCACGATGCGAAGCAATGTCCTTCGAGCAAGCTCCGCATCGCTTTTGTTGTTTTGGAGCTCCTCCAAGGTCTTGGTTTGGTTGCTGACGATTTCGGCGACCCTCTCTTCCATCCAGTCGCGGTCGTAGACCTCGGACCCCGAGAGCTTGGAATCGAGCCTTTTTCGTAGGCCTAAGGCCACGTCGAAGGGCAGGATCCATAGGGCTCGGATCGTCTGGATTTCCTCGGTGTTCTCTTCGTCGAGCCCGTCCTCAGCGTATCTGTCGGAGAGGGTATCCAAGACCTTTTCTTTCCAGGCGTCGGACTCCGTGGAATCCCTAATCGAGAGCTCGGCCTTTTCCCAGAGCTTCTTCAAGCGATTCCAAAGGACTTGGGCCTCCTCGTCCTCGGGGAGCCCTTCCCCGAGGGCCTCCTCGAGTAGGCTCGTGTCGTTGAACGCCTCGGGCCCCTTAGGGTAGTCGTCCCGCGCTTCGCAGATGGCCCTGAAGAGCAAGACGAACGTATCGCCGGCGACCTTGGCGCATCGTCGTTTCTCTTCAATCGTTTCGACCTTCATGGGGCACCTTGGGAGGAAGAGGAGGAGGGAGGGGGGCTCGAGGGAGAGTCGGCAGGAGGAGGCGTGTCGAGAGAAAGCCCGAATTGGCCTACGGCGTAGGCGACTTGCTGAAGAATCTCCGATACCTCTTGGAAGACGATGGCCACGCACGACGCGGCCGATCCGTGAAGGAAAGGTAAGAGGAAGCGCGAAAGCAGATCATGGGAGGAGGTTTCGAGAAGGGCAAACCCCGCCTCAAAGAGCACCACTCCAATCCAAAACCCGACGCACAGGGGACAGCTCAAAAAGCGGCTGGCCTCCGTTCCCTGGGGACGACCTAGGGTGGCGAGACGTCGCAGGGGAAGGAAGATTCGTCCGTGGGTCACGATGCGCGAGACGCCGGCCAGGACCAGGACCCAAAAGACGAGGCGCAAAAGGGAGGTCATGAGGCCTCCTCTTCGTCGCAGTCGCAGTCCTCGTCGGGGACAGGAGCGGGGGCGGGCCTCGGCGCCGGGACCGGACGTGGAGCGGGAGGCCTCGGGGGCGATGGCGGGCGCGGGGGCCATGGAGGGGAAGGGGGAAAGGGGGCTCCCATCAGAACGGCACCTCGGAGCTTAGGGGAGAGGGGGAACGTTTCGCCCTTCGTTCGGCGCGCTCGTGAGCTCGAAGCTCCTTCTCAAACGCCCTTTCCTGGGTGTGCTGCACTTCGTGAGGGTTTTCCTCGACGTACTGCCGGAAGGCTTCGAGACGACTCTTTCGGTCGTTTCCGCGTAGATTCTTCTTCACCTTTTTCCACACGGGGACCAAAGTGGGGGATTCGTGCTCTAGCTCCGAGACAATGGCCTCCTCGGCCTCCGAGGCGCGCTCTTTGGCCGTCGTCCTTGACCGCGTCTCTCTGCGTCGTTGCCGGTCGCCGGCAGCGATCGTCCTCATCTCGGCCCGGAAGCTCTTTTCCATGTCCTTTTTTTCTCGAAGGAGTAGCTCTTCTTTTCGCCGGGCCTCCCGCAGGGCTTCGGCCTCTAGAGCACATTGCTTCTTTTTAAGCGAGGCCTTGGACTGGGCCTCCTCCTTGGCAAGGCGCGTTGCGTTTTGGTAGGCGACCTTGGACTTGGCCTGGAGATCCACCAGCTCTCGGTAGCAGGACGCCTGTTGCTCCGCGACGGATCGCCGAAGCGTTCCTTCGAGCTTTTGTCTCTCGCGCTTCAAGGGCCAAACGGCCTGCTCATGCTTTTGCTCGGCTTCCCGAAGCGCCTCTTGGGTTTCCTTCTCTGGGCCCTTGGCCCGCTTGACGAGACGCACGTTGTTGGTCAGCTCCCGGTCGGCTGCTCGAAGCGCTAGTTGGATACGCAAGAGGGCCTGGGCGTGCTCCCGAAGGGCTTGGGCCTCCGCTTGGCAGGATTGAGCCTTGGCCTCGGCCACGGCCTTTTTTTCGCGCTTCGCAAGGGTCAAGGCCTCGCGCAAGGCCTTTTGAGCTTGGGTCTTGATCTGTTGGTGCTCCCTAGAGCATTCGGCTTTTTGGGCGCGGATCTTCTCTCGGCTCTCCCGGCGGGCGGCGAGGATTCGCGCCGAGAGATCGACGACCCTCCGAAGGTAGTCGTCGTGGGCTTTTTTCTCCAAGCCCGCACGAAGGTCCTTTTGATGCGCCTCGGCCTCGCGCTTGGACATTGCCGAACCCGACCACGAAGCCATACGACACCTCGGTTTCCTGGAGGGAGGCTACGCGACGCGCTCGCCCGAGGCGAACGGCTCTTGGATCCCCAGTGTCTTGGTGAGACGATCGCGGGCCTCGGCCAGGGCGGGAAGCATTTCGATGCCTAGCCGAACGGCCCGGTCAATATCGTCCGCGTCGACCGTGGAGCGCATTCGGAAGGCGACGATGCCCGCCACGATCCCCGCCTCGTCCGAGTCGAGGGGGATCTTGTGCTTTTGAAAGGCCTCGATCATCCGTTTCGCGGCCATCTCGGCGCGAGCAATGGCCCCCGGGGCCGCGACGAAGCGCTTGCCATGGCCCTTGACCATCTCCCGTCCATCGATCTGTTTTTCGTAGATCGGGACCATTTCCTCAGGAACGTCGGACAACGCGCAAAAGGCCGATTGCAAAAACAGTCCAAACACGGCGTGCATAGGAAAATCCTTTCGGTGCGTGCGATCGGCCTATTCTAGGACCAAGCACAAGGCGCTTGCAAGCGCGCCGCAAGGCCGCTAGGTCTGGGCGATGCTCCTTCCTACGGCCGCGCTCCTCACCGTGCTCTCGAGCCTTCCTCCCGCCTCCGATGAGGCCGAGCCCCCCGAGGAGCGCACCGAGCGCCTTGGGGCGGTCGCCGTGGCCGTGGCCAAAGCCGTGGACGCTACCCCCTGGCCGGGGCCCCGGGGGGAGCTCGCGGCGCTCCTGGTGGCTCAGGGGTACGCCGAGAGCGGCTTCTCGCGTCACATCCAGCTTGGGCCCTGTCGGCCCCGAGAATGCGACGGGGGGCGCGCCCATGGCCCCTGGCAGATTCACCGAGGGGGAATCGTGCCTTGGGATTCGTGGGTCGCCATGGGCCAGGGGGATGTGGAGCAAGGGGCGCTCTACGCAGCACGGATCTTGGCAAGCACCTATCGAGCGTGCGGATCGCTCGAGGGAGCTATCGGGCTCTACGCGACGGGCAAGACCTGCGTGTGGAAGGGGGCGGCGGAGCGAGCGGTGAGGACAAGGCGCCTCGAGGCCAAGCTTGGGGCCGCGCTTTGTGAGCGGAGCGAGCCCTAGAGCGCTTAGAGCTTTGGGGCGGAGCGAAGGGGCGGAGGAATCGGCAAGGGAGCTTGGCTCTTCTCCAGGGGACAACAACGCGAGCAACGAGGGTCCTTCTTCGTTCCACGTCGATGAAAGGCGCAGAGGCGCGCTCCGCATCGAATGCCGTTCGGGAGAAAGGCCCCGCATCGGACTACGGAAAGGTTCGCGCACCGATGACACGGGGGACGATCGGAAGCGCGGGAGCAGACGAAGACGTCGACGGATCGCATAGGGGGAGGCTTTTCCTAGGGAACCAAGGACTTTTCTTTTCTCCAAGCGACGTAGGCGCGGTGGCTTTTAAGCGTTGCATGGTCGTAGGCGGCTTTGGCAGCCTCTTCCGCTCGCTCGGCCGCGCGAGCCGCTTTTCGTTCGAGCGAATCCTCAGGCCGAACGGAAGCGGTGCGAGCCGCTTCGTCGAGCTTGTGCCGAGCCTTTTGCCAAGTGGAGTAGGCAGAAGCCGCGGCGCGCTCTTGAAGCTCCCAAGCTTCCTTGAGAGTCATGACCTACAGCTCGATTCCCGCGTCGCGTAGGTACCGATCCCGGGCCTCGGCGCGACGCTTGGCCCCCTCGTCGTCGCCGCCTCGCGAATGGCTTAGAAAGTGGCGGTGCTCGTTCAGGGCGGAGGAAATACGGTACAAGATGGCCGCCGAGCGCTCGTCGCCTTCCCTCTCGGCGAGCAGCGCCAGGGCGACGTAGCGATCGGATTCGGTCGAGGCCAAGGCGGGACCCGACCAGTCACAGGCGTGGAAGGTGGCCTTGACCGCTCCAGGGTGGATGGCGTTTTCGATGGCCTCCCTGGGCCCTTCCCGCTTGGCCTTTTCCTTGTCGCGTTCGACCACGAGGATCCCCATCGACTCCAAGGCGTGAAGGACCCCTTCCCGCTTGGCCTTTTCCTTGTCGCGTTCGACGGCTTCCACGGCTTTCGCGGAGAGCTCTTGCGACATAGCCTGCTCGCGCTCCGTTCCTCTGTGAACCGCATCGACCAGGCTCGTGACGCTTGCCTCGATCGCGGCTTGCTCCTCGTTGTCCTCTCGGTGCAGGTCATTGACCAAGCTTTCGTATCCCGCCTCTTGAAGCGCCTCGTCTCTCACGCCGCGATGCTCCATCGCCTCGACCTCGTGAAGGGCGTTACGCAGGGTCAGCCAATCCCGGTGCTCCTTCAGCGCGCGAGCCACACGCACCAGGGCCAAAACAGGCCCCTCGGGGTGAAGCCTGCGGGCTTGATCGGCCAGCTTTTCGTACTTCTCGTAGGGACGAAAGAGGTTCGGTTGGTCGAGATCGAAGGTATCGAATGCGATGCGAACGGCGCCGATTCGAAGGGCCTCCTCCATCTCCTCGCGAGCCGAGGCGTCCTCGGAGGAAGAAGAAGGGGTCGAGCCGAGTCGCTTGGAGGAACGTGCCATGGCCATCCCCTTGGTTTCGAACGAGGTTAGCTCTTGAGGCTCTCGTACTCGCCCGCTTGGATGAGCGCGTATTCTTCCTTGGCCAGCTTCTCCGCCAAGGCTTCCCGCAAAGGCTTCGGAAAGGTGATTCGCAGGTCGCCGCCGAATTCCTTAACGTACCTCTTAGCGGCTTCGTCGACCCAATAGAGCCACAGCTTAGGAGCGAGCCCGGGGTCGTAGGTGCCGTTCTTGATGCGGCGAAGGATGTTTTTCAGGATGCTCTTTTTCTGCTCGTAGATAGAGCTTTTGTTCTCGGCGTACAGCTCCAGCTCGGTCAGCGCGTGTTGGTCGATGGTCTTGAGCTTGGAAGAGACCTCCTTCGAAGAGGCGGGAGCCTTCCTCTCACGAGCCTCCCTCACCTCCTTATACGGAGGCCTCCCCTCCCTCTCCGTCATGGCCCACTGCTGAAGCTGCTCGGCGTCGCCGTTCGCAAACTCCATCTGTGCCTTGGTGTAATCCTTGAAGTACTCGCGATCCGTGTCGCCGGGGCGCAGCGTCAAGAAACCGAGCAGCGCCTCTACACATTCGTCGGAGTCGACTGCGTGCAGGGGCGAGCAGGTGAAGTCCTCTCCCTTGAAAAGGGACTTTCCGTGGGGGTCCTTGAGCTCGTAGCCCAAAATGGAGGCCCCGCTCGGGCTTCTCGCCGTCCTCCCCGTGTCCCAGGTTTTGAGCGTGTACCCATCCAAGTCCACATGACGCAAGATGTCTTTTTTCACGATTCTCCTACCTTTCCGCTTCCCTTGTCTTCCTCGACTGTCCCCTTCGCGCGGGCTCTTTGGACCGAGCCGCCCTGTTCGATGGTTATCGGAGTCTGGCAAGTGACACGAAAACCTCCGGTGGTGAGAGGGGCGCTCACGCGCAGGGAGGAGTAATTCATGTCTCGGGTGAGCGTCGTGGGCTCCACGATGTGCCCGGCGCCGTCGGACCCATCCCCGTACTCGAGTCGCTGGACGGGGTCTGGCTTGCCGGCCAGGGCTCCCGTGGCGGCACGCACCAACCCACTGCTTCGCATCTCGGCAAGGATCGCCGCAGCGACCGCCGCCAAGAGCGAGGCCACGTAGGGCGGAACGGGAATCTTGAGGACCGAAAACGCGAACGCGGAAAGCACCACGATCGCAAGCACCATGATGGTTTTCCAGCTCATAGCTTCTCTTCTCCCAGGCTCTTGGCTCAAGCTATTCCTTTTCAGGATTTTCTTCCAGCCGAAATCACCTCTCCGAAAACGTCCAGCGCGCCTTGCTTCCTACGGGCACGCACGCGAATTTCGTTCCCGCGAACGAGCAAGGCTTGCCTTGTCGGCACGCGGCGCACTGCTCCGAGCGCTCCTTCGTCTTTTTCTTTCGAAACGCTCCATAGCGAAGGGGGTCTTGCGGTGCGCCCCCGTCGATGCGCTCCCCTCCCTCGAAGCTTGCTTCCTCCAAGCTCCCCTCGGACAACGTCTCGGAGCTCTCCTTCTCCGGCGCACCCGGGAAGCTTGGCTCGTTCTTTCTGTCCAGCTCCTCAAAAAATCGTTCGGAGCTCATCGTCCGATGGGCCATGTCCGTGCTCCTGTTCTTGTTCTTGGAATCGCCTTACGATCGTACTGCGCTCTTGGCCGAGCTCGTCGGTTTTCGTGCGCACCTCGACCGAAATCCCCATCTCCAAACCGAGGCGACGAATTGCCTTAAGGTTTCCCGCTTCGTCAATCCAGCGAAGCAGCGAATGCTCGGGTCCGGCCCAAGAGGTTCCCGCATAGAGCGCCCGACGCGTCTCGTTGGCACGCCGGTAGAGGTTTTGCCGCTGGGCTCGAATCTGCTCGTAGGTTTCAACCGACGGATCCTTCAACAGGCCGCAGGAAATTAACGTGTGGCGAATCCGAGCCGCCACCTCGGGCGGGTCGACCCAACAAGGGACCGAGGTCTCCTGGCCTTTTTCTGGAGCTGTCTCGGGAACCGGATCGGGCTCGCCTTCCCCACGGAGCACACGGAGCACCAAGGGAGCGCTCGCGCTCAAGGTTACCGACGGTCCCAGGGCGACGAGGGGACCCGCCGGGCGGTCAGGGGCCTTGGGAGCCTGCACCGCGAACAAGGAAAGCTCCTCAGGCCGTTTCTGTCGTTTCTTCTTCTCGATCTTGCTCACAAGATTCCCCCGTGGCCTCCAAAGTCTCCGCGCGAAGAGGCCCCCAAACAAGCTCGACCATGCGACGGGGTTGGCCGCACAACCCGCTCCCCCTCCGATGGGGAAAGGGATAGGCCAAGCAGGTGCAGGAAGAACCCCTTCGCTCGCGGCAGCGGGGCCTCGAAGGGCGGCACACGGAGCAATGGGTTCCCAGCGCAGGCGAGCACCGTTCTTTTTTGCGCTCTTTCTTGCGCTTCATGCTTCCGCCGCCTCGCAGCGCTTGGCAAAGCAGTCATCGCACAGCTCGTTGTCGCCCCCTCCGTAGCACCAGGGGGTGGCCTTCTTGCACGCCTCGCACCGAAGGTGCGGCAGCGGGTGCCCCAACGGTTGGGGTAGTCGGGCTTCTTCGATGGCCACCCGTAGGCACCCACCTTGGAACCGGAGGCCATGCAAGGACAAGGCTCCTTGGGGCTCGCTACCTTTCTCCTTCCAATCCAAGGACATCCCGCTTGATGTCGGCCCCGGGTCCCGACACATCCGCACGATCGTCGCACGGGAAGGGGATCCATTCCAGGCAAAGGAAGAATCCGATGAAGCCGCGACCGAAGCGAACGAGGATCCACCTTCATGACCAAGACCTCCTTCTTACGCCGCACGTCCCTAGACCTTTCGGGCTAGGGCTTGAAACCTTTCCGCAAGGGCTTCGTCGACCTCCCCCATCTCGGGAGCCCTGGTCCAAGGACCCTGGGCGACTCGGTGCGAGGCCTGCCATTCGGTAGGGATCGTGTCGAATCCCAAGGGGCTTCGGATCTTGGCGCGTACCTGTGAAGGTCCGAGGTCCTTGGAGATGCCTCCGGCCACCAGGTTCTCGACGCCGTGCTCGTCGGTCTCGATCCGTTGGTTGGCGGCGGAGATCTCAAGACGTTGGAGGTGGTTGACCTTCCACGCGTGGGAGGGCGGCGCCCCGCGCTCGGCGGCCCAGTCGAGGGCCGGACGTGGATCCCCTAGGCACGCTAGGCCATCGGTGTGGCAATAAATCACGAGGATCCCCATCGACTCCAAGGCGTGAAGGACCAAGGCCACCCACGACCGCACAATCCCAGTAACAAAGATGGCCGCGGAGAGCACCTCGCGTTGGCTCGGCCTCTCCCAGTCAATTTCCCAAATCCCATTGCGCTGGTACGCGCTCGGCCTTTTCGGATCGGGCTTCGTAGCTACCTTGGTTTCGCTGGATCGCGAGGCCAACGCCCCTACCCCTTGGACGACCAGGGCCTTCGCAAAGCGCTCGACCGACGATCCGTGGGGCGCGCTTCGTCGAAGCGTCACGCACCGATCGGCCCATTCGGCGAGCTCCTCACGAACCTCGAAGCGCTTGACCTCATGCACATACAGCACCTTGGCCCCGCAGGCTACGGCAGCTCGAAGCTCGGAGCTCGTCCAGGTGCCAAAGAGCGGGCCCCACGGGTATCTACACGTTTCGTGGGTCTCGAACCGTAAGGGGGGATAGAGGCTCTCGGGCACCTCGATCAAGGCGGTCGTCATGCATCCGGGCCGATCCCATTCGTGCTCAAGACCCGTGCCTAGGTACTCGACTCCGATCGGCTCGGTTTGGAGGGCGCGCGCGTAGGCTCCCGACAAATCCACGCTCCACAGATTGTCCCCCGCATCCGCGCGAAAGTCCTTGGCTCGTCCCACGGGGTAGTACTCGATCCGTCCCCCGCCGTACACGCCCACCGCTCGAAGAAGCCTCGCGATCGGAGGATAGAGCCCCAGGTCTCTTTGGAGCTGCGTTTTGAGCGACGCGATGGCCATGGAGGCCACCGAAGGCCCGAAACCGGCTCCTGGCCAGGCGTCTCGATAGTCCTGGGAAATCTTGGAAAGCTCCTCCCATCCCCACCGAGCGGTCTCGCGCTCGCCCAAAAAGGGAGGAATGTCCAAGAGGCCCGAAAGCCCTCGACCCTGAAACGATCGTCCCGTGGCTTCCGTGTCGACCTCCCCCGGATAGGAAAAGGCGTCGCCGCACTGCCGCACGGCAAGGCTCCAGTAGTTGCCGTCGCGCCTCGAGGGATGCACCGCGTACCCCGCCTGAAGCAACGGGGGCACCCAGGTCGCCCAATCTACGCTGCCTGGAGTGAGCCACACTTGGGAGCAGGAGAACGTGCTTAACGGATCGGTGAGCCACGCAAGAAATCCGCGGTGTCCTCCCGCGATACGGACATCGGCCTCGGGGGTGGCCACGTAGACCGGATCGGACGGCGAGAAGGGCACATGGGCTACCGCGCGACGAAGGTCCTTCGCATAGGGAATGCGCAGGAAGAGTGGAGCTCGTATCATCGCTGCCCCTCCCGAACCCACCGCTTCGCAGCCGCTCGCGCCTCCTCCCGGTTTCGGTAGGTCTTTTGCCACAGAATCCGAAGGCGTGGGGGCTCGCCTCGGAAACCCGCGCGGCGAAGCGCGTAGACCGTCGCGTGGATGACCTGGGCCTCTCGGGGATGGGTGGCCAAAATAGCCCGGTAGACGGCAAAGGTGCTCGTTTTCTCTTCGGACGCGAGAATCATCCGGAGCGTCCTTTCTTCGAGGATTTCTTCAAAGATTTCTTCCCTTGGGGTTGGACCGAGGGGACGACCTTGGGTGTCGCTCGACGCGTCGGGGTCGGACGCGCCTTCTTGGGTTGTGTCTTCGCCTTGGCCTTCGCCTTGGCCTTCGTCTTGGACTTCGTCTTGAGCTTCGGAGCCTTGGGTTTCCGAGACGGCTTCGGAGCCGTTTTGGGGGCCTTGGAACGAAGAGGAGAAGCCTTGGCCTTGGCCGTCGGTCGACGCTTCTTCGGAGCCGGCTTCGGAGCCGGCTTCGGAGTCGCCGCCTTGCGAGGAGCGACCTTCTTGACCTTCGTTCTCTTCGTTCGACGCTTCGGAGCCTTTGGTTTGTTGCGAGCGGGCTTCGCGGCTACCGGCTTGCCGACGGTGTACGCGCCGAGGAGCACCCCGGAGACCTGGTCGTAAAGCGAAAGGACGGTGCCGGTGGGGAAACGTCCCGCCTCTTTTGCGATCCAGCGCTCGGCGCCGGCGAAGCTCCAGGCCGCATCGTCGGAGGTCGAGCGAATCGTGCGCTCGGCCTTGCGAGGCGCCGAAACGACCAGGGTGATTCGCAGGGCGCGCAGCGGGAAGACGATGCGCCTCGTCGCCTTCTTGGGCTTCTTTTTGGGCTTCTTCTTGGGCTCGTGGACAAGAGGAAGTGTGACGACCTCGGGAGCCTCGGGGGCCTTGGGGGCCTCGGGGGCCTTGGGGGCCTCGGGAGCCGGCTGCACCTGCGACTTTTGCATTCTCTCCACAAGCTCGCGAAGCCGTGCGTTCTCCTCCTCGGCTGCCGCAAGCTTCTCGAGGATCGCTTGCTCTCGCTTTCCGGCCAGAAAGTCGTCCAGACGCTTGGTCGCCTCCACCACAAGCTGGAGTCGTTGCGCGTCCCTGTCGTCCTGCTCCTTCTTGGCCTTGTCGCGCGCGGTTTCTACGCGCTCGATGGACTCGAGCTCCACGACTCGCCTCCCAATGTCCACTCGTTGATCGTCGCCGTGGACCCACACGACGACGTCGATCTTCTGGACGATGCCCCCCTCGCTTCGGATTCGGGCCTGCATATTGGCCGCTCCCGATAGACAGCGATCCAGGTCGATTCCCACGGGGAGCAGATCCGAGAGCCCCGCATCGCGGAGCAGCTCCAAGGGGACCTCGGGAGGAAACGAGACCTGAAAGATGGCGCCAAAGTCCTCGAATCTCGTGGGTTGGGCTTCTCCCGCGAGGGGTCCGGCCATTGCCTCGAAGGCTTCTCCGATCTTCGTGAGGTCCAACCGATCGGACGCACGCTCGAGGCTGGCCTGGACAGGAACCGTGGACCAGTAGAGCCAATTGCGCGTCCGCGATCGGGTCGCGCTCTGCTGCTCGTCGCTTTGGGCCTTGTACCGAGCCACGTCACAGGCCGCGTGCAACATGAATCCGACGGACGCATACGCATGCACGGCCTGTCCTGGAGAAACGACGAGAGGTTAGAGGAAAACGATCAGGGCCTCGTGGGGCTCAGAACGGAATCTCTTCTTCGGCGGAGGCCGTCACCTCTTCAACACTTTCCGCCGCCTCCGATCCCGAGCGGGCCATGCTTTCGATGTCGGGCGAGGCCAACAAAAGCCGACTCTCGGTCGTGACATCGTGCTCCCACTTGTACAGCTCGAGCTTCCAGACGTTGAACCCGTTGGACGTGGTGACGCGCTTGGTGGGCAGGACACCGATCTCGGTGACATGCACGATTTGGCCCTTATCGTCGACGCGGGGCAACAGGTGCCGGAGGCGCGCCATGTTGTGTCGCTCGTCGAGCCATACGATCGTACCCGGTTTACCCTCGATTCGCTCCTTGTCGTGGCTGAAGACGGCGCAGGGTTGGGTGAGCTGCACGACGTAGAAATACGTCGGAGGCTTCGGGGGCAGGCCCGACGCGGCACGCTTCTCGTTGTCGGTAAGGTCGTTGTCGCCGAGCGGGCGCAGAGCACGTCCGAGGAGGTAGCCGCGAAGGCGATGCTTTTCGAGCTGCGTGACGCCGTTGACCTCGAGCTCGGTCTGTGTCTTGTAGAAGTAGAAGTCCGGGTTAATCCGGACGCCCCCATCCTTTTCAAAGTCCATAGGGTCAACGGGCGGGGGCGCAGGTGCGGGCGCAGCCTTGGCTCCGTTCGGAGCCGAGGGGCTCGTGGTCGACGCCGTCGCCTTTTCCTTTTGCTTTTCGGTCTTGATCTCCTTGCCGGAAGGTGCCTCGACCTTGGGGGGCGCGGCGTGCGGGGGAACCACGTCGGTCGGCGCGTGCGATGCGGAGACGTTCGAAGAAACGTTTGAAGCGTGCGTGCTCATCTTAGGGGCGTGCTTTCTTGGGTACGGAAACAACAGGTTGCGTAATAGGCTCGGTCAAAAGTCCCTTGGGGGCGGCTCGGAGAAGCTCGACGTGCAAGACCGACAATCCTCGCGCGAAGGCTTCCCGAAAGATATCGGCCCGATCCCAATTCCTACCGTCCAACTGCCGAAACGAGGAGGCGAGACGATCGGCCTCTTCGAGATGATCGGGATCGATCCGAACCGTCACCGGAGGCCACCGACCCGGGCCTTTGGGTTGTCGATTCACGCACAAGGTGTACTAGTTGTCGGGTCCGATCGTCAAGCGAAAAGCACAAGGCGAACAACGAAAGATCCTTGACATCCGGTGACCTCCTGTGACAACCGATGACCCTATGTCCTTACGCGACGGAGCTCTTGGGGAGGGGTCCTTTGAGGGGAGTCATGAGATCGTCAGGGACTTGAGCGAGCACCGTGGCGTGACTAAGCGCCGCGGCAATCTCGGGCAAGCGAAGACCCATGCTCCGCGCATAGAGGCAAATCCTCCCCGCCACCTGCTCGACCGTTGCGTCGTGATGCACGGCGGCGAGCCTTTGCACCCGTTGAGCGAGATCGGTGGCCCACTCCTTTACGAGGTAGTCCACCGAAAGAGCCCAGCGCTGTCGCCAGTCCTTCACGGATCCCCCCTGGGAAGACTCGGGGTTGAAGCCCTCGTAATAGCCGAGCACCGCCATCCGCGCGGCGTAGTCGAGCACCGATCCGCTCTTTAGCTCGTCCAGGGCAGGGAATGGCCGCTTGGTGATGCTGGTCAAAAAGTCAATGGCCCCGTTTTCGGCTGCGGTGTGCTGCTGCCCATCGGACCCGAGGCCGTCCAAGTAATAGCGGAAGGGGGTCGTGTACTCCTTGGAGGTACCGTCCGGTTGGGGGGTTGAATCCTTATGCTCGACGAGCTTGTACCAAGAGGTCGGGCTCGTCCCCTGGTAGGAGCCTACGTTGTTCGAGCCCACCATCTCGCCGTCCCAACCTTGCCCGTATCCCGTCCCTTCGGCTCCAGCATGGGCGAGAGCGATTTCGAGGGCCGCGTCCGGCATGTCTCCCGACTCGCCCGTGACGGAGGACCACACCTTTTGCAGAAGGGTTCCGAGAGCGCGGATACGGTTCGCGGTCGTCTCACTCCCCGGCTTGGGGGTGAGCGTGGCCATGGGGGGAAGGTTTCCCGTCGAGGCAATGACCGCGCTCGAGATCGAGGAGGCGGCCCCCTTCGCGGCGGAGGAAACGGAGGAGGCGGCCGAGGAGGCCGCGCTCTCGACGTCTTTCAACGCGCCTTCGGCCGATTGAGCCACGGCGCCAAGCGAGCCCTCGCGCCACCACGCATAAGCGATAGCGGACAGAATAAGCACCACGCCGGTCGCGACGATCGAAAGCGAAGCGTCCCTTGGAAGGGAGGGCTCAGATCCGGTAGGCATAGGGATCCCCTGCCGTGGAATCCGAGCCTGTGCTTTCGGTCGGCGCCGGCTCCGACGAGGAAGGCTCGGTGGAGGCGCTTTCCGAGGAGGCGCTTTCCGAAGTACTTTCCGAAGAAGGGGCAGAGCTCGGCTCCGAGGAGGAAGGGATCATCGAGGACAAGGCCGAGCCCGCCGAGGGGGGCTTCTCGTCGATCAAGGAAGAAACGGCCGAGCCCGCCGAGGGGAGGGGCTCTCCCGAGGGGGCCGAGGAAGAAGGAGGTCCCGAAGGAGTGGAAACCGGCGTCGAGGTCGACGGTGCGGAAGGGATCTTGCCTCCTCCCCCGTGGTGCTTGGAAGACCCCTTGGCGGCGGGGGGAGACCCCGGCCTTTTTCCCTTGGGAGACGAGGTCGCTGAAGAAACGGCCGCTTGAATCTTGGAGGCGGCGTCCGCGGCCGAGGAGGAGGAAGGCGAGGGGGCCGAGGAAGCTACGGGACCCGCGCTGGGTGTAGAAGCCTTCGAGGGCGCGGGAAAAGCTCCCGTGGAAAGCTTCGCCTTTTCGGCATTGTGCCACCAGGCGTAGGCAATCGCAGAGACGCCTACCACGACCCCAATCGAGACCAAGGAAAAACCCGAATCCGCCATGACGATCCTGTACTTTCTTAGGCTAGGCGATGTTTTCGGCATCGTCCGAAGGGTGCAGCCTTGCGATGAGCGTGGCCCCTCCGAAGGGGCCTTGCATGCGATTTCCTTTGAGGGTGCGGCGCATAATCCGCGCACACTGCCGGTCCTCGGGATCGGTCTGGCCCCCGTCGGCTGTGGTGAGCGCCAAGCCCTCGTCCACTTGGTCCGTGGTCTCTAGGACAATGCCCACGTGCGTGCGGTCGATGGCCGGATCGCTGCTCGCCGTGGCGTCGCGCGTGACCACATAGACATCGCCGGGAGTCAACGTAGAAGGGTTGTTCTCGTAAACCAGGGGGGCTCCAAGGGCGGACCCCGCTTTTTGCATGGGGGCCATCCACGCGCCAAAGTGATAATGCTCGGTGGGCTTGCCCGAGGTGTCCTCACCGGGCCAAGGGCGATTCAAATACTCCTTGGGCACGCCGGCTTGCTCCAAGACCGCTGTCATAAAGACCATGCACGTGGTGCCCTTCCCCTTGGTGAACCACCTCCACGCACCGGGCCCGGTCTCGCCGCCGAGCACCGTGTCGACCCACCTCTTTTCGGGCTCGCCCACATAATCCCGATGCAGGGAGGGGTCGGGGGTGACAAGCTCTCGAGCTTTGGAAACGATCGCCTGTTGCATACGGGTCCCCATGGAGGAAGAGGAGGAGAAGCCCCCTGGAATGACGCTCGGAGGAATACCGACCTCCCGCGCCACCCCAAGGATTCGGTCTCGGTTTGCGTACACGAGATAGGCCACCCCTCCGACGATCGCGGTGCCGAGGAGGATACGAGCTACCGGGTGCCAATCGTCGGAGGGGGGCATGAGAGGGAAGATCCTTTCCTTCGAGGAGCCTTACGTTCTCGATCGGCTAGATCGTCAGGACCAAGCCCGCGCTTCCCGCGGTGCCCGCCGCACCCGTTCCGTGGAGAGCCCCTCCGGCGCCGCCCGCCGCGGAAAGGGTACCTCCTCCCGAATAGCTGCCAACGATCAATCGAATCACGCCGCCGCCGCCTCCACCGCCGCCCGAGGCGTTGCCCGCGACGCCCGGGGCTCCCACTCCACCGTTCGCCTGGATGGTGCCGGCGTTCACGAGAGAATTGGCCCAAATCTGAATCTCTCCGGCCCCGGAGCCGCCGCCGCCTCCCGCGTTGGCTCCGTCCGTCGTGCCGCCGCCCCCTCCGGTGGAGGAAACGCGCGCGAGCAGGCCCACGCCCGCTGTGATGGCATCGGTCATGGAGCGTCCCGACTCGGTCGAGGCCGTGAGCGTGCCGCCGGCGCCGCCGCTCGCGCCGCCTCCGGCTCCTCCGGCGCCACCGATTCCCGTACCTCCCGTACCGGCCGCTTGGCTATTGCCTCCCGCCGTGCCGCCCTTCAAGGTACCGCTCGCCACGGCCGATCCGCCGGTACCCCCCGATCCCGCGGCCCCGTTGTTTTGGATCGTCCCTCCCGAGGCCACGTTCACGGTGGTCTGGCAGTAGATCTTAAAGTTCGCGGTGTTGAGGGTACTCGAGACCGTCAACGACGAAAAGCTCACGTCCCTGATCAGGGTCGCGGTTACCGCGATGTTTCCGGCTCCGTCGGACCCGTCTCCGTACTGGGCCGGGACCAGAGCACTGGCCGAGGGAGTGCCCGCCTCGCCCGAGGCAAAGACCGAGACGGACTGCACGGGGCTCGCTCCCCCGATACGCACGAAGTTGTAGTACGCGCAAACCGAGCCCTTGTCGGTGGCCGACGTCGGCTCAACCGGCACGACGGAGTTCGGGCCCAACAGGGTACCGATCTTGTTGCCCGTAGGGGGAGCCTGGGTTTGGGTTCCCCAGTTCGAATAGTTGGAGGCGCCCGAGTTGTCGTTCGAGGCCCATACCTCCACGGCATCGAGGGCGTTGGCTCCCGAGCCGAGCTCAAAGCGGCGAGCGCTCTGAGAGGCGACCCCCGAAAAGGACTGCCATCCGGTGCCGTTGCCGAGGGTCGTGCTCGCGGAGAAAGAAGCGTTGTACATAGGAGGTTCCTTTGGAGCAGAGAGAAGAGAGGGAGGAGAGGAGAGAAACCGGTTACATTTCAATCACAAACCCCAAGGGACCATCCACTTGAGGCACCACAACGGGGAATCCGGCCAAGGAGGTCGGGGATCCGCTTTCGGAGGTTACAAAGGTGTAGGCCGGAGGCTTGCCCGAGCCAAACCAGTCGTTGTCGGACAACCCCACGAGCACGGGGTTCGGAGAGAAGATTCCCGTGGCCCCCTTGGGGACCGTGATGTAGTTAGGGTTGGCCGGAGGCGAGCAATAGAAGGTCAGGGTGTTGGTTTTGCGGTCCCCCTTGTTCGCGCGACGCTTGAGCGAAGCGACCGAGATCGGCGGAAGCGACGGCATGGCGACGCCTCCGCAAATCCAGATCTCGCAGTTGAAGGGGCAATAGATACGGGGAAGGTCCACCGCATAGAAGGGAAAGGTTAGGTTGGAAGGGGTGTTCGCGTTGGCCATCCCGGAGACAAATCCAAAGAGGTCCACGGCGAAGGTCCCATCGGTGAACGTAACGGCACCGGAAAGCGTGGTCACCATCAAGCCAAGCCCTCCAAAGGGCAGCCCACTCAAGTAGGCCGTGGCAACCATGGATCCAAACTGAGCCTTGATGGCCGCATTGATCTGAGCCACCATCGTCGCCGGATCGGCCGGGTTGGAGAAGGTCACGAGACACGCCACGCCTCCGATCGTCAGGGTAAAATTCAAGACCCCGAAGGTCGCCGGATAGGGATAGGCGGTAACGTCCTGGTCTCCGATCGTGGTGACCCCGTTCGGAGGATAGAGCGTATAGTTCGGTTGGTCCGTGCCCCCGACCCCTGAAGAGCCCTCGTTGCACTCGTAGTCGTAGTCGAACAGGGGAACGATCTGCGCCACGATCCCAAGACCACTGGAATCAAAGAGATACCCCGATCCCATTTGCTGGTAGTTGTAGAGCGTGACCGTCACGATCTCGTCACGTCCGGCGTTGCCGAGAAACATCCCACTGCGAAGGACGTAGGCCGATCCGCTTCCGGGTGCGTAGGTAGGGAGCTGTTGCACGGCTAGTCGTCCTCCTCGCTCGAGGGCTCGGAGCTCTCGTTTTCGTTGTCCTCGTCGTCCTCCTCGTCCTCTTCCGGCTCCTCGTCCTCGTCCTCCTGCTGCTCTTCGGCCTCGCGAGCCCTCTCACGAGCCTGCGCGAAAGCCTTGGGGGTGAAAAAGGAAAAGTCCTTCGGAATGGGAGCGGGAGCCGAAACCTCGGCTTTCGGAGCCACCTCCTCAAGCAAGTCCACTTTTTGGCGCATGATCTGCACAAAGCGCTGCTTAGACAACCCGGCGTCCTCCTCCGATTTGGGAGGAGCGGAGGTGGGCAGAGGAGTGGAGGGGGGTGGAGGAGTGACGGGCTCTTCCTCCGAAGGCTTGGGCTCTTCTGGGGTAGGCTCGGTCACACAGGCCACGGAAGCGACCTCGGCCCCGGGTGAAACGATCGGAGCCTCGAGCTTGACCTTCTTACGAGAGCGCCTTGGATTCGGCGAAGGCTTGGGGGGCGAGGATCCGTTCGTTTCTGTCGAGGCGTGCGCCTCGCCCTCGCTCTCGCCCTCTTCGGAAGCCGTTCCCTCGTCGACCACATCCGCGATTTGGCTCAACAGCTCAGCGACAGGACGAGACTGCAAGACCTTGGAGGCGCCCGGTGTCTTCTGAAGGGTGGTCGAAAGATCCGCCAAGAGCAGGGTCAAGGCCTGGAAGCGCTCCTCGTGGATCTTGCCTTCCTGGCCCTTCTGCTCGCTTTGCAATCCCTCGAGCACCTTGGCGACGATTCCCCAGAGCGACTGGAGCACCTCGGGGGTCAGCCAGCCCCCCTCTTTGGCTTCGGCAAGCTGTCGCTCCAGCTCCGCCAGGCGCAAGAGCGCGAGGCGATGATTCGAGGCCTGCTCGTCCAACTGTCGTTGCAAGGTGTCGGCCCGACTACGCTCTCGGTCGGCCTCCTCGCGGGCTCGCTCGGCGGAGATCTGCTCGCGCTCAATCTGGCGAGAGACCGCCCGATCAAGCTGGCTCATCGCCGTGTATTTGGACTCGATTCCACTGCGATCGGCGAGATCGCGGTAGCGACAGATAATGGTTGAAACGACACGACCCGTCTTCGGATCGAGCAGGTCGTTTCGGTAGATGCCGCTTCCGCTCGAGAACGACGCATGCTCGCTCTTGTCGAGCACGGTCCACTCTCCCGGCGTCGTTTCCTCGTTGGGGTAGTAGTAGAAGCGGAGCAAATCGTCGATGCGGCTACTGAGCTGTTCGCTCGTGACCTCACGACCGGATTGCGCCTCGGCGAGCAACACCATTTTTTCGGCCGCGGAGATTCGCTCCGTGGCCTGGCGGACGTATTTTTCTTTCGAGAGAGCTTGTTGGGGCAGTGACATGCGGGTCCCTCATCCTACGAGAGCCCCTAGGCGACGCGCAACCCTACCGAGCGTGTCCCGACCACGACCGCGATCGCCGCAACGAGTAGGCCCGTCGGGTAGACCCAGAAGGGAAGGTGCAAGAGCGCTTTTTCGGCTTCGCTGGCCACGGCCGAAGCAGCCTGGGCCACGTCGTGACCCGCCGCCTTGGCGATGCTTTCGGCTGCGTCCACGACGGGAGCCGTCTCTTGCTGTACGGCTGTCGTTTGGGGGTGGAGCTGCTCGAACGAAACGTCTTCGGGCGCCGCGATGGGAGGAGCCGAGGGATTTTGTTTGGCCAGATCCCCCGAGACGCGACGCGCGTCGGCGAGCATCGCGCGCAGGGCGTCCGAGTCGCCGTTGCCGTCTTTCCATTGCGTGGAAAAGGAGACCCACGCGTCGTAGGTTGGCTTCAGGTACGCGAGCTTGGGATCGGTCGGGACTCCCGCCTTTTGGAAAGCGACCCACGAGGCCGAGAGCTCCTGAAACGCTTTTTCGGCCTCTTCGGAGGGACCGAAGAGACCTTGCAAGGCCTGCTGATGGATTCCCACCTCTTTGGCCGCATCGGCGAGGCGTTGGGCCGTGGACTGCGCCGCCGCCTGCGCCGCGTCGGCCTTAAGCTTGGCCGCGGCCACGAGATCCGCGATCTGACCCGGAGTCATCTCGGCGGGCGCCGCGGGAGCGGCCGGCGTCGCCGCGGAAGGGGCCAGGGACCCCGGAGCCGCCGAAGCGGCCCCCGGGACCGCAGGGGAGGTACCTGGGGAGGCGGTCCCGGGGGTTGGTGAGGCCGCGGGGGGTACGGCCGAGGGGGACGACGGCGACGAGGCAGAGGCATCCGGGAAGGGACTTGTGTCCGGTTCGGTTGGGCTCGTGGTGTCCGTCGTGGAAAACGTCGAATCCTGCGCGCTCGAGGTGTCCGAGGTGTCCGGAGGGCTCGTGGCGAAGGGCGAGGACGTGTCCGTCGAGGACGAGGGCGAGGACGTGTCCGTCGAGGACGAGGGCGAGGACGTGTCCGTCGAGGACGAGGGCGAGGACGTGTCCGTCGAGGACGAGGGCGAGGACGTGTCCGTCGAGGACGAGGACGTCGAGGGAGCCACCACGGCAAAGGGCGAAGCGGAAGGCGAGGTCGTCACGACCGTGGGCGACGAGGACGATCCGGGGGTCACGACCACGGGGGAGGACGAGCCGCTCGGCACCGACACGGCGAAGGGCGAGGCGGGGGATGCGGAAGCCGATCCGTCGGAAGAGCCTCCGTCACTGCTCCCGTCGGGGCTCGGTCCTGTCGAGCTGGGAGATGCCGACGATCCGTCGGCCGAGGGGGACGGGGTCGCGAAGGGGCTGCTCGACGAGGGCGAGGGCGACGACGGTTGTGTCGCGAAGGGCGAGGAGGATGCCGAGGATTTCGCTGCGTGATGCGCCGGTTTGGAAGCGTGCGAGGGCTTTGCCGCCGTGGTGTGCGCGGCGTGCTTGGTAGCCGCGGGATGCGTCGTAGAGTGAGCCTCGGTCTTTTTGGGGGCCGTGTGCGTGGCGGCGTGCGAAGCAGACGACTTTTTGGCGGGATCGGTTGCCTTCTTCTTCACGGCTCCCGTCTCGTCGTCCTCTCCTTCGTCCAGGCCCGATACCGGCTGCGTCGGCTGTGTCGCGTACCCGTAGGAGGAGAACGGTGCAAAGGAATCGTTCGCAAAGGGAGATCCGTGCTCCGAATGGGGGTGCCACTCGGGATGCTTGGGATGTTCGTGATGCTCGGGGTGCTCGTGGTGATCGTGATGCTCGTGGTGCTCGTGAGGCCCGTGAGGCGAGAGGGACGAGGACGAAGAGCTTGGAGCCGAGGTCGAGGCCGATCCCGAAGGAGCCGAAGCCCCTGGAGCCGGAGTCGCAAAGGGGCTCGCCGCCGGTTTCGCCGCGGAGGGATGGGAGGCTGCCTTGGGAGAGGAAGTCGCCTTCACGGCGGGCTTGGCAACCGGTTGGGGGGCGGGCTTCGACGCCGGCTTCGCCGCCGGTTTGGGGGCCGGCTTCGGAGCCGCTTTGGCGGCAGGTTTCGGCGCCGCCTTGGGAGCCGCCTTCGGCACGGCCTTGGCAGCGGCTTTCTTTACCGCGCCCACCCCGTCCGACGAATCATCTCCCGAGCCGTCACCCGAATCATCGCCGCCGTCATCCATAGGAATCGGCGCAGGAGGCGGAGGAGGCGGAGGAGGCGGAGGAGGAGGGGGGTGGTGGTGATGGTGGGGATGGTGTGCATGTCCGTGTCCCGAATGTCCATGTCCCCCATGACGCGTGGCTCCCACGCCGTCACTGCTGTCATCTCCGCTGTCGTCGTCCGAGGTTGCCGAGCTATCCGACGTGTCGGTCGAGGTCGTGTCGGTCGAGGTCGTATCCGACGTGTCGGTCGAGGTCGTGTCGGTCGAGGTCGTATCCGACGTGTCGGTCGAGGTCGTGTCGGTCGAGGTCGTATCCGTCGAGGGAGCCACCACGGCA
>Ga0187888_1000958_pt1 | contig 28983 bp, 27 predicted proteins | sample June2016WEW_7_40_FD_132987 | JGI IMG/M metagenome (GOLD analysis project Ga0187888, IMG submission 132987) | Peatland microbial communities from SPRUCE experiment site at the Marcell Experimental Forest, Minnesota, USA - June2016WEW_7_40 | ecosystem: Environmental > Terrestrial > Soil > Wetlands...
CAACGAACGCAGGGAAGTATGATTTCCAGTAATTGGCTTCCACACCAGGTACGGCAAAGAGGACGAAACCTGTTGCCGCAATCAGCGGCCCGCCGACCAGCGGTGCCCTCGGCCCATAACGCGTGACCAGTCCGCCAGACCAGCGCGAAAGAAAGAACATCAGCAGAATTAGCGGCAGGGCGGCGGCACCGGTCGCAGTCGGCGAGTATCCCTGAACTTGGATTAGGTTCATCGGGAACAAGAAAAAGAAGATTCCAACAGCGGTATAGAGAAACAGAGTGAGCAGGTTCGCACCCGTAAAGCTGCGTGACGCAAACAGCGTTAGCGGAACCATGGGTGAACTTACCCTGGCCTCAACAAACGCGAAACCAATCAGACAGACGGGCCCGGCAATCAGGCTTCCGCAGACCAAAGGATGGCCCCAACCGAGACTTATAGACTCGATCAGGCTATAGACCACACCGCCTAATCCGACAGTCGCTACCAGAGCTCCCAACCAATCCACATGCCTCGCAGTAGCGTTACGGCTCTCGGGAATATGCCGTAGCGAAATTGCGATCACGGTGACCGCAATAGGAGCATTAATAAGGAAAACCCATCGCCAAGAGGCGTGCTCAATCAGCCAGCCACCGAGTACAGGCCCCATCGCTGTTGTGATCGCCGTAAAGGCGGACCATGTACCGATCGCCTGACCGCGGATTTTCTCGTCGAAACATGAGCTGATGATCGATAGGCTGCCCGGCACCAGGAAGGCTGCTCCCGCGCCCTGAATACTCCGTGCGAGCACTAACTGCTGAATGTTCGAGGCAAAACTACAGCCGATAGATGCAGCCGCGAAAATTCCCACGCCACCCAGGAACATCAATCGGCGGCCGAACAAGTCGCCGAGGGAACCGCCGACGAGAATCAAAGCTCCCAAAAATAAGCCATAAGATTCGACCACCCATTGCACACCGACGACGGTTGCGTGGAGATTTGCTTGGAGTGCAGGCAAAGCGACATTCACGACAGTGCTGTCGATAAAGGCCATGCTTGAACCCAGAATTGTCCCCGCCAGGATCCAACGTCCATCTTCCGCTGCGCATGGGGTGTCAGAGTTTCTCGACCGGAGCACGGCTTCGTCGCGTGGCGGTTTCATGGCGGTTATGGATGCACTCTTATGTGGGTGAGGCTCCGGCAGTGCCTCGGTTGCCTAGACTCATGCACTTCAACAGGGGTACTTTGCAGAAAAGGAGCCATAAAGTGAACAGAAAAAAAAGAGGAGACTGATGAGTCAGAAACTCCGTTGTCAGACCGCGGAGCGCATGAACGCATGCGAGAACATCCTGAGGCATCTGGCGATTTGGCATCAGTAACGAGTCATGCGATCGAAAGCTGAGCCCATTCCCTAAGATAAGTTTCGAAAGGATCATGGCCCACCACTCCCCCTGGTAAGCCCAAGAAACCAGCGGTATGAAACTCGCAAAAACCCGCCCATCTACTGACACACCCGCGAATTCCCACTGCGTCCATGGCTCGCAAGCCTATGATAAGACGACGTATTCGGGATTGAGACCTCTACCCAGCCAGGGTAGAGGTTGAAGGTCTGTAAGTTATTGATTTGGTAGGCCCGGACGGACTCGAACCGTCGGCCTCTACCGTGTCCACGCTGCGATCTTAGGTTTTACAACAACTTACAAGACCGCGGGGACTGCCAAAGTTCGCGGAAGTCGTACAAGACATCGAATATTGTGGGTTGGGTTGTGGGTTGGAAATCATCCTTGGAAGCGAAGTGTCTCTACTCGCCGTGTCAGGTTTTTTTGCCACAAAACTCGACGTGATTGGGTCTCTTGAGGGACGTGATCGTTTCCCCTGCATATGGCTGCATGCTCACCTTTCATCCCGCCCTCTATCGCCGCCATCGCGGTGACCCAGAGTCGTTGAGCCGAACCCGGAGTTTTTGGTGAAGAATACTGTCAAGGAACTGATCGAGGCAGGCAAGGTCAAACATTTCGGCCTTTCCGAACCCGGCGCTCAGACGATCCGCCGTGCGCATGAGGTCCAGCCCGTCACAGCGGTCCAGAGTGAGTATTCCCTTTTTTACCGGGGGGCGGAGGCTGAAATCCTGCCGACGGTCGAGGAACTCGGCATCGGCTTCGTTCCGTTCAGTCCCTTGGGGGCAGGCTTTCTCACCGGCAAGATAAACGAGAACACCAAGTTCGATAGCTCCGACTTCCGTTCCGTAGTGCCCCGCTTTTCGCCGGAAGCCATCAAGGCCAACATGGCCCTGGTGGAATTGCTCCGGGATGTTGGGTCGGCAAAAGGTGCGACGCCTGCGCAGATTGCGCTGGCGTGGTTGCTGGCCCGGAAGCCGTGGATCGTCCCGATCCCTGGCACTACTAAGCTTCACCGCCTGGAAGAGAATCTCGGGTCGCTTGCAGTCGAGCTCGCCGCAGCCGATCTGCAAGCGATCGACGAAGCCGCCTCGAAGATCCCTCTCGAAGGAGCTCGTCTCCCGGAAGGTGCGCTGAAAATGACCGGGCGGTGACCTAAGCCAGGCGAACAGCGTTGGTCGGACCTTTAAGTTAAACGATAGGAGTTCAGAAAATGCAAGAACGTAAATTAGGGAAAAGCGGGCTGGAAGTTTCAGCCCTCGGCCTCGGGTGCATGGGACTTAGTTTTGGCTACGGCCCCGCGACTGAGAAGCAGCAGGCAATCACACTGATCCGTTCGGCATTCGACCGTGGCGTCACTTTCTTTGACACCGCTGAGTGCTACGGTCCGTTCACGAACGAGGAACTCGTCGGCGAGGCGCTTTCGCCGTTCCGGGAAAAGGTCGTGATCGCAACCAAGTTCGGCTTCGAAGACGGAGACTCACATAAGGGCCTGAACAGTCGTCCGGAGCGCATCCGGGCTGTTGCCGACGCGTCGCTCCAGCGGCTGAAAACCAACGTGATCGATCTGTTCTATCAACACCGCGTCGATCCGAATGTGCCCATTGAAGACGTCGCTGGCACGGTAAAACAGCTCATCCAGGAAGGCAAGGTCAAGCACTTCGGTCTGTCCGAAGCAGGCGTAGAGTCGATTCGCCGTGCTCACGCCGTGCAGCCCGTGACTGCTCTCCAGAGCGAGTATTCCCTATGGTGGAGAGAGCCGGAGCAGGAGATACTGCCGACGCTGGAGGAACTCGGGATCGGCTTTGTTCCGTTTAGTCCTCTTGGTAAAGGCTTTCTTACTGGCGCCATCACCGAGAAAACGGAATTCGACAGCACCGATTTTCGAAACATTGTGCCTCGCTCCACGCCGGAATCACGGAAGGCGAATCAGGCGCTGGTAGACGTGCTTGGGAAGATCGCGGCAAGCAAGAAGGCAACGTCTGCGCAGATTGCGCTTGCGTGGCTGCTCGCGCAGAAACCGTGGATCGTTCCGATTCCCGGCACCACGAAGCTACACCGGCTTGAGGAGAATGTCGGAGCGGCTGGAGTTGAACTGAGTGCCGACGATCTCCGCGACATCACGGATGCCGTCTCTAAGATCACGGTGGAAGGTGCTCGTTACCCGGCACGTCTCCAGCAGCGAGTCAGTCCCTAAAGTTCAAAACGAACCGAAGCGGAACTGTGAGAGGTCTATGAAGCGACGATTGTTCGTAGGCGGCGCATTCATAGCCGGCGCATTTGCGGCACCTCAGAAAAGGAGTAATTCAAAGATGGAAATCAAGAGAAGTGGTTCACAGCCATCCGGCAAGGGACCGGCCAACTATTTTACCGGCACTGTGCGGGTTGACCCGCTGTTCCACCTGCCCGCTCCGGCGCGCATCTTCGGCGCCAGCGTCACCTTCGCGCCTGGTGCTCGGACAGCATGGCATACACATCCGCTCGGCCAGACCCTGATCGTGACTGCCGGTTGCGGCAGGGTACAGTGTTGGGACGGACCGGTCGAGGAAATCCGCCCGGGCGACGTGATCTGGTTTCCGCCCGGCGAGAAACACTGGCATGGCGCCCCGCCGACCACCGCGATGACTCATTTCGCGATTGTGGAGGAACTGGACGGAAAGAGCGCCGACTGGATGGAAAAAGTCAGCGACGAACAGTATCTGGCCTGAACTCAAGGCCGAAACAAATCAGAAAGGAAAATCCCGTGTACAAGACGAAAGCTTATTCCGCTACTAGCGCGACCTCGCCGTTGACCAGCACAACAATCCCGCGGCGCGATCCGACCGAACACAACGTGCAGATCGATATTCTCTTCTGCGGCATCTGCCACTCCGATCTCCACTCGGTCCGAAATGACTGGAGCGAGTTCATGCCCACGGTTTACCCGATTGTCCCCGGCCACGAGATCGTTGGACGTGTGACCAAGGTCGGCTCGGCAGTTACCAAATATAAAGTGGGTGACCGTGGCGCGGTCGGGTGCCTGGTCGACTCTGACCGCACCTGTCCCCAGTGCAAAGCGGGCCTTGAGAACTTCTGCCCTAACCAGAGGTTAGCCTTCAACGCCCCGGACAAGTATCTCGGTGGCGTCAGCTACGGAGGCTATTCCGACAGCATCGTCGTCGACGAGCGTTTCGTTTTGCGCGTCCCCTCCAACCTCGATCTCGCCGGGGCCGCGCCGCTCCTGTGCGCTGGGATCACCACATACTCTCCCATGCGCCGCTGGGGTGTCACAAAGGGCAAGAAAATCGGTGTCGTCGGTCTCGGCGGACTCGGCCACATGGCCGTCAAGATTGCCCATGCGCTCGGAGCCCACGTCGTCGCGTTCACCACGTCGCCCAACAAGAAGGACGACGCTCTTCGCCTCGGCGCCGACGAGATCGTCATCTCCCGCAATGCGGACGAGATGAAAAAGCACGCTGGAAGTTTCGACTTCATTCTCGACGCCGTCTCAGCCGAGCATGACATCAACGCCTACCTGAATCTTCTGGCCATGAACGGCAACCTCACTCTGGTCGGAGCCCCGGCCAAGCCGCTTCCCGTATCGGCGTTCAGCCTGATCGCCGGCAATCGCAGTTTCTCCGGGTCAAACATCGGAGGTTTACCGGAGACCCAGGAAATGCTCGATTTCTGCGGTGAGCACAACATCACCGCCGACGTTGAGGTCATCGCGATTCAGCGGGTCAACGAAGCGTATGAAAGACTCCTCAAGTCGGATGTGAAGTACCGTTTCTCGATTGATATGGCTTCTCTCAAGGCCGAGTAGGGCGACACTAGACGAACAGGAGAACGGCGATGGCTATCTGTGAGCAGGCGCGCAAGAACCACGACGAGCTTTTTCCCGGCCACGTTTCCACCTTGGCGGTGACCGACCCCGAGCTCATCGAGACCTTCGACAACTTCGCCTTCGACGAAGGGCTGCGTCACGGCAATTTGGACGCCCGGACCCGGCTGATGGTTCAGCTCGTCGATGATCGCATCCCAGGCCCTGCGCGAGTACCGTGTCATGCTCGGCGCGGCGTTGACCGTAGGGGTCACTCCGGTCGAGGTCAAGGAGATCGTGTACCAGGCGGTGCCGTACGTGGGGATGGCCAAGGTCTTCGACTTCATCCACGCTGCCAATGACGTGCTCACCGAGCGAGGTATCGAGCTGCCTCTGCCGGGCCAGTCCACGACGAAGCCCGAGAACCGCATGGAGAAGGGCCTTGCGGTGCAGAAGCACATCATCGGCGGCGATGCCGTTGAGAAACTCTACGCCTCCTCGCCCCGAGACCAGCTTCACTTCCAGCACTACCTCTCGGCGAACTGCTTCGGCGACCACTACACCCGCACGGGCATCGACGTGCCTACACGCGAGTTGCTCACCTTCTGCATGATCGTCTCGCTCGGTGGATGCGAAGCGCAGGTCAAGGGCCATGTCGCCGCGAACCTCAACGTCGGCAATGGCCGCGCACGGCTGTTCGATGTCCTGACCCAACTGCTGCCCTTCATCGGATGTCCCCGCACGCTCAACGCGTTGCGGGTCGTCGATGAGGTTACCGCGACGCCAAAGAGCAAGGAGACGTTATGACCATTCCCCGCATGACCGTGCTGGTGGTTGGTGCGACCGGTAGCATCGGGTGCCTCGTGGTCGAAGAAGCACTCCGTCACGGCCATACCGTGCGTGCCCTGCTACGCACCCCTGGCAAGGCCCGGCGGCTTCCCCCAAAGGCGCAGGTGGTCCGCGGTGACGTCACTCACCCCGACACGCTTCCGGGTGCGGTGGACGGTGTCGACGCTATCGTCTTCACCCTGGGCTCGGACGGTGCCGGAAAGGTGGGGGCTGAGAGTGTCGATTACGGCGGCGTGCGTAACATCTTGGGTGCGCTGGGCTCGAGGACAGCACGCATTGCCCTGATGACATCCATCGGCGTCACCAACCGCACCGGGACTTACAACCGCACCACCGAGACCCACGACTGGAAACGGCGCTCCGAGAGGCTGGTGCGCGCCAGCGGACTGCCGTACACGATTGTGCGACCCGGCTGGTTCGATTACAACGGTCCGGACGAGCACCGGCTTGTCCTCCGGCAGGGCGATACACGCCAGGCCGGCGATTCCAGCGATGGCGTCATAGCGCGGCGCCAGATCGCCGAGGTTCTGGTCAGCAGCCTCGGCTCGGATCACGCATTGCGCAAGACCTTCGAACTCATCGCGACCACCGGGCCGGCACAGGACGACTTCGACGCACTGTTCGCCCCTCTCGCTGCGGAGCCACAAGGCGCCCTGGACGGCGTGCACGACATGGCGAACATGCCGCTGGAAGACGAGCCGAGGCCGGTGCGTGACGACTTGGATAAGGCGGTGGGCAGGGGTCTATCGGAGTAGGGTGAGAATTACAACAGCTAACGGCAGAAGAATTCACGATGTCACTACGCACATGGTTCATCACTGGTGTCAGCAGCGGCTTCGGCCGTCAGGTTACAGATTAGCTTCTCAGGCGCGGCGACTGCGTCGTCGGAACCGTCCGCGATACCGGCAAGGTCACCGATCTGCTCGCGCGTTATCCTGAGTCGTTCCACGCCGAAGTGCTCGACGTGACCGACACAGCGGCGATCCGCAAGGTTGTCGAGCGCTCGTTCGCCCGCCTCGGACACATCGATGTAATCATAAGCAACGCCGGCTACGGCCTCTTCGCCGCGGCGGAGGAACTTACCGACAAGCAGGTCGAACACATTGTCGCGACCAACCTGGTCGGGTCAATCCAGTTGATCCGTGCCGCGCTGCCGCACCTTCGCACCCAGGGCGGCGGACGCATCATCCAGATCTCTTCCTACGGCGGGCAGGTCGCCTTCCCGGGAAACTCGCTCTGCCACGCCACGAAGTGGGGCATCGAGGGCTTTGTGGAATCAGTCGCCCAGGAGGTCGCATCCTTTCGGGATCGGCATGACGATCGTCGAGCCCGGAGGCGCGCGCACCGAATTCCGCTACGGCAGCGCGCAGGTGGCGGATCTCGTCCCCATATACGACCAAACCCCAGCACATAGCTTCCTGCGGATGCTCGATCCCAAGAACGGCCAGGCCCCCGGTGACCCGGCCCGAATGGCCGCGCGTATCATCGAGAGCGTCGATGTGAAGCCCGGATCGCTCCGAATGGTGCTCGGCTCACAGGCGCTGGAGGGTACCCTTACGACTCTGCGCAAGCGGATCGCCGATTTCGAAGCGCAGACCAAACTCGCCGCTTCCACGGACTTCCCGCCCGGCGAGTGACCAGCACCCGCTTCGCAAGCTCGATGGTGCGCGCAGGGTGCAAGCAGGACGGATCGACATTAATACCCTCGCACCCATCGCGGGCGGGAAGTGGCTTCTGGTACACTGGCTCCAAAGGGACATATGGGAAACCTCAACCCGATGCATGTGGAAGCCTTCGGGGACAAATCAAACGCTGCTGTAAACCAGGACTTGTGCGCCAGATGAGTTCAGACCGATTCGTGTGCTCCGTTTGTGCTCCGTTTGATCCGTGAAGAAAGCACAGAGTGAAAACGCGGTATTCTCCATCGCCAGAACGAGGTGCCAGGAAACGCAATGTTCTTTGTTTCCAATTTACAGTCGTATTCCCAAGCTGGATGTCGCGGGTTCGATCGCACCTGCCTCTTGGAACCGGCCACCCCGCTTGGTCGATTACCGGCGAACCCCCCACCAGTGATTTTCAGGCGATCAATTTCACTTGCAGGGGATTGGGCCTAAAAAGTCGCCATCACGCCTACAGGCCCAGCGCGTGGCCCCGCGACGATTCGGGGTGAAAGGGCGCAGCCCCTTCTTCCGAACGCATCGAACTTCCTCCGCTAAAGGGTCCTCTAACATCATGCCAAAGGAGGGCTCAAATATGCGCCAATGTTACCAACGTGGTTGTCTAAGGCGTACGCATCGTAAGTCAGGGCCGGATTGTTGAGAATTTCTCTGGCGCGAGAACGATGCGACCGGAAAGCAAGTGCGCCGGACGACCGTGATCGGAACCGTCACCGAGTTTCCAACGGAAGACGCAGCCCGGGCTGCGGTAAATGGATTGCGAATGCACATCAACCAGAATCGCAGTCGTCAACGAGAACAGACGATTCGCGTAGCGGATTTGGTGGATCACTACGAGCAGACTGAGCTTTCTGACGAAGCAGACTGGCACTCTCACGCGACGCGAGTTGTTTACCAGCACTTTCTCAGAAGATGGATAAGACCACAGTGGGCCAACGTCAATATTGGGGATGTTAGGACGATGGCCGTTGAGCATTGGCTGAGACGGCTGCAACGTGTCGATGGCAAACCCCTAGCAAACGGGACCAAAGCGAGAATTCGAAATCTCATGAGTGTTCTGTTCAACCATGCCATTCGCTACGAATGGTTTGAACAGGGAAGGAATCCCATTACCCTCGTCCGCCAGAGCGCGAAGCGCGTGCGAGTTCCCGAAGTGCTGGAACCCCGCGAGATCCAGAGTCTCTTGGCACAACTAAAATCGTGTTTCCGCTCGATGGTACTCTTGGATGTCACCACTGGCCTTCGCCGCAGCGAGCTGTTTGCCTTGAAATGGCGCGACGTTGATTTCTCCGGAATGCGGCTTGACATCGAGCGCTCCATATATCTCCGGCAGATTGGCAATTGTAAGACGGAGGCATCGCAGAAGCCGGTCCCCTTGGACGAACGGTTGGCGGCTGACCTCTGGTTGTGGAAGGAGACAAGTCCGTATCGGCAAGATGAAGACTGGGTCTTCGCGAGCCCCCATAGACAGGGGGAGCTTCCGTTTTGGCCCGATACGGTATTGCAAAAGGTCATCCGTCCCGCCGCCCAGCGGGCTGGAATAATCAAGAGAATCGGTTGGCACACGTTTCGTCACACCTTCTCAACACTGCTCGTTGCTAATGGAGAAAATGTGAAGGTCGTGCAAGAACTGATGCGTCACGCCAGCAGCCGCTGTACGCTTGAGATATACTCCCAGGCACATATCCAAGCGAAGCGGCAAGCGCAGCAGCGCCTCGTTAATATGATTCTTCCTGAGGAAGCCGACAAACCAGCCGTCACGATTCAATGCGATTCAAGTGCGGACAATCAATGAGTGGGTAGGGTGACAGGCGGGTTTCCGTGAGACAGGTTTGGTGAGTGAATACAGCAACTTAGGCTCTTATTGGAGCAATGTGGAGCAACGCGATAGGCAGGCGAGATTGCTAAATTATTGAAAACAATGGTAGGCCCGTGGGGACTCGAACCCCAGACCTCTACCGTGTCAAAAACGGTAATAGCAAGAAGGGGCATAATGATGCATAAGTGTATAGCGCATCACGGGTTTACCCGCGTTTTTACCGGGGTTTCTCACGTGCTGCATGTTGGTGCGTTTTCATGCTATCACAACCTTCTTACGTCACAATTTACGTCACAAAATGGACTGTGACATTCCAGGGCATGAGGTGGTGGGGGGGGGGAGGAAAGGAGCCCTGCCTACTTCCCTCCGGCGCATCCTGGGCCAATTCTGACGCGCTGGCGGGCATCCTGCGCGAGCACCCGAGGCACATATCCGGGGATAGGGGCTGTCGCGTAATCGGCTGGCCGCGCCGTCCGGTTGTGGTCCACCGCAGACATCGAGGTACTGCGCAAACTCAAGAAAGAGATCTATTGTCAAGGACAGGGGCGCCGAAGTGACATCGCAACGGCGCAAAAGAAAAGCGGCAACCGCTGAAGCTCGAACTTCAACGGCTGCCTAACCACACCCAAGCCACAGGAGGGCTTGAACATGGCTAATCAAATCCTACCGCAAACCGTATCGTCTTCCAAAGTCAGAAAAGAAATCCTGCGGGCCGCCATTTACGCCCGGGTCTCAACCTCAAACAATGGCCAGTCCCCAGAGATGCAATTGCGGGAACTTAGTGAATTCTGCGAGCGCCGGGCCTGGTCGGTCGCCGAGGAATACGTGGATGTCGGGATTTCCGGTAGTAAAGAAGACCGCGCCGAACTGAACCGCCTGATGGCTGATGCACACCGCAGGCGATTTGACGCCGTGGTCGTCTGGAAGTTCGACCGATTCGCCCGGTCGGTGTCTCACCTGCTCCGTGCCCTCGAAACTTTCAAGGCCCTCGGGATCGACTTCGTTTCGCTCTCGGAGCAAGTGGACACCAGCACGCCAACGGGCAAGATGGTCTTTACGGTTCTTGGTGCCGTGGCGGAACTCGAACGAAGCCTGATCGCCGAGCGAGTTCGTGCCGGCATCAGGAATGCGAGGGCCAAGGGCAAAAGGCTCGGCAGGCCGAGAGTCGCTGTGGACGCTTCCAGAATAGCGGCCCTGCGATTACAGGGGCACTCCTGGGGCACGATCCGCCGGGAAACAGGCATTGCCAAGGGGACGGCACAGCGAGCCTTCCACAGTCTGGCTCAGATTCCTCCGGCTTTGGCTTCTTGATTCTGCGGCAAGCCTTCATGAACTTGAGGGCTGGTAAGTCTACGCCGTTACAGAGGATCTATCATAGCCGGCGGTCATTTTCCGGGAGGCCTACTTCACAGGCGCAGGCTGGTTCCGGGAATCTGTCCGTCGAATGCTTGGTCTCCAGCGTAATTGCCGGTAAGATATCTTCAGCATCAGGGCATCCACCGTCAGGGTAGCCGAGGCTTAGCGCGATGACCGGCACAACCGTCTCCCACTACCGCATCCTGGAAAAGCTCGGAGGCGGGGGGATGGGTGTCGTTTACAGGGCCGAAGATATTCGCCTGCACCGGTTTGTCGCCCTCAAATTCCTGCCGGAGACCGTGGCCAAGGATCCTCAGGCATTGGCTCGTTTCCAGCGTGAAGCCCAGTCTGCCTCAGCCCTGAATCATCCCAATATCTGCACGATTCACGACATCGGCGAATACGAAGGCCAGGCGTTCATCGCCATGGAGTACCTGGATGGCGTGACGCTGAAGCACCAGATTCAGGGCCGGCCCATGGAGTTGGATCGACTGCTGGAGATCGCCATCGAGGTCACGGATGCCCTCGATGCAGCTCACAGCCAGGGCATCGTCCATCGCGACATCAAACCGGCCAACATCTTCGTAACCAAACGTGGACACGCCAAGGTGCTGGACTTCGGTCTGGCGAAGGCTGCAACGGGGGGCAGCCCTTCCGGTCAGGGCGCAACCTTGAATGGTCTAACCGCCGCCACCGTGGACGAACCGCACCTAACCAGCCCGGGGACGGCGCTGGGGACGGTGGCCTATATGTCGCCGGAGCAGGTGCGGGCCAAGGAGTTGGATGCACGCAGTGATTTGTTCTCCTTTGGCGTGGTGCTGTACGAAATGGCGACAGGGATGTTGCCCTTTCGCGGTGACAGCTCGGGCGTCATCTTTGAGGCCATTCTCAACCGTGTGCCTGCGGCTCCGGTGCGGCTGAATCCCGAGTGTCCCGCCGAACTCGAACGAATTATCCACAAGGCGCTGGAGAAGGACCGGGACCTACGTTACCAAGTCGCCTCGGAAATGCGCGCCGATTTGAAGCGACTGAAACGCGATACGGATTCGGGGCGTGGCGCGGGCGTCCCGCCCGCGGTCGCGGGAGCGTCCCGCTCCCGCCAGGAAGAAGAGCACGGACAGGATGCCCGTGCGACGGCGGGCGAGACGCCCGCACCACATCGAGCGCTCGCGCCACTGCGTGAGCCCGCTCAGGAATCAGCGTCGGATTCCGTCATCATCGCCAGCCTCATCAAGCGCCACAAGAAAGCCATCATCGCATTAGCGGCCATCGGCATGGTGATCGCCGCCGCGCTGATCTATGCGCGCTTTCGAGCCACCAGCCATGCGCCGGCACCGCCCCCCGCCTTGGAATTCACGCGCTTGACGGGCAGCGGCGACGTCAAAGAAGCGGAAATCTCACCTGATGGCAAGTATGTGGCCTACGTGCGGGAGACGGCAGGGAAGCAAAGCCTCTGGCTGAAGCAACTGTCCACGGAGAGTGACATGCAGATGCTCGCCCTGGGCGAGGATTATTGTCCTGGCCTGGCATTCTCTCCCGATGGCAGCTACGTCTACTTCGTCCGCCGGGAGACCCTAAAGGCCAGCGGCGACCTTTACCAAGTGCCGTCCTTGGGCGGAACTCCAAGGAAGGTGCTGGCGGGGATCACCGGCCCACCCGCATTCTCACCCGATGGCCAGCGGGTCGCTTTTGTGCGGGCCACCACCAACTCTTGAGAGCAGCTTGTTGACCGCCTCGCTGGACGGCTCTGGCGAGCGAGTGTTGGCATCCTACAAGGCGCCCGAGTTTTTCGAGCCGGACCGCGCCGCGTGGTCTCCGGATGGCAAGACCCTCGCCTTCTTTCTCTATGCTTTGCAGCCGGTCTTGACCACCATTGCGGCGGAAGGCGGTCAGGCGCAGCCGGTGGCGGGCCCACATTGGGAACACATCATGGATCTCACCTGGCTCCCTGGAAGCCGCCACTTGGTCGTGGCTGGCACTCCGCAAGGGGGGTCCGGGACATCACAGCTTTACGAAGTCTCACTTGAGGGAGGCGAAGCCCGCCAGATCACGCACGACCTTTCGGTGTACACAGCAGGCGGTGTGAGCGCGGACGGAAAGTCGCTGCTGGCACTGCAAGACCAGACACTTGCCACCCTCCAGGTCGCCACGCCCGGCAAGGAGCCCGAAGCCCACCCGTTGAGCGCCGGAAACCAGAACGGCGACGGCGCGGCTGGTCTTGCATGGACGCCGGACGGGAAAATCGTCTATTATTCGGCTCCTAACGGACGCCCTGATCTTTGGGAGATGGGCGCGGACGGCTCGAACCCCCATCGGCTCACCAGCAACGACCCATCCTCGGCTTCCGCTTCTCCCGCCGTTTCTCTCCGTGGCGGCTTCATTGCCTTCAACCAGGAGGATCCCACTGGCCACCAAAACATCTGGCGCATGGATATGGACGGTGGCAATCTGAAACGGCTTACCCAAAGTAAGGCGGACTACTCGCCCACCGTATCGCCGGATGGCCGGTGGGTGGTTTTCGGGCGGATTGAGGGCGGTAAGTGGGTTCTGATGAGGGTTTCGAGTGAGGGGGGCCCGGCGTCCCAGTTGACCGACTACAACTCAGGTTATCCATCCGTCTCCCCGGACGGCAAGTGGATCGCTTGCGGGTACTTTCCCAGCCAGAATCAGCCAGTCAGCCTAGCGATGGTTCCTTTCGTGGGCGGCCAACCCGCCAAGGTTTTCCCGGTGCCCGCCACTGCCGGACTTCCCTTAGCGTGGATCCCCGATGGCCACGCCATCTCTTTCGTCAACAGCGTGAATGGCGTAGGCAACATCTGGGAACAACCGGTGGAGGGTGGCCCGCCGAAGGCCGTAACGCATTTCACATCGGACAAGATTTTCTATTTCGATTGGTCGCACGATGGCCGCCTGGCCCTCTCCCGCGGCACGGGCACGACCGACGCGGTGTTGATCAAGAATTATCAGTAGTACCCGTCCGGCCTCCGTCATGAGACGTCCGGTCCGGCGCGTTACGCGCGGCGTGGGGACATGAATCCAACGAAAGGGGCGTCGCGAGCACGGTTGTAAGCTGAATTAGTACCGCGAAAACTGACTTGTTCCGCCGTGTGCCCCTGGGATCGTCAAGGTTTCGCCTTCCACCTTGAACGGCCCCTGAATTGTCGGCACCTTCGGCACTTCAATGCGGATGGTGGCGCCATCAACAACGAATTGCCCGTGCAGCCACGCGAAAGGAATTACCAGAAGGCACTTCCCCGCTTCGTAAAAGATCTCCGTAGCTTCAACTCCGTGGAGGTCCTCTCTGATCGTGGTCCATTCTCCAAGGATTAAATTCTTTTGATCCGGAACAGGCCCCTTGCGCTTAAGTTCTTGAGTGTGGATCTTCCCTTCGTGTTCAGCGGTTATCTCGACACGATTGTCGTCAACAAACTTCACCGTTTGTTTCTGGCCATCCGCCGGCAAAAACAGGCTGTCGCCCTCCAGCCGATACGACATATCGACCACGGCGCCCGGGCTGAAATCAACCGATCCATCCTCATGGAATGCGAAGATTGTTCCCAGCCCCCCCGACGAGGTTCCCGATGACCGCCAACGGCCTACTAACCCATTGGGTGGAACTGCGAGAGCAAAAGCGGCGAGTGCGCTTAGGAGAACGAGCCAAGAAACGCGGACAGACCTCATCGGTTAAGATTACCAGATTCTAGGGTGAATACTTCGAATAAAAGAGGTCATTGCACCCGACGTCGCCATACCTGGGAACGGACACAGACGGCGGTCGAGGGAATAGCTCCTCAGTAGTCGCCAAGGGTTTAGTAATCGTCGCGGGTCCCGCCACGCCCGGCACTTTGACGAGAACGGCCGACCCGTAGAAGTGCAGCGCCCCTGAATCCCCGGAAGTCCCCATCAACGACCCGAACCCCGTTTCTCAGGACCTGTCATTCGCCACAATACCGTCCGGCTTTGAAATCAACAACATGGGAGCGGTGACGAGAATTCCATCTGCTATAACTCTGCCATCATGGTCGACCGGTTCTCGACAACTGTTTTTCCGGCAACAACACGTCGACCAACACCTTCACCTCGTTTCTGGCCCATTACGTCAAGGCGCCACTTCTACGGTTTCGACTCTACGACCAAGTGACGGGGAATCGGCAAACAGTACGCCGTTGCTGGGGATCTACCCGGCATTTCCGGCGACAGACGGTATTGGCCGGCACCCAAGGCGCAGAAACATTTCGGCGTCGTGCTGTGGCTCTGACTTGCAATTTGACGCGACCTCCTAACCGATGTATTGTTAGCTTGCAGTGCCAAAAGTCTCCTTGAACAGGGCGTCATGAACAACTCAGCCGCAGACCGTGGCTGGAGGGTTTTGCACGATAGGTGACACGCGATTTCGAGAGAGCGGGGGAAAGAGGGCACCGCGATGGCCCGAAACCCTTGGCCACGGAATCGGTTAGCTGGGGTTATGGTGCGCCTTGTTACATCGGTGTTGCCCGCGGGGTGGGGAACAGACAGAGCGAAAGTGAAGTGATCGGGGAACTGGCTTTGGTGCCGGAGGGCTTTGCGGTCCGCCGCGATCCAGAGCGGCCCGGGGCCTGCCGTCCTCGCTCGCCCTGTACCGGCAAGTTGCCTCGTGCTCGCGAGAGCCTTTCAAGTGGCGAGGGTTTCTGCCGTGCTACGACACCCAATCCTTGTGAGTGTAACGCTGGCAGCGGCCGTCTGCGTGGCGGTGGCCGTCGTGGTGCGTTCCCGATTGTTGAATTCTGCGGAGTTGGAGGGCTATGACTTGCTCGTATCCGTCCGCGGTTTGTTGCCTCCCCGGCCAGAGCTAGTGATCGTGGATTTTGATGACGCCACGATGGAGGCCATCGGCACATTTCCTGTGCCTCGGGGAGCACTGGCCGAGGTGCTAAAGAAGGTCAGCGGCGGCAAACCGAACCTGATTGGTCTCGACTTTCTCCTCAGCGAAAGACGCACACCAGCGGAAGATCAGAAACTCGCGGATGTCCTCGCTCAGGCAGGAAACGTCATTCTGGCCGATAATTTCGGAACGGACCAACTGCCCAGCAGCGAACCCTTACCCGAGTTTCGTCAGCGCGCCTTGGACGTGGCGTTTGTCAACATTCCGGTGGACGAGGACGGATTCATCCGGCGTTTCTTCTTGGCGATGCGCACGCCCAGCTATTCAGGCGTGTCCTTTCCCCTCGCTCTCGCCAGCAACTACCTCGGTCAGTCATTGAAGCGCGCTAGCCCAAGAGCGTTTCGCTTGGGGCGAGGCGAGATTGCACTCGACGGCACCGGGCCGAACACCGTGTTGATTGGGTTGTGGGATCCGCGTCCGGCCCATCTCATTATCTCGGCCAAGCGGTTGCTTCGAAACGAGATTGACGGAAAGGCTTTTGAGGGCAAAATCGTTTTGGTTGGGCAGAGTAGCACTGCCGGAAAAGATCTGTACTCTACTCCAATCCTTCGATTTCGAAAGGGCGGGGGTCGCGAATTGATGTCCGGTACGGAGATTCAGGCTGCCGCCCTGGCTACCTTGCTGGCGGGCAAAACGATCCGCGTCGCAGGGAGCGGTCCTCTGTGGGCTTTGAATTTTCTCTTGATCTGGCTGGTAATCCTGGCAGTCATCGCCCTGAGACCACCCCTGAGCATCGCCTCAGCAGCCGGAGGTCTGTTCGCCACTTATTTGTTGGCCCAGGCCCTGTTCTCCTACGGGGGGACTTGGATTAGGTTTATTTCGACGGAAGCAGGGATGACGCTTGCTCTCACCACGGGATTGGGTTATCGCTTTCTCGATGAGCGGCGATTGAAATTTCTGGCGGAGGCGGAGCGCCTGAGCTTGGAACGTGAACTCTCGCTTGCCCGCACGATTCAAGAGAGCTTGCTGCCGGCGTCCGCACCGGCCATTGACGGACTGGATATCGCCGTCCGGCACGAAACTTCGTTGCTGGTGGGTGGCGACTATTACGACTTCATCTTGTTGAACCCCGAAACGTTGTTGTTTGTGGTGGCTGACGTGGAAGGCAAGGGGGCTTCCTCGGCGCTGATTATGTCGAATGTGCAAGCCACCCTGCATGCTTTGCTGATTCACGAACAATCCCTTGAAAAGCTCGTTCCCACCCTGAACGAATGCATTCTTTGCAACCGAACCAGGAAGTTAATAACGATGTTTCTCGGGTTGCTGGATCTTAGGGGCTGGAAACTCCGCTACGTCAACTGTGGGCACGTCTGGCCTGTCGTGATAAGGAACGGCAGTGATCCGATAGAACTTCAGGAAGGTGGCATGATGATCGGCTTGTTCCCCGGAACAAACTACGATTGCGGCATGATTCAACTCCAGCTTGGCGACCTTCTGCTCGCGTACACAGACGGCATCACAGAAGCCAATAACCGGAATGGTGACCAGTATGAAGCTCGGCGAATGGTGAACACCGCTCGAATTCACGGCAAAAGTTCCGCCCAAGAGATCGTTGACGCGGTTTTCGCCGACGTCGCGCGCTTCTCAGTTGGCGGCGACCATGAGGACGACAAAGTGATGATGGCGATCAAAGTTTGTCAGTGTGGCGCCCAAACGGCGGGTGGGTGTTAGTACGCTTCACCAGAAGTCATAAATCAGGAGGTCACGTCATGAGACTACAACTGATCATCCACTGCCTCATCCTTAACTTGGCCGCCTTCCCGGCTATACAAGCGCCGCAGCAGGAGCCGTCAAAGGAATCCACACCCGCGAAGAGTAGCGAGCCGAAGAACAAGACAAAACTGGAAACGCCGGCACGGAAGCGAGTGGTCCAGAATTTGTCCGGCTTTGAGCTGCTCGAGCCCAGCAAGGTCGCAAGCCAGTCCGTCGCCGTGGCAGGCACCCGCCGGCTGCCGCCACCCCTTGTGGCGTTGGCCCCCAAGCTGGGGAAGATGTACGGAGCCGAACCGCTTTTTGCCTGGCGCTACCAGGGCACTGGTCACCGCTTCACGCTGATCATCCGCGACGACCAGTATGCAAAGGTGTTTCGGGCAGAGGTAAACGGAACCCAGTTCGCTTATCCGGCGGGCGGTCAGCGCTTCGAGGCAGGTAAGACTTACTCCTGGACAGCGGAACCTGCCGGAGGTGAGCCTTGCGAACCCGCTCGTTTCCTTGTTGTGTCGCCAGATGAGCAGTCGAAAATCGACAAAGCCTTGGCACAAATCACGGCCAAGGATCTCTACTATTCCGGGCTGGCCCGCGCCAAGGTTTTCACTGACCATCGGCTGTGGTACGACACGATTGGGGCCTACACAGAATTGATTGCGCGTTATCCCAAGCGTGCTGAACTCTATCAGCTACGAGGCGCCATCTACGACCAGATCGTGGCGACGAAACCTCTGGCGGATGAGGACTTCGCCAGAGCAGACCAACTCAGTGCGGCCCCTACTATGTGATAGGTTCCCTGCATGGCCGAAAGGACAGAGGTAAGGAGGGTGTTTTGCGTGGCTGAACGAATCAGAGTCTCAACGTCTCAGGGCCACCTCGGACGCCTGGGCTGCGGTCGGGGCTTAGCCATTTCGCTTGCCCTGTGGTGGCTCAGCGCGCAACCTGCAGTGCTTCCGATGGCAAGAGGACAAGCCGCACTTATTGAACAACAGCCGGAGGCCAGCCGTGCTGACGCCCAAAGAGCATTTCAGGACGGCGAAGAATTGCGGAACCGAGGAACCGCGGGTTCCTTCCTAAAGGCTCTTGAGAGATACGAAGAGGCGCTGAAGCTCTGGCGGGTCGCCGGGGACCGCGCCCAGGAAGCCAGGACGCTCAACAACATTGGCTTGGTATACAGCGCCCTGGGCGAGAAGCAGAAGGCGCTGGATTATTACAACCAGGCCCTGCCGTTGGCGCGAGCAGTGGGAGACCGCGTCCAGGAAGCCACGACGCTCAGCAATATCGGCCGGGTGTACGACGCCCTGGGCGAGAAGCAGAAGGGGCTGGATTACTTGAACCAGGCACTGCCCCTTCGCCGAACCGTCGGAGATCGCGCCGGGGAAGCCGCGACGCTCAGCAATATCGGCGGGGTGTACGACGCCCTGGGCGAGAAGCAGAAGGCGCTGGATTATTTCAACCAGGCGCTGTCGCTGGCGCGAGCGGTGGGGGACCGCGCCGGGGAAGCCATGGTGCTTGGCAGTATTGCGACGGCCGAGCGCGATCGAGGAGACCTCCTGGACGCGAGAACTCACATTGAGGCTGCGCTCAAGATCATCGAGTCCCTGCGCACTGAGATCACGAGCCTGGAGCTGCGAGCGTCGTACTTTTCCACTGTTCAAAGTTACTATGAACTCTACATCGACATCCTGATGCGGCTGCACGAGCAACACCCAGGCGAAGGCTACGACCGGCTCGCCCTGGCGGCGAGCGAGCGCGGCCGGGCACGGAGCCTCCTGGAGACGCTGACCGAAGCCCACGCCGACATCCGGCAGGGGGTTGAGCCCCAACTTCTGGAGCGGGAGCGGGCCTTGCAGCAACTACTGGATTCGAAGTTGGAGAGCTTGCCGCAGTTGCTGAGTGGACAGCATACGGAAGAGCAGGCTGCCGCTGCGAAGAAGGGGATTGACGACCTGCTGAGCGGATACCAGGACGTCGAGGTGCAGATCCGGACCGCCAGTCCCCATTACGCTGCCCTGACGCAGCCGCAACCGCTGACTGCGGACGAGATTCAGCAGCAGGTCCTCGACTCGGACACGGTGCTTCTGGAGTACACACTAGGGCGCGAGCACAGCTATCTCTTTGCCGCGACGCGCGACTCCCTGGTGACGTACACCCTCCCCAAAAGCCAGGAGATCCAATCGAGGGCGAGAGATCTCCGCGCTCTGCTCACTCAATCCAGCAGTCTTCCAGCGGATCAGGTTGACGAGGTTATGGCGAAGTTCAGCCAGATGGTGCTAGGGCCTGTGGCCTCACAACTGGGCCGCCGGCGCCTGGCGATTGTCGCCGACGGGACGCTGAATTACATACCCCTGGGGGCGCTGCCAGCGCCGTCAGGTGTGAAGGCAGGAGTTGGGAAGGCGCCGCTGCTGGCCGAGCATGAGATCGTCTATCTGCCATCCGCCTCCACGCTGGTCGTGCTGCGTCGCGACACCCAAGGGCGGACGCCTGCGCCCAAACTGCTCGCCGTGCTGGCCGACCCGGTTTTCATGCCTGAAGATGATCGGGTGAAGACAAGGACCATGGCTTCAAACGGAGCAGCCGCGGGCGTTGGACCGGGCGGCATCAGCGACCGGCACGCTGAGGACACTGCGGCAGACCTCTCGCGGGGCCAGATGACGCGATCGGTGCAGGAGTCCGGGGTGACTCGCGAAGGTGGAATCCCGCGACTGCCGTTTACACGCCAGGAGGCCGACGGAATTGCGTCGCTTGTCCCGACTGGGATGCGCTTGGAAGACCTGGATTTCGCCGCCTCCAAGGCTGCCGCAACGAGCGACGCGCTCAGCCAGTTTCGGATGGTGCACTTTGCCACCCACGGGTTGCTGGATAGCGGACACCCCGAACTCTCCGGGATTGTGCTGTCGACGGTAGACCAGAACGGCTTACCGGTGGACGGATTTCTCCGACTCCACGACATCTACAACCTGAACCTGCCGGCGGACCTGGTGGTTCTGAGCGCCTGTCAAACCGGGTTGGGGAAGGAAGTCCGGGGTGAGGGCCTGGTAGGGCTGACGCGTGGGTTCATGTACGCGGGGGCGCCACGGGTTGTGGTAAGTCTGTGGAGCGTGAATGATCAGGCAACGGCCGAATTAATGGTGCACTTCTACAAGGGAATGCTGGTAGACAAACTGAGGCCCGCGGCGGCATTACGCTCGGCACAGATGGCGCTGCGCAATGACTCGCGATGGAGTGCGCCCTATTACTGGGCAGGCTTTGTGCTGCAGGGGGAGTGGAAGTAGAAAGTGACAGAGCCCGGTCGAACGGCCTAAGGGACGAGGGTACTATTGCGGGTTCTTTTGCCCGTCACTCGGAAGGTGAGCTTTGAATAGTCCGTTGGGCGGATCGTTGTTCCGACGGCGTTCGGTGAAGTAAGTCCTGCGTTGTCGCCCAGTGTTTACCAATATCTGTCGACAGCAGCCCGACCCGCGACTTAAGTCCGATTCGGCCTGAAAAACGCCCTTCCCACGCCGGAACGCAGCCAAACGCCAGGATTGTCGACGGGAAGCCGACTTTTCATTCCGAACCCTTCTTGAGCGTTCCGCTATCGCGTCGAACTGGAACAACCTGCCCGGAATGGGCGAAACGAAGGTGGACAGGGAGTTTGCAGCGCGAGCCAACGACCATCCCTATTCCAATCATCTACCGTCCTGACAGCGAATAACCTGTGGTGCCGATTCCCTGTGTCTAACACCGGACCACGTAAGGCCGATGCCAGCCTTCAGTTGGAACTCTGCAAAAAGTTCGAATAGGGGTGAATATCAACCTGTAGGATGACGCATATCAAACTAATTGACACATATGTCGATTGTGTGTTATACGGGTATGCATAGGGTCAGACATTTTGCCATTACTATTGTCTTAGGAAAGGATTTCTCAGTTTTGTGCCCCATTCACGAGGGCACCACCCTGATTAATCACACGACAGGCTAATGGCGCGTCACAGCCGCTTGACCTTCACGGGAGCGACAAGAAGGCCGTGGCGGCTAGCGCGTTTGTGTTGGGCGTGTGGGGATTATTGCTGCACTCAAGAACTTTGGAAGTTGATGTTGGAGTGTGGCAGGGGTGCGATGGCGCTCACTGTATCGATGGAATTGCCCCGCCTGAAATGAGGTTGGTTATCGACTCAGCTTTTCTAACCACTAGCCCATTAACATTCCCCTGGCCGCGGCGGCGAGCGCTGGCTGCCTTAGCCGGTTCCGTGCTCGTGGTGTTCGCGCAATCCGGATGTGCCGTAAAGAGGATCGCCGTCAACAAGCTGGGCGATGCCATCGCCAGCGGTGGAACCACCTACGCCAGCGACGATGATCCCGAACTAGTTCGCAGCGCAGTTCCTTTCAGCCTCAAGCTCATGGAAAGCCTGCTGGAGGAAAGTCCGAAGCATCGCGGGCTGCTCCTGGCCGCCTGCAAAGGCTTTACGGAGTATAGCTTTGCCTTTGTCCAGGAAGATGCTGACGAGATCGAGGGCACAAACCTCGCCGAGGCTACGCGGTTGCGCGCGCGGGCGCGACGCCTCGATCTCCGCGCCCGCGATTACGGGCTCAGAGGACTTGAGGTGCGCCACCCGGGATTCGGCAAAGCCCTGCGCCAAAACCCACGAGCCACCCTGCAGCGCATCACCTCAGCCAAGGAAGTACCGTTGCTTTATTGGACGGCAGCGAGCTGGGGCGAAGCCATTTCACTCTCCAAAAACAACCCTGACCTCATTGCTGACCAGCCGATCGTCGAAGCGCTCATCGACCGCGCTTATTTGCTGACTCCGGATTTTGAATCCGGCGCCATCGACAGTTTTCTGATTACCTACGAACCTAGCCGGCAGGGCGCGAAAGGCGATCCCCTGGCGCGTTCGCGAGAACACTTTGCGCGGGCTGTGGCCTTATCCCACGGCCAGCTTGCCGGGCCCTACGTGTCTTTGGCCGAGACCGTTTCCGTCCAGAAGCAAGATCGGGCGGAGTTCACCTCGCTTCTCAATCACGCCTTGGCCATCAATCCTGACGCCCGACCCGAGTGGCGCCTCGAGAACCTGTTGATGCAGCGCCGCGCACGCTGGCTGTTGGCGCGTGTGGATGAGCTATTTGTGGAGTGAGCCGAGCACGGAGTTTATTTCAGGGGTACGGCTACACAGCGGCAAGGGAGCCAGTCGGAATGATCCCAGTTCGGGCCGCGTAGTTTTAGATGAGGATGAGGGCTAACAGAAATGGCGAAATCATCAATCCGAACAGAAAGTGCAATGTCGTGGGTGTGGGTTCTTGCCGTCTTCCTGGTTCTTGTGGGCTCCTCCGGAGCGCGTGCGGCCGGACCGCCGGCGCCGGTGCGAATCAAGCTGGGCACGTTGATCCCAAGGGGGACGTCCCCTTACCAAGTCCTTCTGGAGATGAGGGAGAAGTGGCGCCAGGCGCCGGAGGGCGGGGTTGAGGTCGTTGTCTATCCCGACGGCAGCATGGGCGGTGAGACCGACATGGTCCGCCGGATGCGTGTAGGTCAGCTTCAGGCGGCCATGCTGACCATGACCGGCATCTCTGAAATCGACAAGTCGGTCAACGCGCTCCAGGAAATGCCCATGATGTTCCGGTCGCTCGACGAATATGAGTACGTCCGGGAGAAAATGCGGCCGACGCTGGAGAAGCGCCTTGCTGACCGGGACTTCGTCGTCCTCTTCTGGGGCGATGTCGGATGGGTCAGGTTTTTCTCCAAAGACGCGGCCGTGCACCCGGCTGACTTCAAGCGCATGAAGCTCTTCACCTGGGCCGGGAACACCGACCAATTCGATCTCATGAAGGAGATGGGATTCAACCCCGAGTCGCTCGAGACCAGCGACATCCTCCCCGGCCTCCAAACCGGACTCATCAACGGCTTGGACACGGTCCCGATGTATGCGCTGGCCGGGCAGTTCTACGGCCCCTGCCCTCACATGCTGGAGCTCAATTTCGCTCCGCTGGGCGGCGCCGCACTCATCACCAAGAAAGCCTGGGACACGATTCCCTCTGCCACCCAACAGGCATTGCGGAAGGCGGCGGCCGAGGCCGGGATCGAGATGGTCAAGTCAAGCCGGGCAGAAAGCGACCAAGCCGTGCAGGCCATGCAAAAGCGCGGTTTGACGGTCCACCCTGTGACGCCCGAGATCGAGGCCGAGTGGCGGACCTGGGCGGAAGGGGTTTACCCGAAAATCCGCGGCAGCTTGGTTCCGGCGGACGAGTTTGACGAAGTGCAGCGCTTACTCCGGGAGTACCGGAATTCTGCGGCGGCAACCAAGCGCGGCAGCGCAGGAGCCAAATAGGAATGAGCACGATTGTCCCCGCGGCCACACCCATAACGCTGTTCCCGGCGGGCACGGAGGGGCAGGAGTCGAAATGGCGCCGCTACTTTCACCACGGTGAGAACGCAATCGTGACGCTGGCCCTGGCGGCCTTGGTCGTCCTGCCTCTCGCGGAGAGCGTGCTGCGGAAAACGCTCCACCTCGGTCTCTCCGGCTCGACGGCGCTCGTCCAGCATTTCACTCTGATTCTGGGTGTGATCGGGGGAGTGATCGCCGCGCGCGAAAACCGGCTGATGCCGCTTTCCACCCTCACGACATTGTTGAAGGGGAAGAAGAAAACCGCCGCGCTCATCTTCACCGGCGGTTGTTCGGCGGCGGTTGTTGCCCTGCTCTGCTGGGCGAGCTTGCAGTTTGTGCTTTCGGAAAAACCCGGGGGGAAGATCCTGGCCTATGGCATTCCGGTCTGGGTCGTGCAATTGGTGATGCCCCTGGGCTTTGCCTTACTGACGTTTTACCTTGTGTGGCACGCCTCCGGGAGTTGGGCGGGGCGAGCGACTTGTGCCGCACTCGCGGGGGCCGTGATCCTATTTTGCGCTCGATCTCCGCTGCCCGTGGGCCAACTCATGGTTCCGGCCCTGATTGTCCTGCTGGTAGCCACCCTGTTAGGCGCTCCCGTTTTCGTGACGGTGGGTGGCGTGGCCCTGCTCCTGTTTTGGAAGATGCAGGAGCCGATCGCCTCAGTTTCCATCGACTACTATTCGCTGGTCACGAATCCGTCGTTGCCGACCATGCCCCTTTTTACGTTGGCGGGCTACTTCCTGGCGGAAGGTGGAACCGCCAAGCGTTTGATGCGGGTCTTCCAGGCGCTTTTCGGGTCGTTCCGTGGCGGTCCGGCCATCGTCACAGCCCTGGTATGCGCCTTCTTCACATCGTTCACCGGAGCTTCCGGAGTGACGATTCTCGCCCTGGGCGGGCTGCTGATGCCCATGCTCGTGGCAGCCCAATTCCGGGAGAAAGACGCGCTGGGCCTCGTGACGGGCGCCGGCTCGCTCGGTCTCTTGTTCCCGCCGTGCCTTCCGTTGATTCTCTACGCCATCGTCGCCAAAGTCCCCATGAAGGACGTTTTCCTGGGGGGAATCGGGCCCGGCACCTTGATGCTGGCGATGACCGCGGTGTGGGGCCTCCTGGTAGGACGCCGAGGCAAAGCCCCCATTCAGCGTTTGAGCTGGACGGAAATCCGAGGCGCTGTCTGGGAGGCAAAGTGGGAACTCTCTCTTCCCGGAGTAGCCTTCCTGGCGCTCTTCAGCGGTTTTGCTACACCGGTCGAGGCGGCCGCGGCTACCGCTCTCTATGCCTTCATCGTCGAGGCGGTCATCTACCGCGATTTGAGGATCACCAAGGACATTCCGCGCGCCATGGCCGATTGTGGCTTGCTGATTGGCGGCGTACTCCTGATCTGGGGGGTGGCACTGGGCGTTACCGATTATATGGTCGATTCGGAGTTGGTGGTGCGGGCCGTGGAATGGACAACCCACACCATCCAATCGCCGTGGGTTTTCCTGCTGGTGCTCAACCTGTTTCTCCTCATTGTCGGCTGTGTGATGGACATGTACGCGGCGATTGTGATCGAGGTGCCGCTCCTTATACCCCTCGGCGTGGCCTATCACATCAACCCCATCCACCTCGGCATCGTCTTCCTGGCCAACATGGAATTGGGGTACCTGACACCGCCGGTAGGATTGAACGCCTTGATCTCCTCTTACCGCTTTAAGAAGCCCCTGAGCGAGGTCCTACTCGCGGTGCTTCCCATAGATATCGTGCTGTTTGTCGGCGTCATGCTCGTCACCTATGTTCCCGCACTGACCACTTGGCTGCCGGCCCGGTTTGGCCATTGAAAGATTCTTGAGCCGGGACCGGCGTAAGAGAGAAGGTCCGATCAACGTCGTCAGGTAGTTCCTACCGGCACAAGTCGGCGAGAGGAGGAAAAGATTCGCGGGAGGACAGTCGTTCTGGTCACCAGCTTTCTTTTTTTGATCAGTGCACTGGGGCAGGCGGATTTCAAGTACACCCAGTCGGGCCAAGTCACCGGCGGCCGAGGGATGCCTGTCTTTGATACAGGGGTGACCGAAACTACGACCTATGTGAAGGGGGCCTATCTGCGGATTGATCTGCCCAACGGCAGTTATGGAATTGTGGATCTCACCGGACGCCGCGAAATTCAGGTGGACTCTAAGAGCCGGACCTACTCGGTTATCACCTTTGACCAAGTCCGCGCCAAGAATCAGGCGGAGTCGGAAGCGAGCCGTCGGTCGCAGCCTAAGAATGCCGGGTCCGCGATGTGGCCCAAGCTTGTCCTAACCTCGACTGGGAGGAAGCGGGTCTTCTTCGGCCAAACTGCGCAGGAGCTAAACGGCAAGTTCGCGGACAATCCCGCCGTGGGCACAAACCCGCAGGCACAGAACGGGCCACCTTTCGAGATCGAAACATGGATCGCTTCTTCAGTTCCAGCCTTTGAAGAGGTCAAGGATTTCTATGCAAAGCTGGCTGCCGCGATTGGCTGGAGGCCCCCCGATTCCGACGTGAGCACTGGTCCGGCCCTGACGTCACAGAAGGGGATGATCGAGATCCTTATAGCCAGCGAGGCAGCGGCATATAGGGATCCCGTCTGGGTTCCCGTGATGGCGAAGGGACTCCTCAATCTTTGCAGGACTGCCGAGATTCCGATCGGGTTGCCTATGCTCCAAACGTTCAGCGAGAGAGCGCCTCTAGCCCAAGAACGGCAGGCAGCAGTAAGAGGAAATCAACAGTCTCAACCTGCCGCGGATGAGACCGCGCCCAAATCCTCGGCACCCGGCAGTTCCACAAATGGCGCTTTATTGGCGGAATTTACCTTTCGTGTCACGTCGTACACCGCGGACACTCTCGACGAATCACTGTTTCAGGTCCCTTCGGGCTATGTCCAATCACCATCGGACATGAGGCAGATGTGGATCTTGGCCATCGGCCAAGAGTGACGCCAACCAAGCGATAGTGTACGATCCGGTCGAGGAAAACTCGCCTCGGGTGAAGGTCCGTGCACTCCCATAGCCGCGTGGAAATGGCGCTCGGCGAAGCCACGGTACGCGCCAAGAACCAAATCAAGGGGGTACTCAAAGAGATCGGCAAGACGCTAGAAGAAGTTTCGGCCTTCGTGCAAGACAACCCCGAAATGCAGCAGGCCGCGGACAAGCATGGAGACAAAGAGGGTGTGATCGGAGTGGCGGCAAACTTGGTGGCCCATGCCGCCGAGCGCATGAAGGCACAAAGCCGCTTAAGGGTTGCCGTGAGCCGACTCTGACGGCCATCGCGGGGCACTGCCCCTGCCATGCAAGGCGAAACCTTCAGTCTTCAACTGCAGGAAATACGTGCGGATTGTGCCCGTGAAACGCCCTTCCCTCCCGGAATCCGCATTACGCAGCGCAACGGGCCAATTGACTGCTAGGTTCCCAAAGGTCGGTGCCCGACTGGACACCCGCTGCTACACTGAACCGCCTGCCCAAAAACCCTGCCATTCGGCTCACCGCAAGCGGTTGATTCTCAAGTGCCGGTTTGAGCAGATTCCGCTGCCCGAAATCAGATGTTTGTGGGCGGCCCGTCCCGCTATCTACTGACTTCCCGATCAGTAGCACCCATTCATAACCCTGATAAATCCCGATCTGCAACGCGCCTGTGTGCCAATTATGTGCACTCTTTCAATCAGGCAATTGGACGCGGACGCCATTAGCTTGGGGGAGCCGAGCTGTCGAAGAGCTACGCACTGATTAACCTATATTTAGCAGCCTGCTGACGCCTCAGCCTTGCTTTTGCAGGAAATGTCATCAACCGTCAATCCCACATCTGCCGCCAACTCTAGAACCTGTTGCCGACGGACATCGACGGGTTCGATTCTCTAGCCGAACTTGCCTTGGATATACGCTGGTCGTGGAATCATGCCACTGACGCAGTGTGGCGGGAGCTTGATCCCGACCTTTGGGCGCTTACCAACGACCCCTAGCTTGTTCTGGTGACGGTTTCGCGGGACAAGATCGAGCACCTGCTGGCCAACCCCGTTTTTTGCGGTAACCTGGAGTGCTTGGTGCAAACCAGGCGCCAAGTGCTCGAATCTCCGGCTTGGTTTCAGCAAACCCACCCGCAGGCTCCCCTGACGTGCCTTGCTTACTTCAGCATGGAATTCATGTTGAGTGAGGCTCTGCCCATCTACTCGGGCGGACTAGGCAATGTGGCTGGCGATCCAGTTCGGTGAAGTGAAGGTGGAAACGAGCGGCGATCAGCGCGTCTTTGACATTTAAGTTTACGTTGGTGAACTCGATCCAAGCGCCATTCGTGTCGAACTTTACGCGGAGGGCACGCCTGGAGGCGATCCGATACGGCGGGAAACGACACGTATCCGGCAGCTTGTGGGAGCGGTCGGCGGCTATCTCTTCAGGGGTTCCGTGCCCGCCACTCGCCCTCCTGCAGACTACACGGTGCGAATCATTCCTCATCACGACGGCGTGGCTGTTTCCCTGGAAGCGGCTCGGATCCTCTGGCAACGGTGATCGGCATGGCCAGAGTCCCGAGAAACCGGCGGGAATCGCTGGGTGCGGAACGCGCGCGTTGATCACGCCGTGCCGTTATTACAGGTCAGTCCCGGCGGTGGTTATCTGCGTTCGGTCGAGGACTTAGACGACTTGATTGGGAACTCGCACGATTTCCACCGAGCATTGGGCGTGGCGCGCCACGTTTTCCGCCACGCTGCCAAGCAAGAAACGCTGCACACCTTTTCGCCCGTGGGAACCCAAAACGATGAGATCGGCACCTAACTCCGCTGCGGCATCGAGGATCTTCCCTCGGATGTCACCGGTTTCGACTGCACCGTGCGCCTTGAAACCCGCAGCTCGAAGTTTCTGAACCTCTCGCTCTACCAGTTCTTGACCTTCTTTTACCCGTATCTCAAGCTCAGGGGCATAGCTCGACGACATCTGCGGGGGAGAGGAAAGCGTGATCGGCTCCACAACGTTCAACACCAACACTTCCGTGGCCTTTGGGGGCATCTGTGCAATCACCGCTTCAAGAGCTGCGTCGGAAAACTTCGAATCATCAACCGCCAGCAAGATCTTCATAACTGCCTCCAACAGAGGATAAGTATCCGCTCCTATTCTAACCTGTCCTCTAG
>Ga0187888_1000967_pt1 | contig 28719 bp, 23 predicted proteins | sample June2016WEW_7_40_FD_132987 | JGI IMG/M metagenome (GOLD analysis project Ga0187888, IMG submission 132987) | Peatland microbial communities from SPRUCE experiment site at the Marcell Experimental Forest, Minnesota, USA - June2016WEW_7_40 | ecosystem: Environmental > Terrestrial > Soil > Wetlands...
GCTACAAAATTATCTACAGCGGGATTTTGACGGGAGCCGTAAATGGCTGTAAGCGATTGATTTTATTGGTCGGGGCGCGCGGATTTGAACCGCGGACCCCCTGCGCCCAAGGCAGGTGCGCTAGGGGCAACGCTACGCCCCGACATCTGTGTGCCGGGCGAGGCTCAACACCCAATCCGAACCTCAGCCTCAATATCCTCGCCGTTTGTCGGTCACGACGTTCCGTAGCGGCTCGCCTTTGCGGAAACGCTCGAAGTTATCGAGGAACAACTGCATGCCGCGTTCCAGCCAGTCGCCGGTATGGTCGGCGCAATGCGGAGAAAGCAAAACGTTCGGGAGGCGGTAAAAAGGGTGGCCGGGCGGCAGCGGCTCGGTGTCGAAAACGTCCAATGCGGCGCCCTCGATGCGTCCGTTGGTGAGCGCCCGGACGAGAGCCTGCTCGTCGATCACCGGCCCACGCCCGATGTTGATCACCACCGTGCTCGGCTTCATGGCAGCGAACTCGGATTCGCCGATCATTCCTCGCGTGTCCGCGGTAAGCGGCGCGCTCACCACGATGTAATCGCATTGCGCCAGCATCTCCAGGCGCTCCTGCGGCCCGTAGACGCGCTCGGTCCACTCGTCCGGCCGGGGGTTCGGTTCCCGGCGCAGCGCGAGCACCTTCATGCCCAGCGGCCGCAACCGCGACGCCACGGCGCGCCCGATGCTTCCGTAGCCCACGATTCCGGCGGTCTGGCCGGCGATATCCCGCACATCGAACGGGTCCCATAGCCCAGCTTCCTGGCTGCGCACCAGGCGGCGAAAGCCTTTCGCGAAGAATAGAATCGCGGCCAGGGCGAATTCTCCCAGAGAGTCGCTGAAAACGCCGATTCCGTTGGTCAGCACCAGCGGTCTTTCCACCAGCTCGGGAAACAGCACGTTGTCCAACCCGGCGGAGAGCGTATGCACCCAGCGCACCCGCGGGCATAGAGGCAGCACTTCCCGCAGCCAGCCGCTGGAGCCTATCCAGCTCAGAATCACGGTGGCATCCGCCGCCAGCCGCTCGAAGGCCTCCGGCGTGGTTCCGACCGCAAGATTAGTCCCCTCCGGCAACTGTTCCAGCATGGCTAAACGCGGGTCGGCGGGATCCGACAGCACCAGCAGCGTGGTATCGTCCATGAAGAGAACCCTACCACAGGTTGGATTTTTCGCCGGCCACGACGATGGAATACTAGAGAAGCCTCCAAATGTCACCGGACAACAGTAAGATTCGGCTGGCGGTCGTCGGCGCAGGCCAGTTTGGGCGCAACCACTATCGCGTGGCGCGAGAATCGGCGCAGGCGGAACTGGTGGCGGTGGTCGATCTCGATCCAGCCCGCGCCATGGAAGGCGCTGGCGGCACTGCGCTGGCGCTCACCGAGGCGCGCGATCTGGTGGGCAAGGTGGACGCCGCCATCGTGGCCGTGCCCACCACGGCGCATGAAGAGGTCGCGTGCGCGCTGGTCGAAGCCGGCATCGACGTGCTGGTGGAAAAGCCCATCGCTTGCGATCTGGCTTCCGCCGACCGGTTGATCGCCGCCGCCGCGCGTCATGGCCGAATCTTGCAGGTGGGCCATCTGGAACGCTTCAACCCGGCCGTGCTGGAGCTCGAACGCCGTGCCCGGCTGCCTCTCTTCTTCGAGGTGCACCGGATGAACCTGTTCAGCCCGCGCAGCCTGGACGTGGACGTGGTGCTGGACCTGATGATCCACGACGTGGACGTGGTGCTGGCGTTGGCCGGCGCGTCACCGGTCGAAATCCGCGCGGCCGGCGTCAGCGTTCTTTCGGACAAGGTGGATATTGCCAACGTTCGCCTCCAGTTCGCCAATGGATGCGTGGCCAATCTTACCGCCAGCCGGGTTTCCACCGAAAGGATCCGGAAGCTCCGCCTGTTCCAACCGAGGCAGTACCTTTCGCTCGATTACAGCCGGCAGGATCTGGCGGTTTTTTCGGTCGGCGCGAACCGCCAGATCGGCTTCGAACAGGCCCCCGTGGAAAAGGCGGAACCGCTGAAATTACAGTTGGATGCCTTCCTCGAATCGGTGCGGACGCGAAATTCGCCGAAATGTTCCGGCGCGGTGGGGCGTCACACATTAGAGGTGGCGCTGGCGATTCTTGATAAAATTGAACAGCATAGGCGCCTCGTCTCGCAGACTTTAGCCGCTGGATGGAAACCGTAGTTCAAGGCCCGGCCGAAACCGATCTGCATCTCCTGACCGAATGGGGAGATGCCGATGGACCCGCACGCCGCCGGAAGGCGCTGGTGGCGACCCTGGCGGTTCACGTAGGGTTGATTTTGACCCTGGCGGTGCTTCCCCCGAGCATGCCGGCAAACGTACCCTTGGAAGCGCCGAAGATCGTCATGCCGCTAATTGAACCGCCGAGCGAGCTTACCCAAAAGGCGCCCAATCGCTCGAAAGTATCCGCCGAATTCGAGTTGCGACCTTCGGCCCCGAGGCCCAGGTTGAATCTGCCGCCGGGCCCGCCGCCGTCGGCCCACGAACAACCGCGGCCGGCGGTAATTCCGCAATCCCCGGCGCCGAAACAGGAAGCGCAAATCTCGCTGCCGGAGCCGCCCAAGGTGGATACCGGCGTCAATGCACCCAAGGTCGAGGTACCGCAGATCGGGCAGGCACCGATGCCGCCTACGCCTCCGGCCGAGAAACCCAAGCTCTCGCTGGAAAACCTTGGAGGCCTGAAAGCCCCGCCGCCTCCGGGCCAGAGCAAGGTGCCGATTCCGAACAGCTCCATCTCCGAGGCCGTTCACAGCCTGCATGGCACCGGTTCGGGCGGCGCGACGGTAGGCGGCGATCCGGGCGCGTCAGATCCAGACATTCTCGGCGGCTTTCGCCAAACCCCCACCCCCGGCACCCCGCTTGCCGGCTTCGAGCTGAAAAGCGACCCCATGGGCGTCGACTTCCGGCCCTACCTGACCCAGGTTCTGGCCGCCGTGCGGCGCAACTGGATGTCCGTCTACCCGGAAAGCGCGCGGCTGGGGTTGCGCGGGCGGGTGTCGGTGCAGATTCGGATCGTCCGCGATGGCAAGGTGGCCAAGCTGGTGTACGCGCAACAATCGGGCTCGCATGCACTGGATGAAGCCGCGGTCTCTGGCGTAAGCGCTTCGAACCCGCTCCCGCCCCTGCCGGGCGATTTTAAGGGCGACCACATCGATATCCAGCTCAACTTCGTCTATAACGCTCCGCACCGCTGACCATGTCCAGACACCAACGTTTCGGTGCCGCCATGGCCGCTTATGCCGTTCTGGCCCTTTTGGCGGCCTTCACCCTCGACGGCGGCCTCATGCGCAATGCCGTCTGGATCCTGCTGGCGGGCCTGGCGCTCAAAACCTGGATCGCCCAAAAAGCCGGTTGGCGATAACCCGCTAGGATGGTTTTATGTCGATTGCCTAGATGGAGCAGGTTCGCATCGAGCTCAAGACGAAACCGGTGAAATAGCGCCTTTAGCCAGCATTCTGTCGGCCGGCTAGGGCCATCCTGGCCAGCGGCGGCGTAACATGGAGGTTACACAGCTTACCATGTCCTTTGCCCTGTCGCCCAAGTTCCGGCCCGTGCTCGACCCGGACTTCACGCCTGCCTCGCTCTGGATCGGCGCTTATCGCAATCTAGTGAAAAGCAACGGCGGCGGCGTTCCGTTTGCGTTGGCGCTCGAGCAGGCCGATGGCGCGATCAGCACGTTGCGAACGGCCACGCTTCCGCACGAGGGCGCGAACGTATTGCTGAACCAGCGCTATGCCGAGAGGCTGCTGAAATTCCTGCTCTGGCAGAAAGGCGGCTGGCGGGTATGGGTGGGCGGCGAGCCGCGGCTGGCCGACTTTCTGCGTTCGGTGTATTCGCCCGGAGGAGCGCGCGCGTTCGATCACGAGTTCATGGGCGAGCGCATCTATGGCCGGCCGATGGCCATCGAAAGCGTGAGCTTCGAAGATGTGCCCGAGGAACGCGAAACGGCGGCGGCGCTGGGCCGCCACTTGGAAGGATACCGGATCGGTTTCGACCTGGGGGCGAGCGACCGCAAGTGCGCGGCCGTGGTGGATGGGAAAGTGGTATTCAGCGACGAGGCGCCGTGGAACCCGAGCGTCCAAACCGACCCGCAATATCATTTCGACGGCATCGACGATTCCTTGCGGCGCGCCGCGGCTCATCTGCCGCGCGTGGATGCCATCGGCGGAAGCGCGGCGGGCGTCTACGTCGGCAACGAAGCGCGCGTGGGCTCGCTCTACCGGGCGGTGCCGCGGGAATTGTTCGATACCCGGATTCGCCGCCTGTTTTTCGACTTGCAGGCGAAGTGGGGCGGGGTGCCGTTCGAGGTGGTCAACGATGGCGAGGTGACGGCGCTGGCGGGCTCGATGGCGCTGGGGGATAACGCGGTGCTGGGCATCGCGATGGGCAGCAGCCTGGCCGCCGGGTACGTGACCGCGCAGGGCGGCATTACAAGCTGGCTCAACGAACTGGCTTTCGTGCCGGTGGATTACCGCGAGAACGCTCCAGTGGACGAATGGAGCGGCGACGGCGGTGTGGGCGCGCAGTATTTTTCGCAGCAGGCCGTGGGCCGACTTTTAGAGCCGGCCCAGATCGAATTAACGGACGGCATGCCCCTGCCGGCGAAGCTGGAACAGGTGCAGAAGCTCGCGGCGGCCGGAGACGCGCGCGCCATGCGGATTTACGAAACCATCGGCGTTTATTTCGGATACAACATCGCGCACTATGCCGAATTTTACGAGATCCGCAATCTGCTGGTGCTGGGCCGCGTACTGAGCGGCGCCGGCGGCGACCGCATCCTGGAAGTAGCCACGCAGGTTTTGAAAGCCGAGTTTCCGGAGCTGGCCGAGCGGATTCGATTTCATATTCCAGGGGAATTGGAGAAGCGGCACGGGCAGGCTATCGCCGCGGCCAGCTTGCCGGCGGTTTCCGGATAGGAGCCGCGACCGTAAGGGAGCGGTTACTTCCTGACAGTGGCCTTAAGTGACGATACACCCTTACACTCACAAGCTCTCGACGCCGGTCTCCCGCGAAGATTGTTGAAGTCGGCTGGGAGTTTTGAGGGCGTCAGCCAATAGCCGCCGGCTTCGTCGGAGCCGATTTTACGCGACAACGCACCTAACGGCGTTTCGCGCGCGGAGCGCCCCCCTGTCCTGTTCGTTGCACAACTTGACCTGCCGCATTTGGGCTAAGCCCAGGCATTGTTGCAGTCAGCTTGATGTTCGCGGCGGCCGGGACTTCTTCGTTACGCACCGCTTTATCGGACAGCTCCGCCTGATCGGTGATGTGCAGCACGAGCCGCTGCCTCCCCTTCTCGGCACTGAGCGTAACCGAGTGAGTACTTGATGTTTTCGAGATGTGGGTGAATCCGTCCTCTTTTAAGATGGGCTCCATCCGTTCCAAGAGTTTAGTCTCCATAACTCGCCTCCTTTATGGCAACACGGCAATTGCCACATCCAAGTCAGCGTTCTCTGAAGTATCACCCGGCGTTTTGGTGCCGCTACCAGGTAGATAGTACAGCTTGCTGAACGTAGCATCCGAGAGCAGGGCAAGGTCATCGTCAAGGACTGTCTGGAGCGGACCCACTCCGTTTGGCACGGCGTTATTCAGCGCATCGTTGATCGAGCCAGTACAAAACGGTCCACCTCCGCTGTAATTGTAACTCCAGCCATCCACATACCCCTGCAAGTGCCCACCCCCATCCAGATACAGAAAAAGGTAGTACGAGATGTTCCCGTCCGCGTCTGAGCAATACCAGGGAGTGCTGATGTGGAAATTGAAGTAAACCCGGATCAACATGTCCGAGTCATTATGCGCACTCGGGTCCTTGCTGTAATAAGACACATTCGGCCAAAACACTCCCTGTGCCATGATACCGCTGGTGCGGCTAGCGCCACTCGAGAGCAGACCGTCGATTACCGCGAGGATGGCGGGCGTACCCAACTGCGCCGCGACATCAAGCGTTCGCTCGCTGTCTGGCCGGTTCCAAACCAGGGTCGCGGCGGAACTCGCTCCATTGGAAATCCACGCCCATCCTCCGTCCGCATAAGTTTGGTTAAAGACATCAAACGGTCCGGTGAAGAATCCGTCTCGAAACCAATACTGACTGAGCGTTGCCATTGTCCCCCCCCCTTTTCTGGCCCAAGACAGGATCTCCATCCTGGCTTCCTGAGTGTTTGGAGTTTACACCCAAATCGGTCGCTCGGAACTCCTCATTAAGGTATTTTAATTTTAGTTAACCGCCGTCCGCGCGTGAAACGCCATCCGTGCCCCTCGAAAATGCGGGATCAACGCATTTATCTGCGTTAATCTGTGTTCATCTGTGGCTCAGTCAGGAGTTAATGGATTCTATGCAATTTCATCAACCGAACACGGATTTTTTGGTGCCGGATGGCGCCGCGCCGGAAGAGGCGTTGGCGCGCACCACCCATCTTTGTGTGTCCGCGCACCAGGACGACATCGAAATCATGGCCTATCATGGCATCGCCGCCTGCTTCGGCCGCAAAGACCGGTGGTTTACCGGCGTGGTGGTGACCAACGGCGCGGGCAGCCCGCGCAGCGGGATTTATGGCGGCTACACCGATGACGAGATGCAGAAGGTGCGCGTGGTCGAGCAGCGCAAGGCGGCCTACGTGGGCGAGTACTCCTGCCAGTTGCAGCTCGGGTTCACCAGCAGCCAGGTAAAGAATGTGGCCGATACCGCCGTAATTGCGGACCTGGTCCGGATCTTGCGCGCGGCGCGCCCCGAAGTGGTGTACCTGCACAATCTGGCCGACAAGCACGACACCCACGTCAGCGTGGCGCTGCGGTCGATTGCCGCGCTGCGCGAGGTGGCCGCGGAGCACAAACCGCGCAAAGTTTACGGCTGCGAAGTGTGGCGCGACCTGGACTGGCTGCCGGACGCCGATAAACAGCCGCTCGCGGTGAGCGAGCGCTCGAACATCGCCGCCGCGCTGGTAGGCGTATTCGATTCGCAGGTGACCGGCGGCAAGCGCTACGATTTGGCGACGGCAGGCCGGCGGCTGGCTCACGCTACCTACTTTGCCTCGCACGGCACCGACCAGGAATCCGCGCTGAATTTCGCCATGGATCTTACGCCGCTGGTGGAGAACCCGGCCCGCGAGATCGGCGATTACGTGCTGGGGTTTGTGGACCGGTTCCGGCAAGAAGTGGCGGGTAAGCTGCAAGCGTTCGGAGGTTAGAAGAGTTCGTGGAGCAGGCTGCAATAGCCAGAATTGGGGAGGGGGCTTTGCTATGAAAGAAGAGGCTGTCGAAATACCGACCGTGGACGGCACGGCCGACGGATTTCTGTACGTAGATAAGAAAAAACGCGGGCCCGGATTTCTGTTTCTCACCGACATTGGCGGCATTCGGCCATCGCAGCGCGAGATGGCGGCGCGAGTGGCTGGCGAGGGATATACGGTGCTGCTACCGAACATGTTTTATCGCACCCACCAGACGCCGCTGTTCGAACCACCGGTGAATTTCGCCGATGAGGCCACGCGGCGGAAATTCGGCGAGTTGAAGGCCGCGCTAGCGCCCGAGGCCGTCGATCGCGATGCCGCGGGTTACGCCGATTTCCTGGCGTCCCGCAGCGAGACGGCGGAAGGGCCGATTGGCGCGATGGGCTTGTGTTTTGCCGGCGCGGTCGCGATGCGAATTGCCGCCGCCGTTCCGGAACGGGTCCGCGCGGTGGCTTCCTTCCACGGCGGCGGACTCTTTACCGAGGCGCCGGACAGCCCGCATCTTTTACTGCCGCGAATCCGGGCGCGGTTGTATTTCGGGCACGCCGTTGAGGACCGCAGCATGCCCGCGGATGCGATCGCGAAATTCGATGGCGCGCTGGCGGCGTGGGGCGGGCGTTACGAAAGCGAGATCTACGAGGGCGCTCATCACGGTTGGACGGTACCCGACAGCCCGGTGTACAACCGCCCTCAAGCCGAACGCGCGTTTCAGAAGCTGACCGAGCTGTTGGCGGAAACGCTGCGGTAGGAATTCCGTGGAGCGCAAGCGTGAGGTGGCTTGCGCGACACAGGCGCAGGCGCCGGCATGGCCGGCGGAACCGCCTGCCCCACCGCTTATGATAGATTCCTTTATGGTAGATTCCTTGAAACCGGGTACCGCATTCCGGCGTCTTCCACAGTGGCCAACCATGCGGATGGAGCGCGTGCGCGATTGCCGGCTGCCGGTCTGCTTGGTCGCATTTCTTTGCTCCGCGACGGCCATGGCGCAGGAACCTCAGAGCCCCCCGACCTTCGAAAGCAAAGTCAACCTCGTGCTCGTGCCGGTTGTCGCACGCGATGCGCATGGGCGCGCTGTCGGCAATCTCACCAAAGACGACTTTCAACTGTTCGACAAGGGCAAGCAGCAGGTAATCGACAGCTTCTCGACGGTGAAGCGCGTTGGCGATGCGCCGGAGGAGAAGGCTGCCGCGAGTGCGGCCGAATCGGAAGGCGTCGGCGTGGTCGCACGAAGCAGCAGCCCGCAGCGGTATGTGATCTATTTGTTCGACGACCTCGATACCGAATTCGCCGACATGGACCCGGTCCGAGCGGCGGCGGCCCGCCACATCGAACGTGGTTTGGCGCCCACGGATCGCGCAGCCATCTACACGCTCTCCGGCCATCCGACACTGGAGTTCACCGGCGACCGGGCGAAGCTCGAAGACACGATCCAAAAGCTGAGAGTCCAACTAACGGTCTCGCACGGCGGGTCCCGGTGCCCGCCCGTCAACTACTACATCGCGGACCTGATTCAGAACCGGGTCGAGGCGGGCCTGAACGGGGACGAACCGGACGCGCTGCATGCGTTGATTGGAGAGACCATGGCCTGCTGGCCCACAACGGACTACGAACAGGCCAAGACACTAGCCAGGGCGGCTGTCCGGCGGGAGGTATTTCTTGGTGCGCAAGACACCCAAACTGTTCTCAGCGCGTTGCGCCGCGCGATCCGGAGGCTGGCGGAAATGCCCGGCCAGCGGTCGATCATTTTAGCGTCGCCCGGCTTTGTTGTGCGAACGCCCGAAGCCATTAGCGTCATGGCTGGCCTTCTCGACCAAGCGGCCAAGGCCAACGTGATCATCGGCGCGGTAGAACCACGGGGCGTCTCCGCGTACTACGCGGACGCGACCCGGCGCGACGCACCCAGCAACCTGTGGCTGAGGTACCTTCGAAGTACCGACGAAGCCAACGACGATGTGCTGGCCGACTTGTCCGCAGGCACCGGCGGCACGTTTTTTCACAACAACAACGATTTGACGGCCGGTTTCGATTGCGTCGCCGCTGCACCTGAATTCTCCTACGTGCTCGGATTTTCGCCGGCGGAATTGAAGGAGGATGGCAGCTTTCATTCGCTCAGCGTCCGTCTGCCAGACCAGAAAGGCGTGAGCATCGAGGCGCGCCGCGGATATTACGCGGTGAAGTACGACTCCGAGGAGGAAACGGCAAAGTCGGACATCCATGACGCAGTCTTCTCGCGAGAAGAACGCAACGAAATCCCGGTAACTGTCGAAACACGGTACTCCAAAGCCGATGCGGATAATCGGAAGCTGACGGTGACGGCGAAAGTGGATGTGCGGTCTCTGCATTTCCGGAAAACCGATGGGCGAAACTGGGACTCGCTCACGCTGGTGTCCGCTCTGTTCGATACGGACGGAGCTTACGTGACGGGCACTACCCAAACCGTGAACCTGAGACTGCTTAACGAGACCTTGGCGCATATGGATGCCGGAGAGGTCGTGCCGTTTGAGTTCGATATGAAGCCGGGAGCGTACGTGCTGAGGTTGGTTGTGCGCGAGGCGGAAGGCGGCGCAATATCGGCCCGCAGCATCCCGGTGAAGATACACTGAATGGGCGGGGATGCAGTGTTTGGGAACAGCGCGAAACTAACCTCACAGACACCGCCGTGGCGCGCGCACTCCTGCGTGCCGCGTCGAGTCTCCGAACTCCTGATCTCGTGGCAGCGAGCGTCAACAAGAGCGCGTGCGCCACGTCTGGTGTTTGCGTTGGCATGGGCGTCGCTCAATGCTCAGAGCCCGCCAGAGCCCGCGCTGCCTGCTCCGGACACAGTCATCCGCATTGACGTCAACCTGGTCCAAATCGATGCCATCGTGACCGATCGCCGCGGCCGGCCGGTAACCGATCTCAAAACCGACGACTTTCGCATTTTGCAGGACGGAAAGCCGCAGACCATTTGCAACTTCTCCTATATATCCACGAGCGCGGCAGTCGGCTCCGGCGCAGCCGCTCTGAAACCGTCCCAGGTCCGCCGCACCGTCGCATTCGTGGTGGATGACCTCGGGCTTTCGTCCGAGAGCGTGGCTCGCGTTCAAAATGCGCTCCGGAAATTCGTGGGCCAGCAGATGCAAACGGGCGACCTGGTGGCCATCATCCGCACCGGCGCGGGTGTGGGCGCGCTGCAACAGTTCACCTCCGATAAGCGCTTGCTGTACGCGGCCATCGATCTGGTGAAGTTCAATCCGATGGGCCGAGCCGGCATCGGCAGCTTCGCCTCGGTCGCCGCGGACGGACGAAAGGCCGGCACCGCTGCCGACGTCCGCTTCTCCGGGATCTTTTCCACGGGAACTCTGGGCGCGGTGGGTTACGTGGTCGAGGGACTGCGCGAACTGCCCGGCCGCAAATCCGTAATCCTGTTTTCCGAAAACCTGGATTTGCTCGACCGCTATGGCCCAATCAAGGGCGCCCTGGACAGCATGCGCCATCTGATCGACAATACCAACCGCGCTTCGGCGGTCATCTACGCCATCGACCCCAGCGGGACTCAGACTGCCGCTCCAACAAGCGGAAACGGTAACGCGGTGTCTTACCCTAGGCGAATGCGGCAGATCAACTCCATCCCCGGCGCCGACCAGGAGACCGACTCGCGCGGGGGCCTGACAACCTTGGCCCACGATACCGGCGGCCTGTTCCTCGATAGCGATATCGACAGAGCCCTGCGCACGGCGATGGAGGATAGCGACGGCTATTACCTGATCGGCTACCGTCCGGACGCTTCCACCTTCGACCCGAAAACCGGCGAGTTCCGCTATCACAACATGAAAGTGGAGGTGACGCGGCCCGGGCTGACGGTACGCACCCGCCAGGGTTTTTATGGGCGGCCGGAGAGTGAACGCCGCCCCATCGCCCCGCGGACTCGCCAGGAGGAGCTTCTACATGCGCTCAGCTCGCCCTTTGGCGCGAGCGATATTCACGTGCGCCTCACCCCGTTCTTCACCGTCATGCCGCAATCGGTTTCGATCATGAGCGGGGTTCTGTACATCGACCCCAAGGATCTGACCTTCGCGATCGAGTCCGGAGGCGTTCACAAGGCGTCAATCGACGTGATGGCGGTCACCTTTGGCGACAACGGCCAGGCGATCAATACCAGCAATCGCACGTATCCGATCGCCATGGAAGAAGCCGACTATCGGGACACCTTGAAAACCGGCCTCTTCTACCATTTCCGTCATCCCGTGAAGCAGCCCGGCGCCTACCAGGTCCGCGTCGCCGTGCGCGACGCAACCAGCGGCAAGCTGGGTTCGGCAAACCAGTTCCTCTCGGTGCCGGATATAAGAAAGGGACGCCTGACGCTTTCCACGTTGGTGATCGAGTCCTTACCCTTGCCCGCGTTCGCCGAGCCGGTCAAAGGACCCGACGCGGGCGGCGGCGAAGAAGGCCAGATTCGCGAGGTGGACGCCCAAGGCAGCCCGGGCGTCCGCATCTTCAAACCCGGCGCCGAAATCTCTTACGGCTACCAGGTCTTGAACGCGCGGCTGGGAGTTGCGAAGCAGGCGGAACTGGAAGCCTGGACTCGTCTTTACCGGGAAGGCAAAGTAGTCTACGCCGGGAAGCCTATGCGGCTGAGCGCTGCCGGTCAGCCGGACGTCAGGCAGTTGGTGGAAGGCGGGACCATGAAGCTGGCGGACGGCCTGGCGCCGGGAGATTACGTCCTGCAAGTCGTGGTCGACGATAAACTGGCCAAAGGTCCGTACAGCACCGCGTCGCAATGGATTGATTTCGAGGTGCGGTAGGTGGCCTGCGGCGGCAGAGCCTCACTTGTTGTCGGCGCGAATTGCCTCTGCCAGCTCGGCGGCGCGCACGCGCGCGGTATGCATATAGCTCTCGTTTTTGGCCACACGATCGAGCATGGGCAGGAACTGCTGCGGCGACACCAGGCGGTTGTCTTGCATCGCGGCTTCCAGGGTGGCGACGGCTTGGAATACGCCCAGGTGATCGTACTTGGCGGTTCGTTCCAGGTCGATGCGGTAGCGCGCGGTCTCCGCCATGCGTTCAAACCAATCCTGCAGGGCCTGGGCGCTGGGGTCTTGCGAGTAATTGAACTTCACCTCGGTTTTTTGTGGGCCGTTCTCGTAGCAAAAGGTCTTGGCGCCCATGAAGGCCACCTTGACCGGCGATTCCAACGGATGGTTGAAAAACCCAAGCTTCTCCGCCAGACCGAAAACCGCGTTGATGCCGTTCTCGTCGAGCTTGAAGCGGACGGGCAGATCGTCGTCCACCGCTTCGCGGTATTCGGTATCCCCGTCCTTGGTTACGGAGACCTGAAAATACGGCGGCTGGCTGCCTTTGAACGCCCGCGAATAGAACAATCGCGCCGGCGCGGCGGGCGCGGTCTGTTGGGCAGGCATCCGGCCAGCAGCCAGAAGGGCCGCGGCCAAGAGCAGGAGCACGGAGCGGTACGGCATTCGGTTTCCCGGCTTCACTGCAATGCCCCCGCGAGCCGCCGGCTGGTGAAAGCGCGGGTCGCATGGCAGATCGCCACCGCCAGGGCGTCCGAGGCATCTTCGGATTCGATCGCCTCTTCGAGGCGAAGCAGTTCGCGCACCATCAGCTTCACCTGCGCCTTTTCGGCTCTGCCGTAACCCACCACGCTGGTCTTGATGCTAAGGGGGGAATATTCGGCAAAATCCACGGCGGCTTCCGCCACCGCCGCCAGCGCCACGCCGCGCACGTGCGCCAGCTTCAAAGCGGTCTTCACGTTGGCGGCATAAAAGACTTCTTCCACGGCGGCCGCCTCCGGAGCATAGCGCACGAGGAGTTCGCGCAAAGCCTTGGAAATCTCCGCCAGGCGCAATTCAAAGGGCCGTTTCGGGCTGGTGCGGATGACCCCCGCGGCCACCAGCCGGTGCGCGCTGCCGTCGCTATCGATTACGCCGTAACCGGTTCGCTCCGACCCGCAATCGATGCCCAGCACGCGCACGGCTTTACGACAGAGCCTCCAGCTCCTTCTCGTCGATATCGAAGTTGGAATAGACGCTCTGCACGTCGTCATGCTCTTCGAGCGCCTCGCTGAGACGCAGCATGGCCGACGCGTTCTTGCCCTCCAGCTTGATCAGGTTCTTCGGGACGAAAGCGATACTCGCTTCCGCGACGGGAATATGGTTGGCCTCGAGCGCCTTTAGGATGGCTTCGTGGGCCTCTGGAGGAGAAAGCACGTCCCACTGGTCGCCGTCGTTGCGAAGATCGTCGCCTCCGGCCTCGAGCGCCACATTTATGAGTTGATCTTCGGTGGCCTTGTCGCCCGCCACGAAAATCTGGCTCTTGCGTTCGAACATCCAGGCGACGCTGCCCTGCTCGCCCATGTTGCCGCCGTTCTTCGAAAAGACATGGCGGAGCTCACTTACGGTGCGATTGCGGTTATCGGTGGCGACGTTAACCAGCACGGCGGCGCCGCCCGGCCCGTAGCCTTCGAACATGACTTCGTCGATCTGCCCGCCTTCCAGCTCGCCGGTGCCGCGCATGATCGCCTTCTTGATGTTGTCGGCGGGCATGCTGACGGCTTTAGCGGCCACAATCGCGGTGCGCAATCGCGGGTTCCCGTCGGGATCGCCGCCCTGACGCGCGGCGATCGTGATTTCCTTGATGATGCGCGTGAAGCTCTTCCCGCGCTTGGCGTCCAATGCCGCCTTTTTGTGCTTAATGGTGGCCCATTTGGAATGGCCTGACATGTTACCTCTCGAGGGTAGGCCCAGCCCACATGGCCGGGATTCTTGACTTTAACGATTGCAACTATTAGAGAATACCAGAACCCTCAACGGCGCTCAACGGGGGAGCCGGCGGGCCGGCGGGTCGGTCGATACGTTCGCTTCATTATTTTTGGCCTTCCGTTTGCTACATAACCAAACGCGATGCTCCAAGCGGAAGGACGAATCCGTGTGGTAGTGGAAAGGGTTCGTCCGGAAGTGGATTGTGGGGCATTCCCGGCGCAGCGCATTGTAGGCGAGTCCGTGGTCGTCGAAGCGGACATCTTCGCCGACAGCAGCGATATGGTCGCGGGCGAGCTTCTCTATCGTCACGCACGGACCGAAGACTGGCTCCGCTTGCCCATGAAGCCGCTTGGCAACGACCGCTGGCGTGGCGCGTTCCCCGTCTCCGAACTCGGCCGTTACCTATATACGGTGGAGGGCTGGATCGATCGCTTCGGCGCCTGGCGCAACGCTATGGTCAAGCGGATCTCCTCCGGCCAGGATGTGCGCACGGATTGCTTGATCGGAGCCAAATTGGTGGAAGACGCGGCATCGCGGGCGCCAAATGAGGATGCCGCCAAGCTTCGTCAATGGGCGGCCGCGGTGCGCCAGGGCAGCCAACAGGCTGCACTCGACCAGGACTTAGCAGCAACCGTTCAGCGCTATCCGGACCGCCGGTTCGCCGCGCGGTATGGAAAGGAACTCTGCCTGATTGGCGACCGCGACAAAGCCGCCTTTTCTACATGGTATGAAATGTTTCCCCGGTCCTGCTCTTCCGCGCCCGCTCGCTATGGAACGCTGCGGGATTGCGAGGCTCGGCTCCCGTATATAGCCGAAATGGGCTTTGACGTACTGTATCTTCCTCCCATTCACCCCATTGGGCACACGTTTCGAAAAGGGAAGAACAACGAGGCCGCCGCCGCGCCGAACGACGTCGGCAGCCCTTGGGCGATCGGATCGGAGGGAGGCGGCCACACCAGCATCGACCCACGGTTAGGCGCTCTGGAAGACTTCGACCGGCTGGTCGCAAACGCCCGGACCCGCGATATCGAGGTTGCGCTGGATCTTGCGTTCCAGTGCTCGCCCGACCATCCCTATGTGCGGGAACACCCGGAATGGTTCCGTGCCCGTCCCGACGGCACGATTCAATATGCGGAGAACCCACCGAAGAAATATCAGGATATCTTTCCCTTCGACTTCGAGACGCCACACTGGCGGCAGTTGTGGGAAGAGCTGAAGCGCGTGGTTCTGTTTTGGATTGGACACGGCGTGCGCATATTTCGTGTCGATAATCCGCATACCAAGGCGCTCGCCTTTTGGGAGTGGACGATCGCCGAGATCAAGGAAGAGCACCCGGACGTTTTATTCCTGGCGGAGGCATTCACCCGTCCCAAGCTGATGTATCGATTCGCCAAGCTCGGGTTTTCACAGTCCTACACCTATTTCACCTGGCGTAACACAAAACACGAACTTACCGAGTATTTCCGGGAACTGACGGAAACCAACCTCCGCGAGTTCTTCCGGCCCAACCTATGGCCAAATACGCCGGACATCCTGCCCGAGTTTTTGCAAACGGGCGGCCGGCCCGCCTTCGCTATTCGCGTCATTCTGGCCGCTACCATGGGAGCAAACTACGGAATCTACGGTCCTGCATTTGAGCTTGGCGAGAACACGCCCAGGGAACCGGGCAGCGAAGAATACCTGAACTCCGAGAAGTACGAATTGAAGCATTGGGATATAAACAGCCGCTGGAGCCTGAAGGACCTGATCGCGCGCCTCAACCGGATCCGCCGTGAGAATCCCGCCCTCCACAATATGGGGAATCTCCGATTTCATGAGACGGATAACCCCGAGGTGATCTGCTACAGCAAAACATCCGGCGATCTCTCGGACATTGTCATCGTGATTTGCAACCTCGACGCCCGGCATACGCAAACGGGTTGGGTCACTCTCGATCTCGCCTCGCTCGGACTCGATGCCAGCCGAACATTTCAGGCGCACGATTTGCTCGGTGAGGGCCGTTATCTCTGGCATGGCCCCCGGAACTATTTCGATTTGGCGGCGGAGAGTCTTCCGGCCCATATTATGAAGGTCCGCAAGTGGGTACGGACGGAGAGAGACTTCGATTACTACTTATAGGTGATCAATGAGCGCGACCACACAGTCATTTTTGTTGACCGATTACGACTTGCACCTTTTTGGCGAAGGCACGCACCTTCGCGCCTATGAAAAGCTCGGCGCCCACCTGGGGGAAGTGGACGGCCGCAGCGTAGTGCATGTCGCGGTGTGGGCGCCGAATGCCGCGGAAGTTACTGTCATCGGGGAGCACAACGGGTGGAATCCGCAATCTCATCCGATGCTGTTACGGCCGCAAGCGCATCCCCGATGCTTCTGCCGGTAGCCTCATGCCGTTTATCGAGGAGGCCATTGAACCCGGCAGCATCGTTCACACCGACGGCTGGATCGGATATGATCTCCTGAAAGGCAAGGGCTACCGTCACCGCATCACTTTCCTGAAGGGACAAAAAGAATCGGCGTCGGAGTGGCTGCCGCGAGTTCATCTGGTGGCCTCTTTGCTAAGGCGCTGGCTGCTGGGCACGCACCAAGGCGCGGTCGGCAGGGAGCACCCGGACTACTACCTGGACGAGTTCACGTTTCGTTTCAATCGACGGAACTCGCGTAGCCGAGGAAAGCTTTTCCTGCGCCTCGCCGAGCAAGCCGTAGCGGTGGGACCGGCTCCGTACAAGTCCATGGTGCAGCGCTTCGCCAAGGCTGACGGCGCCAACCACAAATATATAGGGGGTACCTGAGTGAAGGAAATACCCCATTTAGGCCTTTTCTGGCTATTACATTATCGAGAAACGGTCTATTGTTGGCGCGGATCGTCCAGTGTATTGTTCGCACAGGGGCACTAACCTATGGGTAGAGGCTCTCTCTCTTTTTGCTTGCTGCGGGCGCATTTGCCCAAGGCCCGCCGCTTTGGGTAGTCCGACGATTGGCTATCGTTACCAGTCTGAAATGAATAACTTGCGACGAATAGTCTCGGTTTTGAGCCTACTGGCTGTGGCGCCTGTGTATGCCGACGCTCAATCTTTCGCCTACGTGGCGAACAGTAGGTCTCGTAGCGTCTCGGCATTCACCATCGATCCCACCACGGGGGCACTAGATCTTGTTGTCGGCTCCGCCTTCGCGGCAGGAACGTGGCCCGACTCTGTAACCGTGGACCCGTCTTGCAGATTCGTCTATACGGCGAATTGGTTGTCCGACAACGTCTCGGCATACACCATTAACCGTGCCACCGGGGCACTTACTCCCATTCACGGCTCCCCCTTCGCCGCGGGATCGTTTCCTGACTCCGTATCCGTGGACCCAACTGGCAGATTGGCCTATGTGGCGAATGAGATGTCCAACAACATCTCGGCGTATACCATCAATTTCACCACGGGAGCGCTGACTGCCATTCCCGGCTCCCCATTCCAGGCGGGATCGGGGCCCGTGTCGGTTGCCGTAGGCCCATCGGGCAAGTTCGCCTATGTGGCGAACGAGTTCTCCGACAACATCTCGGTGTACGCCATCGACCACGTCACTGGAGCGCTGACTGTCGTCTCCGGCTCCCCCTTCGCCGCGGGCTCGGCGCCTACGTCTGTAACGGTGGACCCGTCCGGCAAATTCGCCTACGTGGCGAACTCCGGTGACGGCACCGTCTCGGCGTACACCATCAACCACAATACCGGGGCGCTCACCGCCGTCCCTGGCTCTCCCTTCTCCGCAGGATCGGGGCCCGCGTCTGTAACTGTGGACCCGACGGGCCAATTCGCCTATGTGGCAAACTCTGGTGACGGCACCGTCTCGGCGTACACCATCGATCCCGCCGCTGGGGCCCTCACTGCCATCCCCGGCTCCCCCTTCTCCGCGGAATCGGGGCCCGCGTCTGTAACTGTGGACCCGACGGGCAAATTCGCCTATGTGGCGAACTCTGGTGACTCCACCGTCTCTGCATACACCATCGACCCTGCTTCTGGGGCATTAAGTGTCATCCCGGCCTCCCCCTTCAACGCGCAAGCATTTCCTGCCTCGGTGGTGACCACGGCCGTGAACCGGTCGCCCGTTCTGGTCAGGTACGCGGCCCACCTTGGCGCCGGTGAGTCTTATATCAACATCGCAAACACTGGACTTAACGGCGATCCGTTGGAGGGCCCCGGCTACGGCAATGACGTCAGTACCATCGGCAATGTCTGCGTGAGCCTTTATGCGACCGATGCTACCGATGGGCAGTTGGTTTCGTGCTGCTCCTGCCTGGTAACACCCAACGCAGTGGTTCACCTTGGCGCCAACGCAGACCTGGCGTCGGAGGTGACGGGCCTGACCCCAGCCTCAATAGTGGTGAAACTGATCCCCAGTGTGCCTATCGGCGCCGCAACTGTCGGCTCTTGCGCTCTCCAGGCGGCGGGGCTCACGGTGGCCCACCTTACCTCCGGTGTAGTGGCCTGGGGTACGACACTTCATCCGGCTCCAGCCCCATCGACCGGGTTCGCAACCACATCGACCCCGTTCATTGCTGTGGAACCAAGCGCGGCCGACGTAGCCAGCCTGACCGGCAGGTGTGCCGCCATCATCGGCAATGGCGGCACTTATGGCATCTGCCCTTCCTGCAAGAACGCGGGCGCCATGTAGCCGCTGCAAACACGAGCCCTTTACCGATCCATGGCCGCCCATACTCACTAAACCTGACGCTTCCGCCGCTTGGTATCGTGGTCTTTAGGCCCGCAGCACAAGGTACGTCGTAGCCGCAGGGCGGCATTGTCATGAGAAAGCCGGGAAATGCAACCGATCCGCTCTGGTACAAGGATGCCATTATTTACGAGCTGCATGTCCGTGCGTTCTTCGACAGCAACGACGACGGCATTGGCGACTTCCCGGGGCTGAATTCAAAAGCTGGACTATCTGCAGGACCTGGGTGTTACCTGTCTGTGGCTGCTGCCTTTCTACCCGTCGCCGCTCCGGGACGATGGCTACGATATCTCGGACTATCTGAGCGTCCATCCCATGTATGGCAACGTGGACGACTTCCGGACCTTGTTGGATGCGGCCCACGAGCGCGGCTTGCAGGTGATGATCGAGTTGGTGATGAATCACACCTCCGACCAGCACCCCTGGTTTCAGCGGGCCAGGCGATCTCCGAAGGGATCCCTAGAGCGCGACTACTACGTCTGGAGCGACAACGACCAGAAGTATGGCGGCGCCCGCATTATTTTCACCGATACGGAAAAGTCGAACTGGACCTGGGACCCCGTGGCCCAGGCCTATTTCTGGCACCGGTTCTTCTCGCACCAACCCGACCTGAATTACGACAATCCTAAAGTTGTCGAAGAAATGCTCAACGTGATGCGCTACTGGCTGGACCTGGGAGTGGATGCCCTGCGTGTCGACGCCATCCCATACCTGGTGGAGCGCGAGGGAACCAACTGCGAGAATCTTCCCGAGACTCACCTGTTGATTAAGGAATTGCGGCAGGAAATCGATGCCAGCTATGAAAGCCGCATGCTTCTCGCCGAAGCCAACCAATGGCCCACCGACGTCCGCCCCTATTTTGGCGATGGCGACGAATGTCACATGGCGTTTCACTTCCCGCTGATGCCGCGAATCTATATGGCGCTCCGCCAGGAGGACCGTCTGCCGATCACCGATATCATGGCGCAGACTCCGGAGATTCCCCCTACCTGCCAATGGGCGCTGTTCCTGCGAAACCACGATGAGCTGACGCTCGAGATGGTCACGGCCGACGAGCGCGATTACATGTATCTCGCTTACAGTGCCGATTCCCGCATGCGCATCAATCTCGGCATCCGGCGCCGCCTGGCAACTTTGATGGACAACAATCGGAGGCGCATCGAGCTCTTGAACAGCCTGCTGTTTTCGTTTCCGGGAACGCCAGTAATCTACTACGGCGATGAAATCGGAATGGGTGACAACATTTATCTGGGTGACCGGAACGGCGTGCGCACACCCATGCAATGGAGCTCGGACCGGAACGCCGGCTTTTCACGGGCGACGCCCGCCAGGCTGTACAGCCCGGTCATTATGGACCCGATTCTGGGTTACGAAGCGATCAACGTGGAGGCCCAACAGGGCGACCCGTCGTCGCTGCTGAGTTGGATGCGCAACATGATCGCCTTACGCAAGCTGTTTCGCGTATTCGGTAGAGGCTCGCTGGAATTCCTGAATCCATCCAATCGCAAGGTGCTCGCCTATCTGCGGCGCTATGAAGATCAACAAGTGTTATGCGTGGCGAATCTGTCGCGGTTTGCCCAACCCGTGAGTCTGGAGCTGCCGGACCTGCAGGGCGCCACGCCTGTCGAGATGCTCGGGTACGTCGATTTTCCGCCGATCGGCAAGCAACCGTACAGCCTTACGCTCGGGCCATACGGTTTCTTATGGCTGGAGATTCACGGTCAGCCGGAAAACGTCCAAGCCGCCGGCCAGTTGGCATCGTCGCCGGTGGTAGCGGATAACTGGGAGGTCTTGCTGGAAGGGGCGGGGAAATATAGGTTGGAGTCATTGGTATTTCCGGAGTACTTGCCCAAGCAGCGCTGGTTTGGCGGCAAGGCCCGGAGCATCCATGCCACCCGGATTGCGGACTGGATGCCTCTGCCGGGTTCGGACAGCGTTCTTGTTCTGGTGGAAGTACAGTACAAGGCTGGAGAGCCGGATACATATGGTCTGCCGCTTGGATTGACTGTCGGCAAGGACGCGGAGCGAATGCGGGAGACCGCTCCCACCGCGGTTCTGTCGCCCGCTGTTTTTCACGGCGAGCCCGGGTTTCTGATTGACGCCACCACCGACGAGCGCACTTGCGCGGCCCTCCTATCGTTCATCGCGCATGCCACCGAGGCGCCGGGCCGGAATGGACTGATCCGCGGAACGCCCGGCGCCGAGTTTCAGGCGATCCACGGTCCCGCGGACGCTTCCTTGGCGGCCCGGCGCGGCTCGGCGGAACAGAGTAACACCTCGATCCTTTACGGCGACTGTCTCATCCTGAAGCTGTTCCGCCGGCAGCACCGCGGCCCCAATCCGGATTGCGAAGTAGGACGATACCTCACCGAGCACGCGCACTTCGATGGTATACCCCCATTTGCCGGTCAAATCGAGTACGTTCCCGCCGAGGGCCAACCGGCGACCATGGCAATGCTGCAAGGCCTGGTGGCAAACCAGGGAGACGCCTGGACACTCACTCTCGAAGAACTGGCGCGCTACTACGAAAACTGCGCGGCAGTTGAATTTCCGGCGGACGCGAACCTCGCGGCGATCGATCTGGTGGATCTCGCGGAGAAGGAAACATCGCAGTTGGCGCGCGACCACGTCGGTCTGGCGCTCGACTCCGCCGCCAAGCTCGGCCGCAGCACGGCGGAGTTGCATCTGGCTCTGGCCTCCGGCGCCGCCGACCCGGCATTCGCTCCGGAAACGCTGGCCGCCGCCGACCTGCGGAAGTTGCTGGCCGCGTTTCGCAAGGAAGCCGCCCGCGTCCTGGACCTTTTGAAAGACAGCGTCGCCGGCTTGCCGGATGAGCTGATCGACCTTGCCGGTCTGGTGCTGGGCAGCCGAAGAAAGATATTGGACAGCTTTCAGGTGGAAGCCGGCGACGGCTCGTTCGGGCAGCTTATCCGGATTCACGGCGATTACCACCTCGGTCAGCTCCTGCAGGTAAAGACCGACTATGTCATCCTCGATTTCGAAGGAGAGCCGGCGCGCCCGATCGCCGAGCGGCGCGCCAAGGCATGCCCGCTGAAAGACGTGGCGGGCATGCTCCGCTCCTTGGGTTACGCGGCGTACTCCGGTCTTTCCGCCTACACCGCACGGCGGCCCGAGGGCTGGGAGAGCCTGGCGCCCTGGGCGCGGCTCTGGGAGCGATCCATGGGAGCGGAGTTTTTGCGCGCCTATCGCAGTACGGCATCCCAAGCGCCCTTTCTTCCCGCGGGCAACGGCGACTTCCGGAAATTGCTCCAATGTTATTTGCTGGACAAAGCGCTGTACGAGCTCGCGTACGAACTGAACAACCGGCCGGCCTGGGTACGGATCCCCCTGATAGGAATCTTGTCGCTTCCCATGGAAGCGGGAGGACGTGAGTGGAACTGGACACCTCTTCGCAGCCAGAACTAGAAGAGTTGGAACGGCTCGCCGGCGCCGAACTGGTGGTCGGTGTCCTCGGCGCAGGCGCTGCTGAGGAAGCCGCGGACTCGGCCGCGATGGTGCGCGAGGGTCTCGCCGGTCTATCCAAGATTCCGCGGGCCGTCTTGATTTCGAACAACGGCGCGCATCGCCCTGCGCCGGCAACACCGGCCGTTCCCGATGCCGACCAGCCTCTGGCCGTCCTTTCCTTCGGCCTGCCCGCTCCCGGCCCGGCGGACACATTGCAGCAAACCAGGTCCACGGCGTACCGGCGCGTCTTCACCGTGGGCGGAAAACTCGGGGTTCGCGCCTGCGGGGTGATTGCTTCGCAGCCCCACGCCGCGACTCCCCAATGGATTTACCGGATCGTTCAGCCCGTTATCGATCTCGGATTCGACCTGGTCGCGCCGCGCTATACCCGGCACAAAATGGAGGGTCTTCTCAACCGGAGCGTCCTGGCCCCGCTGCACCGCGCACTCTACGGCGAGCAACTTCAAAATCCGATGGGTCCGGACTTCGGCCTCTCCGGAAAGCTTCTGCGGCAAGTTCTGAAAGAGGCCTCCGTCCCCAGGCGGAGAGATCAAAATGATCTTATGGCCACGATTGCCTCCACGGCCTCGCGCGCCGGCTTTCAGGTTTGCGAATCGCACCTGGGCGTGCTCGTTCAGCAACCGACGGATTGGACGAATTTAAGCTCGCTTCTCGCGGAAGTGCTGGGGCCCGTGTTTCTCGAGCTGGAGCGGCAGGCGGTTTTCTGGCAGAGCGTTCGGGGCTCGAAACCCGTGCCGAAGTTCGGCTCGCCCGAGGTTGTCTCCGACGATGCGGCAACGCTGGATGTGCGCCGCATGATCGAGTCGTTTCATTTAGGCATTCAAAACCTCCAGGATGTTTGGCGGCTGGTGCTGCCTCCCGCAACATTGTTTGAGCTGGTGAAGTTGTCGCGTTTGCCGCGGGAACAGTTCCGGATGCCCGACGATTTGTGGGTTCGGATCGTCTACGATTTTGCGCTCGGACACCGCCTCCGCACCATCAGCCGCGATCATCTGCTTCGATCGATTACGCCGCTTTATCTGGGATGGATTGCCTCTTATGCGCAGGAGATGGAGAAAGCCGGGGCGGCCGAGGTCGAAGCCCGGATCGAGCTCCTGGCCCGGGCATATGAGGCCAATAAGTCGTACCTGGTTTCCCGCTGGCGGTGGCCCGACCGCTTTAACCCTTAACAGCCCAACCGAGGAGACTCATATGTGGGATCAAGTGGGACAAGCTCTCAACCATTCGATGACGAGAATGCTAAGTCAAGTGGCTAGCCTGTTGCCCGGAGTTATAGCGCTCATCGCGGCGCTGTTGGTTTCTGCGCTGGTTGCGTGGGTACTGGCGGCGATTCTGCGCCGGTCGCTAACCAGTTTTGGATTCGATCAGAGGGTCGCGCAATGGGGCTTCCCGGGGCTGGCGGAGTGGTCACCCTTGAAGAGCCCAACGCGTCTCGTGACTCGGGCGATCGGTTGGGCTGTCATGCTCGTCGGATTTCTCATCGGCCTGTCCGCCTTTGACGGGCCACTGACTTCTGAATTGGTCGTCCGTCTTTTAACGTACCTGCCAAACGTAGTGGCGGCCGTGGTGGTTCTGGCGGCGGGAAGTCTCATCGCCAGATTTCTGGCGCGCAGTGTCCTCATCGGCGCGGTCAACATGAATTTGCAATACGCGTGGCTTCTGAGCGCCGGCGTGAAATGGCTCGTAAACGTTCTGGCGGTGGCAATGGCATTGGAGCACCTGGCCATCGGCGGCGATATCATCCGTCTGGCATTCGGAATTTTGTTCGGCGGAATCGTCCTGGCTTTGGCTCTGGCCGTCGGCCTCGGTTCCAAGGAACTCGTCAGCCGATCCTTGGACCGGGAAGTCCATAAGACGTCCAGCCAGAAAATGCAGGAACCGGTCGGCCATTTGTAATGGGTAACCGCCTCTGGCCGGGTTAGAATGTCGGATTGGATACAATCGACGCGGTTTACCATGCGGCAGTCGAATCGCTCAGGCGGTGCTGCTGCCCATCCGGTCTGAAGGCCTCGGGCGGCCTCGAAGGGCACCACGAGATCTGGGCGCGCGACAGCATGATTGCTTCGCTCGGTGCCCGCTTTGCTTCCGATAGCGAAATCAAAAAAGCGCTCCGGGCCAGCCTGGTTCTGCTCAGAGACCACCGCGCGTCCAATGGAGCGATTCCGAACAATGTCGATTCGGCTTCCTTGCGTCCCAACTTCCGCGCCTACGCGGATGGAGGATCGTGGTGGGTTATCGGCAGTACATTATTAGCGCCGGAGCCGGAGGTGATCCGAGAGGTTCTTCGCTGGCACGATTACCAGGATGTGGATCGCAGCGGTCTCCTCAGCATGCAGGAAAGCTCGGACTGGCAGGATTTGTTCTGTACGCGCGGCAAGGGTCTGTATCTCAATTGTCTTTACGTGCTCGCACTGCGCTCGGCGGCGGAACTTTTTGCGGGCGATGAAGGCGAGCGCCTTCGCCGCCTGGCCGACATGGTGGCGGAGCGAATCAATTTCTATTTTTGGTATGCCGGCGATGGAGACATGCTGCGCCACATGTCTCACACGTTCAGCACCCAGGGCGAGCCGCTGCGGGATTCCTTGGGTCGCGTGCGCTTCGTGCCGGAGAAGCGGCATCTCACCGCCGAGCGGTATTATTTGCCGTATCTCGGGTTTCGCTGTGCCGGCGAGTGGTTCGATTCGTTCGGCAACCTTCTGGCGATTCTGGCCGGAGTTGCCGACGAAACGCAAACGAACACCATTCTGGATTTCATCGCCCGCTCGTCGCTCGATACCTGGCCCCTTCGCAGCCTGACACCCGTGGTGCAACCCGGAGATCCGGATTGGCGCGATTACTACGGCGCACTCAACGCTCCGCATTGCTACCACAATGGCGGCATATGGCCGTTTCTTGGAGGATTCTACGTAGCGGCATTGGTGAAGGCGGGCCGAAGCGGCGTGGCGGCGGCAGCTCTGGAACGGCTTGCCGAATTGAACGAGCGCGGCCAGTTCAACGAGTGGCACCAGGGCGAAACTTGTGAACCCATGGGCGTCCGGGATCAAGCCTGGTCGGCCGGAATGTACCTGTTCGCCCACGAGTGCGTCAGGCGGGGCCGGCTTGCGCTGCCGTGATTCCGAACTCCTGATCTCGTGGAATTTATGTTGGGCATATTTGGGTGACCCGAGGTGGGACAGACCGGACAGACCATCGTTTTTCGTGGTCTGTCAGGCTCTCGCCGGACCGCAACGCTCGACAGACGACAAAAAACGATCGTCTGTCCCACCTGGTTTCCCTCTCGTCGCTGCCTGGAAAATGGCCCGTGGGGTCAGGAACGCGGTGATTGGATTTATCGCCGCCACTCCACGCTCAACCGCGCGAATCGAGCCGGCTGCAGCACGGCGGGCAGGCGCTGGTTGAAGGTCAAACCGGTCGCGTCGATTTCTTCGATCCGGCCGGCCGCGTTGGCCACGTTCAGCACATCCAGCGACGCGCGCGCTGCGCCCGTCAGCAGGCGAAAGCCGCGGCCCAGGCGCAGGTTCCAATTCAGCACATGCTGGGAGCGATTGCCCGCGCCGGCATTGCCGCGCGGCGTGGTGTCCACCACCATCGGCCCTTGCGGTAAACCGGTCACCAGCAGCAGCCGCGCGAAAGGCAAGCCATCCAGGTAGTTCACCGAGTTGGCGCACTCGATCGAGCCCAGCCAGCGCGGCAGGCGCACGGCAAACTGCAGCTTGCCCACGTAGGCGCGGTCGAAGTAAGCGCGGCCGTGCGTGTTGATACCGAGGTTCGGATCGAGGAATAGCGCCCCGATCACGCCGGGGTCGTTTTCGATCGCCGCATTCCCAGGATTCGCCGGCCCGTACGATTTCACCGCCAGAAACGAGGCGTGCCAGCCGTACCATCGCCAGGTTTGTCCGGCTTCGGCCACCATGCCTTCGTCCAGCATGCGCAGGCCGGCGGGGTTGGTGAGCAGGTCGCGATCCTGGCCGAAGCTGGCCGGGGTCTGCGCGAACACTGTCAGCTTCCGGTCGTCGAACGTTCCGGCAATGCCGTCCGGCCCGGGATCGTCAACCACCACCGGCCTGTAATCCGCCGCGCTCATGCCCGTATCGATCACCGCCATGCGCCGCTTTTCGTCGCGCCGGAAAACCCGCAGGCTGGCGGCAATGGCGCGTGGCAATGCGGCCTCCAGGCTGGCATCGATTTCGTCCGCGTAGGGCCGCCGGAGGGCCGGATCGATGGAAGAATACGGGCCGCCGAACACCGCTACCAGTTGCCCCGCGCCGCTGCCGCTCCACAGATACTGCTGCCCGCCCAAGCTGGCAGGGTTGGCGAAATCCAGATCGCGGCCGGAAAGCGGTGCGTACAAACGTGCCCAGCCCCCGCGCAGCGACAGCATGGGGAGCCACGGCGGCGACAGGCCGAAGCCGGCGCGCGGCGAAAGGTTGGTCCAGGCGACCGGCCCTCCCTCCGTGCGGTCGGCTACCGCCGCGCCGTTCAGCAGCAGCCACGGCGCCACGATAATCTGTTCGCGCGCCGAAATCGAGCCGCTTTCGATCGCCGCGCGGCTCGCCTGCGGCGTATTCCAGTCCACCATGTAGGCAGGCGCACCGTTGGCGGTGAGCACCGTTTCGGCCGGCGTCAGGAAACGATTGCGCGCCTCGGCACGCGTCCATTCTCCCGTCACTGCCAGGGAATGCCGCAGGAACGCCGCGCGCAGGCTTTCCCGGTTTCGCTCGCCGCGATTGGCCAGCGGCGGCGCTCCCGTCGCCGAGCCCGTGAGCAGGTCGATGGTGCTCGTGCCATTCATGGCCCCGACGGTATTGAGGTGCGCCTCGGTCCAATTGAGGCGCGCGTCAAAGATGCCGCCGGCCGCCTGCCGTGTCCAACCGCCCTGCAAAAAGTGTGCGCCGTCGTTTTCCGCCAGGCCGGCGTATCCTTCCGTTTGCGGCACTGCCGGGCTCAGCGCGCGCCCGTAATATGCCTCGATTCCCGCCGGCTCGCCGTAATTGGAGAGGCGGGCCGTGGCCTCGCTCACGCGGATTTCCAGCCAATCGCGCGCACTCGCCAAGATGCGCGCGCCGGCGTTGGCGTATAACTGCCGTGAGCCGATGTCCGCGCCGGAGGCGGCCTGGGGCGCGGTTTCCGAGGCCCACTGGCCGCTGGCCGCAAAATCGAGCGCTACGCGCGGTCCCCAGTTACCGCCGGCTTCCGCATGGGTCCGCGTGTACCAATGGTTGAAGCTCGCCTGCTCCACCAGGCCGCGTCCGGCCGGCGCCGGCAAATTGTCCGACGCCAGAAAACCGCCGGTGTTGCCGGTGGCTAAACTGCCGTGCCAGCCATTGGCAAATGCCAGCGCGAACACCGCAACCTCCGAGCCGAAAGCATCGGAATCGCCGATGTCCAGTCCTCCGCGCACCGTCAGCTCTTCGACCGAAGCCAGATCGGTTGCGAGCAGCGCCCGTCCCGGTTGATAGGGGTCGCCGATATCGCTTCCCTGAAACGTGCGCTCCACATCGGTCCACGAAAATCCATTCTGCGATAGCAGCGAATCGGGCCGCGTATGATTGCCGGCCAAGTCGAGCGGGGAGCTTACGCTCGCGGGCTCGAGCAGGTTGAGCAACGCGTCCGGGCCATAGGTATCGGAGCGGTCGGGCCGCTGCGGCCGCACCGGATGGGCGCCGCACGGAAACTGTTGGACGGTGGACAGGTCTTCGGAAACCCGAACGCAAACCACTCCCAGGGGCGGAACGTAAATGCGCAGGCGGCCGATGCCATAGAGCCCGTACGGCAATACGGCGCAGAACTCCGCGGCGGAATCCGCGCGAATCGTCACTCGGAACGCCGCCGGCACGCCGCCAATGGAAATGGCAGCTCCGGGAAGCGGACGCCCATGCGAATCTACCATCGCGCCGCGCAATTCGCCCATCAGCGACTGCGCCGCTAGGCCCCCGGCGCACACCAGCGCCAGCCACACCGCGGCAATTTTCATTCCCACAAGACGGTGCGCCCGGACGCACCCGCTAAAACGTCGGAAAAGCAGTGGACCGCAAAGGCCGCAGTGTTACCCGCCAGCGTTGGTGCTTCCGCGCACGCCATCCCCTCCATGGACGGGGAACGCGGGCTAGTCGTTTCAACGTACGGACCAGCGAAGCGCGGCCGCGCCGGTCGCAGCCACTCCCGCCTTTCGTCTTCGCTCTTTCGGCCCGCCCCGACAACGGTTATGGTTCCGTATGTGGTACCATATCCACTTGGCGAACGCCGGGAAAATTCTCGCGAAGATGCGGCATAATCCTTGCAACTGGAGGATTGAGGAAAGTGAAGAATCCGAATCCGGAAAGCTATCCGTTCTTCATTCGGCCGCTAACTAAGGAAGAGGGCGGAGGGTATTTGATTGAATTCCCCCGATGCTCCGGGGTGCATTTCGGATGGCGAGACACCGGAGGAGGCAATCGCTAACGGGCACGATGCGCTGAGGGGGTGGCTGCTCATGACGAAGCAGTTCGGCCAAGCCGTCCCCAAGCC
>Ga0187888_1000980_pt1 | contig 28513 bp, 24 predicted proteins | sample June2016WEW_7_40_FD_132987 | JGI IMG/M metagenome (GOLD analysis project Ga0187888, IMG submission 132987) | Peatland microbial communities from SPRUCE experiment site at the Marcell Experimental Forest, Minnesota, USA - June2016WEW_7_40 | ecosystem: Environmental > Terrestrial > Soil > Wetlands...
CCGGTGGTTGTACAGATGACCGTACAGGAAGACGGCAGTACGTCCAGCGGGGCGTTGCCGGAGGAGTTCGGCCGCAAACTCGACGAGTGGGGCGCCGACGTCATCGGGCTCAATTGCAGCGTGGGTCCGGCAGCCATCCTGGAAGCTTTGGAGATCATGGCGGCGGTTACCAGCCGCAAGTTCTCCGCGCAGCCCAACGCGGGCATGCCTCGCACGGTGCAGGGCCGCAACCTTTACCTCAGCCCGCCGGAGTACCTGGCCAGCTACGCCCGACGTTTCATTCAATGCGGAGCGCGGCTGGTCGGTGGTTGCTGCGGGACGACGCCGGAGCACATCAAAGCAATCAAAGCGGCGGTCCGATCGCTGAGCCCGCAGCGCTCGCGCATCGCGGTGGAAGTCCTGGAGCGGCCGGGGCGGACTTTGGAGCCGGTTCCAGTCGAGAAGCGTTCGCGACTCTCTGGAAAGCTGGCGCACGGTGAGTTCCCTGTACTGGCGGAAATCCTTCCGCCCAAGGGGTGCGACGCCACCAAGGAAGTGGAAGGCGCGCACTTCCTGCTGGCCAAGGGAGTGGATGCGATCAATGTTCCCGACGGCACGGGCGTGATGGGCCGCATGAGCCCCCTCATCCTCGCCGCTCTCCTCCAGCAGCAAGTGGGCATCGAAGTTCTCCTCCACTACAGCGCCCTCGACCGGAGTGTAATGAGCATTCAGGCTGATGCTTTGGGAGCGCATGCCTTGGGCCTGCGGAACATTCTTGCCATTACCCGGGATACCGCGCAGTTCTCGACCCCCCTTGAAACGGCCATCTCCGAAGTGGATTCCATTGGCTTGGTCAACATCTTTTACAACCTGAACCAGGGCCTGGATGCCGGGGGAAATCCCCTGGGCCAACAAACAAGTTTCCTGATTGGCGTGGCGCTGGATCCTCATGCTGTAAACGCTGACGAGGAGCTTCATCGTTTTCAACTTAAATTGCAAGCGGGCGCCAACTTTGCGGTCACCCAGCCGGTTTTCGACGTGGAGCAACTGGCGGCGTTCATGGAGCGAATGCGGTCTGCCGCGGGCTCCGTTCCTGTCGTGGCCGGCATCTGCCCGCTCACGAGTTATCGCAACGCCGAATTCATGAATAACGAAGTGCCTGGAATCTCTGTCCCGCCCGCCGTCATGGATCGGATGAGAAAGGCGGACACCGGCGAGGCGGCTCGTGCGGAAGGTGTTAAGATCGCCCAGGAAACCCTGCTTTCAATCCGCAACCTGGTGCAGGGTGTCCAGATTGCCGCGCCCTTCGGCCGCTACGCCATGGCGGCGGAGGTGGCGGAGGTTCTGGGAAGCCGAGCGGTGAGCGAGCAATCCTTAGGGGAACGTCGGTAGTCCGTTGTCCGTGGTCCGTTGCAAGCCGGTGAGGCCGGTTCTTCCGAAGTGATCGGCCGTGCGCCCTTTTGCAGCGAGAGGGCCGCTGTCTGCGCGACGGGCCACTGACAAAGGACAACTGACCAAGGACCACGGACTACTGACAACGGACAACGGACGAATCTCAATGACCCAAACACCCAAATCCTCTAAATCCGACTCCTTCGAAAAAAACCTGGAGCGCCTGGACGGAATTGTGCGCGAACTTGAGGACGCTGATTTGCCGCTCGAAAAGGCCCTGCAGCTTTATGAGGAAGGGATGAAACTTTCCGAGGTCTGCCACAAGCAACTGGAAGAAGCGGAAGGCAAGGTGGAAATCCTGACCAAGAAAGCCGGGGGCAAAGTGGTGGCGGAACCGTTCGACCCGGGCGATAAAGCCGTGGCGAGTGACGAGTGAGGAGCAGCCGTCAGCCCTCAGCGGTCAGCTCTCAGCAATCTGTTTTGCTGAAAGCCGATAGCTGACGGCTGAGAGCTGAGCGCTGTGAAAGTGCTTCCCATCAGGGCCAATTCAAGTCAGAATCAAGGCTTTCAGGCAAGAGGCGTAGGCATGCATTTTTCGCCGATGAAAAAACCGTGAACACCGTTTCAGCATTGACCATTCGAGAGTACCTCGAAACGGCGGGCCGCCGGATCGATGAGGAACTGGACCGCCTGCTTCCGCCTGCCGACCGGTTCCCGCCGAGCATCCATGTCGCAATGCGCTACTCGGTGCTGGCCGGGGGAAAGCGCTTGCGGCCCATCCTCTGCCTGGAATCGGGGCGCTTGCTGCGCGGCGACGAACGAATGCTTTTGCGCCTGGGCAGCGCGCTGGAGTTGATCCATACGTACTCTCTGATCCACGATGACCTGCCGGCCCTGGACAACGACGATCTGCGCCGGGGCCAGCCCACGTCGCACCGCGCCTTTGGGGAGTCCACGGCCATCCTCGCCGGCGACGCCCTGCTGACCCTGGCGTTCGAAGTTCTCTCCTGTCCGGGCCCGCCGCCCGAAGACTGCAAGCTGCGCGTGATTCACGAAGTGGCACTCGCCATTGGCACGGACGGCGGCATGATTGGCGGCCAGGTCATTGATCTCCAGATGGCCGGCCGGGCCGTTGACAGCCAGGCGCTCGAGTACCTCCACTCCGCCAAGACGGGCGCATTCATCCGCGCCGCAGTAAGGGCTGGGGTGCTTTACGCGCAGGGCGGGGAAGAGGACTTGGCCCGCCTCACCAGCTACGGCGAGAAAATTGGACTGGCCTTCCAGATTGTCGACGATTTGCTGGACGTGCTGGGTGCTCAGGAATCGTTAGGCAAGACGGTGGGCAAGGATGACCGTCAGCAGAAAGCGACCTATCCGGCCGTCCATGGAATCGAAGCGTCTCAGCGCATGGCTGCGCAGCTTGCGGCGGAGGCCTGTGAGGTTCTTGAGCCTTACGGAGACCGCGCCCACATCCTGCAAGGTATCGCGCGCTACCTGCTTGTGAGGCAGAACTGATGGACTATAAATACCTTCCCGGCATTGATTCACCCGCGGACCTGAGAAAGCTCCCCCGCGAAGCATTGCCTGTCGTGGTCGAAGAACTGCGGGATTACATGGTTACCGTCATCGCGAAGACCGGCGGTCACCTGGCTTCCAGCCTGGGCGCCGCGGAGTTGACCGTGGCGCTCCACTACACGTTCGACACGCCCAAGGACAAGATCGTTTGGGACATCGGCCACCAAGCCTACGGGCACAAAATCCTGACCGGGCGGCGCGATCGCCTTCCGACCATTCGCCAGTATGGAGGAATCTCCGGCTTCCCGTCGCGCGACGAAAGTCCCTACGATACTTTCAACGTGGCTCATGCCGGCACGGCCCTCTCCGGCGCGCTGGGGATGGCCGTGGCGCGTGACCTGAAGGGTGAAGATTACCATGTGGTGGCCGTGCTGGGAGACGCAGGTCTGACCGTAGGTGAGGTACTCGAGGGAATCAACAATCTGGGCACGTTGCAGAAGAAAGTCCTGGTCATTCTTAATGACAATATGATGTCGATTTCGCCCAACGTCGGCGCGCTGGCCGGCTACCTGAACCGCATTGTCCACGGGCAGGCTTATCGTCGCCTGCGCGAAGAGGTTGAGAAGTTGATGCTGTCGGTTCCCCGCCTGGGGCCGCGCATGCTGCGGCTGTCCAAAGACATTGTCGAATCCGCGAAGACGGTACTGATTCCCGGCCTGGTGTTCGAAGAGCTCGGGTTTGAATACATCGGCCCCATCAACGGCCACGACCTCCATGAGCTTCTGGCCGTGCTCGCCAAAGTGAAGAATAATCCCAAGCCCACCCTGGTTCACATCGTGACTCAAAAAGGCAAGGGCTACCATATCGCTGAGCAGTTGCCGGTGAAATATCACGGCGTAACGCAATTCGATGTCTCTACCGGCGCTTTCCACAAAACCCCCGCCGCTGCTCCCTCTTACACCGCCGTCTTTGGCAAGGCCCTGTGCGAGCTGGCGGAAAAAGACTCCCGCGTCATCGGCATCACCGCCGCCATGAGCGAAGGTACGGGCCTGGATGAATTCTCCAAGCGCTTTCCGGACCGCTTTTTCGATGTGGGCATTGCCGAGCAGCACGCCGTAACCTTCGCCGTGGGCTTGGCCTGCGAGGGCATGAGGCCTGTCGTGGCCATCTATTCCACGTTCTTGCAGCGCGCCTTCGACCAGGTGATGCACGATGCCTGCCTGATGCGCGCTCCCGTTACCTTCGCGCTTGACCGGGCCGGCATCGTGGGCGCCGATGGGCCCACCCATAACGGGCTCTATGATCTGGTCTATCTCTCCGCCCTGCCCGGCATCGTGGTCATGGCTCCTAAAGATGAAAACGAGTTGCGCCATATGCTCTATACGGCGCTGACGATCGCCGGCCCCGCGGCAGTGCGCTACCCGCGAGGCAACGGCATCGGCACCCCACTTGACCCGGAGTTCAAGAAGCTGGAGATCGGGAAGGGCGAAATCCTGCGGGAAGGAGCCGATATCGGCATTCTCGCCCTCGGCAGCATGGTCTATCCGTGTTTGGAAGCCGCCAGCCGGCTGGAGGCCATGGGCATCAGCGCAACCGTCATCAACGCGCGCTTTATGAAGCCGCTCGACGCTGACCTGATCTGCTGCCTGGCGACTGAGAAGCGATTCCTGGTGACCGCCGAGGAAGGGACGGAAGCGGGAGGCTTCGGAGCCCAAGTGGCCGCATTGCTTCAGGACCGGCGGGTTCCGGCCAGCATTTTGCGCATCGCGGTGCCGGACCGCATTGTGCCGCACGGCGCGCCCGCCCTGCTGCACGCCAAGTATGGCCTGGATGTGGACGGCATCGTGAACCGTATTAAAACTTACGCCGACGAGTGGCCCGCGCATACGCCGGGGAAGTATCGCTCCGCCCTGCGGGCGTAGCAGGCAGTGGCTAGTGCGCAGTGGCCAGTGCCCAAGGGATGGTTCCGTCCGACGTTGACGGAAGCGCGGCAACGGTCGCCGAGCTGCAAAAGATGATGACCTCATTGCGGGGGAAGCTCACGGCGCGTCTAGCCACTAACCACTAGGCACTAAGCACTGCCTTCCCATGACCCTGCCAAATGCCGTATTGCTCTTCTTCGCCGCAGGAATCGCAGGCACCATGAATTCGGTGGCTGGCGGAGGCAGCTTCTTTTCGTTTCCCGCCCTGATCTTTACGCATGTGCCTCCCATCCCGGCCAATGCCACCTCTACGGTGGCGCTCTGGCCGGGCAGCGTCGCCAGCGCCAGCGCATATCGGAAGCGCTTTCCCAAAGACTTCAAGATACTGGTGGAAATGCTCACCACCAGCGTGGTCGGCGGAACGCTGGGTGCGTTAATCCTGCTTCGAACCCCCCAGTCAACCTTTATGCGCTTTGTGCCCTATCTGTTTCTGCTGGCGACGCTGCTTCTCATCTTTGGCAAGCGAATTGCCAACTGGCTGGAGACGACATTCAAGACTTCAAAGCAGCCGCGCTGGATGGTGGTCGCGGCCTCCAATCTGTTCCAGTTCTTGATCGCCCTTTACGGGGGGTTCTTCGGCGCCGGCATCGGAATCATGATGCTCGCCTTGCTGACCATGCTGCGCATGGAAGATATTCACGCCATGAACGCGCTGAAAACCCTCCTCAACGCCGCCATCAACGGCGCTGCGGTGGTCACCTTCATCGTGGCGGGTGCGGTGCTGTGGCCACAGGCCCTCGTGATGCTCGTTGGCGCCGTCGCGGGCGGCTACGGCGGCGCCTACTTTGCCCAAAAGCTCGATCCCCAAATCGTCCGCCGCTTCGTTATCGCCGTGGGCCTTTGCATGACGGCGTATTTCTTTCTGCGAAGGTAGCGCTGACCTTTAGGTCAGCATGAAGGATGCCGACCCTTCGCTGCGCTCAGGGCAGGCTCTGAAGGTCGGTGCTACCTGCCCGAGGTTGACCACTCGCTGGGTTGAGATCGGATGCCAAAGGAGCGGCAGGTACGAATCCGCCTGGACCGGCTGCTGGTTGAGCGCGGCCTCGCGGAGACGCGCGCCAAGGCGCAGGCCATGATCCTCGCCGGTGAGGTGCTGGTCGACGAGCAAAAAGTCGAGAAGTGCGGCGCCTTGGCGAGTGCCGAAGCGAAGCTACGGCTGCTGGCCGAGCCGCTCAAATACGTCAGCCGCGGTGGAGTGAAGCTGGAGGGAGCGCTGGCGCATTTTGGCGTCTCGCCGGAAGGGAAAACCTGCCTGGACATCGGCGCCTCGACGGGCGGGTTCACGGACTGCCTGTTGCAGCAGGGCGCGAGCCGCGTCTTTGCCGTCGATGTGGGCACCCATCAACTGGATTGGAAGCTCCGCCGGGATCCCCGTGTTGTCTCCCTGGAGAAAATCAACGCACGATATCTGAAGTTCGACCAACTCGGCACGCGGGTGGCACTGGTGGTGATGGACGTCTCTTTCATCTCGGCCACGCTAATCCTTCCCGTGCTGCCGCCGTTGCTCGAAACGCCGGCAGATGTGCTGGTGCTGGTGAAGCCGCAATTCGAAGTTGGCAAAGGACAGGTGGGCAAGGGCGGCATCGTGCGTGATTCAGCGCTTCGCCAGGAAGCGGTGGACAAGGTTTCGAACAAGCTGCTGGATCTGGGCTTCTGCGATATCGCCCAGGCCGAGAGTGTTCTGCCGGGCGCGGAAGGAAATATCGAGTATTTCCTGCACGCAGTTTGGCGAAGATCGACGTAGAACCCGGACCCCCTCACCCGTCCGTCGGCTGACGGACACCCTCTCCCCCCAAGGGGGCGAGGGCATTTTGATTAGCCGCTCGCGGCAGACACCACGGGAAGATTCGGGCAATTGGACCTTGTTTGCATTTTCCGCTTGACAAGCCGGGTGAGACATGATAGCCTATAACCGTGGTCTTAAGGTGGACACATTGTCTTAGGCAAGCGAAGGGACCGTCAGGGCGCGAAAGAGGTCGCGTTGGTCCAACCGGCAAGTGGGATGCACGGTGCTACAGAAAATGGAAAATAGTGGGAACGAAGCTAAGAAGTCCTTGAAAACAAGGGAAAGTCGCTTTTTGAATGTTGCAAATTACGTGCGTTTTGCGCGACAATTGGCAGCAATATGACCCCGAAAGGAGCAAGAAGCAGCAAGTTTTGCGAAAATCGACCTAAACTCCAAGCCCTGAGATTGGGCCGAGAAAGCGACACATAGTCGGCTAGACGGGCTTCGGGCTTGCGCTGGCCCGAGCCCGAGTTTATGCCCTCGCCCCCTTGGGGGAGAGGGTGTCCGTCAGCCGACGGACGGGTGAGGGGGTTGAGCCGTCGGGATATTATGTAACCCTTAGCAGGACAAAATGACAATCAAGAAGGTTGGGATCGTTTCAAAGCCGAAGAAGCTCGAGATTGGTGAAATCGTGCCGCCACTCCTCGAGTGGCTGCGCCAACGCGACATTGAGGTATGCATCGACAAGGAAACGGGCGCCATAATCAAGAACGCCGAGCCCTGCCTGACGCGCAACGAACTGGCCGGCTCCGTGGAGTTGCTGATTGTTCTGGGAGGCGACGGAACGCTTCTGGCCACGGCCCGGGCTCTGCACGGCAAGCCGGTGCCGATCCTGGCGGTTAATCTGGGCGGGCTGGGATTCCTGACGGTGACGACCCAGGAGGAGCTTTACCCGACCCTGGAAAGCGTCTTCAGCGGCGAGCAGCACATCGAGCGGCGCGTGCAACTGGAGGGGTCGCTGATCCGCGCCGATGAGGTGATCGCTACGTTTCTGGCGCTTAACGACGCGGTGTTGAACAAGGGCGCCATCTCGCGCATCCTGGATTTTGAGTTGCGGGTCAACGGCCAGTTTGTTTCCTCCTACAAATCGGATGGCTTGATTATCTGCACGCCAACCGGATCGACCGCTTATTCGCTGGCCGCGGGCGGTCCCATCACCATGCCGAGCGTAGGGGCGTTCATCGTAACCCCGATCTGCGCGCACACGCTGACCCATCGTCCCCTGGTCGTTCCCGACACGGCGAGTATCGAAATTGTCGTGACCACACAGCGTGAGGCAGCCTACCTTACGGTGGACGGTCAGGTCGGGCTTGCCGCGCATAGCGACGATCGGGTACGCCTGAAGAAAGCGGATTCCTATGTGGAACTCATCCAGTCCCCCGACAAGGACTATTTCAGAGTTCTCCAGCAAAAGCTCAGGTGGGGGGAGAGGTAGAGAAGTAGTCAGTCGTCAGTGGTCAGTTGCCGGCTTTCAGTTGCGGGTCCGTGATTCTGAGCCCGTTTGGTGTCATCCTGAGGCCGTATGTTGTCATCCTGAGCGGAGCGAAGGATCTCTGCAGTTCGCCCCGCGTCGGCGCGGTGAAGAAATGTTGTAGGGCCAAAAAGAAACTGCAGAGATTCTTCGCTTCGCTCAGAATGACAGGTGTAGGCTTTAGAATGACAGGTGGAGGCTTTGGCATGACAGGCGAGGCGCTCGGAACGAAGCCCGGGGGGTACAGGTATGACGCCAGCAGTGAATCAAATCCATGAAGTCCACGCAGCAGCGCGGCTGGCGCAAGTGCGCTACGCCATTCGCGACCTGGCGGTGCTGGCGGACGAGGTGGCGCGCCAGGGCAAGGAAATCCTGCCGTTGAATATCGGCGACCCGCTTCAATTCGACTTTCGCACCCCGCCCCATCTCATCGAAGCCGTGGCCAAAGCGATGCGCGACGGGCTGAACGGGTACGCGCCCTCGCTGGGGATCCCGGAGGCGCTGGCCGCGGCGCACGCCGCCGCCGAGCGCAAAGGTATCCGCAACATCCAGAGCGTTTTCATGACCGCCGGCGTGAGCGAGGCGGTGGACGTTTGCCTGTCGGCACTCCTCGATCCGGGCGAGAACATCCTGACGCCCAGCCCCGAGTACCCGCTCTATTCTGCGGTGCTGGCCAAGATCGGGACGCCGGTCAACGCTTACCTGCTCGATGAAGGGAACGGCTGGGAACCCGACCTGGAACACCTTTCCAGCCGCATCGTCTCGGGCACGCGCGCCATCGTGGTCATCAATCCCAACAACCCTACCGGGGCTGTCTATTCGCGGAATACCCTGGAGGCTATCGCGGAACTCGCCCGGCAGAACAACCTGCTGATCTTCGCCGACGAGATTTACGAAAAGTTGACCCTTGACGACGGCCATCCGCACACTTCCCTCGCCGCGCTGGCCCCGGATGTTCCGGTGGTGACGTTTAACGGTCTTTCCAAGGCGTATCTGGCTCCGGGTTGGCGGGTGGGTTGGGCGGTGGCGAGCGGCCCTGCCGCGGCGCTGAAGCCATACATCGAGGGCGTGTGCAAATTGTTGCGGGCGCGACTCTGTTCGAACCATCCGCAGCAATATGCCGTGCGTCCGGCGCTCGAAGGCCCTCAGAACCATGTTGCGGAGGTGAGGCAGAAGCTGCGCCGCCGCCGCGACCTTACCGCGCAATGGTGCAACACCACTCCTCGGCTTGGCTGCGTGAAGCCTCTGGGGGCTTTCTATGCCTTTCCGCGCCTGGACATTCCCGAGAGCGACGAGGATTTCGTGCGCAACCTGCTGCTCGAGAAACAGGTCCTGGTGGTGCACGGAAGCGGGTTTGGACAGGCGCCCGGGACGCGGCACTTCCGCATCGTCTTCCTTCCGGACGAGCCCACCCTGGCGCGCGCGTACGCAGGCATCGCCGAGTTCATTCGCCAACGGTATGGCTGATTTACTTTTTTCGAAATCCTCTGTAAAATCAGCAATTTCGTGTCCATGTACATTCAGGAGGCCGATTATGGCGTTGCAAATTGTCGAGAAGGAATCCAGCGGGGTGACGATTCTGGCGTTGTCGGGGCGCATCACGCTGGGCGAAGAGAGCAATCAACTCCGCTCGCATATCAAAGAGATGCTGTCGGGGGGAGCGAAGCGGCTGGTGCTGGATCTTGGGGAAGTCAGCTACATCGATAGCGCCGGATTGGGCACGCTGGTGGCCGGCTATACTTCCTCACAAAGCCAGGGCGCGACGATGAAGCTGGCGAACCTCACGAAGCGGTTTCGAGAGCAGTTGAATATTACTAAATTGGTTACAGTTTTCGATGTCTATGATAGCGTCGAAGCTGCGGTGAAGTCCTTCGCGGCCTGATTAGCGTTGATTGCGAGCGGTAGCACAGGCACTCTTGCCTGTGGCCCGGCGGGTTGCTCGTCTCGCGACGAGCACAGGCAAGAGTGCCTGTGCTACGGACGATCCAGCCGATAAATGGCGAGGCCCGTCAAAAGCTTCGGGTAAAAGTCGGTGGACTTTTGCGGCAGCGTCAAACCCGCCAAGGCATTATCCTGCACGGCCTGGACGGGAGTGGGGTTCAGCAGAAGACAGAGTTGAGCTTCGCCCCGCGCAACGGCTGCGGCAGCGGCTGGGAACTCACGGTGATAAGTGAGGTTTCTCTCCTCACGCACTGCCTGCGGATTGATTCTGAGTATCTGCTCGAGGATCAGGCGGTGCAACAGGATGACGTCGAGCCGGCGCAGGGTCGAGGGAATTTCCTCGAGAGCGCTTTCCAGATCGTAATCGCGGCGCAGGCGGAGAAGGGCGAGCTTTCCGCACCCAGCGTAGGCGCCAAATGCCGGCCCCGCAAGGCCCGCCCGTGCCAACCTTTCAAGAAAAGCAGTTGCCCAATTGTCAGTCTCCTCCCCCGTGGGCAACTCTTCCACCTCGAAGATCGAGCGCGCCTGGAGCACAAAGTGTGACCAATCGAACCCTGGCAGACCGTGAACCAGGCGGTGAGTCGGCAAGATGGTCAGGCCGTCGGTTTCCATGCGAACGAAGGTCATCATCACGTATTCCGCCTGCTCATCGGAGGCGGCCCGGCTTCGACAATAGTCGCGATAAGCGAGCGCCGTTTCGTAGCGATGGTGGCCGTCCGCGATCACCAGTTTTTTGTCCGCCATTCCCGCCGCGACCTGGACGATCGCCTGGGGCTCAGTGATTCGCCAGACTGTGTGCATAGTCTGGTACTCGTCGGTAACTTGTTCCCAGGGCTGAGGGGGTGTTCTCTCCGCCAGCAGAGACTCGACCACGCCCGCAGGGTCGCTGTACAGCACAAAGATCTGGCCGAAATGGGCTCGCGTGACCTTCAAGAGTTCCAGTCGGTCGGTCTTGGGCCCCGAGAGCGTCTGTTCGTGCGGGAGGATGACTCTTGCCGAGTAGTCTTCCAGGCGACAAACAGCGATAAATCCGCGTCGCACTTTCTTGCTCTCCGTCCGGCCCGGAACTTCGTACTCCTGGTTATAAGGGTAGATTGCGGGTCTGGAATCCGAGACCAGAATGCCATCGTCGATCCAATCCCGGAAGCACCGCGACGCGCGCAGGTAAACGTTGCTCCTGGGATTGTCCTCGGCATGAACCTGGCCTCGGATCACGCGGACGAGGTTGTAGGGGCTCGAACGGTAGTAACGCGATTGCATCTCCGTGGAAATCTTGTCGTAGGGCTGCGTCACAACATCCTCAAGCTGTTGTATGCGCGATGGGTTGTAGTAGAGCGCTCGAAAGGGTCGAATTTCAGCCATGGCCGTCTCCGTCTGTAAGCTTGCGACCTTATCACACTGGCGCGGAACCGTCGAGCGCAGTGTTGGGCACGGCGTGGCACGGCCCCGCAGATCTTAGCCCGGCCCCTCGGTGAAGGCGTGAAGATATTCGGAATGTGCCATCCTGAGCGCAGCGAAGGATCGCTGCAGTTGTTCGCAAATCGCCGGACCTTAGGAAACTGCCGAGATCCTTCGCTGCGCTCAGGATGACAGGCCGGGTCTTGCTTGTGTCGGAGGAGAGGGTTCGCCATCGACGTGTTTTCATCAGCAGGAACGAGTGAGGGGCGCGTCAGTTCATATCTCGTGTGTGCTATAGTTGCTCACCTGAGAGAAGGGATGACAACCGAGGAACAAAGATAATGGCAGAGCTTCGACTCGATCCAATAACTCACCGATGGGTGGTCTGCGGGAAAAGGCGCGTGATGGCGGATTTCAACGACGCGGAAGCCATTTGCCCTTTCTGCCCGGGCAACGAGCACTTTACCCCACGGGCTATCCGGGAACTTACCGACAGCGAGGGCGCATGGACCGTCAGGGTGTTTCACGATCGCGCGCCCATCTTCCTCGTCGAGGGCAACGAAGACCGGCACGCCGTGGGCATGTTTGACCGCATGAACTCGATTGGCGCGCACGAGATCGTGGTTGAGACCCCAAAACACGGGGTGACGCTGGCGGAACTTCCGGTCTCCCAGGTGGCAAAATGCATCGGCCTGTATCGCGACCGTATCCTGGACCTCAAGCGCGACATCCGGCTTCGCTATGTTTCTGTTTACAAAGATCAGGGACATGTCGGAGTGAACGAGCATGGCCATAGCCACTCGCAGGTATTGGCGTCGCCGGTTCTACCGCAGTTTTTGGAGCTTGAATTCCGGTGGAGCAAAATGCATTTCCAGAAGAGAGAGCGGTGCCTTTTTTGTGACTGCGTTCAACAGGAGATTCAGGAAGAAAAACGGGTGGTGGACCAAAACGGCGATTTCATCGCGGTTTGCCCTTTTGCTTCGCGGTCGCCGTACGAATTGTGGGTACTGCCGATCCAGCACTCCTCTTCCTTTGAAAAAGACCTGACAGACCCGGTTCGCTTGATGTCGCTGGCATCGTTTTTCAAGCCCTGCCTGCAGAAAATCGAGAAGATTTCCTCAATTCTGCACTTCGTAATCCACACCGAGCCTAACCTCGCCGCCCACAAGCCGACCAAGGATTGGTGGAATACGGTGCCGGATGACTACCACTGGCACATTGAGATTCATCCGGATGTAGAGGGCGAACACCGGTATCTGGGCAGTGAAGGGTTCTATTTCAACCCAATTCCAGCAGAGGATGCAGCGCTGGTACTTCGCGCGCTGCAACCCGAATCTGGGGCCGCGCCGGCTTTGACGCCAAGCCCGGTGAAAGCTTGATGGGGCGAGAAAATCCCTCTGCTGCACCGTGAATGAGAAGCACGATCGAAAGGAGGCTGATGACAGTCGAAAGGCGCACCCTCCCGGGAATCCAATTGGTCGTCTTCGACTTGGACGGCACAATCGCGGACACCAAACGAGACTTGGCGCTCAGTGTTAATGCCATGCGCGAGTCTCTGGGTTTGGGTCCGCTACCTCTCGAAGCCGTCACGTCTTACGTCGGACATGGTGTGACCGTTCTGATCAAAAGGGCGCTGGGCGATCAAGCCGCCGATGGCGATGTTGAGAAGGGGCTGAGGTTTTTTCTGGACTACTATGCCCGGCACCTGCTCGATAACACCGTTGCTTTCCCGGGAGTGCCCGAAGCTTTGCATCAGTTACGGAATCGAAAGCTCGCTATCCTGACAAACAAGCCCACAAAATTCAGCCGCGAAATAGTCGCCGGCTTGGGACTTGCCCGCTATTTCTTCGAGATCTATGGCGGAGAAAGCTTCAGCCTGAAAAAGCCCGATCCGATCGGGATTAAGACTTTGATGAGCATTTCGTCGGCCCCCGCCGAGCAAACGCTCATGGTCGGAGATTCCGAGACTGATGTGCAGACGGGCCGCAACGCAGGCGTGTGGACATGCGGCGTAACTTACGGATTCGCACCTGAGTCGCTGAAGAAATCTGGCCCGGATTTGCTGTTGGATGACCTGCGTGATCTGCCTCCGCTCCTGAGAGAGCAGTGACCAGCCGGCAATGAGCGTAGGAAGCGGACAGCAAGAGGATTTTGCTGCCTTCTGCATACCGCTTGCTGAGTGTCCCAACTTTTGCCGGCCAGCGGGCATCCAAGAATTGGCAGACCTCTAAATGCAAAATACGAGCGGCATCTCGCGCAAATCGGACTACGGAAGATCGGCGAGGCTCGCGTTGCAAAGCCTGCTGCTCATGGCCTGTTGCTTTCTCGCCGCCACTCGAGGCTTGGCGCAACAGTCGTCGCAACCCGCGCCCAAGGAGAAGATTCCGTCGTCGCAAACTCCGGACAACGATAGCGCTGAGCAGGCTGAAGCGCCAATCCCCGGGGACTGGGCGCCGGAGTTATTGGATGGGATTCTGAGCGCCCCGAACGCGCAGGCGGCAGACTCACTCTTCCGCGCCGCCTTCGCGGCGGGCCCGAGCATCATTCCGCAACTGGCCGAGGCGATCAAGGATGATCGTACCGCTGAGTTTGCGGCACAGTCACTGGCCTTCCTCGGGGGCGACCAGGCGATGCAAGTCCTCTGGAGACTTCAGGATGACAAGCGCGATCTTAACCTGCGGCGCTTCTACTATGGCGCTTTGGCTGAGTATGATAACGACAAGGCCACTCAAACGCTCTTCCAGGTTATCAACAAGTCGGATGCCGAACCAGGCCGCACGGTGACAGAGGCGGCAATCCTGGCCCTGACAGTCCGGAAGGAGGCTAGTCTAACGGACTTGATTCACCAGGCTGAAAAAAAAGTGACCGATGTAGTCATCCGCGATGACTTGGAAAATGCCCTGGATGTCATTCGGATTCGCTCCAAGTATTTGGCCACGCTCGAAGGGAAGAAGGCGGGCGGATCCGTCGATGCCGCTGTCCGCACATATTTCATTCCGGCGCTTCTGCCGCCCCCTCCGTCGCCGTCGGATGTCGCCGCTCACCGCCCGCCTGCGAAACCGGACGTCAAGTTGGAGATTCAAAACCTCACCTTCTCGCCAGACCAACTGAGAGCGCTGGCTGGCGTGATCTTGGAAGACCCCTCCGCGGTTGCCAAATACGACTTGGTTTTGCAAAAGCGCCTTGGGAATTGGGAGGTGGTGAGCGTCTGGCTGGGCGCCGAAACTGAAAAGGAAGCGCCTCCCCCGCCGAACAAGCCGACGGATGAGTGACGGCTTGCCGTCCTCTCTGCCCAGAACATCACCGCGAGAAGACTGAGCCCTGCCTCTGCACCACATTGTAGCGGTTGCCCCGGGCCTGTTTCCGCCTTAGAACGAGTATCCGATGCCGACAGACAACGTAACGTTGTTCTTCTCCTCGGTGGGCGGATTGCTGAGGTAAAGATCGATCAGGCTGGCATTCACCGTAAACTTGTTGAGCAGCTTGTAGGACAAGACTGCGCTGGTATCAAAACGGTATTCGCCGCCGTGAATCAGGTCTGGGTAGACTTGAAAGTAATGGTCGAGCCGAAGTCGTTTGGAGAATTGTACGCCAAGTGTTTCTGCCAGCAGCAGTTCGATGGTCTGGGTGAGCTGCCCATTGAAGAACTTCTCTTGAACGTAGGTCGGGCCGCCCAGGACACTGAAAGTCGTGCGCGCATTCTTCACCACGTCGCGCCCAAACCCACCGCCGTAGGTCTGTTGCAGGTAGAGGCCTTGGGTTGAGATGTGGTTGACTTGACCGAATACAAACACGAAGTTGTCCGGACTGAAAAGGTAGTCCTGCCGCAGGTCTGCGGTGAGGGTGCGCGAGGACACCGTGCTGGTGACGACGAATGGGGGTGTGATGCTCTTCTGCTCGGCATGAGAGAAAAGCGTAGTAAAGTCGAAGGTTGTGCGCACATGCCGTTCAAAAATGGGCGTCGCCGGACGTTCACGGGACGCGGCAACGCTGGTCGTCAGAGTGTTCGATTCCTGGTTGCCGTTCTGGAGGCTATACCCCAGGCTGGCGCCGCCCTTCCATGCCTGGAAGATTCCTGGTGTCTGTTCCAGCTTCTGGTAATCTTCGGCCGGTATGATGACGTCAGGTTTGGCGGCAGGAATGGTGTGCACCTGGCCGTTGTCGCCCTTGATCTGCCAGTCGCCGGAAGGCAGAAGTTCCAGCATGCCTTGCACGGGTTCCTGGCCTTTAATAACTACCGCAACGGGTTTATCTGATGAGTAAGTCACCACCTGGGCCATGGGGATCGATACGGTCCCGAGGTTGGCCGTCTTCAGTTGCAGGGTTCCTCCCTTGATCGCTACCAGCGCTCCTGTAACCCGGTCTCCATTCTTGAGGGTTGCCACGTCAGCGTATGCCCAACTGGCCAGGCAGATGAGAACAAGAAAAGTGTTTACTGTGAATTTCACGTTTTCACCTCCAATAATGAGCAGTTTCTGCCCTCTCTTCGTAGCGTAACATGGCGGATTAATTCTGGCCACTATTGGAAATCCTGGCGGCGATTGCTTCCCTGCTCCCTTTCTCGCATAATCAAAGGCCAGATGCGATACGTCACGGTGGGAACGGCGGGCCATATCGATCACGGAAAGTCAGCCTTAGTGCTGGCTCTGACCGGCACCGACCCCGACCGTCTGGAGGAAGAGAAGAGGCGTGGAATCACGATTGACCTGGGCTTCGCCCACTTGGACCTCGGCGAAGGCGTGCGTATAGGGTTCATCGACGTGCCGGGCCACGAGCGTTTCGTGCGCAACATGCTGGCGGGGGTAGGAGGAATCGACCTGGTCCTGCTTGTGGTGGCGGCCGACGAATCCATAAAGCCCCAAACGCGTGAGCACTTTGACATTTGCAAGCTGCTGGGGATCCGCCAGGGGTTGGTGGCCATCACCAAAACCGACTTGGTCGACTCCGACATCATCGAACTGGTGCGGCTGGAGATCCAGGAGTTTGTGCGCGGCTCCTTCCTCGAGGCCGCCAAGGCGCTCCCGGTGAGCGCCAGGACCGGCGAAGGTCTCGAACCGCTGAAAGAGGAACTGCGGCGGCTCGCCTTGGTGGTTACTCCTAAGCCTGAAGACCTCCCCTTTCGCCTCCCCATCGACCGCGCTTTTGTGATGAAGGGCTTTGGCACTGTGGTGACCGGAACGCTTTTGTCAGGGAGAATCGACAAAGACTCGGAAGTGGAAATCTACCCATTGGGCCGGCGGGTTCGGGTGCGCGGCATCGAGGTTCACAATGCCGACGCACAGACCGCCCTGGCCGGGCAGCGGACGGCAGTGAACTTACCTGGCCTCGAGGCGAAGGAGATTTCGCGCGGAATGGTTCTGGCGCCTCCCGGGGTTTTCAAGGCGACTGGGCGATTGGATTGCAAGCTGAACTTGTTGCCCGACGCTCGACCCTTGAAGAACTGCGCCCGAGTCCATTTCCACTGCAACACCTCCGAAACATTAGCCGAGGTGGTTTTGTTGGACCGGAAAGATCTGCCGCCGGGGACCAGCGCCTTCGCGCAACTCCGGCTTTCCGAACCCGGCGTGTTCATGCCGGGAGATCGCTTTATCATCCGGCAGTTTTCGCCCGTCACTACGATCGGGGGCGGAACGGTCCTCGATAACCAGCCTGAGCGCCACCGCGTGCGAGATTCCAGTGTCGTGCCGCTCCTCGACGCTCTGGAAAGAGGCGGTGCGCAAGTGAGACTCGAATGGCTGGTGCGGCAAACCGGTGAAGCGCTGCTGTCCGGACTCGTCTCGCGCACGGGTTGGCTTCCCGGTGAGGTCCTGCGCCTCGGCAGGATGTTGGCCTCTGAGAATCGGCTCTTGCTGCTGGGGCAACCGCCGGAATTGTTCGTGCACTCGGAGCATTTCCTGGGATTGGCGGCGAAGTTGATTGAGCAGCTCGAGAGATTCCACGCTGCAAACCCGCTGGTTGCGGGTTTGCCCAAGGAAGACCTGCGCTCCAGGACGGGTGCCGGCAGTCCTCTGCGCTCTGCTGCGCCTTCAACCTTGCTCTTCAATGCGCTCCTTCAAACCCTCGTGGCGCAGGGCAAGATCGAGGTGCAAGGTGAAACGGTGCGGTTGGCCGGACACAAGATTCAACTGACACCGGAAGAGCAGGCCGCTAAAGAGCAGATCAGCGAGGCGTTCGGGAGAAGAGGGTTGGAGGTCCCGAGCCCGCCGGAGGTTCTGGCTAAGCTTCGCATCGACCGCCTGCGGGCCGAGAAACTGCTTCAGATTCTGCTGCGTGAGAACGTGCTCTGCAAAGTGACGGAGGACCTGATTTTTCACCGCTCGGCGTTAAGTCAGTTGAAGGAACTGCTCGCCCAGCGGAAAGCTCAAAGCAACCGCATCAACGTCACCGTTTTTAAGGAAATCACCGGGCTGAGCAGGAAATATGCAATCCCTTTGCTCGAGTATCTCGACCGGGAACACGTGACAAGGCGGGAAGGCGATGAACGGATTATCCTGTAATTCATTGCCGATTTACGATTGCCGATTGTCGATCCCACTGCCTACTGCCCACTGCCTACTGCCTACTGCCCACTGCCTACTGCCCACTGCCTACTGCCCACTGCCTACTGCCCACTGCCTACTGCCTACTGCCTACTGCCTACTGCCTACTGCCTTCTTCTTCCGTCACTGGCTTCAGAATCTCGTAAACCAGTGCGATCGGCAAGCCCACCACGTTCGAATAGCAACCCGAGATGCGCGTGACGAATTTGGACGCGAGCCCTTGAATTGCATAGGCGCCCGCTTTGTCCGAAGGCTCGCCGCTCTCCACGTACTGGCGAATTTCTTCCTCATCCAGTTCGCGGAAGGTAACCAGCGTTGTCTCGTGTTTCAGTGCCTCAATACTATCGGGAGCGCGCACAAGGCAAATGCCGGTGTGCACCTGATGGGTTCGACCTGACAGCAGGCGAAGCATGCGCGTGGCATCCTGAGGATCCGACGGCTTGCCCAACGTCTGCCCGCCGATGACCACTATGGTATCCGCACCCAAGACGAGGCCGCCACGCGGTGAGGAGGCCGCGATTTGCAGGGCTTTCTCTCGTGCCGCGCGGCGGGCGAAATCCTCGGGCAGTTCACCCGGTTGAATCTCTTCCACGATTTGGCTCGGTCGGACCTCGAAATCGAAGCCGGCATTGAGTAACAGGTCGCGGCGGCGTGGCGAAGCTGAAGCTAGAATGAGACGCATGTGGAAGAATTATAAGCGACTTTCTCAGATTGACGAAGCGGCGGCTGTACGCCGTCACGTTGCAAGGTAGATTCGCCACCCCGACAAAAAAATCAACCACGTTTTTTCTTCGACAGCGATTCCCCCAATGGGCCTCGATGTGTTAGACTGCAAAATCTGTCTGCAAAAGAATCCACGAATCTGGGGCCCAGGTTATGGAAGAGATCGGCAAAATTCTGCCCAAGGTGCTAAGGCCTCAGTTCTCTCGCCTCGTCCCTCCGGTGATCGAAGTTCTGACCCCACTTTGGGGTCAAGTTGCGGGTAAGGCGCTGGCCAAGGAGTGCCGGCCGGTGGCGTTCAGCGCGGGAACTCTGACGCTCGCGATCGCGGATCCCGATTGGGCCGCTCCCTTGAAACAGATGGCAGATGAAATCCGCGCACATGTAAACAACTTCCTGGGCGGGCCAGTAGTACGACATCTCAGGATTGAATGTACTCACGAATTCACTCGGGGTGGCAGATCACCGCGCCAGCCAGAATCGCCGGCTACTTCCGAACCTGGAGACTGGCCGCGCCAGCACCCATGCCCGACATCCGGCATGGCGGAACCAATCGGACGTTCGCGTGTCAAATAGGCCGCACGGAAGCATGAGAAGGTCCACTAATGGCACTGGAAGAAAAAGACGTGCGTTATGTCGCCGAACTCGCCCATCTCGAACTGACTCCTGACGAGGTGAATAAGTTCCTGCCTCAGCTCGATTCCATCCTTCGGCACATGCAAAAGCTGAATGAGTTGGATACCTCGCAAGTGGAGCCGATGGCGCAGGTGACCTATCCCGCTGCGGCAAACCCTTCCCTGCGTGGAGATCAGCCCAAGAAAACGTTCGACCAAGATGAGGCCCTTGCCAACGCGCCCGACCCCAGCGCGGGCTTTTTCCGAATCCCGCGCGTCATAGAAAAAGAGGAGTAGAGGGCGGCGGAATGAGATGATAGGTGAGGTGAGAGACAGCTCTTACGAATGAACCTAACGGAACTTACCATCGACTCGCTGCGAGAGCTCATCGTCCAGCGCAAAGTTTCTGCGTCGGAGGTGGCGCGCGCTCACTTCGAGCTGATTGAGAAGCGCGACAAAGAGGTCCGTGCTTACTTGCAGTTGTGCCCGGAACTCGCCCTCGAGCAGGCCGCCAGGATCGATCGGCAGATCGCGGCAGGTGATCCGGTGGGAGCGCTGGCGGGAATTCCAGTCGCGATCAAGGACGTGATTCTGACCCGCGGGATGCGCAATACTTGCGCGTCGAAGATTTTAGGGAATTACGTGGCACCCTACAACGCTCCGGCGGTCGAAAGGTTGGAGGCGGCTGGCGCAGTCATCCTGGGGAAAACGAATTGCGACGAATTCGCCATGGGATCGTCTACGGAGAACTCCGGCTTCTTCCCGACCCACAACCCACACGATTTGGCCCGAGTCCCCGGCGGCTCGAGCGGCGGTTCTGCGGCGGCGGTCGCCGCGAACCTGGCGGTGGCATCGCTCGGGTCTGACACTGGAGGTTCGATCCGGCAGCCAGCGGCTTTCTGCGGCCTTGCGGGCATGATGGGGACGTACGGCAGGGTCTCGCGGTACGGGCTGGTGGCGTTCGCCTCCTCGCTCGATCACATCGGGCCGTTCGGACGCACGGTCCGCGACGTGGCGCGCGTGCTCCAGACCATTGCGGGCCGCGACCCACACGACTCCACATCGGCAGACGTTCCGGTGGATGACTACGTAGCCGGCCTGGATCAAAACGTGCGCGGCCTCAAAGTCGGCGTCCCAGGCGAATATTTCAAGGGGCTTAATCCGGAGACTGGAGATAACGTCCAAAAGGGAATTGACCTGCTGGCGAAGCTAGGGTGTGCAGTTACACCCATCAGCCTTCCTCACACCGATTACGCGATCGCCTGCTACTACATCATCTGCACGGCGGAGGCCAGCTCGAACTTGGCGCGCTATGATGGCGTGCGCTACGGGTTCCGCTCCTCCAAGCATGCTGATCTGCAGGAGATGTACAAACAAACGCGCTACGGCGGATTTGGGGCCGAGGTAAAGCGGCGCATTATGCTCGGCACCTACGTCCTGAGCTCCGGTTACTACGACGCCTATTACTTGAAAGCCCAGAAAGTGCGTACTCTCATCACGCGAGATTTCCTGGAAGCGTTTGACGACGTGGACATCATCGTGACTCCCACCTCTCCCATCCCTGCCTTCAAGCTCGGCGAGCGTATGGATGACCCCTGGCAAATGTATCTCGCCGATATCTACACCGTTACCGCCAGCCTGGCCGGAATTCCCGGCATTTCCGTCCCTTGCGGAAAAACTAAGGCTGAGCCCCGCCTCCCGGTGGGCATGCAACTTCTCGCCCGTCATTTCGACGAAGCAAGGTTGCTGCGAGTGGCCGACGCGTTCGAGAGAGCGGGCGGGTTTGAAGTGGGGTGAACGGCTCGCATTCCAGAGTCCGGATTCGAATGAAAGATTCATTTCAGACTTTCCGAGATCCCGAGGCTGTCCCTGAGCTGTCAGCAGCCGAGCCGCCCTCTTTCCTTATCCGCTCGAGTTTCTTGAGAAACTCCTCGCGCTGCTGGCGAGCTTGGTCCATCCGGCGGGTCTTCTCCGTAACGTAGCGTTGACCCTTCAGGTCAGTATCCCGTAGGGTTCGAATCCACGCGCCAAGCTGCCTGGAAATGCTTTCGATGCTGGATTTCAGATTCAAGATTCCAGATTCAAGATCGCGGAAATCGGGCATGCGCTGAATTAGGCAAAGCATCGACCGCACTTCGCCGGCAGAACCACGCGAAATGTACAGGAAAGTTAGCAGTTCCTGATTCGTGCCCCTTTCAAATCCTTCCGCGATGTTGTTGGAAACGGAGAGCACAGCCCGCTCGAACTGGTCACGCAGACTACGCTGCCGGCGGAACGCCGGCTGCACGGTTATGGCGTACGCCGCCAGGGCCAGTTCGATACTGGCTTGCCAGACTGGAAGTTCCTCAAAGCGTTTGTAAACCATTGCACGCCTCTTGAATGTGGAATCTGGGATCTTGAATTGTGTGCATCGGCATGACCTGCCTTGCCCTCAACCCTTGAACAGCGAGTCAAATTTCCCCTTGGCTCGGTCGGCCGCTGAGGCGGGGCCGTCGGCGCTGGCCAGCAGGGTTGGGTTGGGGCGAAAGTAGCCGCCGTAGTTGGCGGCTTCTTTATCGCGGACCCATCCAGCCTGGGTTTCCGCGCACTGGGTATGTTTGCCGGGGTCGTAGAATTGGCAATTGCGGCAGGCATGCAGGTCGGAGTCGCACTGGGGACAGGTGTCACGGATGCCGACGCGGCTTCCGGAGGGATACTCAATCTTCTGGCGGCACTTCCAGCAGTTGAAGAACATATTTCTCTATCAGCGTTTATCCGTGTCAATCGGCGGCTCGCTGTTTAACCCGAAGAGCCGTTCAAAGTTCCGCACCACGATTTCTCCCAACTCCTCCGGGCTCAAGTGATGAAGAGCGGCCAGCGTGCGGGCAACTTCGATCACAAAGGCCGGCTCATTGCGCTTGCCGCGGTAGGGGACCGGCGCCAGGTAAGGACAATCTGTTTCTATCAATAACCGATCGAGCGGAATCTCTCGAGCCACCTCGCGCAGGTCCTCGGCCTTCTTATACGTCACGTTGCCTGCAAACGACACCTGAAATCCCCAACCCAGAAACTTCATTGCATCCTGGCGTGATCCTGAAAAGCAATGCAGGATGCCGCCCAGCCCGCTCGAATTCCAGTGGGCTTGAGTGATTTCGGTGAGGTCGGGCCATGCCTCGCGGCAATGAATAATAATCGGCAGCCGTGCACCACGAGCCAATTCCATCTGCCGGATGAGGACGAGCTTCTGAATGTCTCGGGGTGAATTGTCGTAATGATAATCGAGCCCGATCTCGCCGATGCCCACTACGCGCGGCTGTTGCGCCAGCCTGCAGATTTGTTCGGCGTGGTGATCCGTGAAGTGTTTCGCGTCGTGCGGGTGAACGCCGGCCGTGGCGTAAATCCAATCGTGGCTCTCGGCCAGGGCGAGGGGAGCCTCGAGGTTGTCCGGGCCGGTGCCGCCCCCTACCGCCAGCAGATAGCGCAGTCCGGCGGCGCGGGCACGCGCCATCACTGCCTCGCGGTCGAGGTTGAAGTCAGGATCATCGAGATGAGCGTGAGAATCCAGGAATTGAGCCATTGAGTCGTTGAGCCATTGAGTCATTGGAAGAAGCCACGATTTAGTAAGTCAGTGAGGAATTGATTCAATGGACCAATAGATCAATGACCAAATGGCCAAATGACTCAATGACTCAATGGCCCAATGACTCAATTACTTCAGCCTCGCGCCGTTAGCTACGTCTTCCTTGAAAGTCACCAGAACGGGCCGGCCGTGCTCGCCCTCAGAAGCGGCGATGATCATGCCGTTCGATTCCACACCCCGAAGCCTGCGGGGCTGGAGGTTGGTGACGACCACAACTTTCATTCCAATCAGGTTTTCCGGCCGATAGTACTCTGCCAGGCCGGCCACAACCTGGCGCACTTCCGTGCCGATGTCCACCATCAGCCTCAGCAGTTTCGACGCGCCCGGAACGTGCTCGGCGGCCTTCACTTCGCCCACCCGCATGTCGACCTTGGCGAACTCCTCGATGGAAATCAGGCTCGGGGCTGGGGGCTGGGGACTAGGGGCTGGGGACTGGGGGCTGGGAGCTTGGGATGCGGGTGCGGGCGTCGGCGCCGCGTCGGGTTTGTTTTCTGTTGGCACAGCTATAAATGCCTCCTTAGATTTGTCAGGTTCGCCGCCGCGTTCGGCAAGGTCGAGTTGTACGGGCACTGACAGGGGCGCTTCGCGAAGGGCCCCTACCGTGCGCTCTCCACTTCCACGGTCAATTTCGGCGAGTTCTTCAAGCTTGGCCAGCGTCGCTGCCTTGTCGAGCCGTGGGAAAATAGGCTCGGGCTTGCCGACCTTGGTGCCGGGCGCAATGAGTTGGGCCACGGGATTGCCCGCTGAATCTTTGATAAACAAAATATCCCCTTGCTCGCCGAGCTGTTTCCATAGTCGTTCGACGGTAGCAGGCATGATCGGGTACAGGACGACACAAAGCGTCCGCAAAACCTGGGCGACCGTGTACAGAGTTCCCCGCAATCTCTCCTGATCGTTGGTTGATGCGGATTTCGCAAGTTCCCAGGGCTTGGCTTCAACGATTAGCTTGTTGGCGTCCGAGACGTACGTCCACGCCGCGGTGAGGGCTGAGGAGAAAGCAAAGTTGTCATACGCAGCGCGGCACGCTTGAATTGTCATCCTCGCGTTCCAGTCGGCAGGCCCCTTACTCTGCGCGTCCGGTTCAGGCACAGCGCCCACACAAAACTGGTTGAGCATATTAATCGTTCGGCTGGCCAGGTTGCCAAGGCCATTCGCCAAATCCGAGTTGTAGCGCTGAATCAACCCCTCATACGAGAAGCTCGTATCCTGTCCAAACGGCGCCTCACGCAGCAGGTAGTAACGCAGTGCGTCGTTGCCGGGCGCGCCGAAGGAGTCGAGGGCCTCGACGATGGGCTCGGGGTAAACGACGTTGCCCTTCGATTTTGACATCTTATCCTGCTCGTAATAAATCCAGCCGTGGGCGAACACCGTCGTCGGCAGCATCTCCGGCTGGTCGGGATATGCGGCCATGATGAATGCGGGCCAATAGACGGCGTGGAAACGCAGGATGTCCTTGCCGATCATGTGCACGAGTTCTGACTCGCCCGGTTTGTTTCGCCAGTATTTACGGAATTCCTCGTTGCCGTTTTCGCCCTGCGCGTAGCCGATGCCGGTCATGTAGCTGGTGAGCGCGTCGTACCAGACGTAAAACACCTGCTCAGGATCATCCGGCCACGGGATGCCCCACTTGAGGCGCTTGCGGCTTACCGAAATATCACGCAGGCCGCTCTTCACGAAGCTTTTAACTTCGTTCCGGCGGTAATCCGGCTGTACGAATTCCGGATGCTTCTCGTAGAGCTCGAGCAGACGATCCTGGAATGCTGAAAGCTTGAAGAAGTAATTCTCTTCACTGATCAACTCCGCCGGCCTGCCGCAGACGTCGCAGTTCACCGGATCGGTGCCTTCGGAAATATACCGCTCGTCGGACACGCAGTACCGGCCCTCGTAGCGGCGCTTGTCAACGAAGCCTCGCTCGCGGGCGCGGATCAGCAAGCGCTGCACCGACCTGTCATGGTCGGGGTGGGAGGTGTAAATGAACCGCAGGGAATCGGGCTTGCCTTCGGGATAAACGCTCACCGGGATGCCGAGTTTTTCCCAAAGCTGCATAAACAGTTTCCGCTTTTCCGCCACAAACTGGTTGGGTGTCTGGCCTGCCGCCGCTGCGGCGCGCTCGAGTTTTTCCCCGTGCTCGTCGGTGCCGGTAAGGAAAGCCACATCATACCCGCACATGCGTTTGTAACGCGCCAGCACGTCGCAAACAATCGTGGTGTACGCTGAGCCGACATGGGGCCGAGCGTTTGGATAGTAAATGGGAGTTGTGAGGTAAAACGTTCTCATGGATGTCAGGTTCTAGGTGACGGGCTCGACACCTGCTCGAGGTACGAGGCTTGCGCGGCGATCATCACCTGCTTGAGCGGCACGCCCTTCTCGCTCGCCAGGCGCCGGCAATCTTCGTATTCCGGCGCAACATTCAGCACCTTCCCGTCACGCTTGGCCACTTTGACGTTGACCGCGCCATACGGAGTCTGGATGCTGACGAGTTCGCGTTCCAGAATCTTGCGCCGCGCCTCATAGATTCGCACTCCGATCGTGGTGGTTTGCTCGAAGAGCATCTGGGCCAGTGCATCGCCTTTCTCGGGAGTGCACAGCACGCTCAGCAGGATTCCAGGCCGGTCCTTCTTCATCTGGATGGGCGTGCAGGTCACATCCAGGGCGCCTGCGGCCAGCGCCTGGTCAATGAAGTAGCCGTAAAGCTGCGGGCTCATGTCGTCGACATTGGCCTCAATCACCGAAACCACTTCATCTCCGGGAGCACCGTCGCGGACTCGCACCGGTTCGGCGCTTTCCCCGAGCAGCAGGCGCGCCAGGTTCGGATGCCCCGGAATTTCGCGCGCCCCGGCGCCGTACCCTATGCGTTCCACTCTCATGGGCGGAATGGGTCCGAAGCCGGTGGCGAGGGTTGAGATGAGCGCCGCTCCGGTGGGCGTCACCAACTCGCCGTCGATGCCGGAAGAATAGATGGGAAGGTCCTTGAGTAATTCGAGCGAGGCGGGAGCGGGAACCGGCAGCGAGCCGTGCGCGGCCGCCACGCATCCGCTGCCCACGTTCACCGGCGAACAAGTCAGTTGCGAGATTTCGAGGAACTCAAGTCCGATGCAGGCTCCCACGATGTCGAGAATCGCATCGACCGCGCCAACCTCATGGAAGTGCACCTGCTCGGGCGGCATGTTGTGCAGTTTTCCTTCCGCTTCAGCCAGGCGACTAAAAACCTCTAGGGCGCGTTCTTTGACGCCCGCAGAGAGTTCGCTGTCTCGAATCAGCGCTTCGATATCTCTCAGCTTGCGGCTGGGCTGCTTGCCCGGGACGCGAATCTCCACTCGCGTCCCCACCAAGTGTCCCCGCAGCGCGCGCGTGCGCTTGAACTCGTAAAAGCCCAAGGGGATCTTTTTCAAGTCCGCAAACAACCGTTCCAGCGGCAGACCCACGTCGAGCAAAGCGCCCACGAACATGTCACCGCTGATGCCGGAAAAACAGTCCAAGTATGCTTGTTTCATAAAAGCAGGAGTCAGAAGTCAGGAGTCAGGAACAAGCTTCCCCTACGTAACGTGCCAGGTCGGCTGGCTGGGGCGCCGCATCCCGGACTCTCGACCTTTGATTCAGCCAAGCAATTTCGCCTAAAATTGGATACTATGCTGTAGTCTCAGAAGTTGTCAACAAGACGGCAATCAGGATTCAGGTATGGGCGTGCAGGAGCCCTGAATCCCGAATCCTGAATCCTATTTCCGACGAGGTAATCATTTATGAGAACACTCGACCGACGCGATTTTTTGAAAGTCTCTGCTGCCGCAGGGGCTGCGGGGCTAATGTCCGCGGCGCCTGGTGTTCCGGCTCGAAAAGGCATGCGTCTGGGCATCATTATCGGCATGGGCAAGAACCCTGATGCAGCCTTGCAGAGAGTACACGACTTCGGAGTTCCCACCTGCCAGGTATCGACAGAGGATTTCTCGGAGCAGATGGAGAAGGGCATCCGCGACGCCGTTCGGAAGTTCAACCTTGAGGTTACCGCCCTCAACACCGCCGGGCCTGGGCCAAACGTTTATGATTTCTACCAAGGGCCGCTGACGATTGGCTTGGTGCCCGTGAAATATCGGGCACCGCGCATCGCGCACTTTAAGCAAGCGTCGGATTTTGCCAAGAAGCTCGGCATTCCCGCTCTCCACACGCACTTCGGGTTCATCCCCGAGAATCCCAACGATGCCGCCTACAAGGACGTGCTGCCGGCCCTTCGCGAAGTTGCAACCTATCTCAAAGGGAATGGCCAGATGATGCTGTATGAGACGGGGCAGGAGACTCCCATCACCTTGCTGCGGGCGATCACCGACGTGGGCGTTGATAACCAGTTTGTAAACCTCGACACCGCCAACCTGATCCTTTACGGCAAAGGCAATCCCAACGACGCCCTGGATGTGATCGGTAAGCTGGTGCGCGGCACCCACGCCAAAGACGGCCTCTTTCCCACCGACCCGAAGAAGCTTGGAGAAGAAGTCCCGATCGGCGAAGGAAAGGCGGACTTCCCCAGGCTCATAGCCCGTCTAAAGCAACTCGGCTACGACGGGCCTCTTACCATTGAACGTGAAATATCGGGTCCACGCCAACTCGAGGACATTCGGAAGGAAAGAGTGTATTTGGAAAAGCTGATCGCGTAAGAGAAGCAGGGGCGGTTCGCGAACCGCCCCTGCCGCGGTGTTACTTTTTGCCGTACACGGGACCGAAGTTTGCGCAGGCGCGATAGTCTGCTCCCTGCGGATCCTGAGCTCCAAAAGCCGTCCAGGCGCTGGGGCGGAACACCCGTTCCTCGGGCACGTTATGCATGCAGACCGGGATGCGCAGAATCGAGGCGAGGGAGAGTAGCCGATCGCCGACGTGGCCGTAGCTTATGGCGCCGTGGTTGGCGCCCCAGTTGTTCATCACCCCGTAGACATCTTTGAATGCGCCTTCACCGGTGAGAATCGGTGCAAACCAGGTGGTGGGCCAGGTGGCATTGGTTCGCTGGTCGAGCGTGTCGTGCACGTCCTTCGGCAATTCAACCGTATAACCCTCGGCGATCTGGAGCACCGGTCCCAAGCCTTGCACCAGGTTGAGGCGCGCCATGGTCACCGGCAATTCTCCTTTGGTTGCAAAGGTCGAGGAGAACCCGCCGCCCCGGAAGTATTCGGTGATCGCCGGGCTCCATTGCGTGGCGTCGAGGCAACGGCCCACTTCCTCCGCAGTGATCTCCCAGAACGGCTTCATGACCCTGACGCCATCCTTCATCTGTTCACCGGTGGCATCGAGAGTCGCCGCGCCCGAGTTGATCAGGTGGATGATGCCTCCCCCGGCCTTTCCGGCCAGGCTTTTGCCGGTGACACGCTTCACCGCTTCCGGACTCCAGTAGGTGCGCACGTCCGCAAAGATTTGCGCCGTGTCGGTCAACAAATGGCCAAACAACATGGTCGCGCCGTTGAGCGAATCGTTTTCGGTGGCGAATACAAAGGGCTCCCGAATGCCGTTCCAGTCGAAAGAGGAATTGAGGATGGCTTCCATGAAATCGCCGTTCGGGAAGTGGTCCGTCCAATGC
>Ga0187888_1000982_pt1 | contig 28486 bp, 26 predicted proteins | sample June2016WEW_7_40_FD_132987 | JGI IMG/M metagenome (GOLD analysis project Ga0187888, IMG submission 132987) | Peatland microbial communities from SPRUCE experiment site at the Marcell Experimental Forest, Minnesota, USA - June2016WEW_7_40 | ecosystem: Environmental > Terrestrial > Soil > Wetlands...
CTTTCGCAGATACGTCTGCAATTCGGATCTCTGTGCAGCGCTCAGGGGGAGTGGTTCAGGCAACGCCATCATTGTAATGACGTTGCCTCAATGCTAAAGGTATCTCACGGACAGCCCACTAGTGGCCCGTACGTGATAGATCGGTATAGCCTGTCTCAACGATCAAGCCCAGAAACACGCCCAAGCCGGAGAAAAACGCCCGGGCCAAATTCTGTGATTGTTCCGGTAGGATTATGGATGAAAGGATGAAGAATGTCGATCAGGAAACCGGCAAACGGTTTCGGTTCCGTTTCATCCGTATTCGTTTGGCCCGTGAATCGAGCTGCTTGAGGGACTAGACTGAAATATGTAAGATCCGCAAGAGGCTGCTGAGTGGGGGGAGGGAATTTTGGAAATTCAGGCCATTTGCCATGCCTGCATCCTGGTTCAACATGATGGCACGACGGTGCTGATCGATCCGTGGATCACAGGACTCGTTTTCCTGGGAGGCTGGGGGCTTGAACCGCCTCCGATTCCAGCCGTTATCGATTCCCTTCCGGAAATCCAGCATATTTACCTGACCCACGAGCACCCGGACCACACCCACGTTGCCAGCCTGAAGCTGCTTTTTTCGAAGTGTGCCAAAGATGCTACTGTTCACATCCCACGGTTTATGACGGACCGATTTGTACGTCATCTATGCGGCGTGTTTCCGGATCGCAACATTCTGGAAATGAGGCATGGCCGTGAGTACCGTATCGGCGGTTTTCGTGCATGGTCCTACCAATATAGGAACGACGACAGCGCACTCGTGCTGGAGGACCGCCAGGGCGACTGTCTCGCTAATCTGAACGACACGTTCATAAAGGGGCTGCCTCTGTCTGAAATTCACCGGCTGCATCCTCGGATCAAGACGATCATGAGCCAGTTTTCAGTGAGTAATGCCTATCCGTATGGGTACGCTGACTACGAAAAGTCGCCCGAATCCTTCCCGTGGTCGGCAGACGATCTGAAGTCCTACTGCGTGTCGATGCTTGGACTGCTCAAGCCGGAACGGTGGGTTCCCTATCATAGTTTCGTGTCGTTTTGCCGCGACGAGAACGGATACCTCAATCGTTACCGGATTTCGCTCGACCAAATCGCAGACTACGTCGGGGCGCACGGTTTCAACGTCGTGAAGTTGTATCCGGGCGATCGTTTGTCTGAGGAACGGATTCCATATCCAGGCGGTGAGGACCACTTTCGTACCATCAGGGATGCGAGAATCCAAACTTCGGAAGGGGATGCCACTGGACTTCACGAGGCTGCGGCGACGTTCGAAAAATCATTCTGCCGGAGCGTTTCGTGGCCAATACGGCGGGCGCTTCGTCCCCTGGGTTTCGTTGTCTCGGAGGACGGAAGCAGGCTTCTTTTCCACCCTTCATCCAGCCGGTTCCAATTCGGGGATACGACCCTTCAGACCCTAAATTCCGAATACTCCTGGACCACCACTAATCGTCAAACCCTGACGCAGGCGCTGAAACTTCCGTGGGGCATGGGGAACCTGTTGATTTCGGGGCGAATGCGCACCGAAATTCCGGAGCGATTCCGATCCGTTGATTTCCGCTTCTGGGCTGTCGCGTTGATTCGAAACACCGGATATTTCAGACTCTCGTCGCTTTGGTTCTTAAGAATTCGCGCGCTGGATACGGCGTTTCGCAGGAGAATCGAGGCCGCTGATATAATTCAGCGCTCCTTCCGCGCAGGCGGATTCCTGGCGGGCAACATCGAACCGCGGCGGCAGTCCGACTCGTGAATGAGCCGTCAAGAAACTGGGTCTTTGTAGCGGTGCAGCGCGTCCATGTAATTGATAGAGTGGTGCGAACGGGGAGGGTCGAACTCCCATGACCTTGCGGCCGCCAGATCCTAAGTCTGGTGCGTCTGCCAATTCCGCCACGTTCGCACGGCTTGAGACAGCTTCAGCACTTAGGATAGCAACCCCCCGCTGGATCAGGCCAGAAGTCCAGCCAGCTCTTCGATTCTCGACCCGCGTGTCAAGCGCGGTGCGGGATTCCCGCAGGGACAAACGTCATGCTCGAGTGGAAGCCCTTCACAGCCCGATACCACGTGGAGACCCACGTGCGCGTCGCATTCGGTGGCCAGTAGCTTATTTTTGGGGCTAAGATATTGCTCAAAGACGGGGACCCCGAAGACCCGCCAAAAACAGTCGCGATCGGGCCGGGAGATGCCGGGAGCGCCGGCATAAGTGAAGACCACCACCGCTTGTTCGATCGGCCATCCGTCGCGCGCCAGGGTCCGGAGCTGTTCCAGAGGTCCAGCGATCGAGCCCGGCTCGAAACGCTTGGCTCGTTCGTTCCAACCCTGCGGAAAAACGCGCACTAGCCTGGTCTGGCGAAAGCCTGCCGCCAGGATTGCCGTCCGCGCAGCAGGATCGCTCGGATGGATGAAGGCTGCGCCTTGGGAGGGCCGGCGAATTCTGACGATCATGATTAAACGAAAAGGTGCCGCGATGTCTTACTTCGTCTCAGGCCAACAAGCGGACCATGTTGTCGTGGAAAACAAGACGCGCCACTTCTTCCGTGACGCCAATTTCGTAGAGAGCCTTGGATTGTGTTTCAAAAATCGAAGCGTTCCAACCCCGTGGGAAGAAGGAAGAGTCGGTTCCAAACAGCAGACGTTGCGGCCCGACGACATCCAGCGCGCGCTTGAAGACATTGCGGAGATCAAGATGGGATTCTTCGTATCGCATCCAGCTATTGCTGCTCGAAGTATCCAGGAATACGTTCGGGCATAGATCGCATAGCATGAGCGCCTCGCGGAGATAGCCCGCACCGAAGTGCGGCACTACGAAGCGAAGCTGTGGAAAATGCAGCGCGACAGCATGCAGATCGACGGGATTAGAGAACTTCATATCGAACGGCGACGGTAGCCCGAGTACCTTGCGAACACCGACGCTCAGCACGCCGCAGTGAACGAAGGCAACTGTGCGCGGCCGGGCAGCAAGCAGTTCGAGCAACGCGGTGACGCGGTCGTCCTGGATGGAATAGCGATGCATGGCCGGAAAAAAACAGAGCGCCTGGACATGGCCGCTTGCCAGCGCGGCTTCCACTTGCGCCAGGGCGGCCGGCGCCGTTGGATTCACCATCATGTATCCGTAAAAGCGTTCGGGATGGCGGTGAACCGCGGCTATCACCGATTCCCCATCGCCTGGAACACTGGCGATCAAAGCAGCTTTTTCGACTCCGCGCCGGTCAAGCTCATGCGCCCAAGCGTCGGCGAGATGCCGGGGATCCTCGGGCGGCAATTGCCAGCCAAGCAGCGGCGCCAGTCCATCCAGCGGGATGCCCTTTTGCTCGGCCAGAGAAGTGAAAAAACGGTGGGAAAAAAAGTGGACGTGAGCGTCGGCGACGCGGAGCGATCCCCAGGGCGTATCAATCATGCTGTATCAATCATGCATGCCGTATTAATCAGGAAGCCGGGTCGCCCGCTCCGGCGGCTGAAAGAGGGAAGCGCGTAATTCCGGCTCCGAGGGCCACTTGAGTGAGCCCAGCTACGTTGTTCACGCCGAGTTTTTTCATCATCGTTTTGCGATAACTGCGGACGGTTTGCAAGCCGAGATCCAGCATGACCGCGATTTCCTTGCTGGTTTTGCCTTCGGCCACCAGCCGCAGAACTTGGAGCTCGCGCGGCGACAGATCGTCGAGAGCGGAGGAAAGGGGCTTCGATTCCAGATCGCCCCGTTGAATGCGATTGAGCAGGCGGTCGGAAACTTGAGGGCTCAAATAGGAGCCGCCCTTGGCGACGGCACGCAACGCGTCAAGGAGATCGCCATCGGAAGCCTTTTTCAACACGAAGGCGCGAGCGCCGGAACGGATGGCGCTCACCACGGAATGCTCGTCGTCATACATCGACAAAATGATGATCTTGACGTCGGGGAAGTGGCGCAGGATTTCGGTGGTGGTCTCGATGCCGTTCAGCCCGGGGAGACCGATATCCATCAAAATGATGTCGGGCCGCTTCTTCTTGCAAATCTGCACGGCTTCGGTTCCGCTCTCGGCTTCTCCGAGCACCGCAAACTCATCGCTGTGGCGCAGGATCGCCTTGATCCCATCGCGCATGATCTTATGATCGTCCACCAGGAGCACTTGAAACGGCATGGCCTCTTAACTCCCACTCTGAAGCGTCACGGCCGGCAAAGGAAAGCTCGCGCGTATGGTGCTGCCCTTGCCTGGCACTCGCTCGGTTCGGAGAGTCACGTGGTTCTTGGAAGCATAATATTCCATCAACAATTGTCCCAAAGGCGCGGGGCCCGTGTCGTCCACCGGTGCGTTGTCGGAAATTTCGAGAACGTACTCACCCTGCGCGCGTTTCAGATGGATGTCGATGAGCGAGCATCCCTGAGTTGCTTTTGCAAGATCCAGAGCGCACTCGGTGATTTTGTAGAACGCTTTCGCCAGGATGGTGGGCACGCGGACGGAAGCGTCAAAGTGCAAGCGTAGTGTGCCCGGAAAAGCAGCACGGACTTTGCCCATCAGACGATCCAGCGCGAATTGCAGCCCGGCTCTTTCCACAATGGAAGGGTTGAGCTCATTGGTGATGTCGCGCAACTGTTCGATAGCCTGTTCCAAAAGTTCCTGAATCTCAGAGGCTCTGCCCTCCACGCCGGGAGCCTGATCGCGGAAGTCCATCCGCATGGCATCCAGTTGCAATCCCACGGCGCTTAGGACTTGGCTTACGTCGTCATGCAATAAACGCGAAACTCTCGACAGCACGGCTTCATGCTCGTTCAATGCGGCAAAAAGCATTTGTGCCAGAGCGGGTTGAGACGCGCTTGCCACGCTTTTATCCTTCGTCAGACGCTTATCGCTCATGATGCATGATTTCAGACGGGAACGCAACCGGAAAGAATTGTTTTATCAAGAACCTATCGGCGGCTCGGATCGCTTAATAGAGGTTACTCAACGTTACGGGAAGCGAGAAACCGCGATCGATCTCCTGCGCCGCCCTGGACGCATCCGTAAACAGGATCGCATGCAGGCCTAAGGCTTTTGCGGCCTGAACGTTGGATTCACGGTCGTCGAGGAAAAGAACCTCGGAGGGTTGCACGCCCAGCTTCACCAGGCAATCGTGATAGATTTCGAGCTCCGGCTTACAGACGCCGATGTCGCAGGAAAACGTCTGCGCGTCAAACTCGGGTAGCCAGGAACTGCGAAGCACGTAATCGCGGACCGGCACGGGCATGTTGGAAAGGATAGCGGTTCGCTGGCCCGCAGCTCGGATGTCGCGCGCCCACTGCGGCATGACGGGTGCGGGATGGGACCAACTACGGCTATCGATCTCGGTCAACCGAGCGATCTGCTCTGGCGTGAGTGTACGCGATTCAGCCAGGGTGTTCCAGTAGGCGCTGGGGTCCAGCGATCCGGCATCGTACTCGATTCGGTAGCGCCAATACAGCTCGGTGAATTGGGCGGGCGGGAGGTTGAGAATGGCCGCCATGGCCTGCGTGTCGGCGGTCGGCTGGGACTGGCACAGTACGTTGCCGTAATCGAAGATGACGACTGAAGGAGAGACTCGCACACTTACGATAGTAGCGTTGTCGCGTGAACGCTAGGTTGCGAGCCGCTAATCAGATGTAGACTTCAAATCCAGCGCGAAAACCAGGGCGGACCTTAGCTGCGCCATCAGGCCGCTTGAGAGTGCGCCGATTTTTCGTTCGAGGCGCGTAACCGGTATTGAACCTAACCCTTGCACGTTCGCGAACGAGTCACGGTCGAGAAATGGAAGCCTTGGGAGCGGGACCTCATATATGGACTAAGCCTGTGCTGGGTGGTGAGGGGCACGTACAACACAAGCGCTCGTGGCGGGTTGGGATCGTGGCGGGAAACGATTACCACCGGCCGTGTCTTAGCGGCGGGACCCAGATCCGCCAACCACACCTCACCTGGCCGGGGGCTCATCGAGTAGGTCTATGACCTGCTGTTCGGCGGCGCGTGAGCGCGAGAGATCCAAAACGTCGTGGTCGGCGAGATCGATAACTTCGGCGATACGCTCTCTGGCCTCGGCAGCCGTTTCCGGCTTCCAGGCCCGTAATCGAGCGTCCAGTTTTTCCGCTAAGGCGTCCATAGCTGCCTTCTATCTTATCCAACTCGAATGACGCCACTAGAGACTCGGACCAGGCGTTCGGTCCTGGATCTCGATCACCCCGGAGTAGACCGGCTCATCACGTTGGTCTCTGAGCGCTGCGTTGATCGGATCCTGCGAAAACTCTTGATCGGCGATCTTGGAACTCGCCGATACGTAGAACGAAAGCAATCCTGGGCGTGGCGCAATGAATTCGACTGCAATCCAGTGGGAAATGTTTTCCCTCCATCCGATCTGTCCAGCCGGACCGTAAACAAACATCTCGGCGATTGCATAACGTAGAATCACTTGGCCGGCTTTCCAGATCTCGCCCTTCTTCCCCAGCTTCACCTGAATGTCGGACCCAAGAATCCTTAGGTCATCAGGCTCCGAGGGAAACGACAGCGACACATATGCCTGCTCGGCTGCCGCGCCAAAATTCTTCGCATGTGCTGTTATCCTGATGAGCTCCCCAGTGATCGCGTTGGACGGATATTCTAAATGCGAAATTCGCACGTCCGGACGTCCGCTTGTTGAACTAGTGGGCCACCGAATTGGGAACGTGCGCAAGCAGCCCTTCACATAGTCTTTAAGCTTTACAGCCAGATCAGGCAGCTCCGATTTGGAGTAGCGTATGTATCGAATACCTTGAATGTCAAAAGGCGCTTTCGAATCCACGTGTAGGAGCAGGATCACGTTCTTCTCGAGGGCATGGGAGGCGCCCACCTCGTAGAACACGTTGGGATTGGAGCCTGTCACGTCAGCGACTAAGAACCGGGCCCGTCGAATGTAATCGAAGATGTCATCCGTGATTTGGGTTGACTGCGAAATTTGATCCGCGCGTATGCACTCGCAGCCCGCATAATCTTCCACCACGCCTTTAATTGTCTGATGGACTCCCGCGAAGCTGGTGTCAAAGGGCATGATGACGAAGCAGAGGCGCTCGTCAACCCGATGCTGATCCGGCATACCGTTCAATATTACTCTCAAGGTACCGGGCTGAGGCCGCTTCTCGTCTATGAGCAAAATGCACTATGCCGATTTGATTTCGGTCCATAGCCGATCGCGCAGGCGCTGCGTCGCCGGATCGAGCGTGATGGCCCACTCGCCGCGAGCGACAACGTCGGGGGCGGGATAGAGTGTCGGATTGTCGCGAAAGTCAGGCGGCAGAATTTTGCGGGCGCCGGCGTTGGTGGTGGTGGTGCGCGCGGCCAGCGCGTTGGCGGCGGCGATGTCGGGACGCAGCAGGAAATTGATGAATTGGTGGGCGAGATCCTGCCGTTTGCTCTCGCGCAGGATCACGCAAGCATCCGGATAGACGGCGTAGCCTTCGGCTGGATAGACGAATGCGACGTTGGGCGAAGAGTCCATGGCCTGCTGCGCCGTGGTGTTCCACATATGTGCAGCCAGTATGTCTCCGCTCACCAATTGATCGCGAGCTTCGGCATTTAGATAAGCCCGCAGCAGAGGCTTTTGTTGGATGGCCTCGGTGCTGGCGCGATCAAGCTGCGCGGGATCGGTGGCGTTCACCGAGAAGCCGAGCTTCTTGAGGCACGCGCCCATGGTGTCGAAGGGATCGTCGAGCATCGTCATGCGGCCACGCAGACGCTGGTCCCACATATCGGCCCAGGCTTTGGGCGGCGGATCGAGCTTGCGGTTGTAAGCAATGCCCGCGGCGGTAACCATGTAGGGGACGGACCAGTTCAGGTTAGGATCCCAATCGGGGTGCTGAAATCGAGGTTCGAGCTGGGATAGGTTAGGAAGCAATTCGCGATGGATGGGCGCGACCAGGCCGTTCGCGAGCAGGGGCTTCACGATGTAGCCGGTCGGAAAAACAATGTCCCAGCCGGAGTTGCCACCCATGACGCGCGCCAGCATCTCTTCGTTGCTTTCGTAAATGCCGTAGCGCACGCGAACGCCGAACTCGGATTCGAATTTGGGAACGGTGTCGGGCGCAATGTAGGCCGACCAGTTGAAGACGTTGAGGCGCGGGCGGCGATCGCGGGAGCACGCGCCTAGTCCTGCTGACAGCGTGCTGAGTAAGAAGTAGCGGCGGTTCACGTCGCGCTTCACGTTGTCCGCAGCCTCTCTGAGATCAGCACCAGCGATCCGAATCCGACGACGATCAAGGCCGAGATCGCATTGACTATTGGGTTCACGCCCCGGCGCGCGATGGCGTAAATCACCATGGGCAATGTTTCGGAATCGACACCGGCCACCAGGCTGGTAATCACGTAGTCGTCAAAAGACACGGTGAAAGCGAGTAGTGCGGCAGCGATAACGCCGGGGAGAATCGCGGGCAGTGTGACGTAACGGAAGGCCTGCCACTCGTTCGCGCCAAGGTCGAGCGCGGCTTCTTCGAGCGTGGCGTCGACAGTGCGGAGGCGCGCAATGACGACGATGACAACATAAGCGATCGAAAACGAAACGTGCGCGAGAATCACCGTGTGCATGCCGAGTTGGACCCGCAGAAAGCGAAAGATCCATTGATAGAAAGCGAGCAGTGAAATGCCGGTAACGATTTCGGGAGTGACGAGCGAAAGATAGAGCGAACCGGCAAGCGGCCGCGAATTCCGCTTCCAAAGACCGTAGGCACAGAGAGTACCGATAACGGTTGAGACCAGCGTGGCAACCACCGCGATAATCAGGCTGTTCACCGCGGACTCGGTCAATTGCGTATCGTGCAGCGCCGCCGAATACCAGCGCAGCGAGAAACCTTCCCAGACCGTAAAGCGCGATGAGTTGAAGCTGAAGAGGGAGAGGGTCAGCAGCGGCAGGTGGAGGAACAAAAACGCTCCTGCCGCGTAGATGGCGAGTGTGGGAGTGCGCTTCACAGTAAGTCCTCACCTTCGCCACGTGCGATGACAAAGAGCAGCAGCATCACGATCGCCATCAAAACGAGTGAGACGGCGGAGCCGAATGGCCAATCGCGCGCGGTGGTGAACTGGTTTTGGATCAGGTTGCCGATCATGACGGATTTGCCGCCGCCCAACAGGTCGGGCGTGAGATAGGCGCCCAGGCACGGGATGAAAACTAGAATGGCCCCGGCGCGAATGCCGGGAGCGGAGAGCGGGATGGTAACGCGCGTCAGTGTCGCCCAGGGCTTTGCGCCGAGGTCGGACGCGGCTTCGAGCAGCGTGCGGTCCAAGCGCTCGAGCGTGGCGTAGAGCGGCAGAACGGTAAATGGCAGATATCCATAGACCAGCCCGAGAATCACAGCGCCGTCGTTATAAAGCAGGGGCAGAGGAGTGTGGATCAGACCAAGCTTCTGGAGCAGTGTGTTCAGCAGGCCGGTGTCGCGCAGCAGAAACATCCAGGCGTAGGTGCGTACCAGAAAGCTGGTCCAGAAGGGAAGCATCACCAGTCCGAGATAAAAGTTCTTGTGCCGGCCCGAGCGCGAGATGAACAGCGCGAGAGGGAAGCCGAGCAGCAAACAAAGCGCAGTGGATGCGCCCGCGATCCAGAACGATCGCCACAGGATGGCGAGATAAATGGGATCGACAAGCCGTTGATAGCTTTCCACCGTCCACGGCGATGTGATGCCGCCGTAAATGCCGCGGGTGAGAAAGCTGTAGCCGAGGACGATGGCGAGTGGCGCGAGGAACAGGGTGATAATAACGGTCCAGGTTGGGGCGAGAAACCACGCGCGCAGCCGGTTCATTCGAAGCGCAACTCGTCGGCCGGTTCCCACCAGAGGTGGACTCGCTCGCCTGGCACGAAAGCTTCCCCGAGACGTGAAATCTCAACGACGGCGGGTTCGCCATCGGACAAGCGGGTATCGACGTGGACGCAATTGCCGAGGAACGTGGAATGAACAATGGTGGCGGGCCGGGAGCGGTCGCCGTTGAGCGAAGGTTCGCGCGCGATGCGCATGGCTTCGGGACGCACGCCGACACCGCCGATCCAGTTGACCGCGCCCAGGAACGAAGCAACGAATCGCGTCTGCGGCCGCAGATAGATCTCTTCGGGCGTTCCGATTTGCTCCAGGCGGCCTTGGTTCATGACGCCCAGACGGTCTGAAAGCGAGAGTGCTTCTTCCTGGTCGTGAGTGACGAACAGGAACGTGATGCCGACGCGGCGTTGGATGGCTTTCAACTCGGCGCGGACCTGTTTGCGCAGGTTGGGATCGAGCGCCGAGAGCGGCTCGTCGAGCAAGAGAACCTCGGGTTCCAGCACCAAGGACCGGGCGAGCGCGACACGCTGTCGCTCGCCGCCAGAGAGCTCGGCGGGGCGGCGGGATTCTTTGCCCGTGAGTTGCACCAGATCGAGAACGCTTCGAACGCGTTCCTGAATCTGATCGCCTGCACGGCGGCGCAGTCCGAATTCGACGTTATCGCGCACCGTGAGATGCGGGAAGAGCGCGTAGTTTTGAAAGACGGTGGTGACGTTGCGCTGATAGGGCTTCAGATGCTGGATGCTGGAACCGCTGAGGCGAATTTCGCCGGAGGTTGGTTCTTCAAATCCGGCGACGAGGCGCAAGGTTGTGGTTTTGCCACATCCGGAGGGACCGAGCAGAGAGAAGAACTCGCCGCGCGCCAGGTTCAGCGAGACGCCGTTGACGGCGTGGTGCGAGGGATAGTGCTTCGAAACGTCACGAAGCTCCAAAACAGGCTCCATCGAAATTGCATGTTACCGCATTAGAGACTAGTCGCACGCAGTCCGATATGTAGAGCAGAGCAATGGCCGGCTTCCAGATCCTTCTCGTCGAAGACAACGCGATGCATTCCAAGCTGGCAAGTTTCCTTTTGGAGGAAGCCGGCCATAGCGTCCAGATCGCCGAGAATGCAGAAAAGGCGCTGCAAGTATTGCGATCGTTCCATCCGGCTCTGATCCTGATGGATCTTGAGCTGCCAGGCAAGGATGGCGTGGAATTGACTCGTGAGCTGAGGCTCAATCCGATGCACGTCACGACGCCCATCATCGCGCTCACCGCGTACACGGATCGGTCCGATCTGGCGAGGGCTCATCAGGCGGGATGCGACGGCCATATCTCCAAGCCCATTGATACGGGGGCATTCGCACGTCAAGTGCGAAATTGCTTTCGCGGCAGTCCGGGCGGCGATACGGACGTCCGATCCGACAGCGGCAATGTGCTGGCCGAGATCCGCAACAACTTCGTGGCGGAAGGACTGGAGCAATGCGGGACAATTCTGAAGGAGCTGAAGTCGAATCCGGGCTGCGTGACGGCGTCGGTCCATAGGGTGCTGCACAGATGGGCCGGGCTGGGCGAGACTTTGGGTTTTCCCGACATTTCTCTGCAGGCGCGGCGGGTGGAAGCACTCATCACCCCTACAAGTCCGGCTTACGACGAGGTGACAAAAGGCGTTCAAACGGCGCAGCGAAGCTTTTGTGCCGCGGCGCGCAATGAACTGAAACTTCCGCGTGAGCTCATCCGGGGCCTGCTGGATGTGCGCATCGGGCTGGTGAATTTTACAGAAGAGGAAGCCAATCGGATACGCAACGTGGCCAACCGCGCGCATGTCCGGATTGTGATTGAGCGGGTGAACGGCGGAGCCATCGAAAATCAGGCCGGATACGGGGCGCTCATCATCAACGAATGTGGGCTTTCCGCTGAGGCTGCCCAGGCTCGCCCACGGTGGTCCATCCCGGCCCTACTCATTGGGTCCCGTGCGTCGCTGGAATCGCTCTGCGGGCTGCCGTCGCGCGCGAACGATTTTGTGATCGCCCCGTGGGAGGCCGAAGAAATTCTCATGCGTGTGTACCGGCTGATTGGGAAGACAACGCCGGCCCCGCCCACCGGCGACGCGCTCCACATGCAGAAAAGACGGTCTCGCGTTTTGGTTGCCGACGACGATCCGGACCTGGCGTCGCTGGTCGGCGAGGCCTTGCGGCAATTCGGAATGGACTGCGATGTCGCCCCTAGCGGGCAAGAAGCGTTGGACAGCGTTCGGCGTCATGCGCCGGACGCGATCATCCTGGATGTCAATATGCTTGATTTAAACGGCTTCGAGGTTCTGAAGAAGCTCCGGCATAATCTGGCCACCAAGGCAATCCCTGTCCTGCTGCTCACTGCACGGACCCAAGAGAGTGACATCGCCCGCGGATTTGGCTCCGGAGCGGACGATTATGTGATCAAGCCATTCCATCCACCGGACCTGGCTAAGCGCGTAGAGAAGGCAATTTCCGCGTCCCGCAAGCCCCGCCTTTATTAGCACTGGCCGGTGCTACGATCAGCCGTGGCCGTTTTCGGAAACTTGTCTGTGCCGCAAAGGGTCGGCTTGTCGCTTGCCGCGACTGATTATGTGCTGGCAGGCACATTGCATTTCATCCAGCCGGAGGCGTACCTGAGAATCATGCCTACCTATATTCCGGCCCATTTGTTCATGGTTCGCGCCAGCGGCATCTGCGAAATCCTGGGAGGCGCCGGGCTGCTAGTCCCGCAAACGCGCAGGGCCGCAGCGTGGGGCCTGGTCGCACTGCTCATCGCGGTGTTTCCGGCCAACATTTATATGGCAACGAATCCAATAGAGGCAGGTGCGGCCTCCATCGCGCCGGCACTGCGCTGGGGACGGCGCTGCTGATCTGGTGGGTGCTGTGGTGTACGAAGGGGCGCTCAGAGAGCGCCCTGGCCCCAGTTACTTGCCGGCGTTGAAGCGCTTCTCGATCTCCGGCCAGTTCACCACGCTCCACCACGCGGCGATATATTCCGGGCGGCGGTTCTGATACTTGAGATAGTAGGCGTGCTCCCAGACGTCCAGGCCCATCACCGGAAAATGGCCTTCCATCACGGGGCTATCTTGATTGGCAGTGGAAATAATCTCGACGCCCTTGCTGTTCTTGACCAGCCAGGCCCAGCCGGAGCCGAACCGACCGGTGGCCGCCGCGCCGAACTTTTCCTTGAAAGTATCGAAGCTGCCGAAGGCCGAGTTGATGGCTGCCGCGACGTGGCCGGATGGGCTGCCGCCAGCACTGGGCGCGAGGATCTGCCAAAACATCGAATGGTTGATATGGCCGCCTCCGTTGTTGCGCACTGCGGTCCGAATGTTTTCGGGCACAATGGCGCAATTGTTCGCAAGCAACTCCTCAACGGTTTTGTTCTGCAGGTTGGGCGCGGATTCCAGCGCCTTATTCAGATTGTTGACGTAAGCGCCATGATGCTTGTCGTGATGAATCTCCATGGTCTGCTTGTCAATATAAGGCTCCAGCGCGTCAAACGCGTAAGGCAGCGGGGGAAGGGTAAATGCCACAGTAATTCTCCTCTCGATTTTTCAATTTGAGCCGGCGAAGCCGCCAGCCTTTTCAAAAGCGTCCGCCAGGCGGAACATACCTGTTTCGTCGAAGTGCCTGGTGAGTATCTGCATCCCGACGGGCAGGCCTTCGGATGTCTTGCCGCAGGGCACACTCATGCAGGGAATGCCGGCCAGATCGCCGGTGATGGTGTAGATATCGGATAAATACATTTCAAGCGGGTCGTCGATCTTCTCGCCTATTTTGAAGGCGGGCGAAGGCGAGACAGGCGCGACGATGGCGTCCACTTCGGTGAAGGCTCTTCGAAAATCCTCGGCGATCAGCGCGCGCACCTTTTGCGCCTTCAAATAATATGCGTCGTAGTAGCCGCGGCTCAACACGTAGGTGCCGAGCATGATCCTGCGTTTGCACTCCGCGCCGAAGCCCTCGCCACGCGTGCCACGATACATGCCGCTGAGCGTTTCTTCGTTCGCGCGAGTGGTATAGCGCACGCCGTCGTAACGCGCCAGGTTCGAGCTGGCTTCGGCGGTAGCGATGATGTAGTAGCAAGGTACGGCGTATTTCGTGGCAGGAAGGCTGATGTCGCGCACTTCACAGCCGAGTTTTTTCAGCACTTCGATGGCTCGATAGATGCGGTCGCCCGATTCACTCGCCAGTCCTTGGAAATATTCGCGCGGCAGACCGATCCTGGTGCCTGCGACCTCGCCATCCAGCTGCTTGACGAAATTTGGCACAGGAGCGAAGGCGGACGTTGCATCGCGATCGTCGCGGCCGGCCATGGTCTCAAGTAAAAGGGCTGCATCCCGAACCGTGCGGCCGAAAGGCCCGATGTGATCGAGCGAACTGGCGAAGGCGACTAAGCCGTAGCGCGAGACTCGGCCGTAGGTGGGCGTCACTCCGACCACGCCGCAAAAAGATGCAGGCTGGCGAACTGAACCGCCCGTGTCCGACCCAAGAGCCACGACGGCCGTTCCCTGGGCCACTGCGGCAGCCGAGCCGCCGCTCGAACCGCCCGGCACGCGATCGAGCGCCACCGGATTGCGGACCGGTCCGAATGCGGAGTTTTCGTTCGAAGAGCCCATCGCGAATTCGTCGCAATTCGTTTTTCCGAGGATGACTGCGCCCGCTTGTTCCAAGCGCACGACAGCCGTGGCGTCGTACGGCGGGATGTAATGTTCGAGCAATCGCGAGCCGCAGGTGGTGCGAACGCCTTTAGTGACGATTACGTCCTTCACCGCGAGCGGGACCCCGGCCAGAGGTCCGGCATTTTCACCGGAGGCCAGCTTCTGGTCCACACGTTCGGCCGCGGCCAGCGCGCGTTCCGGACTGAAGTGAAGATAGGCGTTGGTCTTCGGATTTTCGGCCTGTGCGAATTGAAGCGCGGACTGGGCCAGTTCGACGGCGCTGAACTGACGCGCAGCAAGTCCGGCTTGCACCTGCTCGATTGTGAGGGAGGCGATAGAAGGAGCGCTCACCTTTCGATCACCTTGGGAACTTTGTAATATCCTGCTCCCGCCAGTGGCGCGTTGGCAAGAGCGGCCTCATTGCCGAGCGGCGGAATGGGCTGGTCCGCGCGCAGCGTGGCGGTCTCTTCGCTTTGATAGAGCACCTGGGCCATTGGCTCGACGGTGGAGGTGTCCAGTTCGTTGAGCGCGTCCATATGCGTAAGGATTTCGTCCAAATCTTTCACCAGACGCGCAATCTCCGGCTCGGTCAGCTTCAGATTCGCCAGATCGGCGACAGAGCGAACCTCAGACTCGGTGATCTTCACGCGGTTGCCTTCTTGGTAGCTCTGGTGCGCGCCTGCTTATATAGGATGCGCATGACGGGATCTTCGATACTATCGGCGTCGTCGGTCGAGACGGTCTCACCGTGACTTTGCGCCGACTGCGGCGGACGGCGGGGTACGGCTGTGGCAATGCGAAATTCCAGATCGGTGACGATGCCACTTCCCACAACCTCGGTAAGTTTGGCAAGGATGTCGAAGCGCAAGTGAAAGAGCTGCTTCTGCCAGATTGCATCTTCGGCTTCCACCACCAAAGAGCCTCGCACCAACGCTTTTGGGCAGGCGTGCGTGGCGATGCGTTTGCCAACCGCAGCCGGCCAAGCGGCAAATGCCAGCTCGACGGGTGAGATTGCAGCGGAAAGTTTGAGTTTGGCGAGGGTCTTACCGGCTCGTTCCATTCGGACCGAACTCAATTTTAGCATTCATCCGGCGCAGATTCCCTGCTTGGTGACGCAGGCCAGCGAATTTTTCAGCTGAGTTTATTCAAACGCTGCATGGTTCGAATGGTGAAGAACAGGCCGCCCGCCAGGATTCCGGTGGCGAATAAAAGCATCGCCCGCTGGCCCCAGCTTAGGCTTGCGAGGAGGCTGAAGATGAAAATGGTGTTGATGGCGAGCGTAGCCGACATGATGCAGATCCAGATGTAGGGCATGCGAACGGGTCTCCTGCTTTCACTGACGCGTGCCGATAGAGGGACAAAGTAACAAACCGGTAAAAACTCTGTGCACCCGCCGGTGTGTTACCAATCGAACATGGCAGCAGATCGCATCGTCGTGGTTGGCGCTGGAATCATCGGAGCATCCATTGCTTATCACTTGGTGAAGCGCGGCGCGAGCGTCGTCATCGTGGAAGCTGTTCGGCCGGGTGGTGGGGCGACGGAGAAATCGTTCGGATGGATCAACGCGACGTTCTCCAAACGTCCGCGCGCGTACTTCGATTTGAACCAATTGGGTGTGGCCGGCTGGCGCCGGCTGCAGACCGAGCTGGGCGGCGAGTTAAAAGTGCAGTGGGGCGGGAGCGTGGCGTGGTCGGGCGCGGACCGGACGGCCGAGGAGTTGCGGGAAAACGTGCGAAAGCACCAGGAGTGGGGCTACGCGACGCATCTGATCGATGAAGACGAGTTCCGGCGCTTGTTGCCGAACGTGACACCCGGAGACTTCGGCGCGGCGTGCCATTGCGAGTTCGAGGGCGCCGTGGATCCGATGGACGCTTTGAAGGCGCTGTTGCGCCAAGTGCGCGAGTTGGGCGGCGAAGTGCGATATCCCTTCGAGGCGGACGGGTTGAAGCTGGAGGGCGGCCGCGTGACGGCGATCCGCGCGGGCGAGAGTTCGCTGGACGCGAGCATTATTGTGCTGGCATCCGGTGTGGCAACCGAGCGGCTGGCGAAGATGGCGGAAGTCAGCATCCCCATGAAGGAATCGCAGGGTGTACTGGTACACACGCGGCCGCAGCCGAAGCTGATCGATCGCGTGGTGCTGGCGCCAGGCGTGCATTGCAAGCAGAAGCTGGACGGACGAGTGCTGGTGGGTGGTCAAATTGTGGCGGGCGTGGGGACGTCCAATAGCGAAGCGCCCAAACCGGGAGAGAACGGCCAGCGGATTCTGCGGGAGGCGGCGGGCGTGCTGCCGGGGATCCGTGGCGTGGCGGTGGAACGAGTAACCGTCGGGTATCGGGTGATGCCGGCGGATGAATATCCTGTGGTTGGATTTACGGATCGATGCCCCAATCTGTATGTAGCGGCCATGCACAGCGGCGTAACTCTGGCGCCATTGATCGGACAATTGGCGGCGCTGGAGATACTGGACGGCGCGCGAGTCAACCTTCTGGATCCTTACAGACCGTCTCGCTTTACCGACTAATTCGCAACCGGCAGCAGCGTCGGATTGGCGGCTACGCCATTTTGCGTCACGTCCACTTCCAGTGCGCCCGAAGACACGCTGGTGGGCACCTGGAAATTGATCTGGTAAAGACCTACAAAACCGGGCGTGAGTCCGGCGAAGGCGACGTTCGCGGGCTGCGAACCCACCGTGACGGTCGGTTGATTGGTGACGCTAGCGAGGGGCGACGAGGGAGCTTGTACTCCGGAGGCGACGCCGGGATTTGTGGCGCCCATTCCAACCAGGTACATCACCAGATACTCGCCGGGCTTGGCCGGATTGGAACTTGACACCAGCGAGAAGTCGGCGCCGTGCTGCGCGATGATGTGCGCGCCGTTCTGCACGCTGGGAGGCGTCGGGCCATCGTTGGCGGACAATACACCGGGCGCGGCGGGAACGATGTCGAGCATCACCGGCTGCGTCAGCGCATTGTTGACGCTGAGAACGATGGGAACTTGTTGGGAGGCGGTAACTTCGTTGGGGATCTGAATATCGATTTGACCGCTGCTCAAAGAATACAGGGGAGCTTGCGTGGAGCCCACCAGAGCGAATGTATTTTGGAAAGTGGTGGGCAGGGGAAGCACGCCGGTGGAGACGGCGGAAGAAGCCAGACCGGACCCATAGACTTGCGCAATAGTTCCAGGCGCCAGTGGCGCGCCCACCACCGGGTTGAGATTGTTGAGCGTGCCGCCGGGAGCGAGCGTGGGCGGAGGCGTCAAATTCGGCGTGACTCCACCGTAGAGTTGCACCGGGCCGGATTGTAGAGTGCCGGCCATGGCGGTAAGAGTGACCACCATATTGTTGCCGTTGGCTGCGCCGGGCTGCCAGATGGCGGAATAGTTGCCAAGCGAGTCGCCAACTAAATTGAGCGGTGCGTCGCCGTTGGAGAGACTGGCGATGACGTTGCCGTTGGTGACGGGCGCTCCGCAATTGTCGTTGATCTGGACAACCAAAGGAGCGGGCCATCCAGCCGGGACCACGAAATTGTTGGCCAGGCCAGTTTCGGTAATCGCCAGTTGGCTGGGAGTACAACCGGTCGCCTTCGGTTTAAAGCTGGACGTCGCGCTCGAAGAAGCGGCATTCTGTACGACGAACGTGACGCTGACCGATTGCAGCAATGCCCCGATAGAAACGCTCACGTCGCCTGTGTAGACACCTGCCGCAAGACCCGTGGGGTCCACCGATATCGCGATGGAGCCGGCGGTCTGTCCGCTGGCCGAGCCCGAAGTGGGCGTAACACTGAGCCAGGTGCCGGTCCCGAACGTCGAGGCAGCCGCATTAAACGTCAGCGCCGAAGTGCTGCTGGCGTTGATCTGGACTTGCTGCGGAGCCGGAGCGGTTCCGCCGGCGGACGTCGTAAAGAACAGACCTGTGGGAACAAGATCGGGCGCCAGAGCCGCGGTGCTCGGTTGTAGATTCAGAACGGCCGTAACATACTGGGGTGAATTCAGAGAATTGGAATCGGCGATCTTAACAATCGCGTAGTAAGGGCCAGGCGTAAGTTGAGTGGCGTTGGGGGCCAGCGCCAGCGAGAGAACACCGGGAGCGGCGCCTGTTGCGGTTCCGCTGGTGGAGACTAAGGTCAGCCAGTTGGAGCCGCTGATCAACGTGGCGGTCCAATTCACGGTAGAACTTGGATCGCCTCGATTGAGCACTTCGATGCTTCGCGTCTCTGTGGATCCGCCGCCTTGGATGGCCTGGAACAAGACACCAGTGGAGTTCAGGGCGAGGATGGGCCCGCTCGATGCGATAAATAGCGAAACAGGTATCTGGGTGGTGCCGGACGAAGAGGAAACCTGGATGGTGTCATGATAGGCGCCCACCTGCAGCCCGTTGGTGTTCACTAAGACTTCCAGGAGCACCGGAGCGTTCGGGCTGGACGGGCTGGAAGTGGTGGTGACGCTGGAGATCAAAGAGCTGCTGCCCACCACCGAGGTGTTGAAAGGAAGCGATCCCGTGTTGGATACCAGCAGGTTCTGTGTCAGGTTCCCAGGAGTGGATGAGAGCGCGGCAAAATTCAGCATGACCGGGGCGACGGTCAATTGCAGGGGCGTGCTTGTAACGTTGAGCGTGACCGCGACATCGGTAGGAACGCCGATCGGATCTAGAACTTGAATGCGTGCGGTATAAGTTCCCGCGGCCAGCGTGCTTTGATTGACGCTCACTACCAGACCGGCCGGCACCGATCCACTGGCTGGATTCACGGTGATCCAGGAAGGCGCCGCCGTACCGCTCTGACCACCATCAATGACTGTGGTGAACGTCACTGGCGGCGTCGCGCCGACGGCGGGCACTAAGGTGATGGCTTGCGGGAGCGGAGGATTGCCGTTGAGATTTGCATTGAACGTCAGACTTGAAGGCGTTACTTGAATTTGCGAAGCTACCGTCACAAAGGTGACCTGGAACGGGGACACGGTTTGAGCGCCCAGACTGTCGGTGACGCCAATGTTGAATGAGTACGTTCCCGTTTTGGCGGGAGTCCCATACAAGACGCCGGCCGTGGGGTTGATGTTGACAATGCCCGGTGGCTGCGCGTTCATCGAAAAACTGTAGGGCGGCGTGCCACCGGTAGCGGTAATCTGTTGCGAATAGGCAACGCTCACGATGCCGTTCGGCAACGGCGACGTCGTGCTGATGCTGGGTGGGGGCACGATTGTGACGCTGTACTGAGCCTGTGTTTGATTCTGGTTCGGGTCGGTGGCCGTGACTACAATGTTGAAGGTTCCCGCAAGCGTGGGCGTGCCGCCGAAGACCCCCGTGCTGCTGACGGAGAGACCCGAGGGGTACTGGCCAGAGATGTTCAGCGCGGACGCTGAAAAAGTAAAGGGTCCTGGACAACCTGAAGCAGTGAATTGGAGCGCAGTGTAAGCGATTCCTACTTCACCCGCGGGGAGCGGTGAGGAAGGGGCGATGGTAGTAGCTGTGCAGGCCGTGATCGTGATCGTAAACTTCGAGACATGGCTCAGATTTTTCTGGGTGATGGGGTTCTCAGCGTACACGGAGAACGAAATCGTACCCGTTGCGGTCGGAGTCCCAGTAATCGTCCCATCCGAGTTGAAGGACAGTCCTTCGTAAAGAAGACTCACGACAGTGCCATTCTTTACGTCAGTAGCAGAAAGAGGGCAGTCCATTTGCCCGCCCACGGTATAGCACCACGCGTACGTCCCGCTGCCGCCTGTGGCTGTTAGCTGAACTGTACTTCCATCCGCATTCGAGTACGGCCCGCCGACGGTGCCGGTCGGCAACGACGTTGTCGTGATAGTTATTGGTGTTCCCCACAGATGATTTCCAGTCACCAAGAACAGGACGAGCAAGCTGAATATGAGGCAGAGTGGGGATTTGGATCGTTGGAACCGCAGGCTATTTTTGTACGTCTTCTTACACAGAGAAGCGTGAGTCATTTACCTTCTCCTCCTCTGATTCTGGCGCGGTGCAGTAGAGACAGACCGCGCCACTTTGTCACTAAACCCTAATCCTGCTGATAGTTCCAAAATGTTTTCAAAGGATCGCTTGATGATCATTTTGGACGCGGTATGCTTGGCGATCGTTCCGGCCACCCACCTGCACCCTCTGTATTTTACTGGAGCTTTATGACAAGGGAATGCACAGCAGTACTAGGCCGGATCAAACCCATAGTACTTGTGTAGCCGAGTCCGCTTGTAGTATCAGTTCGATACGGGCAACAAGGTCGGGTTAGCGGCCACGCCATTTTGCGAGACATCAACTTCCAGTTCACCGGCAGTCGCATTGGTCGGGACCTGGAAGTTGATCTGATAGAGGCCGACGAAAGCTGGTGTGAGTCCGGCGAATGCGACGGTGGCGGGCTGCGAACCCACCGTGACGGTAGGTTGGTTGACGACCGGCGAAAGCGGAGACGAAGGTGTCGCCGCGCCGGAACGGACGCTGGGATTCGTTGCGCCCATTCCCACCAGATACATCACCAGATACTCGCCGGGTTTCGCGGGATTGGAGCTTGAGACCAGAGAGAAATCAGCCGAGTGCTGGGCGATCATGTGGGCGCCGTTCTGGACGTCGGGAGGTGTGGGACCATCATCGGCGGATAATACACCAGGAGTGGCGGGAACGATACTGAGCATCACCGGCAGCGTGAGCGCGTTGTTGACGCTGAGAACGATGGGAACTTGTTGAGAGGCGATAACTTCATTGGGGATCTGAATATCGATCTGGCCGTTGCTCAAAGAATAAAGGGGAGCTTGTGCGGACCCGACCAGAGCGAATGTGTTTTGGAAAGTGGTGGGCAGGGGAACCACGCCGGTGGAGACGGCGGAAGAAGCCAGACCGGAGCCATAGACTTGCGCGATAGTTCCAGGCGACAGTGGTGCGCCGACCACCGGGTTGAGATTGTTCAGCGTGCCGCCCGGGGCGAGCGTCGGTGGCGGCGTTTGGTTCGGCGCGATTCCACCGTAGAGTTTGGCGATGGCTGGTTGCAAAGTGCCGGCGGTGGCGTTCAGCGTGACAACCATGTTGGCGTTGACCGTTCCTGGCTGCCACGTGGTGGAATAATTCCCGAGCGAATCGCCAACTAAATTGAGCGGTGCGTCGCCGTTGGAGAAGCTGGCAACCACGTTGCCGTTGGTGACGGGCGCCGCACAATCGTCGTTGAGCTGGACAATCAACGTCGCTGGCCATCCGGCAGGGACTGCAAAGTTGTTGGCGAGGCCGGTTTCGGTGATTGCCAGTTTGCTGGCGGCGCAACCGGCCGCTTCCGGCCGGAAGCGAGAGCTGGCGTTCACCGTACCGTTGTTCTGTACAACGAATGTGACGTTCACGGATTGGAGCAGTGCGCCAATGGAGACGTTGATGTTGCCCGAGTAGATGCCCGCACCCAGGCCTGTGGGATTCACCGACACCGCAACAGAGCCGGAGGCTTGTCCGCTGGCAGAGCCCGAAGCGGGAGTTACGTTGAGCCAGGTGCCGGTACCGAACGTCGAGGCCGTGGCATCGAATGTTACCGGCGCTGAGCTGCTGGTGTTGATCTGGACTTGCTGCGCGGTGGGCGCGGTTCCGCCGGACGGGGCCGTGAAGAACAGGCCGACGGGAGCGAGATCGGGCGCCGGAGCCACGGTGCTCGGCTGCAGATTCAGGACTGCCGTAACGTACTGGGGCGAGTTCAATGAATTAGAATCGGTAATCTTGACGATCGCGTAGTAGGGACCAGGTGCTAGCGACTTGTCGTTTGGAGCAAGCGTCAGCGTGAGAGCGCCCGGTGCGGTGCTAGTAGCCGATCCATTAGAGGAAATTAAGCTCAGCCAGCTAGATCCGCTCATCAACGTTGCGTTCCAATTCACAGTAGAACTGGGATCGCCGAGATTGAGAATCTTGACGATTCGCGTGGCTGTGGATCCGCCGCCTTGGATCGCTTGGAACAACACACCCGTGGTGTTGACCGCAAGAATGGGCCCGCTGGCTGCGACAAACAACGAGACAGGAACCTGAACATTTCCGGCCGACGACGAGACGAGGATCGCGTCGTGATAGGCGCCCACCGGCAGTCCATTGGTGTTCACTTGAACTTGAACAAAGACGGGTGCATTGCGCGCAGTGGTATTGGAGCCGGCGGTCACGCTGGAGATCCAGGAGCTGTTGTTGACCACCGAAGTCGTGAAGCCGAGCGATGCGGTTCCGCTATTTGAAATGACGAGCTCTTGGATGAGGTTCCCGGGGGTCGCCGAGCGGGCGCCAAAATTCAAGATGGCCGGCGCTACCGTCAGCTGCTGGGGCGCGCTCGTGACATTGAGTGTGACCGAAACGTCGGTGGCGAGTCCATTGCCATCGAAAACCTGAATGCGAGCCGCATAGGTTCCCGCTGACATCGAACCTTGATCGACGCTCACGACCAGTCCGGCAGGAACGCCACCGCTGGTGGGAGTGACGGTGATCCAGGATGGCTGTGCGGTGCCGCTCTGCCCGTTATCGACAACCAGGTGGTAGTTCACCGGAGAGGTGGCTCCGTTGGCAGGCACCAAGGCGATTGCTTCCGTGGGTGGAGGATTACCATTCACATTTGAATTAAAAGTCAAACTCAGAGGCGAGACCTGAATTTGGGAAATCGCTGTCGCGAAGGTCACCTTGAATGGTGACACGGTCTGGCCGCCTAGACTGTCGGTTACGCCAATGTTGAAGTTGTAGGTTCCAGCTGTGGGCGGAGTACCAGTGAGCACGCCGCTCCGCGTGATCGTGATCCCGGGCGGATTGGCGTTCATGGAAAAGGTATAGGGAGGGACGCCGCCAGTAGCCGCGATTTGTTGAGAGTAAAGGACGCCAACAGGACCGTTGGGTAGCGGAGATGCAGTAGTAATCGTAGGTAGCGGCTCGATGGTAATGCTGTATTGAAATTGTGTTTGTTGCTGGTTTTGGTCAGTCAGAAGGATATAAAAGCTGAACGTGCCTGTGCTGGTGGGTGTTCCTTTGAACGCACCATTGCCGGTAAGATTCAGACCGGGAGGTAAAACCGGGTTGAAGGGGTCTAGGGGTTGTTCCGAATAGCTATAAGTCGCGCCGAGACAACCGGAAACAGTGAATTGTTGAGAATATGCAGTGTTGATGTCTGCGGGTGGGAGTGGAGAAGCCGGCGCGAGCGCGGGCGCGCAGGTGGGCGCGACGACGATCGTGTAGCTCTGAGTGTCCGTGGTAGGTGCGGACTCATTGTACGTCGCCGCAACCTGGAAGGAATAGTTGCCAGCCAAGGTCGGCGTTCCGGTGATGCTCGTGGTTGTCGCCATCGTGCTGGTGTCCAGCGTCAGCCCGGGCGGCAGGGCTCCTTGGGAGAGGCTCCATTGGACCGGCGCTACCCCAAATTGCTCGGTCTCCGTCAGCTGCACCGAATACGCGGCCCCAACGCTCGCGTTCGGCACGGAGGTCGGCGAGATCTGCGCGAAAAGGGCGCCTGAGACGGCAAGAAACAACGAGGCAGCGATTCCAAGGTAGCGGGTCTTGTCCATTATTTATCTCTTGAGGCCTTTATTCTACTGCGGCTTCCGCCAGCTTTTCAAAGAATTTCTTGATGATCATTTTGGACGTGGTGTCAAGCAGCCGCTGACCGACGCTGGCGATGGTTCCACCCACCTGCACGTCGCCTTCGTATTTTACTTCGGTCTGCGTTTCCCCAGACTCGGGGGAACCGCTTAGATGCAGCAATCCTTCGCCTTTGAGAAATCCAATCTTGCCGGTGCCTTCGACCAGCAGTCGAAAGTTTTCAGGCGGATTCTGATCCGTCAAACGCACCTTACCGGTGAAGAGGCCGCCGATGCTGGCGATGGCCATCTTCATCTTCATTTCGTATTCGTCCTCGGCCACTTTGTCGAGATGATCGGTTCCCGGCATGCACCTGGCGAGGACCGCCGGATCTTGCAGCAACTGGTAGGTTCGTTCGCGAGTGGCCGGGACGATATAAGAACCGCTGATCTTCAAGCCGTCCTCGAGCTTGCCACCGCCAGCGCCCGCATGGTGTAAATCCTGGCCAAGTGCTTGCGGTAGGACTCCGATGCATGGAGATCGGAATTAGCTTCCACGCCCTCGGCCACCTGAGCGGCTGCCTTCTGTATATCGGCGGGCGCGCCGGTCGTTCCTTCGAGCGCTTGCTCCACGTTGGTGGCCCGGTAGGGCTTGCCCGCAAGTCCGGTGACGCCGACGCGGGCGAAGGTGATCTTGCCCGCGGACTGGCGAAGGCGGGCGGCGATGCCGACAATCGCGAATCCGGAAGCGGGCTGGAGCACTTTCTGGTAGCTGGTGCCAGTGGATTGATCTTCCACCGGTACGATCACTTCGCGGATTAACTCGCCGGGCTCGAGCGCGGTGGTGAAAGTATCGACGAAGAAATCGGCAATCGGGATTTTGCGCTCGGACTTAACACTGACCAAAACGACACGAGCTTCGAGCGCCAGTAGAGACGCCGGATAGTCGGCCGCCGGGTCTGCATGAGCGACGCTTCCGCCGATGGTGCCGCGGTTGCGCACCTGGATGTCGCCGATATGGTCGGCCGTTTCGGCCAGGAGCGGACAACTGGCGCGAAGCAGAGAGGAGCTTTGAACTTCGTAGTGCGTGGTGGTGGCGCCGATGCGAATCAGGTTGTTGTCGCGCCGGATGTAGTTCAAGTCCGCGATGCGGCCGAGGTCGACTATCTGCTCAGGCGTTGCCAGGCGCAGCTTCATCAGTGGGATCAAGCTCATGCCACCAGCGAGCGGCTTGGCCTCGCCATTCCCCAGAAGCTGCAGGGCTTCGCGCAAGTTGGACGGTGCGGAGTATTCGAAATTCTGCGCAATCATGCGCGGCCTCCTGCTGCCTGGATCAGGTTCCAGATTTTTTCCGGTGTCATCGGCATATCGATATGCCGCACGCCCAGTGGGCTGAGCGCGTCTACCACTGAATTCACCATGGCCGGCGAGCAGCCGATGGTCCCGGCCTCCCCTACTCCCTTCACGCCTAGCGGATTCACGGGCGACGGCGTGATGGTATGGCTGGTCTCAATCCAGGGAATGTAGCTGGCTTTGGGAAGCGCGTAGTCCATCATCTCGCCGGTAATGAGCTGGCCGCTGTCATCGTAGACGGCCTGTTCCCACAAGGCTTGGCCCAGACCTTGGACCACGCCGCCGTGGACCTGGCCTTCGACGATCAGCGGATTCAGGATATTGCCGCAATCATCCACCGCGACGTAGCGCTTAATGGCGATGTCGCCGGTCTCCCGGTCTACTTCGGTGATGACAATGTGGGCGCCGAAGGGAAACGTGAAGTTGGGCGGCTCCCAGAAATAGGTGGCCACCAGGCCGGGCTCGGTGTTGGGAGGCAGCTTCATGGCGCGATAGGATGCCGCCGCGATTTGCGCGAGCGGTACGGATTTGCCGGTTTTGTTGTCGGTGCAGACCCCGTTGGCGAAGGTGACGTCGTCGCTATCGAGCAGCAACGCGCCGTATTTCTTGATTTTTTCCTTCAGCTCCTGGATGGCGAAGTACATGGCGGTTCCGCCAATGGCCGTGCCGCGGCTGCCGAAGGTTCCGATGCCGTATTGCACGATGGCGGTGTCGCCATGCACCACCAGTACGTCGTCGATGCCAACGCCCAGTTCGTCGCCGGCAATCTGCGCGAAGGTGGTCTCTTCGCCCTGGCCGTGAGGCGAGCAGCCGGTCATCACAGTGACCTTGCCCGAAGGCTCGATCTTCACTGTCGCGCTTTCCCAACCACCGGCGGGAGTGGCGGGAGACGGGCCGATGGCGCAGATCTCGCCGTAAGTAGAGAGACCGATGCCCATCAGCCGCCCGTCAGCGCGAGCTTGCTTCTGTTCCTCGCGCAGCTTCTTGTAGCCGACGGTTTCGAGCACTTTATCGAGTGGCGCGGCGTAATTGCCGCTGTCGTACATCAGGCCGGTAGCAGTGTGAAAGGGGAACGCATCGTTGGCGATGAAGTTCTTCTTGCGGATTTCGACCGGGTCCATCTTCAGCTCGGCCGCCAGCACGTCCATCATCCGTTCGATGCCGTGAGTTGCTTCTGGCCGGCCGGCGCCGCGATAGGCATCGGTGGGCACGGCGTTGGTGAAGACTCCCACAATATCGGCGCGAATGTTCTGGCACTTGTACAGGCCGGGCATCATCAGCACCGAAAGGGTGGGGATGACGGGAGTCAGCAACTGATGATAAGCGCCAAGGTCCTGGATCAGCTTCAGTTTGATCCCGAGGAGGGTACCATCTTTCTTTGCGGCAACCTCGTAGTAATCCACGTGGCCGCGGCCATGAATGGTGCTGGTGAAGTTTTCGCGCCGGCTCTCGATCCATTTCACCGGCTTGCCGATCTTCATCGCCACGAAACCCATCAGAGCCTCTTCGGCGTAGACGTTCAGCTTGCTGCCGAATCCACCGCCGACTTCGGGCGTAATGACGCGCAGGCGGTTCTCTTCGAGACCCAGCATTTGCGCCACCAGGGTCCGCACCAGGTGTGGCACTTGCGTGGAGGTGTGTAGCGTCAGGGCGCGATCGCCGGCCAGCCATTGCGCTACTACGCCGCGAGTTTCCATGGCTGCGGGAATCAAGCGCTGGCTGGTGATGCGCTGCTTGACGATCACCTCGGCTTCGGCGAATGCTTTATCGATGTCGCCGCCGTCCTGGTGATAGTTGAAAGCCGTGTTGTCGGGCCATTCGGGATGCACCGCGGGCGCGCCGGGCGCAAGCGCCTTCTCGGGATCGCTCACCGCGGGCAGGGGTTCGTAATCGACTTCAATGGCCTCGGCGGCGTCGCGCGCGATATAGCGATCGGAGGCTACCACCACCGCGACCGGGTGCCCAACGAAATAGACGCGATCGATCGCGAGTATATGATGATGCGGAACGCGCAGCCCGGGCAGGGAAGCGCCGCACGGCACCGGTCCCACCTTTTCGGTGTCTTTCCCGGTAAAGATGGCCGCCACGCCGGGAAATTCGAGAGCGGGTTTGATATTGATGGATTTGATCTTGGCTGCGCCGTGGGGGCTGCGCACGATGCAGGCGTGTTGCAAACCCGGCATCTGGATGTCGTCGACGTAGGTGGCGGTCCCGGTGATGAGGCGGGGATCTTCGCGGCGGCGGATGCGCTTGCCAACCAGAGTTTCGGTTTTCGTTGTGGTGGTTGCCATGATTTTATGCCTTAGCCGCCAGTGATCGGACGGCGTTTACGATGTGCTGGTAGCCGGTGCAGCGGCAAATATTGCCATGGAATCCTTCTCGGATCTCAGCGTCGCTGGGGCTGGGATTGCGCTCGAGGATTTGCTTGGCGGTCATGATCATTCCGGGCGTACAAAATCCGCACTGGAGGCCATGCTCGTTCCAGAAGGCTTCCTGCATGGGGTCCAGCTTGTCGCCCGAGGCCAGTCCTTCAATAGTGAGCACCTTGCTACCGTCGGCCTGGACGGCGAACATGGTGCAGCTCTTGATGGCTTTGCCATCGACGTGTACGGTGCAAGCGCCGCATAACGACGTCTCGCATCCGATGTGCGGGCCCGTCAAACCGGCCACTTCGCGCAGGTAGTGGATGAGCAGCAGGCGCGGCTCGACGGTGTCGGTGCGCTTGGTTCCATTGATGGTGAGAGAGATGGATCGAGTCATGGTGGAAGCTCCAGCGGATATGACGATAACACAAGGGGATGGGGGGCGGGAAGGAGATGGATGCTCGTAAAGCAGGAGCGAACCTCAAGAAGCGTATCGCGTGGGGTTCGATGGTGCGGCAACATTGTTCTTCCCGGATGCGGACCATCGCAGCGGAGGGGTAAATCACGCGTAGCCCTGCTCAGCGCCGCAGAACAGGCCTCCGTGGCCCAACTTCGATGACGTGCATTCTGTTTTGAGACTGAGTTTTTGAGACTCTGAAAGGGCTGATTTCCTTGGCGTCGCCGAGCGTCCCAAAGCTTACCGATGCTGTTGAAAAACTCTTCTGGGATGGCCCGGCTGTTCCGTTGGGGGACAGGAAATGTCCACTCCGCGACCAGCGATTGCTTATAGCGCTTCTAATCGCGTCATTTTTCGATGGCCATGCC